>Ga0247713_1000009_pt1 | contig 159408 bp, 150 predicted proteins | sample 21E_NmetaG_FD_189936 | JGI IMG/M metagenome (GOLD analysis project Ga0247713, IMG submission 189936) | Soil microbial communities from hillslope of Landscape Evolution Observatory, University of Arizona, Oracle, AZ, United States - 2-1-E_N | ecosystem: Engineered > Artificial ecosystem >... | reverse complement strand
GAACAAATGCTTCCAATCCTCGGGGGCGATGTCGGTGGTCTTCCCGTCGATCGCAAAGCCCCGGGCGAGCGGCACCCACGGAAGATTCCCGGGGCGACGGCCGGCCCGCCCCGGGACTTCCCCCGGGCGCGGGACGGTCCACAGACCGACCTGCGTCTGGTCCACGAGGGTGTGATCGTCGGGCCCGAGGACTATCTCCATGCCTCCGAACCGCGCCCCGTCGAGGTCTTCGAGAGTTCGAGCGATGTCCTCCCCCGGCTCCGCACGGCGCGCCGCCCATCCGATCGCAAGTGCGGAGTCGTAGGCGCGCTGCTCCCATCCCAGAGGAGGTTGGTCCCACCAGCGACGAAACTTGGCGTCGAATTCCTCGAACTCGGGAACCGGGAGAAAGTGAACCCCGCGGGCAAGGGTTTCGGCGGCCACCGTTCCGGGCGGAAGCGAGGCTGAGACGCGGGTCGATATCGCGGCGTCGAAGCCCGCCACCTGTGGGCGCCACCAGCCGGCGCGCATCCGGCGCCGGCGAACGCGTGGGGGCGCGGAGGCAACGCGCGCCTGTGCCGTGGAGCGGTAGCGCGCGCCGGTCTCGGCGAGCACGTCGAGGATCGTCGAGAAGGCTTCGGGTCCCGCGGGGACGGCCAGCCCCTCGACGCGCCGGGCCCGCAGTCTCGCGAGCCCTCGTTCGATGGAATCACGCCCGGCGCCGATACGGACGACGCGGGCGCGGCCGTTGCGATCGACGAGCGCACGCCGCAGCTCGTCGACGGCAACGTCACCCTCGGTTCCTTTTGGCGCGACGATCCCGACGGTGCGGTAGCGCCGGTCGCGCAGGAAGTACGACGCGAGCCGGCGCGCCGCCCAAACCGACGAAGGGCTCGCCTGGAAGATGTGGGGCGTCAGCTCCCGCGCGCCGTAGTGATCGCCGGCAACGGCTATCGCGGGGATGCCCACGCGCGCGAGCGACGCCTCGGCCTGCACCAGCCCGGCCGGCGGTCCCGCGTAGATGACGCCGACCGCGCGCTCGAGATCGGCAATCTCGGCAAGCCGCTGCATTGCCTGCGCGGGGTCACCGGCATCATCAAGAGCAACGAGCTCGAACGGCATCTCGTCCGGCTCACGTCGCCGGTTGAGCTCGTGCATCGCAACATCGGCCCCCTCGAACGCATCCTCTCCCCGCCACGCGTCCGGGCCGGAGAGAGTGCCGACGAGGGCAACGACAAGGCTGTCGGATCGGGTGGGGCGGCCGATGGGCGAGCGGGGAAACCCGCCGTCCGGATCGTCCGCGACGCACCCGGCGGACACCACATAGGCGGCGGCCAGCGCCGCCGCCGTCCGGCGCGCCGAGCGCACGATCACGGACCCGGCTTGAGAGTCGGAAACAAGATCACTTCTCGCAGCGAACCTGCGCCGAGGAGGATGGCCAGGAGCCGGTCGACGCCGAGCCCAAAGCCGCCGGCGGGCGGCATGCCGTAGGCGAGCGCGTCGAGGAAGTCGTCGTCTGCACGTGCTGCCTCCTCGTCACCCGCGGCCCGCGAACGCGCCTGGGCCTCGAATCGCCGTCGCTGCTCGTCGGGGTCGTTCAGCTCCGAGTACACCGGCGCAATCTCGACGCCGCCGATGATGAGATCCGCGTGCTCGGTGAATCCGGGAATGCCGCGGTGATCCTTCGCCAACGGAGAGACGTCCTTCGGCATTCCGGTGACGTAGGTCGGCTGGATCAACTTCTTTTCGGCGACCGACTCGAAGATCTCCATCAACACCTTCCCGTCGGGCCATCCCTCCGGCCCCCGGATCCCGGCTGCGCGCCCCGCCTCCTCGAGCGCAGGGCGGTCGCCGCTACTCCATGCGCTCGCGAGAGCCGGTCCTCCACATTCCTCGATCGCATCGAACATCGTGATGCGCCGAAACGGCGCGCCGAAGTCGATGGTTCCGCCGGCCGCGTCGACGGTCGTTGTTCCCGTCAGACCGGATACAACCGTGCGCACCAGCCCCTCCACGAGCGACATCGTGTGGTCGTAATCGACGTACGCCTCGTACGCCTCGAGCATCGTGAACTCCGTGTTGTGCTGGCTCGAGATCCCCTCGTTTCGAAAAGACCGGTTGAGCTCGAACACCTTGTCGAAGCCGGCGATGAGCAATCGTTTCAAATAGAGCTCGGGCGCGACGCGAAGGTAAAGATCGATGTCGAGCGAGTTGTGGTGCGTCACAAACGGCCGCGCAATCGCGCCGCCGGCGACCGGCTGGAGCAGCGGCGTCTCCACCTCGACGAATCCGAGGTCTTCGAGGTACCTCCTGACGATGCGATTCATGTCTGCGCGCGCCGCAACCGCACGGCGCGATTCCGGGTTCACGATGAAGTCGAGGTAACGCTGCCGGTACCTGACCTCGACGTCGCTTACGCCGTGCCACGAATCCGGCATCGGACGAAGACAGGGTGCCAGGATCTCGATGCCGGTGATCTTCAGCGAAAGCTCGCCGCGCCGGGTCATGACTACCTCTCCCTCGGCCCCCACGATGTCGCCGACGCTTACGCGCTCGAACTGCGCCATTCCCGCATCGCCGAGGACGGCATGTTGAGCGAACAGCTGTATCCGCCCGGTTGCATCCTCGAGGTCTGCGAATGCAACCTTGCCGTGCGTTCGAACGGTCCGCACGCGCCCCGCGACGCGCGCCTTCTCCCCGGTGGCCGCGCCCGCGTCGAGTGCATCGTGCCGGTTTCGTATGTCCGCTACCAGATGCGTGCGGTCGTAGGCGTAAGGATAGTCACGAAGGTCGTCGCTCACGCCGGCGATCCTAGTGCGCCATCGTCGATATTCCGCTCGAAGATGACGCGCAGCCCCATCAACGTCAGTACGGGCTCATAGTGCTGGATCGTGTGACAGTGCTCGAGGATGACCGGGCCCAGTCCTCCCGTGGCGACGACGGCCGAGGCGCCGCCCAGCTCCTTCGACACGCGGGCGACCAGCCCGTCCACCAGCGCCGCGGTGCCGTACATGATGCCCGACTGGACCGCGGCAACGGTCGTCTTCCCGATCGCCGTCGGCGGCGCGATCAGCTCGACGCGCCCGATCTGTGCGGTGGATCGAAACAACGCCGAGGCCGCAGTGTCGACGCCCGGCGCGATGGTGCCCCCCAGATACTGTCCTTTGGCGGAGACCGCGTCGACGGTGATGGCCGTGCCGAAGTCGACGACCACCACAGCCTCGTCTGGGTGAATTGCATGCGCCGCGACCGCGTTGGCGATTCGGTCCGCCCCGACCTCGCGCGGGTTGTCCGTCAGGACGGCAATCCCAGTCTTCGTTCCCGGCTCGACGACTACCGCAGGAAACCCGAAGTAGGCGCGCGTCATTTCCCTCAACTCCTGAGTTGCACGCGGAACAACAGAAGAGATGACGACTCCCGTGATCTGCCGCGAGAACGACAGGTCGGCCATGCGCAAGAAGTCGCCGAAGATCAGAGCGAGTTCGTCGGCGGTGCGCGCCGGGACGGTCGAAAGTCGCCACTCGTGCTGCAGTCGGTCGCGATCGAAGACCCCGAGGTGCGTCTGCGTATTCCCGACATCGACCGCGAGAAGCACTAGCCGACCGTCGCGCCGGTGACGGCAGCAAGGTTGTCGTCGTCGACGAAGACGACCCGCGGCGTGTGGCTCTCCAGCTCGGCTTCATCGACTTCCGCGTACGAGATCACGATGATCTTGTCCCCGCGATGGACGAGTCGCGCCGCGGCGCCGTTGAGGCAGATCCGTCCGCTTCCGCGCTCGCCCTCGATCACGTACGTGACGAACCGCGCGCCGTTGTCGATATCGACGACGTGAACCTGCTCGCCCTCGAGAAGGTCGGCGGCGTCCATGAGATCGCGGTCGATCGTGATGCTGCCGGCGTAGTTAAGGTCGGCGTCGGTAACCGTCGCGCGGTGAATCTTCGACTTCAACATGATGCGGCGCATACTTTCCTCCTGCTCGTGGAGTCCCGGATTGGGTACCCCCGGCTTTGTCCTCCCATTGTCGCACCCGGGCGCGCCGGGCCGAGAAGAAGGCGCGTTCCGGCGCGCCAAAATCCGGCCCCTCCCAACCCACCCCACAGCGTTTTAAACGCCGTGCCGCGCTCTCAGCACGCGTCTGGACGTTTAAAACGCTGAGAGTGCAGGTGCGGCGGGTCACGGCGGCCGGGTCACGGCGACCGGGTCACGGCCACCGGGTCACCCGGGGGCGCCCGCCGGTTCGACCATGAGGTTGTCGATCAGGCGCGTCGATCCGATGTACGCCGCAACCACCAACAGGACCGGCGCGCCGCGGCGCGGCGCGCCGAACGTGTCCGGGTCGACGCACCCCGCGTAGTCGACCTCGATGCCCTCCAGCACCGCCCGCATCGTCCGCTCCGCCCCCTCGAAATCGGCCGCCGCGGCGTCCGTCGCGCCCGCCTGCAATGCCCGATACAAAGCGGTTGCACGCCCCCTGTCCTCCGTCGAGAGGTACGCGTTGCGGCTCGAGAGTGCGAGGCCGTCCGGCGCGCGCACGGTCGGACAAACGACGATCTCGAGGGTGAGATCGAGGTCGCGCACCATCCTCTTCAGCACTGCTACCTGTTGTGCATCCTTCTGGCCAAAATAGGCGCGGTCGGGGGCGACGATGTTGAACAACTTCGCACAGACCGTCGCCACGCCGTCGAAGTGGCCGGGGCGATGCGCCCCCTCGAACGACTCGGAGACGCGCCCGACGCTAACCGTCGTCGACGCTTCGTGCGGGTACATCTCCTCCACCTCGGGAGCAAAGGCGAGGTCGACTCCTTCGGCTTCGAGGAGCGCGAGGTCGCGTGACTCGGCGCGCGGGTAAACGTCGAAATCTTCTTCGGGGCCGAACTGAAGCGGGTTCACGAACACGCTAAGGACCACCACATCGCATCCGGCTCGCGCCGCGCGCACCAGCGAAAGGTGACCGTCGTGCAACGCGCCCATCGTCGGAACGAACCCGATCGACCGGCCGCTGCGGCGTGCCTCCTCGAGCGCCGTCCGCACCTCGCCGCGCCGCCGCGCGATCTTCATTGCGCGTCATCCAGGAGCTTGGTCATGGTCTTCTCCACCGCGCCGTCGATGCGTCCGGCGCGCCGAGCGCCTTCGATGACCACCCGCGCAACGAGCACGTACGGCGCCAGCAAGCCCGGGGCGCGCGCCCGCAGGTGATCGAGGTGGCGCGCCACCGCGTCGAATTCGCCCCGGACGACGGGACCGGTCAGGGTGGCGGCGCCTCCCCCTCCCGTGCGCGCGTTGCGCAGCGCTCCCCGGGCGAGCGGCGTCAGGACCGCCGTGGGATCGACGACTCCAATCCCGCCGAGCATCGTCTCGCCGGCGGCGAGCATTGCGGCGATCCCGTTGGCGGTCGTGACTGCGGCCGCATGCCACAGCGGCCGGTCTCCCTCGGCAACGTCGACCGGGCGGCCCTCGAGCGGCCCCGTGATGACCTCGTGAGCCCACGGGCGGAGGTCGGCGTGGCATGTCACCCCCCACGCCGATCCGGGCAGGTTTACAACCGCGGCATCGACATCGGGACATGCCTGTACCGGATGAAGGGCGGCCGGCCGCGCCCGGGGAGCGCCGGCGAGCGCGGACGTCCCGAGCGAGCCGGAGAGATGCCACAGGACCGTATTCGCCCTCAACCGTTGGGCGATGCGCCCCGTTATCTCGGCAATGCCCGCGTCCGGCGCGCCGATCAACACGATCCCGGAGGCGGGCAACCGGTCGAGAGAGGCGACCGGCGCGCCGAGCCGCTCCCCCGCGCGCCGCGCGGACGTATGAGTGCGGGACGCGACTGCGGTCACCTCGAACCCCGCTCTTTGCAACAGAATCGCGACCGCGGTCGCGACGCGCCCGGCCCCGGCGACCACCAGTGTCCTGTCCGGTGCCTCCATGAGGCCTTCGAGCCTATTGCCGCAGGCGAACCACGAAGGAAAAGACCTCATCGTCGTCGAGCGGGATCGCGCCACCGCACGAAAAGTGCGTGATCCCCTGATAGCAGGGGTCGCGAAAGCGCGTGCTTGCATTCGTCAAGACCAGCACGATGCGTTCGACCTTTCCACGCGCGAACGTCGGCCACAACTTCCCGTCTCCGGCCGCATCGAGCGGCACCGCGCGTACGCTGAAGGTGCCGTCGGTCCTCAGCACGAGGATCGATGCGCGCGTTCCTTTGGTCCGGCTGGGCCCGTCGACCCTCACCGTCAGATTGGCGCGCCGCGCCCGGACGCCGGACCCGGGGCGGAAGGAGGCGTAGGCCGACGTCAGGTGGTCGAGCACCGCACGACCCGACTTGCGCGCGCCCCATTGCGTCACGGAGACGTCCTTGCTCGGCGGCGGGCGCCTCCCTTCGAGACGAGCAAGATAGGCCGCTCCCTCCTCGTAGAACGCCTCGGGAACGTAGTTGAAAGTGGCGAACTCGCTCATCACGCGCCCGAAGGGGACTCCTCGCTGCGCGACCTCCTTCTCGACCGCGAGCAGCGAGTAGTCGTCGAAGCCTGCGCGATGGGGCCCCAGCGGGCTCGCATCGGCACGCTCCCAGATCTCGCGGATGATGGGCGGGTCGCCTCCCAGCACCGGGGATTCGGTCAGAAAACGCCAGAACAGGAATGATCCGTATGGATACGGCTGCGCCTCGAAGTCGCCGTTGTCGAGCGGTACCTGCGGGGTCGCCATGTGGCTCGCGCGCAGATACTGAAGGTGATCGTTGATGTCGTCGTGGATCTCGTCTTCCATCCACACTGCCGTTCCCTCGAGGAACCACACGTCCTCGAACGCGTCGTACGCGTACTGCACCGCGTGGAACAGTTCGTGCGCAGCTGTCACCTGCAGAGACGGAAGACCCGGCATCGGGTATTCGGCGTAATCGTTTTCGAGGACGCAATAAGCCGAGGTGTCGAAGTAGGGATATCTAGACGCTTCGTTGATGACGTTCGGATCGTCGGTGGCGCAGTAGCCGTACATGCCCTTCGGGAAGAGGTTCATTACGTAGACGTCGAGCCGGTCGTCGCCGCCGTTGTTTGCCGAGGAGAGGTCGCTCTTCGGCTCGCGGAAGCCCAACGACCGGAAGCGCGTCCACACGGTCGTGAGCTCCGTGCGCATCGTGTCGATCCAGTCGGGAATGCCGTTCGCGTCCACATCGAGCGATATGTCGGGCGCATCCTCGGTCGTCTCGACCCAATGGATGCAGAAATCTTCGGTGCAATCTTTGCGTACTTCTTCGGGGGGAACGCGGTAGCCGGTTTCCTGCGGATCGGCGGCACCGTCGGTCGGGCGCGCCAGCAGGCGTCTGCCCCGGCGCCGATCGTCGCCGTCGAGATCCCCGAGGTGGGCGGCGAGATCGCGCAGATAAAGCGTGGCGAGGTGAGGATCGGTTCCGGAGGCGCGCGGCGACGTCGCCCGGGGGCGAAACAGGGATTCGGCGCGCCGGAGCGCATACTCCGCCCTGGAAAGGCGCCCGTCCTCGAGTGCCTTCGTGAGCCCGTCCCCGCCCGCGGGGGCGAGCTCGGGCCGCGTGCGCGCGCGGTCGTGGCGCGGCTGCGAGCCCACGGCCGCGGCGGGCAAGACGGCAAGAATAAGCATCGGGACGATGCAGGACACGACGGCGCGACGCAAGCTGGATAACCCCCCACGGCAGACGACCGAGCACGAAGCGTACGCGAAAGCTTGTGAAAGGTGAACCCCGTCGGGCTAGGTTGGCGCTCGCACCCTCACAGAGCGCCCAGTCGTTCGACCGTCCCCTCCGCCTCGTCCAGCAGATCGGCATACGGCGCGCCCCATGGATCGGTGACGCCGGGAGACACCTCGAGAAGCGGAACGAGCACGAACCGGCGCTCACCCATGCGCGGGTGCGGGATCTCGAGATCCGGCTCGCTCACCTTCTCGTCGTCGAACAGGAGCAGGTCGAGGTCGGCGACGCGCGGCCCCCACCGCATTCCTTCCGGCACCCGGCCGAGGCGCCGCTCGACCTCTTTGAGCGTCTCGAACAGAGCGCGGGCGTCGAGCGATGTATCGAGTCTGACGACCGCGTTCACGAACGATCGCTGCGGCGGTCCTCCCACCGGAGACGTCTCGTACAACGACGATGCACCGGTCACCTCGACCCCATCCGCCCTTCGCAGCTCTTCCACCGCCCGCCGCACGAACCCTTCACGGTCGCCGACGTTGGATCCGATTCCAATGTGTGCCGAAGCCATCCGTGTCACGTTCCCCGGATCTTTCCCCTCTGAACCCGGACGGCGACGCTTTTGACGTCTTCGTCGATGGGAGGATCGACCTTGTCGACCTCCACCGACGCTGCGTCCACGCCGGCATACGCGATGCAGCGAGCTGCAATGTCCTCCGCGAGCCGTTCCAGTAAGCGCGTCTCGGCGGTCCGAACGAACTCGGCGACCTCGAGGGCGAGTGCGCCGTAGTCGACCGTGTCGGACAAGTCGTCGGTCGCGCCGGGGCGCCGCAGGTCGACGTCGAGCTCGATCGTGATCGACACGGGTCGAGGAGACCCTCGTTCCTCCTCGCTCCACCCGATCCGGGTAGGAACCACCAAATCGCGGATCGTGATCCGATCGCTCATGATCGTTCACCGGCGTCTCGAATCGCCTCCGTCATCCGAACGACGCGCACCATCTGCCGGACGTCGTGAACGCGCACGATGTGGGCACCTTTCATGACCGCCCATGCGACCGTCGCCGCCGTCCCTTCGACTCTTTGCTCTTCCGGAAGATCGAGCACGGCGCCGATGAACGACTTGCGAGACGTGCCGATTAGCACGGGATACCCCAGAGCAAGGTGCTCCTCGAGCCGCTCGAGCATGGCGAGGCTTTGCTGCGCGGTCTTGGCGAAACCGTAGCCGGGATCGAGCACGATCGACTCCCCCGGCACCCCCGCCGCTTGAAGCTCGTCGGCGCGCCGGTCGAGAAACGTTCCCACATCGCGCACGACGTCCGCGTACTCGGTGAGGGACCGCATCGTGGCCGGGGTGCCGCGCGAGTGCATGACGATGATGGCGGCGCCCGTTTCGGCCGCGACCGCGTCCATGTCGGGATCCCCCTCCTCGCCGCCGGTGTCGTTGACGATCACCGCTCCCGCGTCGATCGCGGCGCGCGCGACGGATGACTTGCGCGTGTCGATGGAGACCGGCACGTCCGTCATACCACCGAGCGCTTCTACCACCGGCAGGACCCGTTGCGTCTCCTCGTCCTCGGAGACCGGGGCTGCTCCGGGCCGTGTCGACTCTCCGCCCACGTCGAGGATGTCGGCGCCGGCATCGACCATGTCGAGGGCATGGGCGATCGCCCGCTGCGGCTCGAACCACAAGCCACCGTCGGAAAACGAGTCGGGGGTCACGTTGAGAACGCCCATGACCACCGTTCGCTCGAGCGATACGACCCGGTCGCGACAGCGAAGCTTCATTCGATCCGGCGCCCGAAGTGGAACGAGGTTATGTCCAGGCGATGGTTGAGATAGAAGCGATGCGCGCCGTGCCGGTGAGTTCCCGAATCCAGGTGGAGCTGGTCACAGGCGAGTCGCCGGGCTTCCTCGACAAGCCACTTCATGAGCTCTCCCGCATGTCCACGATTTCGGAACGCCTCCAGGGTCACGAGATCGTCTAAGTAAAGGTAGTTGCCCCACGCGAGGTTGTGCCCGGTCCTGAACCCGGCAACTCCGGCCGCGGGCGAGGAGACGTCGTCGAACGATGCGGCGAGACGGTATCCCTCTTTCCGCTGAACTTCGTCGATCGCGTGTGCGAGCCGCTCCTCGGATCCGAAATGCGGTCGAAGCTCGAGCAACGCTCGACACGCGAGATGAGTCTCGTCGGACAGAAGTTCGCGAACCCGCGCCATCTCCGGAAAGTAGCAGGGATGTGGTGGCGGCTTCGGCAGGGAACTACGACCGCTGAATAAATCCCATTGCCTCGGCGCGGGTTTTGGGACTGTCGCGAAAGATCCCGCGCACCGCCGAGGTGATGGTCTCGCTCCCCGGCTTCTGCACGCCGCGCATGGTCATGCACAGGTGCTCCGCCTCGATCACCACGAGCACGCCGCGCGGCTCGAGTGCCTTCTCGATCCCCTCGGCGATCTCGGACGTGAGGCGTTCTTGCACCTGCGGGCGTCGAGCCAGCACCTCGACCACGCGCGCGATCTTGCTGAGGCCCGTGATCTGGCCGGAATCATTCGGGATGTAGGCGACGTGGGCCCGCCCGACGAACGGAACGAGGTGGTGCTCGCACGAAGAATAGAGCGGGATGTCGCGCAACATGATCATCTCGTCGTGGCCCGCGTCGAACCGAACCTTGAGGTCGTCGGCGGGATTCTTGCCGAGGCCGCCGAAGATTTCTTCGTACATGTTCGCAACCCGCTCCGGCGTGTCGAGGAGGCCGTCGCGCTCCGGATCCTCGCCGATCGCCTCGAGAATCTCGCGCACGGCGCGCCGAATCCGCTCCTTGTCGAAACGGTGCGGCAATCTGCTGACGTTAGGTTCGCTCATGACAACAGGGTAAACAGCCGCAGCGGCGCCGTCTTCCCGAGGGTCAGACTTTGGCGGGCCTAGGCTTCGCCGAGGCCGGGACGGAAGCTCGGGCGCGGCGCCCGCTTCTTGGCGCCGTGCTCTTCCTGCACGTCGTCGTCTCGCTGCTGGCGCCGGAGCCGGGCCCGCTCGACCGGATTGTCCGGCGATTGCTTGGCGACCTCCGCGAGGATCTCGGCGACCTCTTCCTTCTCGAGCGATTCCTTCTCGAGGAGCCGGTCGGCCATCTGATCGAGCTTGTCTCGGTACTTCGTGAGGATCTCGCCGGCCTCGTCGTGGGCCTCCTCGACGAAGCGCCTCACCGCATCATCGATCTTGGCGGCGACGACGTCGGAGTAGTCCTTGGTGTGGCCGTAGTCGCGCCCGAGAAACGGCTGCGAATCGGCCTCACCCAGAGCGAGCGGACCGAGGTCGCTCATTCCGTACTGGGTGACCATCTGCTTCGCGATGCGCGTGCAGCGCTGGATGTCGTCGCTCGCCCCGGTGGTCGGCTCGTCGAACACGATCTCCTCCGCGACGCGGCCGCCCAAGAGCATCGCAAGCTCGTCGATCATCTCGCTGCGGGTGACGAGGAAGCGATCCTCGGTCGGAAGCGTCAAGGTGTAGCCGAGGGCGCGCCCGCGGCTCACGATCGACACCTTGTGCACCGGGTTTGCGTTCGGCAGCGCGTGGCTCACCAGGGCGTGACCGGCCTCGTGGTACGCGATCACCTTCTTCTCGTGCTCGGAGATGACCCGGCTGCGGCGCTGCGGACCCGCGAGGACGCGGTCGATTGCCTCCTCGAGCTCGATCATCCCGATTTCCGACTTGCTGAACCGAGCCGCGAGCAGCGCCGCCTCGTTGACGACGTTGGCTAGGTCGGCCCCGGTGAACCCCGGGGTCCGGCGCGCCAGCACCTCGACGTCGATCTCGTCGGCGAGGGGCTTGCCGCGGGTGTGGACCTTGAGGATTCCGGTCCGGCCGTTGAGGTCGGGGCGATCGACCACGATCTGGCGGTCGAACCGGCCCGGGCGAAGCAGGGCGGGATCGAGGATGTCGGGCCGGTTCGTGGCCGCGATCAGGATCACTCCGGATTTCATGTCGAACCCGTCCATCTCGACGAGCAACTGGTTGAGCGTCTGCTCCCGCTCGTCGTGGCCGCCGCCGAGCCCGGCGCCGCGATGGCGTCCGACCGCGTCGATTTCGTCCATGAAGACGATCGCGGGGCTGTTGGCCTTTGCCTGCTCGAAGAGATCCCGCACCCGGCTGGCGCCGACGCCGACGAACATCTCGACGAAGTCGGAGCCGGAGATCGAGAAGAAGGGGACGCCCGCCTCGCCGGCAACCGCCCGCGCCAGAAGCGTCTTGCCGGTTCCGGGCGGGCCGTAGAGAAGGACTCCCTTGGGGATCTTCGCGCCCATCGCCTGGAACTTCTGGGGGGCCTCGAGGTACTCCTTGATCTCCTGGAGCTCCTCCACCGCTTCGTCGAGCCCGGCGACGTCGGAGAAGGTGATCTTCGGCTGGTCCTTCGTGACCATCCGCGCCTTCGACTTCCCGAACGACATGACCCGGTTCCCCCCGCCCTGCATCTGCTGCATCAGGAAGAAGAAGAACCCGACGATGATCAAAAACGGGAGGAACTGGAACAACACGGACAGGAACACCGATCCCTGCTGGGGATCCGCGCTGACCGCGACGCCGTTGTCGATGGCGCGGTCGGCAAAGTCGTCGACGGTGTCTTTCGGTACGAAGAGCTCGTACTCCTGGCCGCTGTCGAGCTCGCCGGTGACCTTCTCGTCCTTGGTGAGGAACTTCGCCGACTTGACGTCGCCCGCCTCGACGAGGTCGACGAACTGGTTGACCGACTCGAGGGTCTGCGGAGGATCGGCCGACTGCCGGTAGATGTTGAAGACCCACACGACCGCGATGATGAGGACGAGATAGAAGATCGCCGACCTGAATATTCGGTTCATTGTCGCTCCACAGTAGCAGTCGCGTGCACCTAGAGGGCCCGGCCGGGCATCACTCAAGAGAGGGTTCGGCGCCGTACGCCGACGCCTTGAGGACTCCTATATAGGGGAGGTTCCGGTACTTCTCGGCATAGTCGAGCCCGTAGCCGACGATGAATACCGGCGGAATCTCGAAACCCGGGTACTTCACGTCCATCGGGACCGCCTGCGTCCCCTTCTTCCAGAAGAGCGAGCAGATCTCGAGCGATGCGGGGTTGCGGGCCTCGAGGTAGCGCAACAGGTAGTTGATCGTGAGCCCCGAATCGATGATGTCCTCGACCAGCAGCACGTGACGCCCGGTGATCTCGTAGTCGAGGTCCTTCAAGATCCGCACGACTCCGGACGACTTGGTCGACGAACCGTAGGACGAGACCGCCATGAAGTCGAATTCGACCGGAAGCTTCACCTCGCGCGCGAGGTCGGCCATGAACATGAAGGCGCCCTTCAAAACACCGATGAGAAGGAGGTCCTCGCCGCGGTAATCCTCGGTGATCTGCTTCGCGAGGCGGGCGATCATGTCACGGATTTCTTCCGCCGGAATGAGGATCTCTTCGATGTCCTCGTGGAGCTCGTCCGCCATCGGTCGATCCTACTCTTCCGCCCCGTCCGCATCCCCGGGACCGCCGCCCGTGACTCGGATCTCCTCGCCTTCCACAACGATCTCGGCACCCCCGGCGACCGCGATGCGAGTGCCCGGCGGCGCGCCGGCTTCGAGCGCGTCGAGCGCGGCCTCGATGCCCCCACGCCGATCCCGGATGCGGCCGACCGCGGCCTCGAGAAGCCTGCGCGCCAGCGCCCGCGGAAGCGCGTCGAACGCGGCGCGCGCGAACGTCGTGCCGCGGGCGTCGCGCTGCGCCAGATCTGCCGACAGGCGCTCGCCGATCCCGTCGAGAGCGTCGGCGTCCTCCGCGAGGCGTTGCGCGGCCGCCGCAACCGCCCGGACGCCGCCGTCTCCCCACCGTTCCTCCAGAGGCGCGACCAGCGTGGTGCGGACCGCCGCACGTTCGAAGCGCAGATCCGTGTTGGACGGATCGTCGTGGAACTCGAGCCCCACCTCCTCGCAATACCTCCTCGTCTCGGCGCGCCGGACGTCGAGGAGCGGATGAATCCGGTTCCCGTCGGCGTAGCGGATCCCGGCGAGGCCCGCGGGGGGCGCGCCGTGGGCGAGCCGGGCAAGCGTCGTCTCGACGCGGTCGTCGAGGGTATGGCCGGTGGCGATGCGGGAGGCGTCGTTCTGCGCCGCAATCATGTCGAAGAACCCGTACCGAAAGGAACGGGCGCGGGCGTGGAGGTTCGGCCCCTCGAGGTCCGGTGCCCGCACGACGTGTGCGTCGAAGCCGGCACGTGCCGTCGCCGTCGCGACGCGCGACGCGACCGCCTCCGACTCCTCAGACAGTCCATGGTTGACGTGGGCCACGTGCAACGTGAGCTCGAGGCGAGATGCGATGCGCGCAACCACATCGAGCAGGCACACCGAATCGGGACCGCCCGACACCGCAACAACGACGACGTCGCCGGACGCCAGGAGCCGGCGCCGCTCGATGGTCTTCAGAATGCGTTCGACCAGCGCGTATCCCGGTCCTCCGAACGGACGCGTCATGCAGCCGTACGGGCGATCCAACGGTCGGGATCACGTACCTCGTCGAGGTTCGGGAACGCATCGGCCGAATCCCATACCCCCGCGAGACCGTCGAGGCCGCACCGGTCTGCGACCCGGTCGCAAAAGGCGCGGCCGATCTCGTACTGCCGCAGCTTCATCTCGAGCCCGATCGCATGCTGGAAGAGGCGCTGCAGCGTCGTCGTCTGCGTGCGGCGGTGCTCGAAGATCGAGCGCATCCTCTGGAACGACGGGATTACCTGCTCCCCGACGGAGTCCATCACGAAGTTGCCGTGCCCCTCGACCACCGCCATGAGAGCCTGCACCTGGTCCATCGCCGCCCGCTGCTCGGGCGACGCAAACAGGTAGATCGGGTTCCGCTCCTCGGGAGGGACCCGTCCCGACGCAATGCGCGCCACGCCCTCGCGCAGGCGGTGGGCGAGCGTGCGCGCGTCGAGTTGAGCGGCGTCGAGGTAGCGATTCATCAGTTCGAGGAATCGGGGGCGCAACCACGGGACGCCGGCAAACTGGAATCGGTGCGTCACCTCGTGCACCGCAACCCACAGCGCGAATTCCTCGGGAACGAAGCCGAAGCGTCGCTCGGTCTCGACCATGTTGGGACCCACGAAGTAAAGCGCGCCGGGGTCATCCTGGGCATCGGAGACGAGCAGGTCGTATTGCCCGAGCACGCGCCGGGAGACGTAACCGAGCAGCGCTCCGACCTCCGCGGAAATGAGCACCCGTTGCGCGACGCGAACGGGAACGGGGGCCCGTTCGAGCCGCGCGCCGATCCGGTCGGCGACCGGTCGAAGGAGGCGCTCCATCGAGGAAATGTTGATCTCCGCCCACGCGGCCCGGTCGATCACGCGCCATCGAACCGGCGACGGCCGCGCAATGCCGCTCACCTGCGCGACCAGTTCCTCCGACCGTGGAACCGCGACCTCGAGATCGCGGACGAGCCGATCCAACAGGTACGAGTCCGCTCCTTTTTCGTCGCCGGTGAGACGCCGTGCGACGTTGCGTGCGATCCAGGGATCGATCAGCCGGGCCATTGCGTGATCACGCTACCCGAGCGGGGATGCGCTTCAGGCGCCGCTTAGACGCCGTGTCGCTGACGGCGGCCGACGAGCATGTAGTACCAACGGGCCACTCCCAAGCCGAGGAGCAGAAGAAGCCCGAGCGACAGCCACACCATCTGATAGGTCCACACGGGCCCGGTCTCCTCCGCCGCCGGCTCGGTCTCGCCCTTGCCTGCGCCGGTCTCGGCCTCCGGCCCCTTGCCCTCGTCCTGATTCACGTTTTCCGACTCGGTCTCGTCGGCGTCGTTGACGACGCCTTCGTCCTCGTTCGACGACCGCTCCTGAGCGACGACGAGCCGGTCGCGAGCCGATGCCGCGGGCGCAGCCGCGGCGGTGGCCGCGAGCAGCAGGAGCAAGATCATGGCGGCGCGGACCCGCATCCGAACGACCCTCCGCTAGACGATGTGGTTGGCGACGGCGACAGGATATATCGCACCTCGCAGGGATGCGGGAAACTTCCGGTGCGTCGGAGGTCGCCCGGCGCATTCGTAAATCGACGGGAGGAGATGTGGCTATGCAGACCCTGCGGCCGGCTTACGCCCCCGCAGCCGCGGCACCTTCATCTCCGCGTGCGCCCAGCACTTCTGGCGACGGTTGTACGTGCTCAGCCGCGTCACGCAACCGGGGTGCTCGCACACCCGGCCCTCCGGGAATCGCTCGGACGCCCGCGGCAGCGCAACCGTCCGCTGCCCCCGTATCCCGCCGTCCTTTGCCACCGAAGCTCCTCTCGTGGGGCGGCCCGCCCCGACACCCGAGTCACCGCGGCCCCAAGCCGGAGGTCCGCGGCCGCCGGCGGAGGTCCCCCGCCGGCGCCGGTCACGCTCTTTATTCGTACGGACGCACCCGCGCGGTTTGGGGTTCCCTTTCGTCATGAAAGAAACAAATCGGGGACGGACCGGCCGGTTGGACCGCGCCTTTCGGTCCCTCGGGCTCCTCGTCCGGGCGCTCGTCCGCCCGCCGACGAGAGCGGTCGCCGGTACGGCGCGCCGCGTCTCCGATCCGGCGCGCCAGGTGGTGGACTACTGGGGCTCCGAACGCAAGACGATGCGGCAGGGTTTCGTCGCGGTTCTGATCGCGTCGTCCACCTCGCTCATCGCCGGCGTCACGCTCGCCGGAATGGAAGGTCGCATCGACGCGGTCGACGGGCTGTTCATCCTCATCCCCGTTTCGATAGGGATGCGCGGCAACATTTTCGGCGCCCTCTCCGCCCGCCTCGGCACCTCGATCCACACCGGGCTCTTCCAGGTGTCCTCCGAGCGCGGCGGAATACTCGCGCAGAACGTGTACGCGGCGACACTCCTCACGATAGGCACGTCGGTCACGATGGGCATTCTCGCCACGTCGATCGCGCGCCTGCTCGGACTCGAGACGGTATCGGTGTGGGACTTCATCGTCGTCGCCCTCATCGGGGGGATCCTGTCGTCGGCAGTGGTCCTCGCGGTGACGGTGTACCTGTCGATCACGTCACATAGGCGCGGCTGGGATCTCGACGCGGTAGGTGCGCCGCTCATCACCGCCATCGGCGACGTCGTGACGCTCCCGTTCCTGCTGCTGGCGTCGTACCTCGTGGGCATTCGCTACGTCACCGTGACGATCGGCGTGCTGGGCCTCGTCGCCGGGATCGCGAGCATCGTCTACGGATCGACGAGCGTCCGGCCGGTGGCGCGCCGCATCGTCAGGGAGGGGTTCCCGGTGCTGTGCATCGCGATCGTGCTCGACATCCTTGCCGGCGCGGTGGTCGAGCCCCGTTTCGAAACGGTGTTCAAGCCGTTCCCCGCGTTCCTCATCGTGATTCCCGGGTTCCTAGAGAACACGGGCGCGCTCGGAGCCATCCTCGCCGCCCGCCTGGGGAGCAAGCTCCACCTCGGCGCCGTGTCGCCCCGCGCCAAGCCGGAAGCGGTCGCGCTTCTCGACGGCACGATCGTCCTCGCGCTCGGAATCACGGTGTATGCCCTCACCGCCATAACGACGCTGCCGGTCGCGGTCGCCCTCGGCTACGCCTTCCCGAGCGCGGTGGAATTCATCGCGGTGATTTTGCTGGGGGGGATGCTCGCGACCCTCGTCGCCGCCGTGATCGGCTATTACGCGGCCACGGTCACCTACCGCTTCGGCTTCGATCCCGACAACCACACCATCCCCCTCGTGACGAGCGGGATGGACCTGCTCGGAATCATCTGCCTCGTGGTCGCACTGTCCGTTGTCGGAGTAGCCTGATGGCAAAGAAGAAAAGGGGGAAATCACCGGTGGGTTCGGGAGAAGGTCCGCATACCGTCAAGGAGCTCCTTGCGGAGATCAAGGACTCCTCGGAGCTGATGGTCGACCTCGCTTACGCCGCCGTCTTCTTTTCGGATTCGAAGCTTGCGAACGAGGTCACGCGCCTCGAGGAGACGATGGCCACATCGCTGCAGGCCCTCCGCAAGCTGGTGATCCTCGCGGCCCGCAGTCCCGAGGATGCGGAGCACATGGCAGGGGTGCTGGCCATTGCGTCCGCCGTCGAGAAGATCGCAGATGCCGCGGACGACATCGCCCGCGTCGTCGGCTCGGGCCTCGGCATCGTCGACGACCTGCGCAAGGACCTGCGACACGCCGACGAAATCGTGTCTCGCATCAAGGTTCGGGAAGGAGCATCTGCGCTGGGACAATCGCTGCGCGAGCTGATGATGCCGGTCGAAATCGGCATGTGGATCATCGCGGCGCGCCGCGGCGGCGACTGGAACCTGGATCCCGGTCCCGACTACGTGATCGCGGAGGGCGACGTCCTCCTCGTGAAGGGGCCGGAGGACGGAGTCGGCCTGGCGCGTCGTCTGATGGGCGCGCCGGATTTGCCCGATGCCCCCGAGGGTCCGGAGATCGTGCTGTCGGATCTCGATCGCGCCGTCGATCTCCTCGTCGAGATGAAGAACTCCGCCGAGGTCGCGGTCGGCCTCGCCTACTCGGCGCTGTTGTTCAACGATCGCGCGCTTGCCGCAGAGGTCTCCAACCTCGAAGCCCGTTCGGATGCGGTCCACGACGAGCTCGAGTCGTGGGTGCTTCGAAGCGCGCAGGAGGCTCGGAATCCCGACGAGCTGCGCGGGCTCATCCGGCTCGCGAGCGCGAGTGAGATGATCTTTGATTCGGCGCGCGAGATGACCCGGCTCGTAGAAGCCGGTGAGGAATTACACCCCGTCATCGCCGCCGCGCTGGTGGAGAGCGACGAGGTCGGCTACGAGGGGATGATCAGGGCCGGCGCACAGGCGGACGGCCGGACGATCAAAGACCTCATGGTCGAAACCGAAACGGGCATGTTCGTACTAGCCGTGCAACGCGGCCGGAGATGGACGTACCGGCCGAAGCCGAGGTTCCGCCTCGAGGCCGGAGACCGGATCATCGCGATTGGCCCCGGCGAGGGAGGGGAAGAGCTCGACGAGATGCTCGGCATGGAGCGCGCACTGGCAGAGATCTGACGAGGAGCGGACATGGCACGAAAGGACAAGGTGAAGGAGACGGCCTCGGGCGTCCCGCCCAAGAAACCGTCGATGGTTCAGAGCCTGGGAGCCGCGATCGCCGGCATCATTGCGGTCAAGCTGGCCGGTTACGTCATCACGACCGGGTGGCGCCTCGCAACCCGTGAAAACCCGCCCCAGGCGGACGAGGCGGTATCCATCGGCAAGAAGGCGCTGTGGATCGGGCTGGTCGGAGCCGCCACCGGCGCCGCGCGCCAGGCCGCGCGCGATTTCATCAAGCCCCCCGGGGGCGGCCCCGCCTAATGGGCCTGCATCACCGGCCTCGGCCGGCGGAGTCTACGGATCCCGGCGGCGGCGCACGGTTCCCTCGCCGCCGATCCCGTAGCCGAGCGAGAGCGAGAACCCCGGCTTCTTCGGCAACTTGAGCAGCACGATCAGGGCGTGACTCTCCACGGCCCGATGGCCGCGTGCGCGCGCGGTCTCGATCGCCTCCGTCGCCAGCGCGTGCGCCTCATCGAACTCCTCCAGCTCGACAAGAGCCTCCGCGAGAATCGGGAGCAGCTCGAGGCGATCGATGTCGCCGTCGGGGTAGATGGCGACCGCCCGGCGCATGAGGCTTGCGGCCGGGGGGATATCGCGGGCCGCGTACGCCTTGCGTCCCGCGGATGCAAGTTCGGTGCTGGCGCGCCGGGCGACGGCGGCCGCGGCACCATCGAGAGGTGCCAGCTCGACGCGATACCAGTAGGCGCGTTCGAGGTGGTAGGCCATCATCTCCTGCAACCACCTCGACCACGCCCGCCGTCCTCCTTCCAGCCACGTGGCGAGGATTTCGTGAAGACGGGCGCGCTCGAGCTTGGGAATCTGCTCGTAGGCAACATCTCGGATCAGCGAATGGTGGAACCGGTAGGCGCCGGTCTTGGAGAAGCTGCCGGTCTCGGCCCGGACGAACTCTTTTGCTACGAGCGCAGACAGGATTTCTCCCGACCTGAGACCATCCTCGCCCGAGGCGACCGCGGCGATCTCGTCTTCGTGAAAGAGATCACCGGCGACCGACGCGATCTCGATGACGCGCCGTTCGTCGGGTGGGAGACGATCGAGTCGCGCTGCCAGGACGGCCTGGATCGTTGGAGGCACCCTTATGTCGGCGGGATCGATCCGAAGGATGTAACGGCCCTCCTCGTCGACGAGCAAACCCTCATCGATGAGCATCGCCAGCATCTCTTCGAGAAACAACGGATTGCCGCCGGCAGTACTCACGATGCGGTCCTGCACATCCCGAGAGGGGTTGCCCGGACCCAGCACGAACTCGACCAGCCGCCGACACTCCGCGTCCGACAACGGCTCGAGCGCCACCGTTCGTTCCGACGCCCATTCGGGATAACGATCGAGAAGCTCCGAGCGCGCAACGCACAAGAGGAAGATCGGGACGCCCCTCGAGCGGTCGTTAACGTGGCGCAACAGCGCGAGGAAGGTCGGCTCGGCCCAGTGGATGTCGTCGAACACCAAAACCAGCGGGCGCCGGCGGGCGAGCGCCTCGAACAATTGGACGACCGCGTCGAAGTTTTCCGTCGCCGCGGCCGGGCTGTCTGCGAACCCGATCAGCTGCGCGACGCGGTCTGCAATCGCATCCGCCCCCGGTTCGTCCTCGAGGAAGTCGGCGATCTGTTTCCGTGCGGTCCCGGGTGAGTCTTCGTCTCCGACACCGACCGCGGTCCGAACTGCTTGGGCCAGCGGACGGAACGTATTGCCCTCTCCGTACGACAGGCAGCGACCGGTAAGAACCAACGGCCCGGGCTCGACCACTCGCTCCAATTCGAGCGCCAACCGGCTCTTGCCGACGCCGACCGCTCCGAGGATCGTGACGATGCGGCATGCTGCGTCTGCGACACAGGAGCGAAACGCACTTTCGAGGACGCCGAGCTCGTCATCACGCCCGACGAGCGGGGAGTCGAGCCGGCGCGCCCTCCCTGCCGCTCCGGGGATCACTTCGAGCAGGCGAAAAGCTGCAACCGGCTGACCTATCCCCTTGAGCGACAACGGCTCGAGCGGTTCGGCCCGTACCGCGTCTTTGACGAGGGCGTGAGTGTCTTTGCCGATGAGGATCTCCCCGGGTGAAGCTGCGCTTTCGAGGCGCGCCGCGAGATTCACCGCATCGCCCGTCACGAGCGACTGCCCTCGAGCGGGGTCGCCCGTGACCACCTCGCCCGTATTCAGCCCGGTGCGCACCGCAAGCGGAGTTCCCCATCGACGCACGAGCTCTTCGTTCACATCTTCCAGTGCGTTTTTCATCTCGACGGCGGCACGCACGGCGCGCAGGGCATCGTCCTCGTGCAACTCGGGAATCCCGAATACCGCCATCACCGCATCACCGATGAATTTCTCCACCGTGCCGCCATGACGTTCCAAAACGGCGCGCATCTCGTCGAAGTAGCGCGTCATGACGCTCCGAAACGATTCCGGATCCAGACGTTGCGTCAGTCGGGTCGAGCCGGAGATATCGCTGAAGACGACCGTGACCGTGCGCCGGGTGGAGCGCGTCGCGACGGCCGGAAGAAGCGTTCCGCAACCCTGACAGAAGCGAGCACGAAAAGCATTTTCTTCACGACAAACGGGGCAGACCTTCACACCTGCAAGCGTAGTCCTCGGGCGGCTCGCGTCGTGAGGCGGTGGACGATCCTTCCGGCCGCGACTCAAGGCGGACGGAGAGGAGGTCGATGCTCGGCTATGGCAGGAGACGGCCGCCACTGCGGCACGAGCAGGCATCCCACGGGCGCATTGGAACTCGTGGGGAAGAGCGTGGTCGTCGACGTGACCTATGCCGACGAACCCGACGCCGTGCCCGGACGCCGCCGGCAGTACTTCGGCGTGGTCGCGCGCGTTGCGAACAACACGATCATCCTTCGCCTGACGTGCGGCGGCGTGCTGCATCTGCCCCCCGATCTCTCCGTTTTCCGGCCGGCGCCGACGGGGACCCGGCTTCTCGACTCGACGGGAGAACGCATCGCCGGCGCGGATTTCGCGGTCGAGGTAACGGCAAAAGGGCCTTACGGCGCGGGTGCGCTGCGCGCGGTGGAAGCCGCCGGCTAAGCGTGGGAATGGAGCGCCCGCACCGTTTCGATCGTGTCGGCATCCTCGGCCCGCTTGTCGATCCGGTACCCCTTGATCCGTGCGAACCGCAGCGCCAGGCCGGCCGGATACCGGCTGCTCGTCTGTAAGCCGTCAAACGCGACCTCGACCACCAGCTCGGGACGAACCCGAACAACGATGCCGTCGCGCCCGGTCTCCAGTTGCAGGAGACGCTCCGTCTGCCACGCGAGCATGTCGTCGGTCATCCCCTTGAAGGTCTTGCCCAGCATGACGAAGCCACCCTTATCGGAATCGCGCGCGCCGAGGTGAAGATTGCTGAGCCACCCGTGGCGGCGCCCGTGGCCCCATTCGGCGGCAAGCACTACTAAGTCGAGCGTCTTCGCCGGCTTCACCTTGATCCAGCCTGCGCCGCGGCGTCCCGCTTCGTACGGCGCGCCGAGGGCTTTCACGACCACCCCCTCGTGGCCGCGACTCAGTGCGTCCTTCAGCACCGCACGAGCCTCGTCTACCTCCGTAGTCACCACGCGCGGGACGTCCAACTCCGGCGGCAGCGCCTTCGCGACCGCAGAGATCCTTTCCTCGAGCGGCGAGTCGATGAGATCGCGGCCGTCGAGGTGCAGGCAGTCGAAAACGAACAGCGACAGAGGGATCTCGGCCCGCAAATCGGCGACACCCCGAGACGACCCAAAGCGACTCATCGTCACCTGGAACGATCGGGGCCGAAGATCTTCGTGCAGAGCAATTACCTCTCCGTCGAAGATTGCCGCGTCGATCTGCCGTGATCGCATCGCCTCAACGACTTCCGGAACGCGCTCGGTCACGTCTGCGAGGTTCCGCGTAAAAATCCGTACGTCGTCACGCGCTACATGAATCTGCACCCGCGCGCCGTCGAGCTTCCATTCGACGGATGCACGCCCGGTCTTCACAAGCGCGCCTTCGACATCGTTCGCGCTCTGCGCCAGCATCGGCTGCAGCGGTCGCATCAAGGTCAACTTGAAGTCCCGCAAGGCGTTCCCGTCACCGAGGACGGCGACCGCAACGGCTCGCAGATCGCCCGAGAGCATGGCCGCGCGCCGCACGTCGGCCGGCGACACCTCTGCCGCGGCCGCAATTGCATCGGCCATCACTCCCTCGAGAGCGCCCTGTCGCAGCTCCCCGACGATCAACGCGCTCAGAAAACGTCGTTCATCATCCGTCGCAAGTCCGAACAGACGGTGAAGCTCGGCACGTCTAGCCCCCTTCGACCCGACGCCCGCGCTCGCCGCGATGCGCGACAGCGCCGAATCGACATCGCCGACGGACAACGTGGGCGCGGCGGCCGCTCCGGGAAGGTCCTGCAAAGACCGCCATCCGAGTCCGACGGTTCCTTGCGGAAGCTCACCGGCGAGATAGGCGACGACGAGTCTCGCTTCTTCGGGAGCGGCGGCGCGCAAAAGCGAGGCGATCGCGTCCCGCTTGGCGCGCCGAGAACGCGTCTCTGCGACCTTCTGCCACGTAGAGACAACGTCCGCGAGTCTCAAGTGGAGCTAGTCGTCTCCATCCCCGCGTGGTTTGGGATGACTCTCTCCGCCCTCGTTGAGCTCCTGGTGCGGATAGACATCGGCCGAACTCTGCGAGCCCGCAAGGTGCGGATCCGGTGCGGTCCCTCGCTCCGTCTCGGTTTGGTCCGCGTCTTCGGTGCCAACTCGTTCCGTCTCACGCGCCTCCTGCGCCCGCGTCTCTTTGGCAGAGCGTTCGATCGGCTCGCTCTCACTCGAAAGAGCATCGTCGATGCGCGACCCGTGCTTCCCGCTACCCCGTTCCACCTTTTCCTCCTTCGTCGTGTTCGCGTGAGTTACCCAGCAACGGCTCGGCGTAACTGCCCGAAGAGAGCCACGCGACGACGTTGGCTGCCGGGGTCCATGTAATCTCTCGTCCTTGACCCCTCTCGTGCAGCGACGATGACAGGGCGGCTCGACGCCGTCATCTTCGACGTGGACGGCACACTGGTAGACAGCGAACGAGACGGGCATCGCGTCGCCTTCAACCGTGCGTTCGAGGACCTCGACCTCCCCTTCCACTGGGACGAGGCCCTCTACGGACAATTGCTGCTCGTGACCGGCGGCAAGGAACGCCTTCGTCACTTCCTCTCGGGCGAGAACGTGGACGCGGATGAAATCGACCGCCTGGTCCCGGAGCTGCACCGCCTCAAGAACGAACATTTCCTGAAGCTGGTGACCGACGGCGCGATTCCCGCACGCCCGGGTGTCGAGCGTGTCATACGCGCTCTCGAAGAACGCCGAACCCGGACGGCAATAGCAACTACCGGCAGCAGAGAGTGGGTCGAACCGCTGGTCGACCGCCTCTTCGGCCTGGCGCGGTTCGAGCAGGTCGTTTGCGGAGACGACGTGAGCACGAAGAAGCCCGACCCCGAGCTCTACAACGTGGCCCTCGATCGGCTCGGGGTGGCGCCGACAAACGCAGTCGCCATCGAGGACTCACTGCAGGGGCTACGCTCCGCGAGGGCGGCAGGAGTGACGTGCGTCGTCGTCACCAACGACTACACGAAGAACCACGATCTCTCGGCCGCCGACTTGCTGCTCGAGTCGTACGACGAGCTGACGCCGGAGCGCATCGAAGCAGTGCACGCCCAAAGAGGAGGCTGATCGCGGCCTAGCGGCTGCCGGACCGGCGCAGCGGGATCACCGGGACCGCCGGCGCGGGGTAAGGCGGAGCGACGGAGGGGGTCTCCTCGTCGACCGTGGTGAACGCCTGCGGGCGCGCCGCCCTCAAGCCGTTCGCGATGACGATGAGCTCCGCGATCTCGTGGGTGGCGACGACGGCCGCGAGCCCGAGGAAGCCAAACGCCGCGAGCGGCACGAGCGTGATCAGGATCGCCGCCGACAACGCAAGATTTTGGCGCACGATGCGCATCGCCCGACGTGCGTGATCCAGTGCCTCCGGAAGGTGACGCAAATTCTCACCCATCAGCGCAACGTCGGCAGTTTCGATCGCGACATCCGAACCCATGGCGCCCATAGCGATCCCGACGTCGGCCGTGGCCAGGGCAGGGGCATCGTTGATCCCGTCTCCCACCATGGCGACGCGACCTGCATGCTGAAGCCCCGCGATCGCCGCCGCCTTTTCCTCGGGCAACAACTCGGCGCGCACATCTTGAATGAGGGCGCCCGCACCCAGCGCGCGCGCGGTTCTTTCGTTGTCGCCGGTGAGCATCACGACTCGTTCCACACCGAGCGGTTCGGCTTTCAACCGGCGCACGACCGCTGCGGCTTCCGGACGAAGCTCATCCCGCACCGCGACGACTCCGAGGAGGCGCCCCGCGAGCTCGATCCCCACGACCGTTGAACCGTGCGACTGGAGCCTCACGACATCGCCCTCCATCGGAGCGATGTCGATGAAGCCTGGTCTTCCGAGTCGGGCGGGGAGGCCGTTTACCAGTCCGGTGAGTCCGTTTCCGCTCACGGCTTCGACTTCATCCGCCGCGGGGGCCGAATGACGGGCCGTGATGGCTTCCGCCAAGGGGTGTTCGCTGGCCGATTCGAGCGCCGCCGCGACGTCGAGCACGTCGGCGTCGGATGCCCCCGGCGCGGCAACGACCCCGATCACGCGCGGCTCGTTCCGCGTCAGCGTTCCCGTCTTGTCGAGCGCAATGACCTCTACCGCGTCCAGCGCCTCGAGCGCAGCACCGCCTTTGATCAACACACCGGCCCGGGTGGCGGCTCCGATCGCGGCGACGACCGTGACCGGCACCGAGATCGCGAACGCACAGGGCGCGGCGGCCACGAGAACCACGAGGGCACGGTGGAGCCACACGTCGGGTGTCCCGAACATCGAGCCGAGGACTGCCACTGCGAGCGCCACGATCATGATGCCGGGAACAAGTGGCCGTGCAATTCGCTGCGCCAACCGCTGCCCGGCGCCTTTGCGACTCTGCGCTTCCTCGACGATCCTCACGATTCGCGCCAGCGAGTTGTCCTCGGTGGGCGACGTCACCTCCACATGAAGGACGCCGCTGCCGTTGATCGCGGCCGCGAACAACTTGCTTCCGGAGGCGACCTCAATGGGGACGGACTCTCCGGTGATCGCCGAGTTGTCGACGGCGCTGCGGCCCGACCGAACGACTCCGTCGGTCGCGACCCGCTCTCCCGGTTTGACGAGCAGGAGATCACCCGGCCGCAGATCCGTTACCGGCACGACCACCTGGTCCCCGTCGCGCAGCACGGTCGCTTCCGGGGGCGTCAGGCTCAACAACGCGCGCAGTTCCCCTCTCGTACGCGTCAGCGCGTAGGCTTCCAGCCCTTCAGAGATCGAGAACAGGAACGCAAGCGTCGCCGCCTCGCCCTCCTCACCCAGAATGAGAGCCCCGATCGCGGCGATCGTCATCAGCGTTCCAACTCCGAGGCGGCCGCGCACGACTCCCCGCAGCGTGTCCGGAACGAACGTCGATCCGCCCACGACGAGTGCGAAGACGTAGAGCGCCGAGGAGATCCCTCGAGCGCCGACATTTGCCGTCACGAGGCCGGCAACGAGGAGGACACCCGAGACGATCCCCGCCCGGACCTCACCAACGTCCCATAGCGACACGCGCGCCCTGGGGCCGGAACCGGTATCGGCAGAGGCCGCGCACGTGTCGCAGCAGACATCGGTCACGGCATTCACCTCCTCGGCGCGGTCCTCGTTGAGGGAAGCGATCCTACGCCCGGCATAAGGTTCGACTGGTGATCGAGCACAGCAACCATGCGTCTGATGTGCGCATCGAGCCATGGGGCGAGGGGGACCTTGCCCTTCTCGAGAGGGTGCTGGGCGATCCCGGGATGACCGAGCACGTCGGCGGGCCGGAAAGCGTCGAAAAGATCGCGGAGCGTCAGAAGCGCTATGAGCAACAGGGCTCCCGTCAGTTCAAGATCATCGACAACGCGACCGGTGACGCGGCCGGCTGGGTCGGTTACTGGGAGCGCACGTGGCGCGGGGGGCTCGTCTACGAGACCGGATGGTTCGTCCTCCAAACATTTCAAGGGCGCGGCATCGCGAGCGCGGCAACCGCTCAGGCCATGGCCGCGGCGAGGGCGGAGAAACTGCATCGGTTCGTACATGCGTTTCCGTCGGTGGGAAACGCGCCTTCGAACGCGCTCTGTCGCAAGCTCGGCTTCACGCTGCTCGAAACGTGCGACGTCGAGTACCCGCCGGGCAACTTCTTGCGCTGCAACGACTGGCGCTTGGATCTGTTCGGAGACGCGTAGATCGCTATAGCGCATCTATCTCGGCCCGGAGCGTCTCGAGCGTGTCCGAGATCGCCGCTTGGGCCGTCCGGAACAGTCCCGTTGCAAGGCTGATCCGCGCTACTCCCAGGCTCGCCAGGCGTGGCAGCGCCGGGCCGTCCGGGCGGAGCCACACGTTCACCGGCGCGTTCACGCGTTCCACGAAGCGTTCGATGAGACGTTCGTCGGTGAGCCCGATGGGATAAAGACAATCGGCGCCCGCATCGCGGTACGCGATCCCTCGCTCGATCCCCTCGCGCAAGACGCCGTCGGTCTGTTCACCCGTACGAAGGAAGATGTCGATCCGTGCGTTGAGGACGATGTCTATCCCCGCGGTTCGCGCCGCGTCCTTAACCGAATTCAAGAACCGGACGTGCGGCCCGATCGGAACTAAACCACCGCCGCCGTGGTGGTTCGTATCTTCCAGGTTGCATCCCACCGCGCCGGCATCGAGCAGACGGTGAACGAACGTCTGCGGGTCGAGCCCGTACCCGGCCTCACAATCGGCGGTCACGGGACGCCGGACCCACCGGGCAACGCGACCGACAAGCGCGAAGACGTCGTCGGGCGGCATCGCGTCGGCGTCCTCGTGGCCCAGAGACTCGGCAACGGCAGCACTGGAGGTTGCGACCGCCGCAAATCCGGCGGCTTCGACCGCCCGGGCGCTTGCGACGTCCCATGCATTGGGCAGAACCAGCGGGCGCGGAGCATGATGAAGCCGCCGCAGCTCCGCCGCCTTCGGCACCAGATCGACGGGTTTTCCGGCCGCCTTCACAAGGCCCCTCTAGTGCGAAACGAGTCGTTTCCTTCGCGAGACAAACGCGCCGATCCCGGCAAAGGCGGCGACCACGACGACGCTCGTCAGTAGAAGTTCGAGCCAGCCTGCGGTATTGGAACCCGCCGTTTTCAGCCGCGCGTCATCCGGCGCCGCCGCCGCGTTCACCTCGGGTTGCGACTCAGCCACCTCCCGCTCGGGCGCAGAACGGGCGCGCTCCGTGCGCGCCTTCCCGGCCCGGCGTTCCGCCGGACGCGTGCGCTTGCGGTCCGCCTTCTCCACACGGCGCGCCCGGTCGCCGGCCGAAGCGGCGACCTCGGTGCCGGGCCGCGGGCGAGGTTCAGCCTTCGTCGACGTCGTCGCCTCCTCTCGAGCCGGACGGGCGACGACGTTGAGCACGGCGCGGGCGGGCTCGCCCGACGTGTGCGGGTGGTAGTGCGCAACCACGTAGTGCGTCCCGGGGTCGATCTTCGGCACGTCGAACGGAGCTTCGAAGCGGCCGAGCGCGTCCGCGGTCCCCGACCACACCGCCGCCCGCTCGAGGCTGTCGAGGTGAATCTCGACCTCGGCTCCCGAAACGAAGTCGCGCCCGGTGACGCGGACCGTCTCGCCGGCGAACGCTTCACTCCTGTCGAGTTCGATGGTGCCGACGGGAATGCATGCATACGCGACGGCAGCGGCACCCAAAATCCCACCAGCGGCCGTCATCGCGAACACCAGCGCTGCCGCGCGCACGCGTCTCGTCATCGCCGCACTACGTTCCTCATCACAATGCCCCAAAGCCCCCCATTACGAAGAACTGCTTGATGAAATACGCGGCGGCCCCAAAGCACAGAAGCGCGGTGGCCCTCTCCATCCACATGCGCGACGCGGTCGCGGCTCGGATCCGTTCCAGGACACCGGTCGACGCGCTCAATGCAACCAGCGGGATGCCGCGACCGACCGCGAACGCACCCACCAGCAGTGCGCCGTACCACGCCTTCCCGGTGACCGCCGCGCCGAGGGCAACGGGAAGCAACAAAGGGGTGCACGCGGGGCATGTGAGGAGGCCGAACGGGATCCCGAGGGCGAATGCGGCGCCGGCGCCGGTCGCCGGTCGCGGGACGAACCGAGGGAGTCGCGGCCGCCACAGCTTGAGGTTGACGAGCGCAAGCCCAACCAGCGCGAGTGTTGCGATCGCGTACCACAGCGGAAGCCGTGTGGAAAAGAATCCGACCGCGACGCCGCCGAGTGCGCCGAACGCGGCGCCCACCAGCATGTCTGCGAACACCATGCCTCCGACGAACGGCACCGCAACCGCCACCGCCCGTCGCGATCCGTGCGCGTGCGAACGGACCGCGTAGCCCATGATCGCCGGCAAAACTGCGTACGTCGAAGGTGCGAAGCCGACCACAACGCCGAACAGGAACGAGAGTCCGAAAGCGACTGCAGACACCTCCGCGAAGCTTGCCTTGAGACGGTTGAGCGACGCTCCCGTGGCGTAGGAACCAAATGCCGCGGTGACGAGCAGCGACACGATCAACACCCCGACGACGGCAACTCCCAGCCACACCAACGCACGGATCTGTCCGCGTTCCGATGACTTCTCATCGTGAGAGTCCCTCTGGACGTCGTAACCGAGCTTCCGAATCCGGTCCCGAACCTCCGCCTCCGGCACCGTCGACGTGCCGGCGACCACAACCCGTTCGCGCTCGATATCGACCTCGACCGCCGACACGTATTCGAGTTCCGAGAGGCCGTGCTCGAGTGCGGCCGCGCACGACGCACAGGTCATCCCGCCCACGCGGAGCTCGAGCCGCGCACTCGCAGATGAATTCGCTCCGCCCGGCGAAGGGCGATCTTTCGTCGCGGCCGGTGCCGCGGCCCCCCACGCCTCGGGTCGTCCGCCCTCCACCATCGCCCCTCTCGCTCCCAGCGTACGCCTCGTCGGCCAGGCTATACCTCGGACGAGACGTATTCGAGCCCGTGAAACGTCGGGGCGGCTGGTGCAGGAGGGGCGCTCACGATATCTTTCACGGTGGACGTTCCCGGTGGAGGGTGGCAGCCACATGCGGCAGCGAAGGGTTTTCGGCGTTTCAACGGCGGCGGCCGCCATGGTGCTGGCTGCGGTATCGGTTGCGTGGGCATGTGTGACCGTAGAAGGCACCGCGACCATCAAGGACGTCGTCCACAAGGGCAAGGTCAATTGCTCGGACGGCGATGAGTGTGCGGCGCCCGGAGATATCGTCAAGGTCAGCGGCGCCGACGCGGCGCCGAATACGAGGTTCTTCCTTCATTTTCGGAACTACGAGCGAACGTCGGCCACCTACTATCACTTCGTCCTCACCGGAAGCCATTGCCTCGGAAACGCGATCGAAGACGACGTCAGGATCAGCCGACGCGCCAGCATGTCCGACGCCGAAGGCAACATTGCAGTCACCAAGGGCATCATCCCGCGCGACGCCAAATCTTCGAGCGAGTACGGCGGCCTCCTGGGCCCGGCGCTGCTGTGCTTCGTAGACACCACCGAAAACATCGTCACCACGGGCGACACGCTGACGATCATCTAAAGGTCGGACCCGGCCTACCTGGATCGCGACCTGCGACGGGACCTCCAACCTGCTGAACGGCGTCCGGAAGGCGCATCTTCGATCCGTAACGTGCGCGCATTCGAGATCCCCCGGTCGGGGGTTGCGACCCCGCTCACCGTGGGATTGTCTGGCGTCGCTTGGTAGGTCACTGTATCGATATCACCACGCGGGACAGGTGAGGGCGCAAGTGAGGGGCGTGATGACGACGGATCTGCAGGAGCAAACGCGGCCTCCCCATCCTCGATCGGGAGAGCTGCACCTCCGCTTGATCGATGGGTTCTCGCTCACGCACGGCACCACCGGCGTCAGGCTGCCGTTCGGAGCGCAGCGGCTCGTTGCGTACCTCGCGCTACAGGAGCGCGCTGTGCGTCGCTCTCACGTCGCGGGTGGGCTGTGGCTCGATACATCTGACGCCAGGGCGGCCGCCTGCCTGCGCAGCGCGTTGTGGCGGCTGCATGAAACCGGCCACGACGTTCTGATCAGCGAGGACGGCTGCTTGCGCCTCTCACCGACCGTCGCCGTCGACCTACGGGATGCGCTCGGTGCCGCAGCCGACCTGCTGGACGGACACCCTGCGGATAGGCCGCACCGCCTTCTGCTCTCGCTCCTCGGGCGCGATCTGCTGCCCGATTGGTATGACGATTGGGTGATCTTCGCGCGTGAGCGCTTTCGGCAGCTTCGACTTCATGCCCTGGAGGTGCTCTGTCGCCGCCTGACGGCCGCCGGAGAGTTCCAGCGGGCCGTCGAGGCGGGTCTGTCTGCGGTTGCTTGCGAGCCGCTGAGAGAGAGTGCGCAAGTCGTGCTGATCCAGGCGCATTTAGCCGAGGGGAACTTCGTCGAAGCGCTACGGCAGTTCCGGCTCTACGAGCGCCTGCTGGCTACCGAGCTCGGAATCGAGCCGTCGCAACGAATCCGCCGCGTGATGCAGCCGGTGCGCAGCTGATGACGCTCGTGTGACGCGGTACGTACACGATTGGTCCCATGGAGGCTCCCGAACCGACCGGGGTGCTGGTATTGCGCCTCTGGATAGAGGCGGGCGCGTGTCTCAGGGCGCGCATTACCTGCTCTCCCGAGCTCGCCGCTGAGCGCGAGAGCGTCGTCGCGTCGTCGCTCGATGACATCCTTGCGGTGGTCGGCGACTTCGTCGAAGACTTCGTGTCTTCCCACTCTTCCGACCGGTAGGCGGTCGTGGAGATCCGTTTATTTGAGATCCTTCAGCGCGCCCCCTGTTCGGTCGCGGAAGTTCTTCATCTCGATCCCGCCCGGATCGATCTTTCGTCCCGGCGCCCACTCCTTGTGACCGAAAAGCGCGGCCTCGTCCTTCCCGATGTGACGAAGAAGGACGGCGAAGATGACGCCGAGCCTCTTTCTGAGCTCATCCGACCAGGGTTCGCCGATCCCGTCGTTCTCGACCTCGACTCCTATCGAAAAGGAGTTTCCCGAGTTGACCGGGATGTTCCTGAAAGGACCTCCCTCACCGGCGTGGTTCGCTCGTCCGCCGGCGACGAGGAAAACCGTTCCGTCTCTGCCGACCAAGACCTGGCATAGCGGCCCCGGCAAGTCGCTACGCCCATGCGTGACGACGTTCAATGCGGGCGCCGTACCGCCGGTGCGCGACGACGCGGTGTGATGAAACATGACGGCTTGGGGGGCGAACGTCCCCGGGCGCCCACGCGTCTTCCATCCCTTGACCTGGCGGACGGTTATCCCGTTCTTCTTGAGGGCGGCACCGATGCCGTCGAGGGGAGTGGTCATTCTTCGTCCTCCTCGTCTTCGAATTCGACCGGGGGCATTTTCTCGGCCTCTCGCTCCACGGCTCCCGGATTGCGACTGAGATCGGCCTCTGCGGTCGCTTCGGGCGAGTCGTCCGGCTCGAGTATCGGCTCCTCCTCAGGTTTTCCGTTCATTCCTCACCTCCTCCTCGTGAGACTGCTGGCTTCGAGCGCGTCTAAACAAGCTCATACACGACCTCCGGCGGGGTGACGCTGATCGTGCCGGGAACAGCCGATGTGAATGCCATCGAAAATTCTTCGCCCCCCGCCTCGGAGAGCCATTCGAGGAGCAGCGGGGCGACGTCCCACACGCGCGTCCCGTCCGGTTCCACACGTGTATCGGCGGTGATCCCGGTGCTCGAGACTGTTGCCGCCGACTCCGACGTGGCTTCGCCGGCCACCGAGAGGAAGTCGGCGACGAGCCCGAACCCGTCGACGGAGTGCTCCTCGTCCCATGCCGGCGCGCCGGCGCTACGTTGGGCGACGCGGGACGACGGGCCGAACGGGCGCGCGAGCCACACCGCGTCTCCGGCCGACGCCGTCACCGCGACCCAGTACGGGGCCGGCTGCAGTGTGACGGCTTCGGGCCACCGCGCATGCAGCCACGCCGGCCCCGCCCCCGCGGCAGTCACCGTTGCGGTGGCGACCACTCGTCCCGAGGGTCTCCCGTGGACGTCTTCCTGAAGCTCGACCGTCAGCTCGGTGCCGGATCGAACGCTCAATGTGGCGAGCCGAACACCTCGAGCGACCACCGGAGCCGCCGGCGTGAGCGCGGCCGCCGCCCACCGAGCCGAGGTCAACCTCCACCCCCGCGTATCGTCCGGCGGAGCCTCGAGAGGAGGTCCGTCACCTGCTTGCGAGTCGGGGGGGCGTTCGGGGGAGAAGCTCTCGGTGGCCCTGATCTCCCCCTTTGCGATCGAAGCGCCGGGCGGCAACTTGACCTCCACGCTCCTGGTGACCGGCCGTTCGCCGGGAAAGCGGAGCACGCGCTTGTCGCCGCGGGTCGCAAGCAGGCGCGGCCATGCGGCCTCGAGCAGCATACGGTTGAGCGACACGCGCGCGGCACCCGCGGGATTCGTCGCCACGAGAGCGTCGAGCTCTTGAGAGAGAGGGACTCCTTCGAACAGGTCCTCGCTGTACAAAGGACCGCCCTGGATTAACACGTTCAGATCGTCGATCAAGTTCGAAACCTCGTCTCCGCGCGCCAGCGCCCGCACCGACTCTGCCGACAAGCGCAACCGAACATAATGCGAGAGAGGTGTCGCCGGAGAGTGCAAGAGGCTTGAGAGCGCGGCCACGTCCTTCACATCGCTCTCGTGAAGGAGCGGCCACGCGAAGGAATTGACCAACAGTTTGTAGGGGACCGCTATCTGCGTGGCTACAAATCGGCACGGTGCGTCGGATTCGACCAACAGCATGACATCGGTCGTGGCCGCGAGCGGCGTCGCGAGCGCCGCGAAATATGCCTCGAGCGCGGCCGCGAAGTCGCCGTGTGGATGGAGGACGATGTCGGCGGCGTGCTCGCCGGGCTTGTTCCAGAACGGTGTCGCTGCGGTCGCGCCGGGCGGAGGCGCCAGCGACAAGCGAGGCAACGTCGGCAATCCTCGGACGTGCAGCTGCAAGATGTCCGAAACTGTTAGCGACCCGGGGCCGGAGGGCATCTTGTAGCGCATCCCGAATCGGGCGTCTGTGAATTTGGCGGGCGAAGCGGACGCACCGGTGCCGACGTTCGCCGTCACCGTAGGCGCGGTCGCAGGCGTATCTCCGTCCATCCTGTAGAACTCCACCTGCGCGCCCGAGTCGGCCTTCGCGTTCGGCAACTGCACACGTTGCACCTGCCTCGGGGCATCGAGCCGGGCGACGACAGGCGCCGAACCGGTCAACGAAGCACCGAGGGGACCCACCTGGGAACGAGCGTCGTAGTCGAACGGCTTAAAGGTGCCCGACAGGCGCACGTTGCCGGCATCGAGGACGACCTCGTCCGCTCCCGCGGTGGCGAAGCGAAGGGTGAACGTCGTCCGAAAGACGCGCACCGGCGGCGAGCCGACGACCGTGGTGACCTGTCGTTCGCCGATGCCGGGCACGATCTGCGCGTTCACTAGCGGGGCTCCGGCGGCGACTCGCCGCGCTCCATCCGGCTGACTTTCGCGTTGAGCGTGTCGAACTCAGACCGGAACGACGAGACGTCGACCTTGTCGGCAATGGCGGATTCGAACATTTGGATGTCGACTTTTGCGGCGATCGCCTCTTGCAACTTGATGTCGAAGCTTTGGGACAGCTGTGCTTCCAATGTCTGTAGGTCCTCGGCACCGATCTTCGTACCGAGTTGTTGCTGCACCTCGGAGATCTGGGTCTGGAAGTCGACGTTGATCGCATCCTGCGCTTGGGCGACGTGCGTCACGAATTCCCTGCGGACGCCGGTACGCGTGTCGTTGAGCGATTGCAGAGCTTTGAGCCCGCTCGCCGAGACCGTGGTCGAGACCGCGTGCAGTGCCGAGAAAACGGACTCCTTCGCCGGAAGGGGTAGGTCGTCTATCTCCGTGTACACGAAGTCCTCCAGCGAACGCCGCGCTACCTCGCGACCGATGTAACCACCGGCGAGTCCTTCCTGCGAATCGAGGAACGTCGCGAGGCGGCCGCCGACGCTCTCGATCATGCCGGCCGTATCGGGAGCCTGCTGCCCTTGAAACTTGAGCTCGTCCCGAATCAGGCTCTCGGAATCGACGGTCGCGACGAACGTCTGCAACCACGGCGCCGGCCAGTCGCGAAAACGCAGCGGCAACGCGGCGGCGGCCTCGACGCAGTTGCCGTCGCCGTCCGAAACGAACGCGAGTACGGTCGCATCGAAGTGGTGCCACTCGGCAAGGTAGTCGTGAATGTTGACGTTGTCGACGATGTCCTTGCCGAAATCTCGAAAGAAGATGTCGACGGCTGCGCGGAACTCGACGTTCGCCGGCCACCGGTATTGACGGACGAGTTCGCGAAGGCCCGAATCGTCGGCGCGCGGGGTCGCGGCGAGTGGATCGAGAAGGCCCAACATGCTGACCAGCGCGGATGATTGCGTATGGAGGACCGGCTCTTCGGTCGGCGCTACCCACTGAAGCGTCACGTTGCCGAGCACGTCTGTGGGTACCGTGATCGCCGTTGCTTCGACGAAGTCCATTTCACCGAAGCTTCTGAGCCGACCCCACGTCGAGGTGAACGTGACCGAAGCCCCGACTGCGGGTTCTGGCGGATCGCCCGCCACAACCGTTGCGATGACGTGGGTCGGCTGTCCGAGGAATGGCCCGGCATATATCGACCGCAAACGAATCTGCGGAACAGCCTTTACTTCGCGTCGCAGGGCCTTGAGTTGCTCGCGCAGGAGCCGGGCCTCTTGGACGACCTCCTCGACGAAGGCCGCCGCGACGTCTTCCGGCGTGGACCGGCGGCTGAGGGCGAGAACGATCTCGGTGAATCGTTCGGGTCCCACCTGAGGCACGTCGGCGAGCTGCTGCAGCGTCGTGAAGCTTCCCAACTCGGCGCGCCGATCGAGGATCCGTTGTCCGACCCTGACGCCCACGTCGCGTTCCCTCGGAAACTCGACCGCATCCGCGATCTCGCGCGCCGTCGTGGCCGAGTTGAGAAAGCTCAACACCTTGCGCGCGTCGAGTCGGCTGACGTCTTCGGGGCTTAGGTAGGGTTCGGTCATCTAGAGTCCGAGGTGCGCTTTGATGGAGTCCACCTCGACGAGCCTGCGGTTGAACTCCAAGAGTTTCTCCTTGACGGGCTCGGGATACAGCTTCTCCACTTGGTTGATCTGGCTCTTCACGGTTTCGATCTTGGAATCGAGTTGTCCGATCGACTGGCTGATCGCGACATCGACTCGTCCGCCGAGCGATCCGACGTCTCTTTTTACTTTGGTGACGTCTTGCCCGACGGTCGAAAAATCGGCCTCGACCTTGGAGACCTTCGACTCGAGCGTGCTGATCTTTGCGTCGGAACGAGCCGACGTACCGGTCACTGCCTCGAACGCGACCTTCTGTTCGGGAGCGCCGACGGTCGTAGCCTGGAACGTCTCGATGCTCTGCTGCATCGTGACTGCTTGTTGCACGGCTTGGGTGAGGCTCGTGAAGAAGGGCGGAGTTTGACCGGGAAGCGTCACGCGGTCGATGGCGTCGCTCACGATCTTGTAGTCGGCGAGTTTTCCCACGAGGCCGACCGGTCGGACGAATTCTTCGATCTCGATCTTGAACAGCCCCAGTGATTCCGCGAAGTCGCCGGTGATCTTGGGGATCAACCGGTCACGCAGCGGGCCGACGTGGTCGCGTATCCGTCCCGGGTCGAGGTAGTCGTGAACGATCCACGGCCCGATCCAGTCGCGCCAGCGAACTTGCACGGTCGACCCTCCGAGGGCCGCGTCCGGTGTGCGCGGATCGCTGTCCGGCTTGACGAACGCGAGGACGACGGACCGGTAGTCGTGCCACAGCTCTCCGAAACCGACACCGATCTTCCCGCTGACGCGCGGTGCGTTCTTGACGTAGTAGGAGTCCACATATTTTTGGAAGCTCGGTGCAGACTTCCGTTCGTATTGAGCAGTCATCAGCGCGAACGCGCCTGCGGATTTGGCCTCCGCCGGGGTCGCGGCCGACACGATCGACTGAGCGACACTCGCGCTGGTGGCGGGCAACACCGTTTGCAGGGCGGCGGCAAAGTCGATTTCGGTCGAATCGTCGAGGCGGTCCGCCGCCTCCGCCTGGAGCCGCACCCGCGCCCTCCCCTGGGCGTCCACGCGCACCGACAGGCTCCGTTCTCCGACGCCCGCCAGTGCATCTGATCCTCCCACCGGCTTGAGGCGCCCCCACACGGTGACGAAGTCGACCCACGGCCGGGTCGATGCATCGCTGAGATCGAGTGGCGCGCCCTTGAGATCCGTGACGATCGCGGTTATCTCCGCCAGTTCACCGACTGCGAAGTGCGTCTTCGTCGTCTCCATCGTGACCCGCAAGTTGCGCAGGAGAGGCGCGACGTCGGCGCGCAACTGTTCGTGGCGCTGATCGAGCCCGGTCAGTCGTGCATCCACGGTGTCGGAAAGCTCCTCGATCAGCCCTCTGAGTTCGGCGACGCTCGTTTCCAGGTCGTGCTTGAGGTCGTCCGTTGCGGCGACGAGCGCATTCCAGTCGTCGGCGCGGATCAATTCTCCGGCTGCCCTGTTACCCAGACTGTCGATGAGATCACCCATTGCCGTCTCCTTGCTCGATGTTCTCCCCGACCGCGATCAGCGTCCTCACACCTGCCGGCCGGACCTGACGGACACCCTCACGAACTCGTTCCAGAACGACGGGTTCCAGATGATCGTCGGGGCTCTGCAGGCCCAGCCGCACGAGGACGGTGAGGGGCCGGCGAGCTTCCCACGCGAACCAGACGCGCGCCGCGGGCGGCCACGGAAAGACGGCTTCGTCGAACGCGCGCCGGGGTGGAGGGGTCGCGATGTCGTAACGACCCTCCGGAGCCGCGGCCGCGTCCTCCGGCGGTGCGAGCAGGCGTCCTTCGATGGTCCACGCGGGCCGCCGCTCCGGCGCGACGATCGTCTCCGGCTCCAAGGACAGGTAGCGCCACGTGGACGTTCCGACCGGTAGCCGCGGCAGCGCGGGGATGCCTCCGTCCACGATGCGGGTGTCGTGCGCCTTGTAACGAATCCGGAGGTCGTCGGGGGCGACCGGCTCGACGCCGTCGAACGCCAGCGTCGCGGGGTCGAAGCCGGTCAAAAGGTCGGCGGCGGCCGCGTCCGTCCACGCCACCGTCATGGCCGCGGGCTCTTCGCCCGTGCGCGGCTCGTCCTGAAAGGAGATCCACTCGCCTCCCTGTTCGGACGGGTCCGACCGTTGCCACTTCCCCGACGCGCGATGAAAGCGCCATGCGCCGCGCGCCCGGGGGCCGGCGGTCTCCGAGTACATGAGTTCGGGCCGCCCAAGCCGTTCCCAAATCTGCGAAGCACCGCGATACTGCCAAAGATCGCGTCCGTCGAAACGCAGCAGCCCGCGTTCGGTCGCGAACCATATTGTTCCGCGCTCGTCCTTTGCGATCGCAAACACGCGGCCGGTCCCGAGGTCGGGGAACGCCTCGAGCACTGTTGTAAAGGCGAGCGGCCCGTCTCCTGCACGGCGCGCCGTATAGCGCGCGAGACCCGCATCGGTTCCGAACCACAACGATGAATCCGGCCCCCGGAGGATGGCCCGAACCGGTGGGAGGAAGACGGCTTCGTCGGAGGGAAAATTTTGTGCCTCGGCTTCCGCCTGCGGGTGGTATTCCTCCCAGTCTCGCTCCTGCTCGGCGGCGAGCGCGCCGCGGTACCAGTACCACCGGCCGGTGCCCGGCTGGAACTGAAACGCACCGAGCGCGGACCCGACGTGCAGTGTGTCGCCGGCGTCCTCGTGCAGCGCGAACGTCGGTGTGTCCTCGAAGCCGAACGGCTGCAGAGCCTCGCCGTCCACCACGGCCGGCCCCTGTGCCGTGGCCGCGTACCAGGTGCCGCTCGACGACTTCAGCAGCGCGGCGACGGCAGGACCGTCGAGATCGCCGACGTCGGGCGACAGGACGCGCTCTTCGGCATCGGCGTCCAAAGCCGCGCGTACCAGCCCCGATGCGGTCCCGGCGAGGAGGTCGTCGCCGTCGGACGCGAGGCACAGGATCTCGGGGAGGTCTGCGAACACCGCGTTCCAGTCGCGGCCGTCGAACCGCCACAGCGAACCGGCACCGCCGGCGTTGACGCCGGCCCACAGGTACCGATCGCGCGTCTGCGTGAACGCAACGGCCTCGCCCTCGGGTCCCTCTTCCACCTCGGCCCACGGCCCCGGAGCGGTCGGATCCGCAGGTGTTTGGGTCGGCTCCGATCGCGCGCGTGCGACGCCGTCGCTTCCCCCGATCCAGGAGTCGTAGGCGGGGCGAACCCGCAGCGTCCGGTCCGGCGCGATCGTTCCTGCGTAAGCGAGCGCCACCCGCGTATCGAACAGCTCCAGCATGGGGTTGTCGGTAGCCGAGGTGACTCCGGCGACCGGCTCCAGCCCCTGTACGTACGCGGCCGGGGCGGCGTCGGCGAGCCCATCGTTTGCGAACGTAAAGCGCATCAGGGGGCCGACCGCCCCGTCGGGAGGCCCGGCGGTCGCGGCTTGAGCCCCGCGCGGCACGACCGGCGCGAACTCTTCGAGCGAGAACGGCCGGTCGCGGCTCTCAGGAGGCCGGGTCGGGTCGACCGGCAGGCTCGTCTCCACCATGAGGCGCAGGGCGGCAACCGTGCCGAGCCCGCCGCGATACATCTCGACCGTCCGCCTGATGCGCGTGCGATAGCTCTCCACGACCTCGCGCAGCGCCGCCGGCTCCGCCCAGAAGGGCAGTGCCAGGAGCGAAGCCATCCGCCCGAGATCGTGGATGTACGGAAACGTGTCGAGCGCGAGACGATCCTCGGGGTCGGCCGGGTTCGCGGCACCGAGGCGGCGGAGTCGCCGCGACGTCACGAAGTGAGGATGGAACGTCGCCCTGTCTGCAAACTCGAACCAATGAGCGTGGAGGACGTCGCTCGCCTCCTCCTCGAGCGTGTCGAGGATGTCCGCCGCAGCCTGCATCAGCAGTGAGGTCAGCCCCTTCCGTCGCATGCGCAGCAGCAAACGCGCCGCCGAAGGGGAGGAGGAGAAACGCCCCACCGAGTTGCGGGCGCCGGCGACGGCCGCAGGTACTGCCGCCGGTGAACCGTCGTGCATCCGGTACAACTCGAGCGCGTAGCCGGTGCCCGGCGCCTTCCCGCGCCTCAACCGGATTTCATGGATGCGCGCCGCCTCGGGCAGCTCGATCAGCACGCCGCCTCGCTCGGCACGGAGTTCGGCCTCAAGCGGGGGGCCTCCAGGCACCGCTCGCACATGGACGACGTCGGCGGGCGCGAGCGGCACCGACGGAACCGCGACATCGGCGTCGTCCGGCCGGTACAGCGTCGGCAGTCGGTCGCGGATCGCCTCGAAGCTGTTAGGCACCGAGCACCTCCGCGCTGACCCCGGCGAGCGAAAGTCGCTCGAATGGAGTGAGTTCGTACTCGCCGCCGTCGGCGCCGAGGATTTTGGTCAACCCGGATTCGAGCGTGATGACGAAGCGGACGTCGTAGAGCTCGCCGCCCGTCGGAGGAGAGGCCCCGGCGTCGAAGCCGGCGATCGATCCGGCTGCTTTTCCGGGGAGGGCGACCGCGAACAACATGCGTTCGTGGGTCAAGAGGCGGGCTTCTTCGGACGCACCCTCGGTCGCCGCCAGATCGTTCAGGTACGCAAGTTCGGCGGACAACCCGGTTTCGATCTGCGGGATGTTGGGCGGGTCCGCCGACTCCGGGTGCGAGATGATCACGGCGACCCGAGTGGGCAGTCCGGGATCCGCAATTTGCAACTCACCGAGTACGGTCGGCTCGCCCGCGATGCTGAGGACGCCCGCATCGCGATCGAGCACGTCCTGTTCGTCGGATCCGTCGGCGGACGTCCACGTTGCACCGAGGATGCGGACGTCCTGTATTCCCGCCACCGCGAGGACGAGTCCGATTATGCGGTTGAGGCTTCCGGCTTCTCGGGCGGGAAGCGTGGCGAAGTAGCCTTCGATACCCGAACGGGCGGCCCGTTGCGCGGCGCGGAGGTCCTGCTCGAGGAGCCCCGCGGCAGTTGTGAGGCGCAGGCTGAGGTTCACCCGGCGCGGCGCGCGTATCCCCTTCAGCTCGACGACGACCCCGGCCGGCCGGGCATCCTCGATTGCCTTGAGAATGCGCTGCTGCAATTCGGGGTCGACGGCGTCGGCGTGAACCGTGATCTCTACGCATCCGGGCCGATCGGGGGGCTCCTCGACGTCGGCGGTGACGCCCTGGCGCCGGACCGCCTGCGCGAGGGCGCCGAGCGTGGCCCGCTCGGAGCCGTGCAAGACGTTCTTGGCCCGCTCCCTCAATTCCGCGTCGCTTTCATCGCGCGCTTCGAGCGCGGTCGGCGCGGGGTTGGTGACCGCCGCGATGCCGGCGATCGGTACCGGCAGAACCGTCAGCGATCCCGCGGGCAACGGGTCGTTGCCGGCCTCGACATCGCGCGCCGGAACCCGGACGACGTTTTGCCCGTCGGGCATGGTGACCGAGACGACCGTCGCATATTCGATTTCGCCGTCCGCCGTTATCACTCTCGTTCCCGCCGGGATGTTGATCGTTCCCGACGTGCCGCGCGCGCGGCCGAACTCGATGTCGCCCGCGGCTCGGCCTCCGGTCACCCGCCCGATTCCGAGAAGCGCGACGACGTTGTCGAGCGCCCGACCCTCCGACGTGTCGATGAATGCCGAGTCGTACACGGACTGCATTTGTGCGTAGAGCCTCGCCATCTCGAGCCCGATCGTCTCGACGAGCGTCCGGGTCACGCTCCCGACGTGAAGATCGGTGACGATCGGCCGAGCCGACTCGGGGTGGTAGTTGACGTGGACGAGCGTCCCCGGGTCTGGAAGCTGCGCGCCCTCGAGCTTCCATTCCAGCGTCTGTTTGTCCGGCTGCAGCTCGTAATCGATGCCCTTGCGGAACAGATGAGGCGCGCCGTCACGGCTCCCGAAGACCGAAACTATGTCGGCCACGGGCGGCTGCTGCAGGAGGTGCGAATGCGGCGGGCCACCCGGCGCAGGCGGAAACGGATGCGCCTCGGCGGAGACGCCTCCGACGACCGTTGTCAGAAGGTTGTCGACGACCTCCGGATACGTCCTCCGTCGAAACGTCATGGCGCGAGCTCCAACTCGAGCGGGCCGATCGACACGATGTCCGTGCGACCGACCGGTTGCACCTCGATGTGTACGTCCACGCGCGCCGGTTGGGCAGGCACCTCGGACACCACGACCGACACGACGTTGGCGATGCGCGGCTCGGCGTTGAGGCTTTCGAGCGTGTAGAGCTTGACGAGATCGCGCCGTTCGGGGGTGTTCGGGCGGCCGATGAGCTCGTGCAGCCGCGACCCGTAATCGGGATGCGCAAGCTCCTCAAGCTCTCCTTTGGGGGTGAGCAGGCGCACCACAATTGCCTGGGCCAGGTTCTCCTCGCCCTCGATCGTCCCGAATTCGAGAACTCGGCGCGGCGGTTGCGTCGAGGGGATCCGCTCGACGCTCGTCTTCACTTCGTAGACGGGGCGCAGCCGGGCTCGGCGCAGCTGCAACCGGAGGTCCTTCAGCAAGTGGCGTTGGTCGCCCATATTCAGCCGCCCACGAGGACGGTTCCGCCCGCCACGACGGTGCCGGCGGGAAGATCGGATGGGTCGTTGCACGTGATCGCCTTGTCACCGTTGCGCGCCGCGGGCTTGCCGTTTATCAGCACCGTGGTGCTCCCCAGCATGATCGTCGCCCTGTTGCTCGGGGGCTTTTGAAACGGTCCCCCTTGCGGGACGTGGGACGGCGTGTTGGTTGCCGTGCTGTTCTGCACCGCTGCCGGCTTGCCGTCGATGTTGACGTCGGGCGACAACGCCCCGTCGATCTTCCCGGTGAAGGGATGCGGCAACGGCGTGGGGATCGGGCCCCCAGGGGACGGGATCATCACGATGTGAATGTCGGTTGCCATAACCTGGTCACCTTGTTTGGCTGCCGGCTGCCCCATCGCCCCTCCCAGATCAGTTGATGTTGACGGTTGCGCCCTTGAGCGTCAGCTGCCCCTGGGCTTCGATAGAGACCTCGGACCCTTTGAGCTTGAGCGAAGACGCGCTTTCGACTTCGAGCCCGCCGTCGCGCGCGATCGCCACCGACGCCTTGCCGCCCACGTCGACCTGCACGACCGGATCGTCGTCGCGCAGTTCGACCGTCATGGCTGCTCCGAGCCGTACGACGATCGCCCGTTCGTCGCCGCTGACGATCTCGACATGCACGGATTCGTCGTCCGATCCTCCGAGCGGCACGTGCAGAACCGACTGGCCGTTCGAGTTTGGAGGCGGACGATCCTCCTCGTTGTAGAGGCGGCCGACGATCACCGGGGCGTTGAGATCGCCGTTGACGAATTGCACGAGGACCAGCTCGCCCACACCGGGAATGCTGGCGCTGCCGATTCGCTGCGTCGCCACCGGCACGCGCGGCAACACGATCCCGGAGTTCCGTAGAACGACCGTGCATTCATAGTTGTCGTCGTCGGACTCGCCGGCGTGCGGGTGTTGTTTGTCGACCGTCCCGATCTCGGCGCTTCGCACGCGCGCCAACTCGTCGTGGACGATTCGCTGGATGCTTTCGAAGAGGGTGAGCGTCATAACAGCGCCCCCGCGAGAGCCGATGCTCCAGAAGCGCCGCCCGTGCGAACGAAGCCGATCGTGCTCGTGAACCCGCCGTGCTTCGAGTAGCGATGCCTGACCGTGCGTGCGAGGCAGGGCCCGTCGAGTGACGGATCGGGACATCCGGCAATCTCGATTGAACTCGTCGGCGTCACGAGCGGCGCTCCCGCCACTACCAAGGTTCCGGCATGGCCTGCGGCCGCGGCGATCGCGCCTTCCGCCGCTCGCCGGGCTGCGTCGGCCGTTCTGAGAGACGAATCTGATAGGAGCCGTTCCGGATCGCCCGTACCGGCGCCGGCGGTAGGAGGCTGTTTTGCGATCCACGCCCACGCGTCTCCACCGTTGCTCGACGCCGCCCCTTCTCCGACGACTTTGACCTTGGCGAGTCCCGGGGTGTGCTCGGCGACGCGCAGGGCGATGATGTCTTGGCCGTATGAGAAGCTCTGTACCGCTTGCCCCTGCGCGACCGGGCCGAAGTTCAGCTCGTCCGCCGACGTGAAGTACGCGACGAAACCGCTCTTGCGTGCGAGCGCAGCGACGTGGTCGAGCGCCGAGGCGCGATCGTCGAGCGCGTAGAAGGGGAAGTCCGGCCCGTCGTCCACGGTGGCCGTATCGATGCCGCCGCGGTCCGCAAGGTCGCGGACGATCGCTCCCGCGCTCTGCTGTTCGTAGCTCTGATTCACGCGCAGCCTTGCCAGAACCCGCGCCCCGCCGAAGACACGTATCGTCCGGCCCCGCGTCACGCTGCGAACGACTTCCGCGATCTCGCCCGTGAACACAACTTGCGGATCACCGTCGTCTTCGAAGCCGAATGCGACGCTCGTGGCGTCGCCGACGGCGGCCGCGGGTGAAGATTCACCGGCTGCTGTGACGATCTCGAGGGCGTCCACCGCAGGCCCGAGGCCGAGCTCCACGGCGACCACCGTCACCGCCCTGCTCCACTCGTCGGCGTCACCCCGTCCCAAAGACAGCCTTAGCACCGGGCGGCGAACGGCGGGACGGGACGTCTCACCGAACACGGGAAGGCCTACCATCTCACGAGTTCTCCGATGTGTAGAAGTTGAATCGCAGGCACACGCCGTCGGGGCCGATGAAGTTGCGGACCTCGCGGAATACGAACGGGATCCCCAAATTCGTGTTTTCAGTCATGCCGCGCACGTTGCCTCCGGCCCCCAATTCCGGTCGCACCATCATGTGGAGGTGGTTGTGGAAGCTGATCCCGGTGTCGCCGGCGAGCATGATCGGTTCTCCTCGCCGCACCGTCACGGGGTTGGTCGCATTAAGGATGTTCGAGGGCGTTATCGAGCCGGGAGCGATACCCAGCTTTGTCGCAAAGATCGGCATGATGCTGTTCTGGCGACCGTGGCCGTACACCGCATACGTGAACGTTGGAGTTCCACCGGGCCCGAGGTCGTGGACCGGGTCGGGAGTGATGGCGTTGCCGTCATCGTCGACGTCGTGCCGGATCAATATGAAGTTCCAGCGGGTCTGCGTCGTCTGTCCCGGCCCCGCGGTGACCCCTGATGGAAGGTTGGTCGTTACGTCGTCGTCGTCGGGGCACCAGTCGAAGAAATCGACAACCGTTCCGGCTCGACTGGCGACGATGGCGTCTGCCTGGTCCATGCTGAAGTCGTATGCGTAGATCTGCGAGTTGTTGATGAAGCTGTGGCTCCACAAGCCCTGGTTTCCTTGCCCGACGTAGTAGGACACTCCGGCGGGGTACGGCAGCCTGTAGGGCGATGAATCGGCGGGCGGATAACCGGTGAAGTCTGCGGGACCGTTGGGGTTGTACGTGCCGTCGGAGGTGTTGCCCTCCTTGTCGAAGTACAGAGACGGCCAGAAGGACAGCCATCCCGAGATCGCCGAGCGCCCCATCTTGGCGGGAAGGCCCTCGAAATCGTCGGTCTGTGCGACGATCTTGAGCGCGACCAGGGAGCCGACGAATCCACCGATCAACCCGAAGATCGTGCTTCCGAAAAGCTGCCAGAAGACGAGCATCTTGAGCGCTTGATCGCCGCTCTGGAATGGGTGGCAGTAGTCCTCTTTCGGGATGATCAACATGAGGAACTTCCCGAACAGGCTGACGAACGGATCGGCGACCCCGTCGAGCTCCAATCGGTTCTGGGGCCGTCGCTCCGTGGCGGGGTTTGCCGGTTGTTCGTAGTTCAGAAGCGTCATGAACGACAACAGCAGGTCCCGCAGGCCGTTGAAGGCCGAGTTGTACGCCACCACTTCACCGAGATCGGGGCCGACCAACGTCAGCCACATCATGAACCAGTTGTATGCGGAGACTTTGGTGTGCATGCCCTCGAAGCTCGTGATTATCGTGCCGAGCATCCGGCAGACCAGCGTCTCGAACCACCACGGAAGCGGCTGCTTGTGAAGGATCTTCGCCAGCCCGAAGGTGAAGTTGAACATTGCGTTCCACGCGTTCGAAGCGTAGTCGCCCTCCTCGAGGGAGATGAGGTGAGCGATCATCTCGAGACCGTTGACGACGATGGCGCTGATGTACGCGACCTGTTCGAGTGTCTCCGGGGTCGCGTGCTTGAACGTGTAGTGCGACTCGATCCCGAACGGCGTGAGCTCGCTAACGGGTCGTTCGGGATCGAAGATGATCGCGTCGGCCCAATTCGAGGTCGCCGTCGCCAGGATTTGGTCGTCGCGAAATACGCGCTTGTTCATGATCTGCTGCGCGCCGCGATCGACCCACACTTGATCGTCCGGCAGGGTCGGAATCAGGCTGAAATACCACGGGCGTTTCTTGCCGAGCAGCCATGTCGCGTACCAGCAGTATTCGTCCAGGGAAGCGGCGGCCGCGGCAGCACCGACACTGCGCGCTCCCGCCCCGGTGAACGGCACCAATTGAGTCAGGCCGCCGGCAACCCGGACGCCCTGTCCGACCGCGTCGCCTACGCACCGCACGCGCGCCGTGATGGTCTCCGCCCCGTACCGGCGCAGGAACTCCCATAGTTCCTCCGCCAGCCGGCCGGGATTCAGTTCCGGGATCTCGAGTTCGCCCTCGAGGTGAGCCCTGATGCGTCTCAGGATGAGCGCCGCCTCCACGCGGTTGTGCCGCGATTGGTCGGTCGCTTCTGCCGGAACGTCCTCGAGGCTCGCGATGATCCGGTCGAACAGCGCCAGCACCTCGGATTCGAGGAAATCGGGAGTGAGCCGCAGATCGGTCTCGACTATGTCGATCAACTCGTCGATGGGTTCGCGTAGCGCCTGTGGGCTCAGATCGGCTGCTGTATCCGCGAGACGCAACAAGATCTGTCGCGCCGCCTCCAGCACGTCGTCCGAGCCCGACGCCTCAGAAAAGGCATCTGCGATGTTTCCGAGATCGTCGAGAATGCCGCTCAGCAAGTTCTCCAGGCGCGACACGGCGCGATCGAGGCCCGCCTCTCCGCGCGTGAGGAAGTTTGTTGCGGTTGCCTCTACCGCACCGGCCGCGAGATCGAGGATGGGACCTTCCTGGACCGAATCGGCCACCACGACGGCGAACAGCGCGCGGAGGTCGTCGAGCAGCGACATCGCCGGATCGGCGTCCGCGGCGCGCCGGAGCCTCTGAGGCTGTACCAGGAGAGATCCGGCGGCCATTAACGAGCTCCTTTAGAACGGCACGTCGATGTCGACGTCGATGTCTATGTCGATACTGATGCCGAGCGGCGGCACCGCGTCCCTCAAGGCCTTGTAGGCATCGTTGACTCGCCCCAGCTCGACCCGCAGCTCGTCGTCGAGTGCTCGCAATCTCTCCACCAAGATCTCGAGAAGCCGGCTGAGATCGAAGCTTTCGAGCAGCGGCAGCAGGGTCGCTTCGAATTCGGGCTGCACCACGTCTACGACGAGTGCCTCGGGATCGAGCGCTTGAAGCTTCTCGATGATCTCTTCGTAAGCGAGGTCGACGGCCTGCAACTCTGCGGCCGGAAGCACTTGCTCTACGCTCAGTCCGTCTAGAAGTTCCGCGAATGCTTCATCCACCGCCTCGCGCAACGATGCCGGGTCGATCGCGCTCAGTTCTGATCGGACGTCGTCGAAGAGCTCGGTCACGCTGTCGGTCAGGAAAGCGAGATCCAGTCCGCGCAAGCGCTCGACGAACTGCTCGAGAGCGTTCCGAATGCCTTCGAGCGATCCAGGCCCTTCGACCAGAGCGGCCGTCTTTGCTTCCACGGATGCGCTCAGCAGTTGCAACTCTCCGACGACCCCGTCCAAAACGCGCTGCAAGGGCCCCGCCATCGCAAGCAGCCCGGACACCGGACGCACGAAGCGATCGTTGAGCGCCTCCCGCGCCTGCTGCGCGAGTTGGGCGGGAACGGGCTCGAGCCCGCGCAGTTTTCCAAAGGCACTTCCGGCGCCGTGATGGCGCTGATCCCAATTCTGTAAGCCCACCCCGAGCGAAGCTCGGGACGCGGCCAGGTCGCGTCGGAGCACGTCCAGTGCCCTGTAGGGACGGGCGAACTCCGCTTGCATCGGGTTGCTGCGCTCGAGGACTTCCGCTATTGCCGTCTTCTCAGGGGAATCCGGCAACGCCGCGAGTGCTGTCGGCGATACCGCACGGTGCGCGTGGATGATTGCCGTAAGGCGTTGTTGCGGTGCGAGGGTTCCGAGTGCAGCGGTCAGCGGGTTCAAGGCTGTGTCGATGCGGGTCGTGAACGCGGTCCCCCGTGCTGCGTCCAGGGCCGATTCGAGCGCGGACAGGGCGGCCGCAATCGATCCGTCGTCCGGAAGCGGCTCGACTTTGCCGAGGATCGAATCGATCCACGCCTCGAGCTGAGCTGCGGGATCCGCAAAGCCTGCGAGCAGGTCGCGGATCCTGACGACGGTGTCGACGACGCCCGACAGAACACCGCCGACCATCTGTATCCGCCCGAGGATCTCTCCGGTCTGTTCGAGGATCTCGTCTGCAGGAGAAGCTTCGAGAACGGAGTTGATGACTTCGGAAATCGTCTGTTCGAGGGGGGCAACCACGTCTTCCGGTCGCAACATATCGAGGCTCTGCAGCAGCTGTGCGAAGGGTGGTTCCAGCGGCTGCAGCAACCGCCCCGGAGCCGCGTCCTCGGCCAGGCGCTGCTTCAGATCATCGAACTGCGCCGCGACGGGTTCGAGAAGACTGCTGGGCCGAAACGATTCCAACTGACCCAGGACCGCCTCCAATGGTTCGGACAGCGCACTTCCGATGAGAGCGGCGGGCTCGAATCGACGAATCGATTCCAACAACCGATCCGGTTGTGCACGTACTCCTTCGAGCAGCGGGAGCGGCCCTGCGTCTATCAAGGCGCCGAACTCGAGCGCGATGGGATCGGTAACCGGAGTGAGGTCTTCCGGCAATATGGCGAGCGCCGCTTGCAGCGCGAGCTGCGCAGGAGTCGGCAGCAGCGACGTATCAATGGTGCGGAGGATCTCGGCGACTTCGTCGATGGCCTCGACCACCGGATCGATTACCGGAGCAAATGAGAGTTGTTCGAGCCCGTCCTTCGCGCCTTCGACCACGCCTCTGATCTCCGCGATTGCGGCCGCCACTTCGGGGTCCTCGAGGACGCCGGCAACCGCCTCGACCGCACCTCGAAGCGCGTCCACCACCTGTTCGGGATCGAATTGGTCCGCGGTTTCGCCGATTTGCTCGACGACGGCGGCCACCGCGGCGCGAGCCGGTTCGAAGAACGCATTCAGGTGGGCCGTGAGATCCTGACGAAACTCTTGCATCGCCTGTTCTGTCTGTGAACGGAGTTCGGCGAGATCGACTTCGGCGATCAAATCGCGCACGCTGCCGAACAGCTCCTGGATCTGAAGCGTCACGTCCACGAGCGCCGCGTCGAGCGCATCGACGGCGCCTTGCGCGCCCTGGGCGATTTGCTCGATCGGCTCTTGCAGCGCGCTCACGTCGATCTTGTCTATTAGGTCCTGCAGCCACGCTATCTGAGCCGAAATGACGTCTCTCAGGTCGGCGATGTTCTCGGCGGACGCATCCTGGTTGAGGAAACCCGACAGCATCTCGACAAGCCCCGCCCCGCCGCTCGCCTCGGGCAACGCCGATTCGGCCAGGGTCGCGCGACGTTCGAGTTCGACGGCGCGCCCGGCCACGCGGCGCGGCAGCGTGTCGAGGTTTGCGAGCGGAATCGCGGCGCGCACCACCGCGTATTGATCCAGCAGTTCCTCCATCTCCGACACCGTCGCTTCTGTGTCCGAGACGTCGCCCGCGGAGACGGCCGACGCCAACGCCTCCAGATGCGTCGAGAGGCCGGTCGCGATATTCGTCAGATCAGAGACCGGAATCACGTCGGTGGCGGCTTCGAGATCCGTCACCAGCCCATCCAGCGCGGCGCCGAAGGAGCTTCGTACGAGATCTCCCGCTGCAGTCAGCGTGGCGGCAAAGTCGCTGCGAATCTGCTCGCCCGTCATTCCGTCCCACGTCATCAGGGTGTCGAGTGGGTCCTTGACGGCGTCCAGCGCAGGCACCGAATGAGGAAGCAGCGTTGCGCGCTGGGGGATGGCGAGCAGGCCGTGCACGAACGTCATGAAGCCCCGGACGTCGAGCGGCGAAGGAAGCATGTCCAGCACCGCATTCGTCCGCTCCACCCCTGCCTGAGCGGCCGCCGCACCAGACGGTTCCGCATCGCCGTCCCCCGCGCCGGGGGACGCGCCGGGAGACGCGGGGGGCGTTCCGCCGGGAGTCTCGGGCGCGGCCGGGGCGCGCGGATCCAAGCAGCGCAGATCCAGTTCCGCGAGCGCACGCAGCGCGGTGACCGATTCGAGAGCGGCTCCGACGACCCCCGCTATCTGTTCGGAAGCGGTGGCTTGGAGCGTCTGCAGACCGGAGATCACCGCTTCCAGCAGCCCCGACAGATCGGTAGGCAGCGCGTCCCTGAGGTCCTCGTACACGGACGCGAGCCGCAGTCCGCCCACGTCGAGATCCGGAAGCGGCAGGGAACCGAGTGCTTCGCTCAGATCGGCGACGGCGCCGGGCGGATTCTCGAGGACCGACGACAACGTTCCTCCGATCCCGGTTAGGGCTGCGGCATGGCCCTCCACTTGCACCGTGACGTCGTTTCCGTCGAGAGCGACGTCGAGGCGCGCGAAAAGCGTCGCCACCGTCAGCCCTCCTCGCCAAACAATTCGCCGAGCGGGCCCGTGACGCCGTCGAGTCCCTCGAGCACCGACTGAACCCCGTCGAGCACTCCCGACAACGGCGGGGTGGGATCGGCAAAATCGGGAGCACCCAAACCGTCGAGCGCATCGAGGGCCCCGGTGGCGGCGTCGAGGAAGTTGCCCGCCTGGTCCAGCAGTCCGGCGTCGAGCGCGCCCAGTGGATCGGGCGGCGGCGGGGGCGGCGGGCTCTCCCGCAGCACCACGAAGTAGTGCGTCACGTCCGAAGTGGCGGCACTCTCCTGGAAGTGGAGCGTCTCGATCACGACGAACTGCACTTCGGTGGCGGTCACGATGTCGGCCACGAACGTCAGCGGTTCGCCGGCTCGAAACCTTCCGCGCACCTCCTCGAGGAACTCATCCCGCGGCTCGTCACCGTAGAGACTCCCCGAGATCGAGATCCGAGTGGGAGACGCATTCAGGTCCTGAAAGAGGCTGCCGCCGCGCCCGGGGATCGGCAGTTCGACGAACGCGCGGCTCTCCAACGAATCGATGGCCGCGACGCGCGGGATGACCCACTCCCCGAGCACCGGCTTGACCTTCAACTGAGATCGACTCCGTGCCTGCGAGCCTGCTCGATGAGCGCGTCGTTGACGATCGACGCGAGTTCGCCCTCGGGAACGCGATCTTCGCCTCCACCCGACGCACGGTTCGTCGGTGAGGAATCGGCGACGGGGAACCGAGCCGCGCCCGCCGGTCCCTCGTCGGCTCCGTCTCCGACGGACGCGGCGACGCGCGCGTCGTCGTCGGCTCCCGGATACGCCCACCACCCGGGTGGCGCGGGGTGCGGCGCGTAAAGAGCTCGCGGGAACGAGTGGGGCACCGGATTTCCGGCGCCGGCCGTCGTCCCCGGAGCGACTGGGGCGGGATCGCCCGCTTCTCGTGCGGCGGCTTCGGGCGTGCGGAACTCGCCGTTCCGGCGTGCCGCGGGACGGCTTGCGTAAGCGTCGGGCGCGCCTCGAGCGCCCGGGGACTCGGCGCGACCGTTTTCCATGCGCGCCCAAATGCGTTCCAGGAGGTAGGTCCAGTGGAGTGGCTTATCGGGCGAGGTGACATCACCGTACGGGGCACGTGAACCGGCGCCGGATGCGAACGGGGTACCGGCCGCGGACCCCGCGGCGTGGGCCGGCGCATCGACTTCGGAGGCAACTTCGCCGGGTCGGACCACGGGCGTGCTACCCGCGCCCGCCGCCGGAGACGACGCCGCGCCCGTCGGCGATCCTGGTGCCGCGCCCCTGCTCGAATGGCCGTCGCGCGTACGTTCTTGCTCTCGACGTCGGTCGTCGACGCCGACCGGAAGCGTCCCCGATGCCGTCGGGCTCCGTAAGGGGAGTCGGGGCGCGTCGTCCGGCCGACCTCGCGGACCGACAGCGCGCTTCGCGTCGGCGCGCGGTCTCGGCGCGCCGGATTCGTCCGCGGCCGGCTCGCCGCCGGTCGACGGATTCTCCGGGAGTGCAGCGAAGGGAGAGACGTCCAACAGGTCCAGCGTCACGACCAACGGACTTCCGACCGCGAGCAGAGTCGCGAACAACACGGGGGCCGGATCACTCAGTGCTTCCGCGGCGCGCCGAAAGGGCGACACGTCCGGACGCAGATCGGACGCGTCGCCCGCCGTCATCGCTTGTCCCGCCGCGACAGCATCTCGAGGTGGAGAAGAACCTGGCCGAGCGTGAGCGTTCCCACTTGTTCCGGCGTCCAGCCGAACTCCTCGGCAAGAATGAACGCGGCTCTCGCGATCGGTGCCTCCGACACGCTCGTCATGTGATCTTCGGTCGCGGTTATGCCGCTGATGCGGTTGACCTCGCCGAGTACAAACTGAACCAGGCCGACGTGGAGCATCGACACTTGGGCGACCGTCATCTCGGGCTCTACCAGCGCGCGCTGCACCATCAACGTCGCGAGCAGCGAATTTCCGTCGCTCGCGGCGCGAGATATCAACTGCAGGTCGGAGACCGTCAGCGGACGCAGTCTGATACTGGACGGCCCGTTACGCGGGCCGGCGCCGTCGTCGGGATGCAACACTTCTGCCGGCAAGGTCACTTCGTACGTCACGGTCGCGCCGGCGAGAAGCTCTTCGGCGGCAAGGCTCATGGCTCGTCGGCAACGCTGAGGTAGAGCGCCTGGAAACCGATCGACTCCATTACGAACTCGTCTTCCGGCAACGTGTAGAGCCAGCTGTCGATCTTGACCTCGTGAAGAGTGACGGTGCTGCGGATTCCGGGCGCGGAGCTGTTTTCAAGCAAGAGCGTCATGTTGAACGCCGGCTGAGGCCAGCTTGCCGCCGGCCGGCCGTCGGCGGCCTCGCCCAACAACAGCTTGATGAGCGCTCCGTTGATGTAAGCGCGCTTCGCACTTCCAGCGATCGTTACGTTTCCCGGCCGCAGCTCGCTCGCATATCGCTGGCCGACCTCGTGGTAGGGCTTCACATCGGAGCGCACTTCGACCCTGACGTCCTGGACGCGGCCGACCGAGATCAACTCGTAGGCGGACAGAACCTCCTGCGCCTTTTCGCCTTCCGTTCCTTGCGGCATCGACAGCGTGATCGAGCCATCGGCGCCGGTGAACACGCTCGCGTTCGGCATTCTTCCCTCCTATTGCAGGACCAGCGTGACGGCCACGTAGTCGATCGAAAAGGTCGGCTGCAGGACGGCGTTGACGATCGCGCGCCCGTTGATCTCGTCCTGGCGCGTGGCCGAAACCGACAGCTCATAGCTGGTCAGTGCTTCGTCGACGAGCATCGTCGTGAGAAATCCGTCGATGGCGCCGCGCAACGCCTTTCGCACGCGCTCGTTATTGAGACGTCCGATGAACGGACTGCTGGCGGCGCGAATACCGGCCTTGGCGAAATCGGTGATGCGCCGCGTTGTTATTTGCTTGAACGGGCCGTCGTTGGTCGTGATCCCTCTGACGACCCGCACTCCCCGCCGCTGCTCGAGAACGCACACGCGCCCGTTGACCAGCTGCACGGTTTCTCCGTACGAGAAACGCTGCGAGAGCCGGGCGATGCCGGCCAGCGGCTTGTTCGTCGGGCTCGACTGCGGAACCAGCGTGCTGATCAGTCCCGCCAGTGCGGCCGCGGTGTAGGTGCCGCTGAGGTCGACGTCTTGCTCCGCCGCCGCGTCGTACGCGCGCACTCCCGGGGCGGTCATGATGATGCGAGGACTGTCGGGGACCTGATCGACTATGTCGTCTACGGCATCGACATCCGAGCCGACGATTGCGATCACGTCCTTGCCGTCGTTTTCGGCACCCTCGACGACCCCGCTCAGGACTGCGAGGGCGTCGTCGGTCGCCAGGTCCGGCGCGACGAGGATGTTCACGTCGTCCTTGACGAGTTCCTCGAACGCCGCGGTGTAGTCATCCTGGCCGGAGTCACTCACCGCGAGTGCTCGGGCGAAGACTTGGCCTGCGCCGGTTCTGTACGCGAGTTCGAGGCCGCGGGTGAGGTTGAGATCGCCGTCTCCACCGTTGTACGCGTCGTACGCTCCGAACGCTTCTTGCGCCTCCCCGTACTCGGACAATAGGTGCGTCTCGCCCGCTCCCTGCGCCGCGGTGCCGACGATCCCGATGTTGCCCGACGAGATGCCGCCAACGCCGATCAAACCCTCCGCTTGGACGCGTATGTACGTCCCCGGAATGACCAGCTCGGATAACGCGAAATCCTCCGCCATCTAGCAACCTCCTTGTGAATCGGTCACGTCATGCCTCTCTCACTTGGAGCGAGAAGAAGTGGGCGTCGTTGTTGCGGTGGCACATGAATCCGATCCGTCCCGGTCCGGGGATTGCCGCATCGCTTCCCGTAAGCACCACCTCCTCGTTGAGCCACACCGTGAATGCGGATCCGACCGCGCGCAGCTTCAGCCGGTAGGTCTCCGCGACGTCGTAGCCCTCGGGCGCGACCGCGCCGGTATCGAGCTCCGCGAATATCCCGTTGGTCTTCTTCGCAAGCCGCCGGTAGCTCGCTTGATCGTCCATCAGGAAGAAATAGAAATTGTTGGGGTCCTGCCACCTGAAAACGACGCCGATGCCGCGTCCGGAGTCCGACTGCAGTGAGCTTCTCAGGACGAAATCTGCGACCTGTGGGCGACCGGAAGCCGTTCGCAACACCGCGTAGGTACCGGGCTTGTTGGCACTGGATCCCGGACCGCCGCCCCAGATAGAGGAGGTCTGTTCGATGCTCTCGGCGTCGGCTTGGTACCGCCATCGGGAGGGCCGGTTGTGCGTTGCCGCAGCATCGTCGACGACCTCGAACCAGTCGAACGAGGTCTCCATGAAAGGAATGTCGAAGAGCACGGCCGATCGTCCCGTCTCGTCGGTGTCCACGTCGAGAGGGATCTCTTCGAGAATTCCGCCCGCCTCGTCGGGACGTTTGAGGTACTCGAAGTCGACGTCGAAGACGACCTCGCGCTCCGACGCTTGGGGAGCGTGGGGGGCGAGGTCGTGAAGCTTCGCAACGAAGTAGCCGCCGCCCGAGATCGATCGATCGGCCGTGACGAGCGCCCGCACGACGGCGTTGACCGCGCCGGGCACGCCTGCTGCGTTTGCCGCCCTGACGATCACATGCGCACGGGCCCTGACGCGGCGACCGTGGATCTCCCCGAACGGCTCGCCGTTCATTCCCACGAACCCGCCGAGGCCCGTAGGCACGAAATCGAGCGGCGCGACGAGTAGGCGCGGGCGCAGCGATGGGTTTTCCGGAGGCGGCAGCAACGCCTCGATCGCCTGGGTCAGAACTCCGACTGCCTCGTTGCGAATTACGTCCACGTGTTTCGCTCAAACCTCCTGATTGGATTTCGAACCGCCGTCAAAGCTCTCAACGCCGCGTCACGGCAGCGTCACCAAGGCGGGCTAACTTGGTTCTCGGCGGGATGAGCCGCGGGGGTCTCTGGTTTCTAACCACCTAGCGCGTTGACGCGGGTAGGCCGCCGAAGGCGCGCTCGCCATCACCGGCATCGCGATCCTTTCGGCCAAGTCACTCGACGGCGAGGTGCCGCTGGTCTACGTCGCCTCCGCTGTATTGACTTCGTCTGCAATCGCGGAGTCGGGTGTCGTCGTCAAGGCATTCCCGCAGACGCACCCCGAGACGACCTTTGCGCTCGCCCAAGGGGCCTGCTCGGAAGGCTAAAGAGCCGGGGAGGGGAATCGAACCCGACCTGCTCATTACGAGATAGGCGACGGCATGCTGTTCCGTGTCATCGCGTGCTGCTGGGCTTTCTAGCAGGCCTTTTGCGCACTACCCGTGTCGTCCCATGCCGCCAAATGACCGCAGGTGATGGGGACTCTGGTTGCATTCCGGTTGCGAGCCGTGGAGAGAAGATAGGGCAACCGCCGGCTCGGCTCAGAGTGAATGGGCAGGTCGGAAGCGTTGAAAGCGCCGAATTGACAATCCAACATTGCTCGTGACCGCTCTATTCGGAAGAGGAGTCCCCTGCTAATGTGGCTGGTCTCAACCTTGGGGGAAACGAAGATGCCGAATGGAGAAGGCCAGGTCAGGATCGTCTGGCCCGAGGAGGGCCTCTGGCCGCAGGGTGGCTATGGGAATGCCATCCTGGTGAATCACACGCCCTGGGACTTCACACTCCGCATAGGCCACGTCATCCTTCCGGCGATTACGCCGGGGCAGGAGCCTGACACAGTCGAGGTCGAGGTCGCTCCGGTGGCTCAGTTCACCATGCCCCCATCGGCCATACGCGAGCTTGCCCAGGTCCTCCAGCAGCAGATTGCTACGTACATCCAGACCTACGGGGAGACGGGAGGCATCCCTCCGGGTCCTGTTCAGCCGCCGGAGGGGCCGCCGTGAGCGTGCCTGAGGAGTTTTTTCTCCATCCGGACGGTTCTACAGAAATAGAGCGGCAAGACGCTGAGGGCAGTCAAGATTTCGGGCTTGCCGAACCGATAGGAGGAGTTGTGGAGCACGAGCTGATTCCCTTCCCGTGGGAGGCAACAAGAAGAGTGGCGCTGGAGCCGCTCGGCTTCGTGCTACCGCCCATCTCCGGCCCGACCCAGGTTGTTGTTCGGCGCGTCGGTGAGGGAGAGACCAAAACCGAGGCATACCTAGAGATCATTGCCAACCTCCTGCCGGAAGCAGTTCGGGATTCCTTCCTCTCAGGAGCCGGAAGCATCGACCTTCCCATCCCAGACAACGACGACAACACCGACGACCTGTACGACTGATGCCCTCGGTCGTCCACAAGGTCTGGATGCCCGGGTACGTCTCTCCGGCTCCCATCTACCTCGACTCGTCTGTCGTTCTCGGGTGGCTCCGAAAGAGGGACCGCCTGTATCCGCGTGCCATCCGCTTCGTAGGGGATCATCTGGCCGCCAAAGCTGACCTCGTGGTTTCCTTCATGGTGCTCGATGAGGTGATGTGGCGGCTGGCGCGAACCCTCATGGCGGATGCCCTCAGGGTGCGCATCCAGGATGTCAACCTCACGAACATCCTCAAGCGGAACCCGCAAGGCCTTCGTCCCATTCATTCAAACCTGACGCAGGCGGTCGCGTACGTGCTCGGGTGGGCGGCGCTGGCAGATGACAAGGGAGGAGCCACAGCTCAACAGGTGGTCGATTCATGGCTCGACCGACTCCAGGACATCGGAGGCATGCACGACGCCTACCATCTCGCCCGAGCCGAACATGCGGGAGTCAAGTCATTAGCAACCGGGGACCGCGACTTTAGATCGGTGAAGACGCTCCCCTTCCCGCTCCAGATCGTCGAGTTGTAAGAAGGGGCCGTCTGCGCAATTTTCGTCTAGCGGGCGCGGAGATGCTCATTCCCACGCAATAGAACTCGAGAAGCGTTCGACCCTCTTCTGAGTCCAGGCCACCTCGTACGCCGCGGCTTTCGCGACTCTCCCAAAGCGAGCGACCCCCTCAGCTAGTTCGAGCGAAGGGTCCTTTCGCTATGCGGTCGTCCGCGCGCCTATGCAGAGAGGCTTGGGTTGCACACGGGTTGCAAACACGCCGGTCATGGCCTTCGCGCGCGCGTGGTGCGACGCCTGAACCTGTAGTTCGACCAGGGAAAATACACCGGAGCCGGGGAGGGGAATCGAACCCCTGACCTGCTCATTACGAGTGAGCCGCTCTGCCGACTGAGCTACCCCGGCCGGTGCCACTTAAGGCACGGCGCACGATTGTACGGGGTGCACATCTTCCCGGGGACCTTGCCCCTCGACGCGATCCCTGCGGCCGCGGGCGGGATCACCAGCCGGAGCCGACGCGGGCGGGCGCGGGTGCGAGACGGACGATGTCGAGGAGAACGGCTTCCAGTTGCAGGAGCGCGTTGGCGTTGTGGGTGAGCGCGGCGCGCGCCTCTATGCAGCGGGACACGATGTCGACGAGCGCCGCAGATGAGATCTCCTCTGCCGCCGCCCACGACTCGAGTTCATCCGTAACGTCGAGATTCACCACCGCATCGTGGCCGCCCGAGCGCAACACGAGAACGTCGCGAAAAAAGGACGCCAGCGTTTGCAGCGCGTCGCCGAGAACCTCCTCCTCCAGCCGGCGCAGCTCGCGCTTGTGGCGGCGGGCGAGCGCGTTGCGGGCCGTGGCCGTGCCGCGGCCTTCCCCGAGCGCCTCCGCGAGCGCCTCGACCTCCTCCTTCTGAGCGCGCTCACGCGCCTTGACCGCCTCCTTTGCCTCGGCCGTGACTTCGGTTGCGGCATCGAGGGCGTCGACCGCCGCCGCCAACCTCCGGGGAAGGCCGATCCACACGCGCCTGCGATCACGCACCGCGGCGTCGAGCGCGACCGCGCGAGCCCGGTCGTAGTCGCCGTCGCTGACGCGCGCCGACAGCAACGCATCGCTTTGCCCCGCGCCTTCCTCGACCAGCAACTCGACGATCCGTTCCTCGGACACCGGCTCGAGACGAACGATTCGGCAGCGCGACAGAATCGTCTCCAGCAGGTCCTCCTCGTGGTCCGAGAGGAGCACGAAAACGGTCCCCGGGTGCGGCTCCTCGAGCGTCTTGAGGAGCGCGTTCTGCGCCTCTTCATTCATCCGGTCCGACTCCTCGAGCACGAACACCTTCCAGTCGCCCTCGAACGGACTCCGCGCCGCTTCGGGAAGGATCTGCTCGCGTACGACACCCACCGGGATGAGCGGACCTTCCGGCGCGATGTGGTGAACGTCGGGAAAGCGGTGGCGCATGATCCGAAGACAGGTGGAGCAACGACCGCAGCCGAGGCCGGGCGCGGACGTGCAGTTCAGCGCCGCCGCGAGTGCAGTCGCCGCGCCGCGCTTCCCGGAACCGGCGGGGCCGAGTAGGAGCCATGCATGTGCGACGTCTCCGCGCGCGATTTGCTCTGCAATCCACCCGACTGCAGGCGAGTCTCCCAGTCGGGACCACACCCCGTCGGTCATCTCGGCACCGGTGGGCCCGGCGGGCCGAGACCGTGCGCGGCCGCGGCCGCGGCCGACGGGATCGTGTGCGACGCGCGCTCTTCGTACGCCGCGATGATGTCCTGGTGCACCTGCGATTTCGGGCGCCCGCCGGAAACGACGACGAACCGGGTCGGGAAGCGGGCGGCCAACTCCAGATAGGCCTTGGCGACTCGCTCGTGAAAGGTTTCGTCCTCCCGCTCTATCCGATCGCGGTCGGATCCGACTCGCTCGAGTCCCGATGCGGCATCGACCTCGAGCAAGAACACGATGTCCGGAAGAAGCCCTCCGGTCGCCCACTCGCTGACGCGCAGAATGGCGTCGAGGCCGAGGCCGCGGGCGATTCCCTGATAAGCCAACGACGAGTCGAGGTAACGGTCGGAAACGACCACCTTTCCCTCCCTGAGGGCGGGGCGGATGACCTCCGCCGCGTGTTGCGCACGATCGGCGGCATACAGGAGAGCCTCCGTGTGATGCTCGACCGCGAGGTTCGGGTCGAGAAGCACTTCCCGGATCCGCTCTCCGATCGGGGTCCCGCCCGGCTCCCGCGTGGTGACGACGTCCACGCCGCGCGCCTGCAGCCACTCGACGAACGCCTGCATCTGGGTCGATTTCCCCGCGCCTTCGCCGCCCTCGAAAGCAACGAACAGCCCACTTCGTGCGGGCTCGCGCGCCGCGCCCTCTGCTCGGCGATGCCCGATTGCCCGCATCGAGACGAGGCCTCCGGCCGCGGCCACGATCCCGGCCAGCCACAGAGTCACGCGGCTGCCGGGCAGCGCAAGCGTCCCAAAGCGGCCGGGCAAGTCGATTGCGTTGTCTCCGATCGCCGAGGCGAACAACGGAAAGAACCCGAGACCGATCAGTGTGCCGATTCGGATGACGGTGTAAGCCGCGCTGAACGTCCTGCCGCGGAGATCGTCTTCGACGTTCTCGTGGATGAGCGAATAACCCAGCGAGTACGCGGCCCCTCCGAAGAAGCCGAGGGCGGACGCAACCGGGATGGCCGAGTCTAGTGAATTCATCGATGCCAACGCGATCAAGAACATTCCGACAAGGACGATCGACGCCGAGAACATGGCGTCCTTCGCGAACCGGCGCGCCAGCAATCCCACAGACAACAGCCCGATGATCATGCCGACTCCTAGAAAGCCGATGAGGAAGGCGAACCCAGTCTTGCCGCCCCCGAGGACATCGTCGACGAACCCGATCCCGAGCGAGAACACTCCTCCCGCGGCGGTGAAGGTGAACGCGATACCGAGTAACCACGGCCTCACCCGCCGGTCGTCGCGCACGAAGCGCAGCCCTTCCTTCAGATCCCGCCATGCATCTTCCAGCTTGAAGCTGCCGTCGCGCCGTCGAGAAGAAGGTAGCGACAGCGACCAGATCATCACCGCGGAAAAGACGAATGTCAGGGAGTTCACCCACAGCGCGAGCGCCTCCTCATTGCCGCTGAGGCCCTCGAGCGCAGGCACCGTCCGTCCGAGGAACGACCCCAGCTGCGACATCGATGCGAACGCGACCGACGCCAGCGGCCACGGACCGTACACCGCGATCAGGTTGAGCGAGTTGGCGCGCGTCATTTCCGCGGCCGAGACCACGTGGGGGAGCGATGCATCTTTCGCCGGCCCCCATGTGAGCGTGAGGCTCTCGAGCAGCATCGAGGCGACGAGGAGATAGATGAGGTTGGGGAAGAAGGGGAGGGAGAAGACGATGACTGCGCGGGCGAGGTCCGCGTACACCATCGTCTTCCGGCGATCCCACCGGTCGGCGATCACCCCCGCGATCGGTCCCGCGACGAAACCGGGAAGCACGCGCGCCGTCATCACGGCTCCGACCGCGGCGCTGCCGTGGAGGGTTTGAGCAAAGACGGCGATCGCTATGACCCCGATCCAGTCGCCCAGGCTCGACACCGCCTGCGCGGCAAACAGCCGGGTGAAGTTTCGGTTCTTGAACACCGTGACGAAGCTGGCCCCCTCTTCATCCGGGGCCACGACGTGCAGATCTGGGCGTTCCGACGGCTGTTGGATGGACGGCCTCCCTAATTCCTAGGACATCCTACGGAGTGGATGCCGCTTCGTCAGGAGGTGGCCTCGCCGGGGGCGGTCGCCCTCTTCGGCGTCGCCTTCTTCGAGCTCTTCTTGGCCGTCTTCTTGCGCGCCGTCTTCTTGGCCGTCGCCGGCTTCTTGTTCTTCTTGATGAACTTGCACGTGGGGTAGTTGGAGCAGCCGACGAACGGACCGAAGCGTCCACGCTTCTCCACCAACGGCGACTCGCAGTCGGGGCAACTCTCGCCCGTCTCCTTCGGCGGCTCCTTCTTGATGAACTTGCACTCCGGGTAGTTCGAGCAACCGACGAAGGGACCGAAGCGCCCGCTCCTGGCGACGAGCTCGGCGCCGCAGTCGGGGCACTTTTCCCCCGTTCCCTCGGGATCGGGAAGCGCGTTTCCCTCGGCATCAAGTTGCTGCGACCACTTGCACTCGGGCCACGCGGAGCACGACAGGAACCACAGACCATGCTTGCCGAACTTCTTCACGACCGCACGGCCACATTCCGGACACGTCTGGTCGGTAGGCCGCTCGGGGCGCGCGATCTTGTCCTTCTGCTCCTCGAGATGGGTAGTGAACGATTCGAAGAACTCGCGCACGACCGGTGGCATGTCCTTACGACCCGCGGCAATCTCGTCGAGCTCCTCTTCCATCCTGGCGGTGAAGCTCAGGTCGACTACGTCGGGGAAGTGGGCTTCTAGTTGCTCGGTCACCACCTCGCCGCGCGGGGTCGGAGAAAGCCGGCGCGCCTCGGAGCTCACGTACTCCCGCTCGATCAGGGTTCGGACGGTCGGGGCGTAGGTCGACGGACGACCGATCCCCACGTTCTCCATCTCACGAACGAGCGTCGCCTCGGTGAAGCGCGGCGGAGGCTGCGTGAAATGTTGTTCGGCGTCGATTCCGCGCAGCTCGAGAACGTCGCCGGCCTCGAGCCCGGCGGGGAGAACGCTGTCGAGCTCCTCCGGCTCGTCGTCGCCGCGCACCAGATAGACCTTGAGGAATCCGTCGAACTTGAGGGTTTGACCGGTGGCGCGGAAAATGACTCCGTTCGATTCGATGTCTACGCTCGTGGCGTCGTATACGGCCTCTGCCATCTGCGACGCCAGCGTGCGTTGCCAGACGATCTCGTACAACCGAAGCTCGTCGGTTCCTAGCGCGGCCGCCATGTCGGCCGGTGTCTGAGCGGCTGCGGTGGGACGAATCGCCTCGTGCGCCTCCTGTGCACCTTTCGACTTCGAGCTAAAGGTCCGCACCTGGTGGTAGGCCGCTCCGAAGCTGCGCTCGACCACGTTACCGATTTCGCCGAGCGCCTCGTTCGACAAACTCGTCGAATCGGTACGCATATAGGTGATATGGCCGCCCTCGTAGAGGCGCTGCGCAAGCTGCATGGTCTTCCACGTCGGGAACCCGAGCTTGGCCGACGCCGCCTGCTGAAGCGTCGAGGTTCGGAACGGCGCGGGTGGCTTGCGCCTGCGCTCGGACCGCCTGACGTCGGTGATCGTCCACGGGCCGGGTCGCACCTGTTCCAGAAGCGACGTCGCCGCACCCTCTTCTGAAAGTGTGAACTTGTTCTTCTCACCGACGGGATGGATTGCGGGGAACTCGTCGTCGTCTTTTGCAAGCAGCGCCGTGATGTCCCAGAACTCGCGCGGGACGAACGCGCGGATCTCGCGCTCGCGCTGCACCACCAAGAGCAATGCCGCGCTCTGCACTCGTCCCGCCGACAGATTCGGCCCTACCGTCCGCCACAAAAGGGGTGACAGCTTGTAGCCCACGATCCGGTCGACGGCGCGCCGCGCCTGCTGCGCGTCGACCAGGTTCATGTCGATCGCACGAGGATGCTCGAACGCCTCGGTTACCGCGCGCCTCGTGATTTCGTTGAACGTGACCCGGCGAGCCTTTTCCTGCGGCAGCTTCACCAGTTCCGCAACGTGCCACGCGATCGCCTCGCCCTCGCGGTCGGGGTCGGGCGCGAGCCACACCGTCTCGGCGTCCTTCAGCTCGGCCTTGATCGCCGAGATCGCCTTCTTCGCCTGCTGCTTTGCAATCGCGACATAAGAAATCGAGACGCCGCCGTTGACCTCGATCCCGAACTCGGACTTCGGAAGATCCCGGACGTGGCCCATGGAGGCAAGGACCTTGAAGTCCTTGCCCATATATTTCTCGATCGTCTTCGCCTTCGCGGGCGACTCGACGATCACGAGATTCTTGGCCACGTCACTCCTCTGCTTGTTCTGGTCACGGGACCGGCAATGATGCCGTGTACGGGCGCGCCGTGCTGTGCAGCAGTGTTCGACCGACGCGCTTATCCCACCTCGACGGCGCCACTGTCAACTAACGCACCCGGGGTCTCACCCCTTCCCGGCGCGCCGAAAGCCTCGCCGAGCAGCGATTTTGCCGGGTACGACGCCTACGGACCCGCGCCTCCAAGCGCCCGCAGCAGGTCGACCTCGGCCTCCGGAGATGCCAGGGCGAGCACCTCGTCGCCGGCCGCGAGCGGGGTCTCCTTCTTCGGCGTGATCACGTGCCGGTCGCGGATGATCGCGACGAGCGTGCAGTCGGGCGGCATCGCCAGATCTCCCACGGTCTTGCCGTCGGCGGGAGAATCCGGTGCCAGCGTGACCTCGAGCAGCGCCACCTTGCCCTGTTCGAGCTGCAACAACCTGACCAGGTCTCCCACCGAAACCGCCTCCTCGACGAGTGCGGTGAGGAGGTGCGGGGTGCTCACGGCAACATCGACCCCCCACGATTCGGTGAACAGCCACGCGTTGTCGGGATGGTTCACGCGTGCGACCACCCGGGGGACGGTGAATTCTTGCTTTGCCAGGAGGGAGATCACGAGGTTGTCCTCGTCGTCCCCCGTAGCAGCCACCACCACGTCGCACGACGTGAGCACCGCCGCGTCGAGGGTGTGCATCTCGCAAGCATCGCCCGTCACCCAGTTCAGCGGGAGCTCGGGGCGAAGGGCCTCGACGACCGCGGAGCTTTGCTCGATCAACGTGACGTCGTTGCCGCGATCGTGAAGGTCCTTGGCAACGTAGCTGCCGACGTTACCGGCACCGACGATCGCTATCCGCATCTTGCTCATTCAGGCTGCCCTGCCTGTCGGAGTTCATCCAAGAGACTCGGAATGTCGCCCCTCACGACCGATACGTGCAGGATGTCGCCCTCCTGAACGGCGAGGTTCTTGTCGGGTACGCGGGGGACTCCGAAACGGCTGACGGCAACGATGCGGCGACGTCCGTCGACGTCCCCGACGACGGCGCTCTTGCCGATCAGCTCGTCGGGGGCAGGAAGCGCAGTGACCACGACCTCACCGTTGTCGATCGTGTACTCGACCGGAACATCATCGGGCACGATCGCACGCAGCATCTGATCGGTCGTCCAGCGAACCGTCGCCACCGTCTGAATGCCGAGGCGCTGGTAGATCTGCGCACGCAGCGGATCGTAGATTCGAGCAACGACCTGTTCGATGCGGTAGTACTCCTTCGCAACCCGAGCCGACACGATGTTCGAGTTGTCGCCGTTCGTCACGGATGCAAAGGCGCCCGCGTCGCGGATGCCGCAGTCCTCGAGGACGTCGCGGTCGAACGCCAGGCCCACCGCGGTCTTGCCGGAGAAATCGCTTCGCAGACGCTCGAACGCCTTGGGGTTCTTGTCGATGACCGAGACGGTGTTTCCCAGCCGCTGCAGACCGATGGCGAGGTCGGAGCCGACTCTCCCGCACCCAGCGATCACCACATGCAAAGCGTGCACGCTCCTTGTTTTGCGGCTGCCGCGAGTTCTCCCCGGTCGCGCGGGAGTCCTCCAATCGGAAACGGATACTGCCATACTTGCCCCTCGTGGCGAGGCTCAGACGCGTCATCGACAACCTTTCGCGGGCTCCCGAGGACATCCGAGCGGACAACCTCCGCCACTGGGCCTCGACGATCGAAGGGGCGATTCCGCTCGCCCAAGTGGAGCCGCGCACGCGGGTGAAGGTGGCCGGAGTAGTTCAGAACATCCGCATCGACCCGCGCGAGGGGACCGGCGCGGTCGAGGCAACGATCATCGATGGATCCGGCTACATGGTCGTGCGGTGGCTCGGAAGATCGTCGATGCGCGGCGTCCGGCTCGGCGTCGGGCTCGTCGTCGAGGGAGTGGCGGGACGATCCCAACAGGGCGAGCCCACCCTGCTCAACCCCGAGTACACGTTGATCCCCGGCCCGGAGCACGGATGACCGAGAGTTCGGCATGAGCAAGGTCCAGGCGGCCCTCAAGCGCGTGGTGCTCGGACGCCCGATGTCGTCGGGCGAGCTCGAGCACACGCTGCTGCCAAAGATCATCGCTCTTCCGGTCTTCTCCTCGGACCCGCTGTCCTCGAACGCCTACGCGACCCAGGAAGCGATGATCGTCCTCGCGCTCGCCGGAGCCGCCGGACTGTCCTACATCCTTCCGATCTCGTTTGCGGTAGCCACCCTTCTCACCATCGTCGTGATCTCCTATCGCGAAACGGTCAAGGCATATCCGACGGGGGGCGGCGCGTATCGCGTGTCGCGTGAGAACCTCGGGATGTACCCGGGATTGATCTCGGCGTCGGCATTGCTCACCGACTACGTGCTCACGGTCGCGGTTTCGATGACCGCAGGGGTGGACGCGATCGTGTCCGCGGCCGAGGGGCTGGCGCCTTTCAGGATCGAGCTCGCGATCGTGTTCGTCGTCCTCGTCACGCTTGCCAACCTCCGCGGCGCGAAGGAATCGGGAACCCTCTTTGCGGTGCCCACCTACGGCTTCGTCCTGTCCATCTACATCATGCTGGCAACCGGATTCGTCAAGTGTCTGGGCGGGTGCCCCCAGGCCGAGAGCGCCGGACTCGACCTCGGTGCGGGCGAGGCGATCACGTTGGTGCTGATCCTGCGCGCGTTTGCCGCGGGCACGACCGCACTGACCGGAGTCGAGGCGATCGCCGACGGGGTCGGTGCCTTCCGCTACCCCCAATCTCGCAACGCCGCCACGACGTTGGCGATCATGGCGACGCTTTCGATCTCGATGTTCCTCGGGATCTCGTGGCTCGCCGATCACACCAACGTCGTCTACATCCACGATGCCGAAGGAGTCGCCCACCAGCGCACCGTCGTCGCGCAAATAGCGGCGGCCGTGTTCAACGAGAACTTCATGTTCTACGTCGTCCAGGCGATGTCGGCGGCGATCCTCCTGCTCGCCGCCAACACCGCGTATCAGGACTTCCCCCGCATCTCGTCGATCCTGGCGCAGGACCACTTCATGCCCCACCAATTCCAGAACCGGGGCGATCGTCTGGTGTTCTCGAACGGCATCATCATCCTCGCGGTGTTGTCGTCGATCTTGATCTATGCGTTCGACGCCGATCTCAACCGCCTGATTCAGCTCTACCTCGTCGGCGTGTTCATTTCGTTCACGTTTTCGCAGTGGGGAATGGTCAGGCGCTCGGTGCGTCTGAGACCGAGCGGATGGAGAAAAACGGTCGTCATCAGCGGCTTCGGCGGGACAGTTACCGGAGTCGTCCTCCTCGTAATCGCCTACAGCAAGTTCACGCACGGCGCGTGGATGGTGTTGGCGGCCATCCCGGTGCTCGTCTACGTGATGAGGAGCATCTATGCGCACTACTCCGACGTCCGCGCCCAGCTGGGCAAACCGGAGCGGCGCCCGACCGATCGTCGCCCCGGCAACCAACACTTCGTCATCTTCGTTCCGCGCATCGATCAAGCGACGTCTCGGGCGATCGGCTACACGCGCGCCATCAGCCCCTCGAGCGTCGAGGCGGTGACCGCGTCGCCCATCGAGAGCATCGAATGGAACCGCCTCGCTCCCGACATCGAGTTGACGAGATTGAACGGAAACGGCTCGGTCGTCCGGCGGCTACGGCAACATCTCGCCGACCGCCGGGTCACTCTCGCGCGCGACGACTTCCTCACGGTAATCGTCCCCGAGGTGTTGAAGTCGCGCAGCGTGTTCGAAATCTTTCGCCGCCCGGGACTCCACCGGCTCAAGGCGGGACTGCTAAGGGCGCGAGACGTGCAGGTGCTCGACATCCCGGTCGTGGAAGAGGACATCGATCCCGAGGTGGAGGCGACCCATGAGCCCACCCGCAACTACGCCATCGTCTTGGTCTCGGGGGTTCACAACGCAACCTTGCAGGCGATCGAGTACGCCGAGACGTTACGTGCGACCGACATACGGGCAGTGTCGTTCGGGTTGGATCCCGAACGAACGGAGTCGCTCGGGAACGACTGGCTCGAGGCACAGATCCCCGTCCCTCTCGAGATCGAGGCGGCGCCGTTCCGCGATATGGGCAACGCTCTCGTCAATTACCTGCGCCCCTTTGCATCCGACGGCACCCATCGCACGATCACGATCATCGTGCCGGAGTTCGTCGTCCCCACGCGGCGGCACCAGCTGCTTCACGGGCAGGCGGCTCTAATCGTGAAACGTCACCTGCTCTTCGAGCGAGGCATCGTCGTCGTCAGCGTGCCGTATCACCTCGACTGACGCGGGCACGCGTCGGCGAGGATAGGTCGATGCTCGGATACGCGCTGCGATGCGTGCGGGAACGGCCGGCACTATGGGTTCCGGCACTGATCCTGGCCCTCCTCGCCGCGATTCCGGGAGCGCTCGTCGCCACGCTTCTGGCGCCCTCGGCAACGGCGCTCCTTCTGACCGGCGACGCGAGCGTCGCCCGGGCGTTGCTTCCGAGAAGCGTCGATGCGGCGCCGTGGGCGGCGGCGGCGGCCGTTGCAGTCGCCTTCGTTTGGATTCGCCTCGTCAACTTGTTGGTGTGGTGCTCAGACGATCGGAAGCCTGCGACGCTGGCCGATGCCTGGCGCGGGACGCGCCGCCTGTGGTGGAAAGCGTTCGTGCTGTACGCCGAGGCACAGATGGCCGTTGTCGCCGTGATCCTGCTCCTGCTCTCGATCGCCTTGTTCGCCGCGCCCGCCCAGATCGCAGCACTCGTGACGTTCGCGGCCGTCGCCATCGCGATCGCAGCACGCGCAGTCGTGCGGGTTGCGCTGAATCTTGCCCTCCGGGCCGCAGTGCTCGACGGAGCGACACACGGCGAGTCATGGCGAGCAGCACGACGGGTGCTCGGCGCCCGTAAGCACGAGGCCGTCGCCGGATGGATCGCCTTGGTCGCCGCCGGCGTTGCTCTGTGGATCGGCGGGAGGTTGGTGACGCCCGTCTTACAGGACACCGCGCTGGAATACGGTCACGAAAGCACCGCAACCGTCTTCCGCGAAGCAGCTCACGTCGTGTTCACACTGCCGATCGAGGCGTTTCTGGTCGCGTTGTCGGCCGGCGTGTGGACGGCGGTTCACCTCGGCGGCGACGCACTGAAGGAGCGGCCGCGCGAACGCGCCGCGGCAGATCCGTGGCTTCGCCGCGCGTTGATGGTGCTGGTGGTGCTCGTTCTCTTGGGCAACGGCATTCCGACCGTCATCGAGCGTCGGGTCGAACAAGCGCGCCGAGATGCGCGTGATGCGGTGGCAGAGGAGGAGATCCGTCCCGAGGACGTCCGGCGCGCCGACGCCCCCCGAGGCGCCGCAGCCGACTACGTGGTGACCGCCAACCTCGACGGCAACCGGCTCGAGTGGGCGACGACAATCAGATGGCGAAACCGGACCGGAGAACGTGTCGGCGACGTCGGCATTCACGTCTACCCGAATGCGTTCACTCGCGCCGTCGAAGACATTCCTCTCGCGCGGGAGGTGTTGCAGTCCCCGGCCGTCCGGCGGCAAGCGCAGGCGGGATCGTTCGAGATCACGCGGGTGGCGGTGTCGGAACGAACAGTTACCGACTTCTCGTTGACGGGTACGGCCCTCACCGTTCCGCTCGAAGATCCGCTCGCGGCGGGAGAAACCGTCGAGCTCGACCTATCGCTCGCGGCGGACCTACCGCGGTGGCCGGAACGCTACGGATCGTGGGACGACGTCACGCTGCTCGGCAATTGGATCCCGACCGTCGCGTTGCGGTACGACGGCCGATGGCGCTTTGACGAATACGGCGCCGTCGGCGATCCCTTCGTGTCGGACGTGGCGTCGTACGACGTGTCGCTGTCGCTCGAGCGCCACCTCGGCGCGGTCGGGACCGGCACGCTCGCCGACGTTGTAGACAACGGAGATCGGCGCACCTGGCGGTTCTCGGCCGAGAACATGCGCGACGCCGCGTTCGCCATCTCGGGGGTGTGGCATGGGCTCGAGCGGCGCGCCGGAAACACGATCGTGCGGGCGTGGTTTCCCGCAGACGACCCGCTCACCGGCGCACAGCTGATAGACGCCGCCGCGTCCGCAGTCGATACGTACACGCGCTGGTTCGGCGAGCTTCCGTTCGACGAAGTCGAGGTGGTGCAGACGCCGGGGATCTTCGGAGGGATGGAGTATCCCGGGGTCGTCTTCGTTTCTAACGCGAGCGCCGCGCTCGAGGAGTTCCCGCTCCTTCCCGATTTGCTCGAGCACGCGGGGTTCGTAGACGCCGGCCGCCGTTATGTCGTCGGTCACGAAGTGGCCCACCAGTGGTGGTACGCGTCGGTGGGAAACGACCAGGTGCGCGAGCCGTGGCTCGACGAGGCCCTTGCGGAGCTCTCCACCCGGCTGTGGCTGCGGGCGCGCGAAGGAAGCGACGAAACGTGGTTGACGACCAACCTCGCGACTCCTCCGGTTCCCGAGCGCGGAGTCGTCTCGGCGGAGATCTCGGAGTTCGAGGACAACGCGACGTACGCCGAGGCGGTCTATCTGCAAGGATCCGAGATCTTGCTCCGCGTCAAAGACGAAATCGGCACGGCGCGCCTCATCGATGTGCTTGGTTCGTGGCACCGGCGCGCCGGAGGACGGATCGGGACGATCGACGAGTTCATCGCCACCGTGCGAGATATCGCGGGACCGGGAGCGGCGGCAACAATCGAGCGCTTCCGCTAACTGTCAGCGAGTTCACACTCGCCTAAATCGGGGCGGGGTCAGGGGCGGCGAAGCGTGAGGCGCGCGCACATACCGCCTCCGTCGCGAGGTGAGACCTCGTAGCCGTCGACGAGGCTCTGAAGCAACGCCATCGACATCGCCATGCGCTCGCCCCCTTCGCTGCGGTCGTCATCGGTCCCCCTGTCGGCGACCTCGACCACAACCGCCTCGGAGTCCTCCACCCACGAGATGACCACCGGGGTACCGGAGCCTTCGTTGTGGAGGACCGCATTGGCACACGCCTCGCCGGCCGCGATCTTGAGTTCCTCGACGCGGTCCTCATCGAACCCCGCGCTCCGGGCGAGCGCCGCCACGGCGAGCCGGGCAACGCCTGCGTACACCGGGCTCGGGGGGATCTCGAGCTGGACGCGCGTCATGATGCTAGCCCTCCTCGCCCACGGCCTCCTCGACCGAGGAATGGATCGGGAACACCTTGGTGAGCCCCGTGATCTTGAAGATCTTGAGGATCTTGTCCTGGGTGCAGACGAGCGACAACGTGCCGTCGTGGGCCTTCACCCGTTTGAGCGCGCCGACGAGGACGCCGAGCCCCGTGGAGTCGAGGAAATCGACCCCTTCGAGGTTTACGACGATGTCGTGCGAGCCCTCGGAAACGAGCTCGATCAGCTTTTCTCGCAGCTTGGGCGCGGTGTAGACGTCGATCTCGCCCTTGACGTCGACGACCGAGTGAGACCCGATCTTCCGGACGTCCAGACCCAGTTCCATGATTCCTCCTTGGCTTGCGGTAGCAGGTCATCCTAACGTCAGGGGCCCTCGCGGCGTCTGGGACCGGGCACACCCCGGCGGGGCACGGATTGTCGCCACTTCGCGGTCGTCGTTCGTTACCCTCAAGCCGTCGGTATCGCGGGACGAAGATGAGGGGCATGCGCACAGTCGGTCGAAACGAAGTTCGCCGCGCGCTCGCGGCCCTCGCGTGCGCGGCCGCCCTCGTCGGGTGCCAGGCGCAGGGTTCGCCCGGCGCGGGCGAAGGATCGACGGCGCGTGTCTCGTCGGCGGAAGCATCGATCCCGCAGGCCGAGTGGAAGATCGCGGTCCATCCCTCCGGCAACTCCGGAAAGCTCGGAAAGCTCAGGGCGAAGCGCATTCGTGCCCAGCGACCGGCAACACGAGAACTCATCCGCCGCGTCTACGACGGGGTGTTCCTGGCCCCCGCGGCGCGCCGGAAAGACGTCCTGAAGAGCTACTTCGCCGGGCGCGCCGCGGCGGAGTTCGCGAACACGGCGGGCGTTCCGGAGGGCGCGACCGAAGTGACGACTACGGTTCGGAAAGCAGACGTCGGCATCGACGCCGCCGGGGCGCAGCGGGCCGCGGCGGTGGTTGTGGTGCGGGCGCACGGCCGCCTCGGGGCGCGATCGTTCGGGCTCCTGCACCGGGCTACTTTGTGGCTCGAGCGCAGCAAGGGGTCGTGGGGGGTCATCGCGTTCGACGTCCGGCAGAGACCCATCAAATGAGGCGGTACGTCGCCCTGCTGAGCGCATTCGTTGCGCTCGTCGCGACCTCGTTGCCGCTCCTCGGCCGCGACGCGCAATCGACGGAGTCGTCGGTCGTCGTCGGGGCGGTTCACGGCAGCTTTCAGCCGAAGAAGGGCAAGATCTTCGTGGTGGTGATCGGAAACGACGCACGGTCGGGCAATCCGGATCGTGCCCTTGCCGATGCGATCCATCTCGTCGGCATCAACACGACCACCATGAAGGGCGGCATCCTCAATTTCCCGCGCGACTCGTGGGTGACGATCCCCGGCTCCGGCCCGGCTCGCATCAACGAAGCGCTGATCCGCGGGGGGCCCGACCTCGTTGCGGACACGGTCCGGAGCCTCACCGGCATCCGTCCCGATCTGTGGGTGATGGTCGGGTTCGAAGATTTCCAAGACATCATCAAGGACCTGGGCCCGGTAACGATGGACATCCCGCAGCCCATCCAAGACCCGTACGGGTCGGGCGCCGATTTAAAGGCGGGGCGGCAGCCGCTCGGAGCGACGAAGGCGCTCGCGTTCGTGCGCACGCGCAAGGTCTTCTCGGGCGGAGACGTCACCCGCACCACCAACCAGGGCAAATTCCTGATCGCGCTGCTGCGTAAGTTCCGAGGCGACGTGGACGCGAAACCGGCGTCTCTTCTCCGATGGCTGGCCGCGACGCGCAAGCACACGCGGCTGAACGTGAGTGCCGAAGAGCTCTATCGCCTCGGCGTGCTCGCGTCGCAGGTAAAACCCGGCGATGTCGGCAACGTAACGGTCCCGGTGAGGCTCGGGACGGTCGGATCCGCAAGCGTGGTGTTCATTCAGGACGCGGCCCCGATCTATAAGAGATTCCGCGCCACCGCCGCGCTGTAGCGGATCAAAAGACGGCGTCGGCGGCGAACGCCTCTGCCGAGAGTGGGTGGCCGGTGGCCTCTTCGATAAGCGAGTCCCACCGGAGAAGGCCCCCCGGTTGAAACACCCGCTTCACGAGGAGATCGCCGGCGTCGGGGTTTCCAACCAGACCGCCGCATTCGCGCGCACACGTTTCTCGGAGCTGCGACGCGAGCATCTCTCCCAGCAGGTAGTTCTGGTAATAGACGGGCGCGACCGCGATGTGGATCTTGGCGGCCCAATCGGGGGCGCGGCGAGACGGCGGTCGTTCCACCATCTGAAAACGTTCGACGAGATCCCACCACGTCTCGTCGAGGTCCGCTTCGGGATCGAGATACAGCTCCCGCTCGAAGTGCACCATCACAAGGGCCCAGCGGGCGAACTGCAACACCTGCGCACGCGTCGCGGTGTCGAGCGACGCCGCTAATCCGTCTACCTCCGCTTCGTCGACGCCGGCGACCGCTGTGAGCCACATCGGATCGCGGACTAGACGGCCCGACAGAATCGCAACCGCCTCGGTGACGAAGATGTGCGTGGGCCTACGAAGCATGTAGGGGAGCCGCCGGTCGACCCCCACGTCGTAGGCGGCGTGACCCGACTCGTGAAGCATCACCTCGGTCCAACGTTCGCCGGGAACCAGGTTGGCCAAGATGCGGACGTCGCGGCCCGAACGATCGACGTCCAGGCAGAACGCATGCTGGCTCTTTCCCTCCCGTGGATAGAGATCGCTCTGCGCGATGACTCCGGTGAGGTCGATCCCCCATGCGGCGAAAGTCGCGACCGCGAGCCCGGCAACGTCACGATCCGCGAGCAGGGAATCGATCGTTACGCGGCCGTCGGGCGGAAGCTGCTGAAAGAACGGATCGGCGTAATGCCACGGGAAGAGATTGCTCGTCCCGAAGCGGAAGCGCAGGCGCTCGTCCAGCGAGCTCTTCCAGCGGCGGAAGGGTTCATCCGTGAGCTTCTCGACCTCGCCCATAACGCCGAACAGCCATTCCTCCGTGAATTCCTGGAGTTCCAGCGACAGGTGGTAGTAGTCCGCGTAGCCCAAGTCGCGCGCCGCTGCATTTCGAATGCGGGCGAGCTCCCGCACCCTGTCCGCAACCAGGCGGCCGACGTCCTTCGACCCCTCCCACGCGGACCGGCGTTCGTCGGGATCGTGCGATGAGCGAAGCACGTCTTCGATGTCGTTGTCGCTCATCCGGACGCCGTTTACCTCGGCTCGGTAGGCGGCAAAGTCGGACTCGACCTCGCTTTGGAGCTCGACCATCGCTCGGCGCCGGTCCTCATCCATTTGGTTGCCGAGCATCGACCGGCGGAGCACCTGAAGACGTCGCTTCAATACGGGATCGTGCACCTCTTCGTCGAGCGCCGCCTCGACGGCACGGAGCCCGGCAGGATCACCCTTGACCCGCCGCAGCCGGAGCTCGAGGTCGGCGCGCCGTCGTTCGGTCTCGTGCGTGGCTGACACCTGCGAATCCCAGTAGGCGCGATGAAATTCGACTTCGAGGTCTTCGATCGCGGACTCGAGGCGCGTTGCGATCCGGTGTGGTGAGTCTCCGTGTGCGCCTGCGATCACGCTCGGCCCCTCTCGTAGTGGACGGCGGAATCCTATCCACGGGCGCGGTCGGCTAACCGAGTGATGCCTAGTCCCGGGAGCCGGCCAGCTCGAAGTGCCACGGCTCCCATCCCATCGGACGCCACAGCGGTAGTCCCAGCCGGTCGACTAACTCGGCCGCGTACTCGACGTCTCCGCCCAGATCTACCGCCAGTCCCTTCTCGTGCATCGAATGCCCCGGTCTCGCCACCCAGTTGTCGGCGATCTCGGGGCTGCCGTACCTCCGGAGGGCATCTGCCCACAGCCGCTCCTGCTCCGCCGGATCGCGGAATCCCGAGACCACCCACACGCGCCCGCGCCCGGCCGCAAGGAGCCGGTCGAGGGCATCCGCCACACGCGGATCTAGTGCTCCCGCGCGCGCCGGCGCGAGCGCGGCGGGATCGAACGCCGCTCTCGCCCGGGCCGAGACACCGTCCACTTCAACCTCTACCTGCATGGCACGTGCGCCGACCTCGCAGATGCACGCGATTACACGGGCTCCGTTCGCCCGTGCCAGCCGGTGCGCCACCGCAACCGGAGCGCCGTTCCCGCCGGGTGCGGATTCGGCAACCGCGGCCAGCGCGGCCGCATCGGCCGCCGTCTGCGCCCGCGCCCTCAGCACCGCGGCGGCCCCCACCTCCTGCAGGCCGCCGCCGATGACGAGCGCCACGGCGGCGGCAACGATTACCGGTGCGATGCTCACCGCGGCTCCACCGTCACGGGCGTTCGATCTGCATCGTCGCTTCGGCGGCGATCTCTAGCCGGCGAAAGAGAACGCCGACGAGCGGGATCGTCCGGGGCCGGTAGACGAGCGACACCGTGAGGGGCGCACCGCGCTTCCGGAGCGCGGGCGCCGGCGAAACCTCTACATCGACTTCGTCGAAGCCTGCGTTCTTCACCGCGGTCGCGGCAACATGAGGAGCCGCGTCGACAACAGCCGCGCGCGCCGCCTCGCGGGCCGCATGCCACAAGCGGACATGATCGACCACGACCATCCCGGTCTGAACGAGTGCGGCAAGGATCAACGCCACCACCGGAAGGATCAGGGCCAACTCCACCGTCGCCTGTCCCCGCTCGCGGCGGAACATGATGCCTGCCTTACGGACGGCCGGCGCGCTTGACGACCTGCTCGACCACCTGCTCGAACAGGCCGTCGAGACCTCCGCCTTTGACGAACGCGGCGAGCGCACCGGTGATGAGCACGGCGACCAGCAGCGTCGTCGCGTATTCGGCGGTTGTCTGCCCGGCCTGCGCATACAGCAACGAACGAACGCGATCCATGCGACCTCCTCGAGCGGGACCGGCACCGTACCGGTCGGTCGTCCCAGCACAGCGCGGTCGCGACCGGCGCGCCGTGACGCGCGTCACACAAAGGTCGAATTCTCAGAAAGAATTCAGAAGGACAGCGTGATGGTGTCGCCCCGGCGCACGCCCCACTCGTCGAACATCCCTCGGTTGACCTCGAGGGCGCCGTAGTAAGGAACACCGGGGTCGTAGACCTCACATGGATCTGCCTCGCACGGATCCATGTCGAGAATCGACACGATCTTCCCTTCTTCGTCGAAGAACGCGATCGACAACGGAATCAGTGTGTTCTTCATCCAGAAGCCGCCCGAATGTTCTTCGAACCAGATGAAAACCATCCCGTGGTCCTCGGGCAACGATTCACGGAACATGAGTCCCTGCATACGCTGCTCGTCCGTCTGTGCAACTTCCACCCGCACAATGACCGAGCCATCGCGTGTATCGATCAGAGCCGCGGCGTGGTTGAACGATTCCGTCGGTTGAGGCGCCGACGGCGTAGGTCGTGGATCGCGCGCCCGCGGCGTGTCTTCCTCTCCGCCGCACGCCACCGCGAGAACAAGGACGGCAACCAATGCGGCAGATAAGCGCGTTCGCATTGTTTCAGGATCGCATGCACGACGATCAAACGGCGCGCAGATAAGGGGCGATCCCCAAGAGCAGGTACGCGGGAAGAACGCACACCGCGAGCGGGATCGTCATCAAGATCGCGGCGCGGCCCACGGCTGCATCGAAGGCATGATCGGCGGCAGCTCGGCGCTGCGCCGCCAGGGCCGCAAGAGCGCGGCTTGCCGGAACCCCGAACTCGAGGGCGCGCCCGACCGGCGCGGCCAGAGGTGAGAGCTCGGGATCGCGCTCCAGCGCATCCGGCCACGGCGCGCCGAGGTGAACGAGACGGGCCGCGGTCCTCGGTCGATCGTGCCCACCATCGGTCGCGATCGCCAGTGCGTCGCCGAGTGCAACCCCTCCCGCCGCAAGCCCGGCGACGAGATCGGCGGCCTCGGCAACCGGGTCGCGCAATCTCTCCGGGGGCGGGGAGATCCTGTCGATCCACCACATGCCGGTCAGCGACAGCAGCGCACCCAATACGACCATGGCGATCGCGGCGGGATCGAGATCCCCCTGGGGTGCAAGGGGGACGAACACCAGCGGCAGCGCCGCCACGAGCCGCCCGGAGAGACGTGCGCCGGAGCCGGCGGCGTCGGCCTTCGCCCGCGCCCGCTCCGAGCGGTCGAGGACGGCGGCATACGCGTCGAGCGCGCCCGCCGTATCCCCGCCGGTTTTCGTGAATGCCGTGAGCAACGAGCCGAGCCCGGCGTCGAGGGCGACCACCGCGGAGCCGGCGTCGTCTCCGAGGCGCACCCGCCGGGCGACGTGGACGAGGGCAGAACGAGCCTCCTCCGGAGCGGCGCCGGGCCACTCCACGAGCGCGGAACGAAGGTCGAGGCCGGAGCGCAACAACGCGGCGAGCGTTCGCACGGCTTCGGCCGCACCCCTCATCTGCGCTCCTCGATCGCGGCCACGACGCGGGCGCCGGCGCGCCGCTCGAGATGAACGACCGAGTCCACCGCCGAGCGCGCCCGCGCCCGCAGAGAAGCCTCCGAGGTGCCGCTTGCCGCCGCCAGCGCGAGCGCGACCAGGCGCTCATCGGCTTCCGCGGCGGACCGGGCATGCAGCGTCATCATCGAGCCGTCGTGGCCCGTCGACATTGCATCGAGCGCCACCAGCGCCTCCGGACCGCGCACTTCGCCGACGACGATGCGGTCGGGCCGCATCCGCAACGAGGCGCGCAGCAAGGTTGCCAGATCGACCGCACCTTTCCCTTCGACGTTCGGAGGCCGGGCAAGGAGCGATACGTGATGACCTGCGCGCGGCCGCAACTCGGCGACTTCTTCAACAACGACGACGCGCTCGGTGCGCGGAATGCGGGCCACAAGAGCGGCGAGAAGAGTGGTCTTCCCGCTCCCCGTCCCACCGGTGACGAGGACGCTCCGACGATTTTCGACAAGCCGGTCTAGCGCCGCGTGCTGGCCCTTCGTCATCATGCCCGCATCGTGAAGCGAATCGAGATCGAACGCCCGTCGCGGGAACTTCCGAATGCTGACGATCGGTCCGTCTGGTGCAGCGGGCGGCAGCACCACGTGCACCCGCGATCCATCGCGCAGCCGACCGTCGCCGATCGGCGTCGATGCGTCGGCGCGAGCCGCCGACGCGGCCAACCACCGTTCCGCGTAGCGGAGCAATTCGCGCGCACCGGAGAACTGCACGGTCGTGCGGGACAGCGCGCCGGCCCGCTCCACCCACACATCGTGCGGGCCGTTAACGAGCACGTCGGTGACGCCGTCGTCCTCCATCAATCGGGAAAGCGGACCGTACCCGTCGATGGCATCGGCTGCCTCGGCCGCGAGTTCGGGAGTGGGCAACAAGTCGCGCAAAGCAAGACGACGCGCCGCGGGATCGAGATCCGCAAGATCGGCGCGCGCGAGCACGAACTCGAGCAGGTCGTCTCTCATGCGGTCTCGAGGGCGCGCGCCAAACGCCGTATCCCGCGGCACCAGCGTGTCCATCCCGCAGTCAACAGGCGTCCTGCGTCCTCCGCATCGCGCAGTGACGGCGTCGGCGGAAGCCACAATGCGACGGGCTGCCCCAGGACCCGCTCGAGAGCAAAGCGCGTCGAGGTCCCGCCGGAGCCGGTGCGGTTCATGACGATCGCGCACGACCGATCGCCCTCGGCGGCGATGAGCGCGTGTGCACGGCGCGCCGCAGGAAGCGACGGCGGCACGACCAGGATCCATGGCCGGACCAGGTCCGGTAGCGCGGCTCCGGCGCAATCGACGATCACGCGCTCGAACTCGTCGACCGCGGCCGCAACCGCGTCGGGAGCACCGGGCGCCGACAGCAGCCGCAACCCGGGCGCCACCGGAACCGACGCGCTGCGCGCGTCGTCTCCCTCGGCGAACATCCTCACTTCATCTATCCCCAGCCGGCGCGCCGCCGCGGCGTCCGGTGACAGGTCGACAAGACACGCCCCCAGCGTTGCCGCAAGGTGAAGCGCGATCGAAGTCGCGCCCGCACCTCCACATGCACCGGTGACGGTCGCGGCTATGACGGTAGAGCCGGCCCGCGCGACGTCGTCGATTATTCGTTCCGGATCGGCGGGGTCGAACGCCACGCCGGCTACCTCGCGCGACACGTCGGGTCCTGCGACCACGACGTCGGCGCCCTCCGGAAGCCGGTCGCACAAACGCACCGACCACGCCGCAGGCGCCCTGTCGAACGCCTTCGCGGCTGCGGTGCGGACGGCGGGGTCGCGGGTCACGATCGCGACGCGGAGACGCGACATCATCCGAGCTTGAGGCGCCTCGCCCGGGTGCGCTGTGGCGCGCGCCACAGCCTGCGGCCACAATGTGAACTCTATGGAAGCCGTATTTTTCGACCTCGACAAAACGATCGTCGCTCGTTCGAGCCCGCTCGCGCTGGGACGGTCGTTCATGCGCGAGGGCCTGATCGGGCGCTCGACGCTCCTCAAGAGCCTCTACGCACAGCTCGTGTTCCAGCTCATGGGTGCCGACGAGCAGAAGATGGAGCGGCTGCGCGCCGAGGCGGCGAAGCTAAGCGCCGGGTGGGAAGCCGAGAAAGTCCGGCGGGTCGTGACCGAAGTCCTCGAAGAAGTGATTCAGCCGATCATCTACGGCGAGGCGCTCGAGCTCATTCACGACCACCGCGCCGCCGGCCGTCTCGTGTGCATCGTGTCCTCATCGCCCGAAGAAATCGTCGCGCCGTTCGCGGAGATGCTTCGCGTCGGCCGGTGGATCGCGACGCGCTCTGCCGTAGACGACCGCGGGCGCTACACCGGCGAGCTCGAGTTCTACGCGTACGGCGCCAACAAAGCCCGGGCGATACGGGAGCTGGCAGAGGAACTCGGGCTCGATCTCGAGAATTCCTTTGCCTACTCGGACTCCATTACCGATCTGCCGATGCTTGAAGCAGTGGGCAATCCCGTGGCAGTAAATCCCGACCGCGAGTTAAGGCGGATCGCGAGCGAGCGGGGGTGGCCGGTGGAGTGGTTCCGGAAGCCGGTGACGCTGAGAGATCGAATGCCGCAGTTTCGGCGTCCGGACGTGTCGCCCCGGAGCGGCGCGGTGGCCGTCGCGATCCTGCTGGGGGTGGCCGGGGTCGCGTGGTGGCTGGCGCGAAGGACGGCTCCGACAGGGACCCGGGGGGGCGAGGCGCTTTATGTGCGATAACTTTCGCCCCGAGAAAGCCGACGCACACAAAGCGCTCCGCGCTAGCAGTACCAGCGATAAGGAATGCCCTTCGGGAGGCTCACCGAGCCGCTGCTCCCGTCCCACTCGCCGCTCGGAAGCCACCGGTACAGAACGGCCATCCCGTACAGGTCGAGCGACGTCAGGCACTTCATCTTCGTGTGTTCGCCGCCGTCGCCGGCGGGGAATCCATCGCCGTAGACAAACGGCGCCGGGCTGTTCATGAGGTCGGGCCCGAGCTTGGGGTGCCACGTCGTGGTGTGGCCGAGCCCGAACGTATGGCCGAATTCGTGCATCGTGACGATCTCGAGGTCGGTGACTTCGGGGAAGTCGTAGAGCACCTGCCCCGCCCGAGGCGACGATCCGAACAGGCTGAGCGCGATCACCCGCCCGCTGTAGCGGACCTGGTCGCGGATCCCGACCTGCTCGAGGATCGCATTGACCGGATCGGCGGTGCCGAAGTCGCCGGCGATTCCGCGGAAGGCCGGGCCCGCGGCGACGTAGCCGATGATCACGTCGTAGCCGGCGGGGTCGACGGGCCGCGCGCGGTCGAACACCTCGATGTGGATGTCGATGTCTTTGAGGTAGGAGAACTGGGGGTAGTCGTCGACAAAATCCGCCATCGCGTCGGTCCACTTGTGCATCCCGCTGAGCGTCGCGTCGAGGTAGTCGACGACGGTGGGACCGGTGGGATTGCCGAGGTCCCCGTGGCTGGGCGGCACGAGGAGAACCCGAGCGTCGGCCGTTTGCAAGGACCCGCCGAAGATGAGCTCGATGGGAGCGTTCATCGGCTCCTCACAGTTCATGAAGCACAGGGTGTAGTCGCTCACCTCGAATCGGTCGCTCTGCAAACGCAGGCGATAGTCACCGGCGACCGCCGCCCGGTGGACCGCCACCCTGACCTGTCTCAGCTCGCTCGTGAAGCCGGAGCCGACCGTGACCCCGGTGCCCTGGACCTTGACCCCGACGTCGACGACGTTCCCGTTGGGGTCGAGCACGGTGATCGGGTCGGCGTTGGTCGACGGGAGGCCGACCAGCACGGATACGAACCCGTCCTGGGGAAGCGAGAACTTGTAGAAGTCGTCGCCGTCACCGGCGTGATGATCGAGACGGCCTCTGTAAAAGCCGCGCGGCTTGACCCGGGTGGCCTCCTCGAAGCTGTTTCCGGCGTCGCGCCGGGAGCCGGCGTCGTTCTGGCGCGCCGGGGCGGCGGCCGTCGCTTCTCTGCCGGCGGCTCGGGACGTCCCGGCAATCGCGACCACCACCGCGATGCAACAAAGTACGGCGGTGCCGGAACGTGTTTTGTGCGCGGTTTCTCCCCCTGCGGCCCGGCTGCTCATCTGAGTCCCCTTCGTCCGTCGAACTTGTTAGAGACTACGCCTCCCGAATGACGAATCCTGCTCCACCGGGGGTCCGAGGGGAAGAGCTATTCGGCGGCGGCCAGAGCCGGCCCCGGCTCCGGAGCTTCGGCGCCCCTGGCCGGCATCTTGGCTCCCGATTCCTTCGTCACGGTGAATGCCACCGACGCAACGATCACTCCGGCGCCGACCAGCATCGGAACCGTGAGACGCTCGTCGAGGATCACCCATCCCAGCACGAGGGCGATGACCGGGTTGACGTACGCGTAGGTCGACACCTTTGAGATGGGAGCGTTCTGCAACAACCACACATATGCGGTGAACGCGGCGAGCGACCCCGCGATGATCAGATAGACCAATGCAAGGATCGAGGCGAGCGAGAATCGCTCGGCGTCGATCGCAGATGCCTCGCCCATCGCCAGCCCCGCAACGCTCAGCCACGCACCACCGCACAGCATCTGGACCCCCGTCGAGAGGAACGGATCCTGCGGTAGAGCAAGGCGGGTAGAGGTGAACGACCCGGTCGCCCACGACGCCGACGCAACCACCAGCAACAGCAATCCCCAGAGCGTGGTCCCGCCCGGCTGGTCGCCCGGCAGCACGAGGATTGCAACGCCGACGAAACCGACCGCAACCCCGGCGAGCGTGACGAACGGCACCCGATCGCCCGTCACCGCGCGGAAGACAACGACCCACAGCGGGACGGACGCGATCACGAGCGCCGCAAGACTCGACGGGACGTCACGCTCGGCCAGCACGACGAGTCCGTTGCCGCCGCACAACAGCAGACCTCCTACCAAAGCCGACGAGCCGAGCTCCCGCTTCGTGACCCGCACGGCCGGCATTCCGCGTTTGACGGCCAGGAAGCCGACGACGATCGCGCCGGCCACGAGGAAGCGGATGCCGGCGGTCAGGAGTGGCGGCAAGGTCTCGACGGTGACGCGGATGGCGAGATACGTCGATCCCCACACGATGTAAACCGTCCACAGGGCGGCCCACACGAGCCATGCGGGAGCGGTGTGCTGACGGAGGTCGGGCCCACGGTTCATACGAGGGCGAACCGCCCGAACCATGCTTCCATTCCGGCTCCTTCCGAAGTCGCAACAATCCAAAGCGAGGTCGGTGAAAACGCTCGTGTACGGCATGAAACGCTGAAGGAACGAAAGCTGTGAGAGCGGCTCAGAACTTTTCGAGCGAGGCGGTACGGCGACTCGAAACCTCGAAGTAGCGGAACAACCCGAACGATGCAAGCGCGTACACCGCGGCGATCAGCAGCTCGGTTCGGACGAGATCGTCGACCTCGGCGAGTGAAGCGCCGCGCGCGATCGCGCGCGCGGCCTCGATCCCATGAGTAACGGGCAGCATCCGCCCGATCGTCTGCATCCATTCCGGAACCGTGCTGAGCGGGACGTTCACACCACAGAAGAGGAGGATGACGAAGTACGCAAGATTCGACGCGAAGAAGACGTCTCGCATCCTCAGGCCGATCGAGCCGAGCAACATTCCGAGGCCGGTGCACGACACGACGGTCACGATCACGACGAGCGTAAGCGGCGGGAGTGCGGCCGCCGGGAGCCGGAAGTCGAGGAGGACCATTCCGACCGCGAATCCGAACGCGGAGACGAACAGGCCGTTTGCGATCACCGGCAACGTCCGTCCGAGAAATATCGCGAATCGGTTTGCGGGGGTCGCGAGAAGCGACGACAGCGTGCCGAAGTAGCGTTCGTTTGCAAGCGTCATCGTCGCCCCGTAGATGCTCGACATCGAACACACCTGCACCGCGTTACCGACGACGAAGAAGGTGTCGTCGCGAACCCCCGAGAACCGGCCGAGGTAGGCAAAAAACAAGATCTGAAACAGCGGCCCGCCCAGCATCGTCGGGATGTAAATCGACGGGCGAATCCAGTTGAACAACGCCCGGTAGGCGATCACTCCTCCGATAAGCAGGGTTCGCAGAAAACCGCGCGCACGAGGCGGTATAGGTGGGCGCTCCGCGGCGAGCGTGCTCATGTGAGCGCAAGCGTCGCACGCTCGCGCGACAGTCGTTCGAAGTGACCGACGCATACCGCCCCGATCACCAGGTACGCGGCGCCGAGAGCGATCGTCATCAACATAGGAGTGACCGGGTCTCCGCCGAGCGCTGCCGTCCTAATGGTTTTGATGCCCCACGTCGGAGCAAGAACCCATCCGAGCGGTGCCGCCCATCCCGGCAGCAGTGACACCGGCACCAACAAGCCGGTCACGAGCCACACCGGGTACTCGAGCAGGTTGCTCAGTGCGTTTGCGTGCCGGTATAGGACGAAGGAGCTCGCGAGCACGAGCCCGAGGAGACCCAGTCCGATCACGGTGATTGGGATCGCCAGCACGAACAGCAACGGGTGGGCAAGCTCGAACGGCACGCCGAAGAACAAGCCGCCCCACACGAGCGTTCCGCCGATCGAGTAGATGCCGATCGTCGACGTCGCAAGCGTAGAACCCAACAATACGTAGACGAAGTCGACCGGCGCGGCGACGAGGAGTTCGAGCGTGCCCTGGTAGCGCTCCCACTGAATGAGCCCGCCCGAACCAAACAGGGTCGCCGACCAAATACCCATGAGCCCTGCGCCCAATGCCGTGTAGAGAAGTGTGCCCGATGCACCGCCCGCTTCGACCATGAAGAAGGCGATCGAGGCGAAGATCACGGGTTGAATGATCGCGACCAAAATGAAGAAGCTCGACTGAGTCAACTCCTTGACCGAGATCAACCACCCGACCCGAACCACTCGCAGAACCCGCGCGGGCGTCACTACGGAGCCTCCTCCACGAGTGCAACGTAGGCATCTTCGAGGGTCGGCTCGCGCGCAACGACGCGCCCGACGCGGGCACCGTCGAGATGCGCCAGAAGCGACTGCGTCAACTCGAGTCCCTCGGGGGACTGCACCGATATGACCTGCTTCTGATCGCGCGCCTCCACGGATACCGACTCGACGCCCGACATCCTTCTCAACTTGTCGATGGCGTCGTCGTCGACGCCGTACGCCTCGATCTCGACGACGGTCCTGTCGGCGACCACGCCCTTGAGCTCGCGCGGCGTTCCCTGAGCCACGATCTCGCCGCGCGTGATCACGGCGATGCGGTCGCAGAGCGTGTCGGCCTCGAACATGTAATGGGTCGTGAGCAGGACGGTCTTGCCCGAGTCGGTGAGGGACGAGATCGTGGCGCGCAGTTCCCGCGCGCCTACGGGATCGACACCGATCGTGGGCTCATCGAGGAACACGACCGGCGGGTCGTGAAGGAGACCGCGCGCGATGTGAAGGCGCTGCCGCATGCCGCGCGAGTAGCCCTCGACCCGTTCCTTCTCGCGTCCCGCGAGCCCGACCATGTCGAGCAGCTCCGCTATCCGCCTCTTCTGGAGCCGCGGGTCGACGCTGTAGAGCTCGGCGAAGTAGCGAAGGTTATCGAGCGCGCTGAGGCGCTCGTAGAGCCCCCTGTCGCCGCCGAAGACGTAGCCGATCGTCGCCCGGACCGCCCGCGCATCCGTGACGACGTCGTGGCCCAGGACCCGGGCGCTTCCCGAGGTGGGCGTCAGCAACGTGATGAGCATCTTGATCGTCGTCGTCTTTCCGGCGCCGTTCGGCCCGAGGAGCCCGAAGAGTTCGCCCTTGGCGATTTCGAACGACACCCCACGGACCGCCTCGACCTCGAGGGTCTTTCGCCGGAACGCACCGGTCGTCGTGCGGTAGGTACGGCGGAGCTCGACCGCCTCGACCACGTTCATAGCCACTACCTTGACGCATCGGCTCCGCGAAACGGAAGCCCGGAGGTGTCGTCTCGCCGACACCCCGGCGCGCGCCGAACCGGAGCAAGCCCGGGTGGACGGCCGGCGCCGGTAGCCTGGAGCGATGATCGAGGCACGGCGCGCCTACGGGGATGCGACCGGCTGGATCCGGGCGGCGCGCCCGCGGCGGGTCGAGGCCGGGCGCTTCGCCGCCCGTGCCTTTTGGGGCTCGTTCGCGGCCGGCATTCTCGTGCTCGGTGCGGTGGGCCTGGTGGCGCCGGCCACGTTCGGCGAACCGGCGGTCGGAACCGCGGCGGGACGGGGACTGCCCGCGCTCGTGCTCGCCGGGGTGGTGGTGGTGACGCTCGCGGTGGGGCTGTCGCAGGGGCGCCGGCTCATGTGGGTGGCGCGCCGCATTCGAGAGCCGTTCGTGCGGCCGCTCGAGGAATACGAGTCGTTCGAAGGAGCCGCCGGGGCGCTCGCCGCATGTCCCGATGCGCTGCGCGCCCGGTTTGCGTTCGGGTGGGTGTGGGGGCCGGCGGCTCTCGCCATCGCCGGCGTGACGTTCGCCTTCTCCGCCGCCTACTTCGTGATCGACGGGATCCTCGCCCGGGCGCAACTGGGCCCGGGGCAGTGGTTGATGCTGGCGGCGAACTTCCTCCTCGGGGCGATCGCATTTCGACTGGGAGCCCTTCGGCTGTCGACGTGGCGGATCGCGGCGAGCGCTTATCGAGACGCGACCGGCCGTTACGCCTAGCGCGGAATCATCGCAGCACCGCCTGCACCGCATCCCACAACTTCGGCGAATCGCCGGCGAGCACGTCGCCCGCGGGGAGGCCCGTCTCGGCTTCGACGTCGGCAACGGCGCGCCGGACGGCCGCCTCGTCGAGCCCGCGGCAGTTGAGCACAACGCACACAACTCGAGCGGGACGTACGGGAGCGGCGAGGGCTTCGTAGGTGGAGACCATTTCGGGCAGCGGCGGCAACCTCGTATACGGAGGTTCCTCGATGGCGTCGCGGCCCGGCTGATGTACGAGAACCATCGCGTGCGGTGCACTTCCGTGAAGCAGTCCCAGCGTGACGCCGGAATAGGCCGGATGCCACAGGCTCCCCTGCCCCTCAACCATGAGGACCGTTGCCGTCGGATCGGCCCCGGTCACGAGTTGCTCCGCGGCCCCGGCCACGAAATCGGAGATCACGCGGTCGACCGCGATGCCTTTGCCGGCAATAAGGATTCCGGTTTGGCCGGTGGCTATGAATTCCGTCGCGTACCCCGCGGCCGTGGCCGCCGCGGCCAGTTCGAGCGACGCGGTCATCTTGCCGACGGCACAATCGCTTCCGACGGTCAACACTACCTTCTGGGGCGAGCGCAGGTTCTTACCGCTGAACAACGGAATGCCCGGTGGCGGATCTCGCACGTCCCACAGCCGGGCGCCGCGCTGGTCGGCGAGACGAACGAGATCGGGATCGTCGCGAAGGAACTTGTGGAGCCCGTTGGCGATCTCCAGTCCCGCGTCGATCGCGTCGATCACCATGTCGCGCCAGTGATCGGGGATCCAGCCGCCGGGCGTGGCGACGCCGAGGAGCAGCGATGTCGGCCCGTAGCGAAGCCCGACCCGAACGCTCTTCACGATCGGGGCATCGCGGCCGATCGACGGCAGCACGTCCGCCAACCTCATTCCGGCGTAGCCTCCGTCGACCACGGCGGCGACTTCGTCGCGCGAGTACCTGAGGACGCCGTGGGCGGTCTTCGCGTTGCGCTCGGTGAGGTAGCCGTCGGTCAGCACGAGCCACGACCGCCGCCGCAAGCTCACGCGGGAACTCCTTCTATCCCGAGCCCGGGGCCCGCCGGCAGTGTCATCAACCCTCGGTCGTAGGTGACTCCGGGGAACGGATCGTCGGCCAGCAACAGCGGTCCGTCGAGGTCGGCAACGTCGCACAAGGATGCGATCGAGGCGCCCGCCGTTGCCGCGATTCCCGACTCGAGGTCGCACCCGATCATCACCCCCATGCCGTGGGCGCGCGCCACCGCGGCCGCCTTAATGAGCGCTCTGATCCCGCCCGACTTCCGCAACTTGAGGTTGACGCCGCTCACCCGCCCGTGAAGCGCGGCCACGTCGCCCGCGTCGCCCGCGTCTTCGTCTGCATAAACCGGAATGGGAGAGGACGCCGTCACCGTCCGAAGGCCGTCGAGGTCACCCTTCGGAACCGGTTGCTCGCACAATTCGATCCCCAGCGGCGCGAGCGCCCGCAGCCGCTCGATCGCCGTCTCGGCGTCCCAACCTTCGTTCGCATCGATCCGGATGGCCCCGCCGTAGACCTCTCGCACGCGGGCAACGACTTCCGCGTCACCGTCGAATCCGACCTTGAGCTTGAGCGCCGGCAACTCGGCAAGCGAACGAGCACGGGCCACCATCGCGTCGACGGCGGCGATCGGAACGGTGACCGAGGTCGGCGGCAGCCGGCGCCCGCCCAACCCGACGAGCTCCGCCAGCGATACCCCGGCGAGGCGCGCCGCGAGATCGTGGAGCGCAATGTCGAGAGCAGCCCGAGCGGCGCCGGGCGGCAACAGCCTCTCGACCGCTTCGAGATCGAACGGCGATGCCAGAGCGGCGTCGAGATCGACCGCCTCGAGGTCGGCGACGACGGAATCGACCGACTCGCCCCAGCGGCTCCCGGGGCTCGATTCACCGACGCCGGTTACGCCGTCGAAGGTGACCGCCACGAAGACGTTGTGGGCGACGTCCCACGTCTCGACCGCAATCGTGAAGCGCTCCGCCAGCCGAAGCGTGCGCGGCACGATCTTTACGGTGTATTTAGGCATACCGAGGGACCATAATGGAGCCATGATGAAGAACACGTTCAAGACCTATGTGCTTCTCGCCGCGCTCGGCGGCCTTCTCGTCCTGATCGGAGGGGGCCTCAGGGGCGGCGCCGGCGCCGCCGTCGGGCTCGGAATCGGCCTGTTGTTCGTGGGCGGGTCGTACTGGTTCAGCGACAAGCTCGCCATCAAGGCGTCGCGGGCCCAACCGGTCACCGAGCAGCAGGCGCCCGATTACTACCGCATCGTGCGCGAGCTGACGGGTGCGGCAAACATGCCGATGCCGAAGCTCTACATCACGCCCGATCAACAGCCGAATGCGTTCGCCACCGGACGCAATCCGGAGCATGCCGCGGTTGCCGTCACCCAGGGCCTGCTGGACACGCTCGACCGAGACGAGCTGCGCGGCGTCATCGCCCACGAATTGGCGCACGTCAAGCACCGCGACATCCTCATCGGGTCCGTGGCCGCGGCGATTGCGATGGGGATCACGTTCGTCGCGCGCATGGCGATGTGGGGAGCGATGTTCGGCGGCGGCGGAGGCGATCGCGACCGGGGCGGCAACGTTATCGGGCTCCTCGCGATGGCGATCCTCGCCCCCCTCGCGGCCATGATTCTTCAGATGGCGGTGAGCCGCTCGCGCGAGTTCGAAGCGGACCGGGAGGGTGCTCGCCTCACCGGGAGCGGCGACCCGCTGGCGCGGGCGCTCGAGAAGCTCCACAGCGCGGCGAAGCGCGTGCCGATGAACGTGAACCCGGCGATGGAACAGGCATACATCGTGAGCCCGTTCAGCGGCCGCCGCTCGGGCGGGGCGTTCGCAAGTCTCTTCTCTACGCACCCGCCGGTCGAGGAGCGCATCAAGCGGCTCCGCAGCGCGACCCTCGTCTAGATCGCTACAGCAGCCGCAACTGCTCGTTGTCGAGCGCGGCCCGTTGTTGCCGCACTCGCACGAGAGCATCGTTCTCCTTGCCGTCGAAGCGGGCCCGTGACCTCCGTCGTCCGGTCGCCGGAGTGGCCGCGCCTCGCTCCGTTCGCGCCTCCGCGAGGATCTCTTTCATCGTCGCGCCGAACGCATCTTTGTCGGCGCGCGATGCGTACGCACGCGGGTACATCGCGCGGTACTTCGGCACCAGCTCTGGGAACTCGTCCTCGAGCCAGCGCAAGTACACCTCCTTAACTCCCGGGCGCAGATGGAGCAGGATCGGAGACACGTTCGTTGCACCCGCGTCGAGTGCGGCCGTCACCACCTCTTTGAGCTGTTCCCGTGAATCGGAGATGCCCGGGAGCACCGGGGCGACCAAGACCGCGCACGGGATGCCGGCGCCATTCAGCGTCGCCACCGCCTCGATCCGCTTGCGTGGATGCGGCGTTCCGGGCTCGCTCTTGCGCCACACGTCGTCGTCGAGGGTTCCGATCGAAAACGCGGTCGATACGTCGGTCACCGATGCCGCTTCCTGCAAGAGATCGAGGTCGCGCAGGATGAGCGTTCCCTTCGTGAGGATCGAGAACGGGTTGCCGAACTCGCCGAGCGTCTCGACTATCGCTCGCGTGAGCCGGTACTTCCCCTCGGCGCGCTGATACGGATCGGTGGCCGTCCCCATTGCGACCGGCTCGCCCGTCCACTTCTTTGCGCGCAATTCTTTGCGCAGCAATTCGGGTGCATTGACCTTGACCACGATCTTCGTTTCGAAGTCGCGCCCCGCGTTCATGTCCATGTAGGTGTGAGTGGTTCGAGCAAAGCAGTTGTGGCTCACGATCCCGTTCGCGATGAAGTCGCCGCTTCCCGTCGTAATGTCGTACATCGTCATGTCCAGTCCGAGCGGCTCGATGGACACGACCCGCAGTGGCACCAATCCTGTGATTGCCGTCGCTCCGCTCGACCGCCGCGGACGGACGTAGTCGTAAGTGCGGACGTTCCCGTCGCCGCGGGTCATTCCGCACAAGTAGCCCCGTCGGTACTCGGCCGGCGCGGCGGCAAAGCCACCGGTACCGAGCAGGCTGTCGTCGGTAGTGAGATGACGGCGGCGCGCCCGCCCCTGCTCGGCCCCGGTTACGTACTTCCACCCGCGCTCGGTCAAGAAGCGATGGTCGCCGCTCGCGATCAACTCGGTTCCATCGGAGAGCGTTATTCGGTACGCCCGCTTGACGGTGACCCAGTGGTGGAGCACTTTGGTCGTCACGTACCGTCGGTAGCTGCCGCGGCGCGCCGTGCCGTAGATCTCGTCGCCCGCACGTACCTCGGCGAGGGGTCTCGTCCGGCCATCTGCCATCAGGATGAGCGTGTCGCCGCTAAGGCAGTAAGAACACGCATGGGTGCATCCTCTGTAGGCGTTGATCGTCCAGTTGAACGGGAGGTAGCTCCCGGGGACGTGGTTGAGGATCGATTTCGCCTCGACCTCGATGAATTCGATCCCGCGAAAGTGCGGGGTGTCGAACGTGCGCCGGCGGAGCTCGAACAGTCGCTCGTTGGCCATGACCTATAGTAGAACATATGTTCGGTAGTGGGCGGAAGGCCGTCGCCGGGTAGAAGCCCCCGATGACCGCCACGAGACACCTTGCCATCCTCGACATCGACGGCACCCTCGTCGACACCAACTACCAGCACGCGATCGCCTGGTATCGGGCGTTTCGCTCCGAGGGCATCACCCTTCCGTTGTGGCGGATCCACCGCCACATGGGGATGGGCGGCGATCAGCTCGTCGGATCACTCACAAGCGACGCCACGGAGGAGCGCATCGGCGACATCGTCCGCGCCGCCGAGAAGAAGGAGTACATGGCGCTGATCGACGAGGTCGCGCCGATGGCCGGCGCCACCGATTTCGTGCGCGAACTAAAGAACTGCGGCCACCTCGTCGTGCTGGCGTCGTCGGCAAAAGAAGAGGAGGTCGATCACTACCTCGACCTCCTCGGCGTGCGCGAGATCGTCGACGGCTGGACCATGTCGGCCGACGTCGAGGCGACGAAACCGAACCCCGATCTGGTCAACGCCGCACTTGCGAAGGTCGACCACGACAACGCGTTCCTCATCGGCGATTCGACGTGGGACTGCGAGGCGGCGGGGCGCGCCGGCGTCGCGACGATCGCGGTGCTCACCGGAGGCTTCGCCGACGAGGAGCTGCGGGCGGCGGGGGCGGCCGACGTGTTCGAGTCGATCCAGGAGCTCACGGCGCGCCTCGACGAAACGCCGCTCGCCTAATCCCGGCGTCCCGGGCCGCTTTTCTGGACCGGAAAGACCGGATACCGGTCACCGAGGTCCACAAAACGGCCATGGACCGCTCACCCGAGCAGGTCCTCGGCCCGGCGCGCCGCGGCCTCCGCATCCGCTTCGGCTTTTTCCGCTTTCGCCGCGGCGCGCTCCGCCGCCCGGCGCGCCGCGGCCGCCTGCACCTCCGCTTCCTTCGCCTCTCGCTCGCGCGCGCTCGCGTCGCGGCGCGCCGCGTGCGCGTGCTCGGCCAGCGCGCGCGCTTGCTCCCGCGCCGCCTCCGCCTCTTCGGCGCGCCGGGTAAGGCCGGCGTCGGAGTCCTCGGGAACGTCGCCCAGGACCTCGAAGACATCGCCGAACCCGCCCGGCTCAAGCTCCTGCCTGACCGCGCCGGCGACGAGCGCGTCCCGCTCCGACTCATCCGCGGCCGCCGCCTCGATCGTTCGTCCCGCTCGTTCGGCATGCGACGCGGCGCCGCCGACCTCCCCGAGCAGTTCCCTCGTGTGCTCGAGCAACCGCGACAACAGGGCCGAACGTTCTTTCATCGCGGCGCGGAAGTCACCGGCGCGCCCTTCGATCTGGGCGGTCCGAACTTCGTCGCCGAGCTCGACGAGGCGGCGCACCTCGTCCGGATGGCGGCGCGCGGTTTGATTGACCGCCCACAGCGCGAGCGTCGGCTTCCGGAGCGACTTGACCGTCGCCGCGTCGTCGCCGCGTCCGTCTTTCTGCAGCCGGACGGCGAGTGCGTTCCGAGCGGCCGTGAACTCCGAGGGAGGCAACGCGTACAAATCGTCGAGTTCGTTCACGTCAGCCCTCCGGTAAGGGGCGCGCCGGCCGGAGATACGGCACGAGCTCGACGGCCACGATCGCAAGCAAGATGAAGCCTGCCCCAACCCATCCCCGCGGCTCCAGCACCTCGTCTTTCAGCAAATATGCAAACAGTCCCGCGAACGCCGGTTCGCTGGCAAGGATGAGAGCGGTGCGCGCGGGAGAGGCATGCTTCTGCGCCCACGTCTGGACGAAGAACCCGAGCGCGCTCGCAACGAATGCCGTGATCGCAAGCGCGGCCCACACGGAAGCCTCCCGCGGGACCTCGAGGTCTCCCATCAAACCGGCCGCACCGAGACAGAAGAACCCACAGACCCCAAGTTGGACTACGAGCAGGGCGCCCGCGTCGTGCCGCTTCACCGCCGGCTCGGTGACGAGGATGTGCAGCGCAAACGAACATGCGCATGCGAAGACAAGTGCGTCCCCCCGATTGAACCCCCCGCCCGCTCCGGACAGGAGGTAGAGCCCTGCCGCGCTTACCGCCGCCGCGCCCCATGCGAGGCGGCCCGCGCGCTGGGCGAACAGCAGCGCCCCGAACACCGGCGTCAACACGACGAACAGACCGGTGATGAACCCGGCCTTCGACGACGTCGTGTGCTCGAGCCCGAGCGTCTGGAAAACGTAGCCGGCGGTGAGAAACACCCCCATTCGCACTCCGGCGCGCCACCCGTCGCGGCCGAGCTGCGGCACCCTTCGGCGAAACACGAGGAGCACGACGACGAAGGCAGCGAGAAACCGGTAGGCAAGAAACGTAAAAGTGGGAAGGAGCGCGATCGCGTCCTGCACGACCGGGAAAGTGAGGCCCCACACCGCGGCGATGAATACAAGCGACAACTCGGCCGCGGGAAAGCGGCGCACCACGCGCTCCTCCTCGGCGATCGTCACGTCCGCATCGTCCCATCCGGTGGGCCCCCGGTCCCGTCGCACGAGTCGTTGCCCCTTTCCCGGGCATACTTCGAACGACGAATCGACTACCGCCTGGCGACGACGGATCGGAAGGAGGCGCCATGAGCGACGAGGGTGCTCGGGCGTACCTCCCCGAGCGGCTCACGCTCTCCGCACTCCGGCGCGCGGCGGCGACGTGCCGAGGCTGTCCTCTTTACAAGGATGCGACCCAGACCGTCTTCGGTGACGGTTTGGTCCGGGCTCGCCTCATGCTTGTCGGCGAGCAGCCCGGAGATAAGGAGGACCTCGCCGGGGAACCGTTCGTCGGCCCCGCGGGACGCATCTTGGATCAGGGATTGGAAGGTGCCGGGATCGACCGCGATGAGGTCTACATAACGAACGCGGTGAAGCACTTCAAGTTCACCGAGCGCGGAAAAAGGCGCATCCACAAGAAACCGAACCTGTCGGAGATTCGAGCGTGCCGTCCGTGGCTCGATGCCGAGGTCGAAGTCGTCCGGCCTGCCGGCATCGTCGCGCTGGGCGCAACCGCGGCACAGGCACTCTTCGGACCGCAGTTCAAGGTTTCGCAGCAGCGAGGTGAGCTTGTGGAATCGGACCTCGCGCCGCTTGCGACCGCCACCGTCCATCCATCCTCGATCCTTCGCTCACCAGATGCCGAGTCGCGGCGCGCCGCGATCGACGAGTTCACGAAAGACCTCCAGGCGGTGGCGCGCCGCCTCGGCTAGCGATCATGGTTGCCGAGGCGCCCTAGAAACTCGGACACTCGTCGGCGCGGCCGAAACCAGCGGGGACCACCGCGTGTCTTGACGGCATGATCACGGCGACTCAGACAAAGGCCGCGAGGATCCCGGATGTGGATACCGGTGTTGACGGGCCCAATCTCGAGCGTCTGTACGCGGCGCATGCGCCGACCGCGTTCCGCACGGCGTTCCTGCTTACCGGCGACGAAGCCCTGGCCCGAGATCTCGTCCAGGATGCGTTCGTAAGACTCGCCGGACGCTTCAGAGACCTCCGGAATCCCGACGCATTCCCCGCTTACCTCAGACAAACAATCGTCAATCTCGTCCGCAACCACTGGCGACGCGTTCAGATCGAACGGCGTTATCTACACCGCGAAGAGCGCCGGGCTCCGCACTCACAGGAGATGCCCGACGTCGAGACCCGCAGCGAGCTTCGGGACGCGCTCGCCCAACTTTCGCACCGCCACCGGGCGGCTCTGGTGCTCAGGTACTTCGAAGATCTCTCCGAACAACAGGTTGCCGACGCACTCGGATGCTCCGCGGCGGCGGCCAAATCTCTCATCCACCGCGCCACCGAAAGCTTGCGCGGCCATCTGAAAGGCGACGGATCATGAACGACCTGAAGGACCTGTTCCAGCGAGAGGCGGCGAACGTGGATCTCGCGCCGGACATGCCGCCCGGCACGGCGCGCCGTGCGCGCCGTGCGCGCGTGCGCACCGCCGCCGCCGGCGGAGTGACCCTTCTGGCGATCGTGGCCGGTGGCGTGGGGCTGGCGCTGCGCGCGAATACCTCGGACGTCCCCCCGGCAGGCGGTGATAACCCCGTTCACGAGACCCTCGGCACAGTGGCGACGGGGGTCGAGCGCGGAGTCGGATGGGAGCTCGAGTGGGTCGATTTCTCGGGGGATGAAACCGTCGCGTGTCTGCGGTTGGTGGCGGACGGACGAAACCGAGGATGCGCGTCGGGCGGCGGAGCCGAAGAGGGAGACGCCGTCGCCAACTTCCGGTGGGTCCCAGAAATGCGTCGCACGATCGCATGGGGGACGCTTCCGGACGGAATTCAGGAGGTGGTCATCGACCTCGACCCCGGCGGCGGCTATGCCGGTCAACTGCACGACGGCGGGCGGGGCCGCCCCGATGCGTTCATCCAATTCATTCCGGGCCCCGAGGTCGCCGGGGATGCAATTGCTTACGATGCGGGACAACCGATCTGGGGTTACACATTCGAGGTCGAAGGTCACACGACCCGCGTCGGAAGTGCGGACCCCGACACGCTCGGACCACCCGACTTCGGCCCGGGACAACTCCAGGCGCTCGACGGCGGGGGCGAGTTTCTCGGATGGCCCATCCAGATGTGGCTTCGCACGACCATGCAAGAAGTCTGCATCGCGACCGAGGCGCGCAACGGCATCTACGAAACGTGTACCCGGAGGGCGAGACTCGACGGCGGCATCGAGGCGACGAGCACAATCAGGGAACGGAAGCGCGTCCTCATCGTGGGGCTCGTCGGCGCCGACGTGGCCGAAGTCAAGATCGAGTACGCCGACGGGTGGGAGCCGCAACAGTTGTTCGACGTGGGGGCGGAAGGACTCCGCGTCTTCTCTGCCGCCACCACGATCAAGGCCCGCGACATCGTGGCCTACGACGACGACGGGAACGTGGTGGAACGCCGCGCGGTCCGAAGCCGCGACTGATACAGCACAGCATCGACGAGTGGTCATTCATGTACTCCGTCGAAGATGCGCGCCGCGCGCCCCGGCTGGGGCGCAGGGAAAGCGTCGGGATGTAGACACCACGCCAGGATCTCGAGGCCGTCGACGATGCGGGGACCCGGACGCGAGAAGTACGACGACGCATCGGTGGCGTAGAGGCGCGCCTCTTCGAACATGCCGCGGCCGCGCAGGTCACGCGCCTGTTTCTCGGCGTCGGGGAGCCCGTAGCCGCACGGCATGTACACGACCACCTCGGGTGCGCTCTCCCCGATCTCGCTCCACGTCGCGCGGCGGCTCGGCGCGCCCTCTTTCCCGAGGACGTCGATACCTCCGGCAAGACGGATCATCTCGGGAACCCAGTGCCCGCCGACGAACGCCGGTTCCGGCCACTCGAGCGCAAGCGTTCGCACCGGCCGAAGATCGCGCGCCCGCGCCTCGACCGCCGCTACTCGGTCGCGCAGTTCGCCCGCGACCGCGGCCGCCCGTTCCGGCACGCCGGTGGTGCGGCCGACGGTTTCGATGCCGCCGATGACATCGTCCACACCATGGGGATCGAGTGAGATCACCTGCGCCGACGATCCCAGCATCTGCAACGCGTCGGCGACCTGACCGGAGGGAACCGCACACACGCGACAGAGGTCCTGGGCAAGGATGAGGTCGGGGCGGATGTCGCGCACCAGATCTTCGTCGATGCGGTAAAGAGGCTCGCCTCGAGCCACCGAATCGGACACCAGGACGTCGATCTCGGCCGGAGTCGCGTCGTCGAGCGGGGGAAGCGATGTCGTCGAGACGACCGGCTTGGTGCGCGCGCCGGCGGGATGATCGCACTCGTGCGTCACGCCCTCGAGCGCATCCTCTAATCCGAGCGCGTAGACGATCTCGGTGGCGCTCGGAAGGAGCGAGAGTATTTTCACCGCACCATTCTCCCAACCCATCAGCACCGGGTGAAATCCGGCCACCCGGCGCGCCGGGATGGTCGACTTTCAACATGGCACGAAGTGCGACTCCGCAGGTCGCGTCGGCGACGGTCGTGCGCATCGTCGTCGTGGCCGCGATAACGCTCCTCGGCCTCTACGGGGTCTACCTCGTACGCAACGTTCTCGTCCTGGTCCTGGTCGCCGCCTTCCTCGCGGTCGGACTCGATCCCGCCGTGCGCCGACTCGAGTCGCTCGGGCTGAGCCGGGGGCTTGCAATCACCTCGATCTTCGTCGGCGTCGTCGCGTTCCTGTTCGCGTTCGCGCTCGCGGTCGTGCCGCCGCTCGTCGACCAGATCGGGAGGTTCGGCACCGACCTTCCGCGGTTCGTTCAGGAGGTCTCCGAGACGAACCCGCGCGTGCGCGAATTCGTCGCGGAAAACGACATCCCCGAAAAACTCAAGCAGGCGGTGTCCGACGTGCCGAATCTCATCGGGACTTCCTTCGGAGACGTGGTCGGCATCGCGGGGTCGGTGATGGGAGCCGTCTTCAGCCTGCTGACCGTGCTCATCCTCACGATCTACTTCGCGCTCAGCCTGTCTCGTATTCGCGAGGGATCGCTGAGGCTGGTGCCCAAGAGCAAGCGGGCGCAGGCGACCGAGCTGATGGATCCGATTCTTCAGAAGATCGGCGGGTACATCGCCGGCCAGATCAGCGTCGCGCTCGTCGCCGGTGCTTTGTCGTTCATCTTCCTCGCGGTCGTCGGGGTTCCGTTCCCGGTTGCGCTGGCGCTGTGGGTTGCCATCGCGGCGCTGATTCCCCTCGTCGGTGCAACGATCGGCGCGGTCCCCGCGGTCGTGGTGGCGTTCGCAACCTCGCTCGGTCTCGGAGTCGCAACCCTCGTCTACTTCATCGTCTACCAGCAGATAGAGAACTACGTGATCGCGCCGCGGGTCATGACCAGGGCGGTGGACATCTCTCCGGCTGCAGTTTTGCTCGCCGCGCTCATCGGCGGAAGCCTCCTCGGCTTCGTGGGCGCGTTGATGGCGATTCCGGCGGCGGCGTCGATCAAGCTGATCATTCAGGAAGTCGTGTTGCCGCGCGCGGAAACCGCCTAGCTCGACGCGGCCGCACGCAGCGCAACTCGCAATCGCTCGGCATCGACCGGGGCCAGCCATCGCGCCGCCGAATCTGCGATTGCGTCGGCATGCACCGGCCGTCCGGCGGCCCGAAGCGCGACGACGGTCTTGAAGACGAACCCCCGCCATTCCCCGGGAACGGGGACGCCGGCGGCAGTCCCGCTCGTGCGCCATTCATCCTCGAGTGCCGCCATGTCGGCATCCTCCCACCACGCAGCGCGAGGCTCCGGAGAATCGACGCCGGGAGCCCGCAGGGGCACGATGTTCACCCTCGCCGAGCCGGGGCGCCGCCACGTGGGAGCGTCGTGAAAGTCGGGCTCGAAGCGGAGGCGCTTCGTATCGAGAGCTGCGACGTCGGCCGGGTCGTCGATCCGGAGAACGAGCCTCAGCGTCCGCCCGTGTTCGTCGGGGAGATTGCCGCGGTTGCGATACGCAAGGGCGTCGGCGATGCTCAGCGGCAGGGCATTAGACGGTGGAAGCCGGGCGCCTCGGTCGCGCAGACGGGCGAGTTCGCGCTCGAGATCGGCAGTGCTCATGAGGTACCAGCCCTCGTCCATCGCCACGGTGTGGGCGGACATGACCGCCGCTAGTCGCGGGGCAGGCGGCGCACGTGGTCGTCGTCGTGGTCCTCCGACCGGGACCCAAGCGCAGTGGCGACGAGCCATGCAAATGCCGCCGCGGCGACCGCGAGCACGGTTCCGGCAACCACTGCAATCCACAGCGGGGGATTGAGCGCGACGACGAGGGCGCCGACCAGCAGCACGATTCCGACGAGCGCGACGCAGGCGATAATCCCGGCGATGAGCCAGCGGGCGATTTGGCCCGCAAACTGTTTGTCCATCGCGGTGTCGTCCCTCACCTGCATTCGGTGACTCCTCGACTCCATTGCCACTGTCTGCCCCCTCTGACGCTCAACGTGGCAAAGAGGTTCCCCCGTTGCCGGACAATCGAATCCTCACGAAACAACCAAGTCAATCGCACGAATCTTCCCGACCACGCGCCCGCCCCCCAAACCGGACTAGTCGCGTAGCCGTTTCCCTGATTGGATACAGGTGCCCGGCGACCCCGGTCAGACGGTTACCTGAATTCGGACGAGCGATGCAACCAAATCGGACCTCCGAAGCGTCATAGGGGTGCACATAACGGCTGCGTCCAGACGCCGGTGTCTGGAGGCTCTTTCTAGGGGGGTTCGATGCAAGGAAGGAAGTGGACGCGAGGCATCGCGGCGCTCGTGGTCCTCGGCGTCGCGGGAATTCCACAAATCGGCTCTGCCCAGTCGCCGCCCGAGCCCACCCTGCGCCTGTTTGCTCCGAGTTCGAGCGTCAAGGTAATCAAATACGGCAGCAGAGCGGCGCGCCTCTACGAGGGCATCTTCGTCTCGGCCGAAAACGGTCCGTTTGAAATTCGTCTGACGCGCCCCGACTACACGCAACCGGTGCGTGCCGAGCAGGTGATCCGCTCGGACGCGGGAACTACGACGCGTCCGCTTCCCGAAGGACTCGTGACCGACTGGTTCGGGGCTCCCGACTTCTTCACCCTCGACGTCGTCGACGCCGCCGGCGTGACCGTGTTGTCGAAGACCTCTTCGTTCTGTCCCAACGGCGATGAACGGCAGCGCGCGAACGACACCGGGCCGGCGGTTCCGACCTATCCCTCCGGCTGCTACGGACAACCGTTCACGAAGGGCTTCGTGTGGGGCATCGACGAGGGATGGGCGGTGAATCCGTTCTCGTGGTCGCCGCCCAAGCTCAAGCTCGCCGACGGCACGTACACGCTGACCGTCGGGATCGCCGACGCTTACCGAGAGGCGTTCGGATTCGCAGAAGATTCGTCCGCGTCGATCCAGCTCACCGTCAAGACGCGCGAACGGCGGCGGCACTGCCGTTGCGTCGAGCCGCATTTCCGCCGCACGGCCGAGGGGAGTCCATCGTCGAGCCGCACGGTCCCGACGATGGAGAACCCGGATCCCTCGATCCTTCCGGACCTCGAGGCGCTCCCGGCGTGGGGCATCAGCGTGAACCCGCGCAAGAAGGGTGACTTCCTCAGCTTCGGGGCCACCGAGTGGGTCGGGGGCGCGTCGTCTCTCGTCGTCGAGGGTTTCCGTCGCCAAGACGAGGCGGTGATGGATGCGTGGCAGTACTTCTACAACCGGGCCGGCGAGGCGGTGGGGCGCGCCCCGGTGGGAGCGTTCGAATACGACGACCGCCGAGGTCATAACCACTGGCACTTCCGGCAGTTCGTCGCCTACCGGCTCCTCGACGCAGACAAGAACGAGGTCGGGTTGAGCACGAAAGAGGCGTTCTGCCTGGCGCCTACCGATGCGGTCGATCTGTCGCTCGAGAACGCGGTGTGGAACACCGGCGAGCTCGGCCTCTACACGTCGTGCGGCTCGAAAGGCGCGATCTGGATCCGGGAGACGCTGCCGCTGGGATGGGGCGACACCTACTTCCAGGGCCTGCCGGGCCAGTCGTTCGACATCACCGATCTCCCCAACGGGACCTATTACATCGAGATCGAGGCAAACCCAGACGGACTCCTCCACGAGCAGCGGTCGGACAACAACTCGCAGCTACGAGAAGTGATCCTCAAGGGTAAGCCGGGGGCGCGCCGGGTCATCGTGCCGCCGTGGAACGGGATCGACACCGAAAGCGGTTACGGGCGCTACCGCCAGATCCATTAGAACGCTCACGATCATCCCGCCGGCGGTTCCTTAGCTGTCGTTTTGGGACCGGCGGCGGTTGCGCTCGGCTTGAGCCTCCAAGAACTCCTGGAGCGCACGGTCCCGTGCCGCCGCGGCGCGCTCTGCGTCGCTCTTGATGTACGTGAGTTCTTCGGGCGATGACGGCGAGCCCGAGCGGCCCGCGAGATCCTGCAACGCAATCTCGGTGATCGCCTCCTCCTCCTCGGGAGGAGTCGAGCCTCCCGCCGGTGGCGCCGCGGCAGGTGGCGTGAAGAACGGAGCCATGCCCCCGCCGGCGAGGCCCGGCGCGCGACCGGGGGGCTGGGCGGTCGGGAGCCCGGACGGACCGCCGGAAGCCTGCGGCGGACCGGGCTCGTCCTCCGGGCGCGGGATCGCCCACGGGGACGGAGATGAGGGCTCGCTCGGGCCGGGGGCGGCGGCGGGCGGCTCGGTGGGGCGCGGCTCGCGCGCCGGAATCGCCGCCGCACGGCCCAATGCGCCCCATGACGAAGGCGACCCCGCACCCGCGCCGGATGCATCCTCCGTCGCCCACGGCCGAGGCGAGTCGTCGTCGGACGGGGCGCCCCACTGTGACGGGCGGGTGGCGGCGGCGAGCTCGTCGGCCGCCTGCCGCTCCAGCTCCTCCTTCGACGGTTTATCGTCCGGCTTGCCAAACAGGCGCTTCATGACGACACCCCCTTGTCCCCCGCAACTGGAAGGACTGCTGGGGACAGCTTATCCGGATCGAGACGACCTCGTTCGGGCGTAACTTCGCCGGAGCAACCCGCGATACAAGCGAGGAGGCAAACGGTCATCGGCTGGGCAGAGATCAAGCCGCGACGGCGGGCGGCAGCTTTGCTCGTGGCCGCGGCAATCGCCGGCGTCCCGGCGGGCGCCCTCCGAGTCCTGTGTATGGCGCGCGCGTGCCGGGCGCAGGCGGAGGCGACGACGACGACTCCGTTCTGCTCGCTGCCCGAAGAGCTACGGCGTCTGATCCAAGCGGGGTTCTACGAGGGCAGATCGCCCGACGTGCTGGCGGTCACCGGCCCCCGGCCGGTATTCGGCGGAGATGCATTCGACCCGGCGCGCCGAACCCCTTCGTGGCCGACGATCCGGTCGCCCGTCGACGGGAGGGTTCCGCTCGTCTTCGCCGGCGCCGGCGTCGACGAGGGCGCGGGGGTGCCCCGCGGCACCGGTCTTTCCGACGTGGCGGAGACGATCGCCGCGATCGTGGGACTGCAACGCCGACGGCCCGACGTTCGCTCGGGCGAGGCGGTCGACGGGATCGCCTCCGGCCCCGCCCCGCGCCTCGTGCTCGAAGTCGTGTGGACGGGAATCGGAAGCGAAACGCTCGCGCGGCGGCCGCAACGATGGCCACACCTGAAACGGCTGATAACCCACGGAGCAGGAACGACGGGCGCGGCGGTCGGGTCGCTGCCGCTAGACCCCGCGGCCGCGCTCGCGACCATCGGGACCGGCGGACTTCCTTCGGAGCACGGCGTGACCGGACGCATCTTCCGTAGCGACCAACCGCACTACGGCGGAACGCCGCGCAACAGGAAGCTCGAAACCGTGGCGCGCGCGTGGAGCGGCCGTAGCTTCGAAACGGTGATTGCGACACTCGCAGACGATCTCGACCACACGCTCAAGCAACGACCGCTCATCGGCCTCGTCGCCACCGACCGAACCGAACTGGGCCTGATCGGTGCGGGCTGGTACCCGGATGCGGATCGAGACCGTGTCGCGTTGCTGCCCCGCGCTGCACCCGTGGAAGATCAGATCGACGCGGCTCGTGCGCTCCTCGGACGCGGGTTCGGACGTGACGTCACACCCGACCTGTTAGGCGTGGTGATGTCCGGTTCGCTCGGTGACCTCGACGCGGCCCTCCCTCGGCTGACCGAACTCGCAAAAACGGCGTCGGGCGGTTCTGCAGCCGTCGTCGTCACCGCGACCGGCGCGCCGAGCGAACCGATACGAACGGGTGCCCTCGATGCTCGGTTCGTCCGGACCGAACTCGAGCGATCGCTCCCCCGCGGTCGCTCCATCCTCGATGCCGTCGTGCCCGGGGGGGTCTACCTCGATCAGGATGCGCTCGCGCGACTGCGGATTTCGGACGACGTCGTGTTGCGCCGGTTGTCGGCTCTACGCATCCGGGCCGATGACCCGCTCATCGCGGATGCGTTCCCGGGAATCGCGGTTACGTTCGGGAGGTACTGCTAGATGGCGGAACGGACGATTTCGATTCCGTCGCCTCCCGCGAGAATCGGAAAACCGGCCGCGGGCGATCGGATCCGGCAAACATGGGCGTGGTTCTCCGTAGCCGTCACCCTTGTGCTCGCGCTCGCGGCGACCGGATCGATGAGCGGAGCGGCCGTCACCAACTTCAGAATCATCTTCAGCTCCCTGCTGCTCCAGGCCGTGCCGCTCGTCATGATGGGGGCGTTCGTCGCCGCGCTGATCGGGGCGTTCGTTCCGGGTTCGGTTTTCACGCGCCTCGCGCGGCTTCCCGAGCCACTGCAGATCCCGGCCGCGGCCGTCGCCGGCTTCGCCTTTCCGGTATGCGAATGCGGATCCGTGCCGGTGGCGCGGCGACTCGTCGCCCGAGGAGTGATTCCGTCTGCTGCGGTCACCTTCATGCTTGCCGCCCCGATCCTCAACCCGATCGTCATCGCGTCGACCTTCATCGCTTACCGGGGCCGGGACATCCTGTGGCCGATGGTGCTCGGGCGCGCCGGGCTCGGTTTCGCCGCGGCCATGGCGGTCGGATGGGTGATCGGACCGCGGCGCGACGATTTCTTGCGCCGGGTCCCGACCGAGGATCTGTCCGCGTGCGGGTATCACGAAGACGGCCCCGGATGCGCGTGCGGCGAGACGCACGACTGCGACCGCCGCCGCGAGCCTCGCCGGCGACAGTTCTGCAACTACCTCGCCGGCGATTTCGCCTTTATGGGACGTTTCCTGATCCTCGGCGCCGCCGTCGCGGCCGCTTTGCAGACGGTGGTGCCGCAGTCAATCCTCGGATCGGTCGCCGACACGCCGGTAGTGAGCATTCTCACGATGATGGCTCTCGCGTTCGCGCTCTCCCTCTGCTCCGAATCCGACGCGTTCGTCGCGGCGTCGTTCGTGCAGTTCGGCGTGGGACCACAACTGGCGTTCCTCGTCTTCGGACCGATGATGGACGCCAAGCTCGCGTTCCTCTACAACGCCACCTTCAGCAAGGGCTTCCTCAGAACGGTGGTCGGCGTCGCCGCGGCCGTGACTCTAGTCGGCACCCTGTGGGTCGAGGTGCTCATCGGATGAGGACGACCTGGAGTGTCCCGCGCATTGTCACCGGCATCGCCCTCGCGATGTGGGCGGCAACCTTCTGGTTCGTGATTGCGGCCGACCGTGTGCCGTATTACTTCTCCGCGCGCACGACGTGGCTCGCGCCGGTGGGCGCCGTCACGCTGACCGCCGCCGCCGTGGCGAGGTTCCTATCGGCGCGCGTTACCACGCCCGAACCCGTCACCCGGAAGCAGTTGCAAACGATCGTCGTGCTGGTATTGCCCGCAGTAGTCATCAGCAGCCTTCCGCCCGCAACGCTGGGATCGTTCGCCGCGGCGCGCCGATCCGGCGCGCCGAACGGCGCATACGTGTCCCTTTCCGAACGTGACATAAGCGAAGGAGACCTGTCTTTGGTGGACATCTTCGAGCTCACCTACAACGGGCAGCTCGAGCGCCTCTCGACGAGGGCGGGTGAGACATCATCCTTCACCGGTTTCGTCACGAAGAACCCCGGCGACGCGGCGGGTGAGTTTAGGCTCAACCGCTTTATGATCAGTTGCTGTCCCGGCGACGCGGTGCACATTCAATTGCGCATCGTCGGCGCGCCCCCCGGTCGAGTACAAACCGACGACTGGGTACGCGTCACGGGAAGGATCTATCCGGTCGGGGAGGAGGTAATAGTCGACACCACGAAGCTCGAGAGAGTCGCCCGGCCGCAGCATCCGTATCTCAACACCAGATGAGGAGAACCACCTGATGCTCAAGAGATTCATCGTCACGTTCGTGATTCTTGCCCTGCCGGTAACGGCCGCCGCGTGCGGTGACGACGCCTCGGGGCCTGGAACCGATGCTGCGGCCAACAACGATGCGGATGCCTCGTTTGCCCACGGCATGATCCCCCATCACGAGCAAGCGCTCGAGATGACCCGGCTCGTGCCTGAACGCAGCAACAACCCCGACGTCCTGGACCTCGCGGAGCGCATTGAAGACGCCCAGGGTCCTGAGATCGAACAGATGAAGGGCCTGCTGTCGGAGTGGGGAGAACCGCACGAAGCAGAGGGCGGGATGGAAGGCCACGACATGGGCGGCGAGGCTATGCCGGGGATGATGTCGGACGAAGAGATGGCCGAGCTCGAGACGAAGAGCGGCAAGTCGTTCGACATCCTCTTCCTGGAGATGATGATCCGGCACCACCAAGGGGCGATCGAGATGGCCGAGGAGGAAGTGGCCGAGGGATCGTCGCCCGAAGCGATCCAGCTGGCGCAGTCGATCAAGTCGGCGCAGGAGGCAGAGATAGAAGAGATGAATTCGCTTCTCGAAGAGCTCCGCTGACGAACGCGTAAAAGCGAGGCCAAGCGATGGCGACGGAAGTACTCGCGCCTCGGCGGCAAGTGGCCGTCGGCGGATGGGCCGCGGCCGTAGGCGCGGCCGCGGTGGTGGCTGTGCTGCGGCTGCTCGGCATCGCCGACGACCCCGCCGCGCAGAGCTTCGCGCTCGTTTTCACCGCCATCGTCGTCGAGGCGCTCCCGTTCGTGCTGCTCGGTGCCCTTGTGTCGGCCCTATTGGAGGTATACGTGCCCGACCGCGCCTTCGCTCGGTTGGGACGGCTTCCCGTTGGTCTGCAACTCCCCGCTGCCGCCCTCGGCGGATTCGCCTTTCCAGTCTGCGAGTGCGGCTCGGTCCCGGTCGCCCGCCGATTGATAGCGAAAGGAGTGAACCCGTCGGCAGGCGTTGCCTTCATGATCGCCGCGCCGATCTTCAATCCGGTAGTCCTCGGCTCGACGTGGGTCGCGTACGAAGCCCGCGGGCTCGGAATGGAGATGCTCCTCGGACGAGGGGCGCTGGGGTTGCTGCTGGCGTTGCTCGTGGGGTGGGCCGTCGGCGGCGACGGCGCCGGTCGCCTGCTCAGAATTGACTCCGAGGGCGACAATGCGGACGGCGGCGGCACGTGCTGTGCTCCGCCCGGCTCCAAGGCGCAATCGTTCGCCGCCCATCTCACGAACGATTTCTTTTATATGGGGAGGTTCTTGGTACTGGGGGCCGCGCTGGCGGCACTGATCCAGACCGTCGTTCCGCAATCGATCCTCGCGGGCGCCGCCTCCACTCCCCTGATTGCGGCATTGGCCCTCATGGCGGTGGCGTTCGTGTCGTCGCTTTGTTCCGAAGCAGACGCCTTCGTCGCGGTGTCGTTCACGCCGTTTCCGCTCGGGTCGCAGCTCGCTTTCTTGGTATTCGGGCCCGTGCTCGACCTCAAGCTCTTCTTTCTCTACGGCGCGACCTTCCGGCGCGGGGTGATCGGCTCCATTGCCGCGCTCGCCGTACCTATCACGGTTGCAGGAGCGTTGTGGTTCGAGGTGCTGATCAAATGAGACCCGCGATCCTTCGCCTTGTGACTTTGGTGATTTGGTGTGGGTTCTTTCTGTGGCTGACCCTCAGCGGAGAGGTCTTCCGCTACGTCGGGCCGCGCACCCGCTGGGTCGTCGTTTTCGGTGCCGTGATCGTGGGCCTTGCCGCCTTCTTCCAGGCTCGCTCGGTGGCGTCGTCTCGTTCGGCCGACCGCGGGCGGGCGTCGCCCGGCGAGAAGATCGGAGTCGCGGCGTTGTTGGCGCCGATCGCGATCGTGATGATGATCCCCAAGCCCACTCTGGGATCGGAGGCGGCTGCACGCAAGCGCTCCTCCGGCTTCGTCGGCTCCGTCGGATCGTTCGCGCCCGTGCCGCAGCCCGGGGAAGACATCTCGTTCCCCGAGATCAACCTCGCCTCCGAATCGGACGAGTACGCAGCCGCGGTAGGAATCGCCGACGGCACAAAGGTGCGGCTCACCGGCTTCGTCACGCATCCCGAAGGGGGACCCCCCGGAACGTTCGCCCTTACCCGCTTCGCTACCTTTTGCTGTGCGGCCGATGCCGTTCCCTATTCGGTCACGGTCGACGCGGAGAACGCGAGCGATCCGCCGGACGACACGTGGCTCACGGTCTCGGGGGTTCTCGTGGGGGAATCGGGTGAGTTCGTGTTGCAGCCCGAACGCATAACCAAGTCCCGCGAGCCGCAAAACCCGTACGTCTACTAAGGGCGCCACACGGCGCGATCACGACAGGTCATCCCTCGCGATCCCGCCCGTCCGCCTCAGACGCTCGAGCACTAGGATCGCCCCCACCGGGCCGGTGATGATCGCGACCACCGCGAACGTCCAGGTCCACCCGAGCTCCTCGCGCTCGGACAGGACGAGCACGGCATACCAAAGGAACAGCAGCCCGTGCACGAGCCCCACAACAGAAACCCCACCCTCGCTCCCGATCGCCATCATCGTGAGAAGGGCGAGGAACGAAGCAGTCTCTAGAAGCGAGACGAGCCTCAACCGGGCAACGGATCCGTCCATCGTCGTTCCTCCTTCTTTCTGGGAAACATCGGTACCGCGGCGACGGACGTACGGACGGAGTGCCTTAGATACCTACGCGAATCTGAGTAGTTTCGCATCCCCGCCCGGGACGTTGTCCGTCTGGACGCCGCGCACCCACGTCACGACGATGGACTCATGGCGAAAACCAAGGATTCGCACGGTGGGTACCTAGGATTGAGCGATGCGGGCAATGAAACGGAGCGCCGATGACCCGCGTCGTTGAACCCGTTCCGGGGCCTCCGTCCCCGGCGCCGGGAATCGCTCCCTCGCCCCGCGGGCGGCTCGTCGCGCGCACGGTGCCGGTGACGTCGCTGGATCGGGCGACCACGGCCGCCGCATACCGGTTGTTCGCATCACTTTACGAGGGTACCGACCGCGCCCGGTTCGAGCGCGACCTGTCGGAAAAACAGTTGATCGTCCTGCTCCACGATCGCAACGATCGCACCCTGCAAGGGTTTTCGACGATTCACGTGGGCGACGTCGTCCATCGCGGCCGGCCCGCCACCCTCGTCTACTCGGGCGACACCGCCATCCACCCCGCCTACTGGGGACAGAAGCGACTGCAGCGCGAGTTCTCGCGCGTGCTGCTGCGCCAGAAGCTGCGCCATCCCACCCGCCCGCTGCTGTGGTTCCTCATCTCGAAGGGCTACAAGACGTACCTGCTGTTGACGCACCACTTCCCCACATCGATCCCTCGCTACGACCGACCGCTCGATTCCGAGATGCAGGCGACGCTCGACGACGTCGCCCTGCGTCGCTTCGGGACCGCCTACAACCCCGGGCGCGGAATCGTCACTCACCCGACTCCACGCGAACGAGTCCGGCGTGACGTAGCCCCGTTGGGGGGGCCGCTTCTGAACGACCCCCACGTGTCGTTCTTCGCCGCGCGCAACCCGGGGCATGCGAACGGTGACGAGCTCGCGTGCCTAGCCGAGATCCACCTCGTCGATCCCGTGCGAATCATTGCGCGCTCGTGGCGGCACACGCTCGCGCGGAGGCAACGCGGATGACGGTCGGACCTGCCGTGTACAACCGCGCGTTCACGGTTGCCGCGCGCCCGTCCGAAGTTGCGCTGCGCAAGGCGCTGCGAGATCCCCGACCGGCTCAACTCGACATCCTGAGCCGCATCGTCGCGGCCAACCGGAACACGGCTTTCGGCACCGCCCACGGCTTCGCTGCGATCCGTCGCTACGACGAATACGCGCGACAGACTCCGATCTCCGATTATGACGACTACGCACCCCACATCGATCGCGTTGCGCGCGGCAACCCTCGGGTGCTGACCCATGACCCCGTAGCGTTTCTCGAGCCGACCGGTGGCTCTTCGGGTCCCTCGAAGCTGATTCCGTACACACGTTCCCTCAAGCGTCAGCTTGCGCGCGGAATCTTGCCGTGGCTGTGCGACCTGTTCGTGGAACGCCCGCCGCTCCGCCGCGGGCGTTCTTACTGGGCGATCTCGCCGCCAGCGCAACGGGAGCGGATCGGCGGCGAACGAATACCGATCGGCGCACCTCGCGACGCCGATTACCTCCCGGCGCTGCCGGGCGCGGTTCTCGGGCGCATGCTGGTGCCGCCTCCGGCCGTCGCCGGCATCACCGACCTCGACGCGTGCCGTCACGTCACGCTCAAGGCGCTCCTGCTGACAGAGGATCTGACGTTCGTCTCGGTGTGGAACCCGAGCTTCTTGACGCTCCTTGCGGGTCGGCTCGACGAATCGTTGGACAAGCTGCTTCACGACGTCGAACGCGGGACGATCTCGGCCGATCTCGACCCGGACACCCGCGCGCGGCTCGAGCGAGCGCTCCCGGCGCGCCCCGACGTCGCGTCGCGGCTGCGGTCTCGTTTCGGCGGCCGGCCACCCGACGATCTCGGGGAGTTGTGGCCCCGTCTGCAGATGATCTCGTGCTGGACCGACGCCCACGCGGCGCGCTCCGTGGATGCAATGCGGCGGCGGTTCCCAGGAGTCGAAGTTCAGGGCAAGGGACTCATCGCCACCGAAGGCATCGTGACGCTGCCGCTCACAAGACTGCCGGCGCCGGTGGCGGCGGTGACCTCACACTTCCTCGAGTTCATCCCGGAAAGAGGAGGCGCCCCGCTGCTCGTCGACGAGCTTGACGAAGGTGCCGTGTACGAAGTCGTGCTCACGACCGGCGGCGGCCTCTACCGTTACCGTCTGAAGGACCTCGTGCACGTGGAGGACCACGTCCATCGCACGCCGCTGCTGCGCTTCGTGGGCCGCGCCGACGCAACGAGTGACCTGTGTGGAGAAAAGCTCACCCCCCGGCTGGTCGAACGTGCCCTCGTAACGGCGTGCGAGAGTACGGGCGTCCGCCCACTATTCGCCCTGCTGTCGCCGCGGTGGGACGACCCGCCGCGCTACGACCTGTGGCTCGACCTCGTCGACGCCATCGGAGAAGCCGCCACGCGCCTCGCCGCAGCATTGGACACAGAGTTGCGCTCCGCCCATCACTACGGCCTGTGTCGTCGGTTGGGCCAACTCGGCGAGATCCAAGCACACGTGGTTCCCGGTGCAGAGCGCATCTACGAGCGCACATGCATCGAGCGGGGAATGCGAAGCGGCGCGGCCAAGCCGGCGGTGTTGGACGCACGGCTGGAATGGCATCGCGATTTCGAGGGGGTCGTTGCATGACCGATCAGCAGACGAGCGCCGCGCCGACACGCCGCTCTCATGACCCTGAAGTGCGCCCGATCATGCGCTTCTCGAGCGGGACTCTGCACGAGAACTGGTACATCGCCGCACGCTCGAAGGACGTCGGCAACAAAAGGCCCCTCGCGAGCACGATCATGGAGGAGAAGGTTGCGCTGTGGCGCACGGGCCGCGGCGACGTCGCCGCAGTCGTCGACCGCTGCCTGCATCGCAATGCAGCGCTTACCGCCGGGCGCATAAACGACGGCTGCATCACGTGTCCGTACCACGGCTGGAGCTACGGCTCCGATGGCTTGTGCTCGTTCGTGCCGTCCGAGGGCAACGACTTTCGCCCGCGGCCGGACCGCAGGCTCGAGACGTTCCCGGTGGCCGAACAGGACGGGTTCGTGTGGGTCTACATGGGGACCCCCGCGCGCGCGGGGGAACGACGCCCATTCGCATTCCCGCCGGTCGGGGACGGGTGGAACTCGTACACGATGGTCACGCGCTTCGCCGGCGACGTGACCGACCTCGTCGAGAACTTCATGGACGTCCCGCACACCGCGTTCGTGCACTCGGGCTGGTTCCGCAAGGCGCACAACGCGAAACCGGCGGAAGCAATCGTTGAGCGTATGCACGACGCGGTGCACGTCGAGTATTTCCAACCCGACGACTCGATCGGGTTCACCAGGCGGATGCTTAATCCCGACAACGCACCGATGACCCATACCGACCGCTTCTTCATGCCGAACGTTACGCGCGTCGACTATGGATGGGGATCGCGCCGCGGCTTCATCATCACGTCACAGATCACGCCGGTGACTCCCCGCGAGGCCATCGTCTACACCGCCATCACGTTCCGATTCGGCGCCGTGAACAGATTGGCTCGGAGGCTCCTGCCGGCCTACACGCGCATCGTCATCAACCAGGACGTCAAGATCATGGACGTCCAGACCGCGACCATCACGCGCTTCGGCGAGCGCCGCTTCCACGGAACAGGTGCCGATGTGATTCACAGGTCGATCGAAGCGCTGCGTGACTACTCGAAAGAGGGCGAACGGGGCACTCCTCCGCGTCCGGCTACCAAGAGGATCCGGTTTTGGATGTAGTAGGTGCGACGACCGACGTTCGCATCCGCCGGGCTCAAACCGCGGACAACGATTCGCTCTCTCGCCTGTTCGCCGACGTCTCCATGGAGGCGGATCTCGACCTGGAGGTGAGGCGCGAGCCGGACTTCTTCGGGCTCTACCGCGTTCAGGGCGACGACTGGGAATGTTGGGTGGCCGAGAACGACCGCGGGGTGGCGGGCATGGGAACGATCCTCGTACGGGACGGCTATCTCGACGGATGCCTGCGCCGCATCGGCTACCTCGGCGACCTCAGGCTGTCGCCGGAGCTTCAGGGAAAGAAGCTCCTCCCGCGCTTCTACGGACCCATCCTGTCCGAGGCTGCACGGCGTTACGGATGTGACGTGTTCCTCACCACCGTGATCGCGTCGAACAAGCGCGCAATGCGAGCGCTCACCGGTGACGGTGCCCGGGCGTCGGGGATCCCTCCGTACGTCTTGATCCGCCGGTTCGACATCCGGGCCGTCCATCTCACCGTCCCGCTCCCGCGCCCGCGCACGAACATCGCCGTGCGCCGAGCCGGCGCCGACGACGTCGCCGACATCGCCGCCTTCCTCGACGACGACGGCCGCCGCCGCCCGTTTGGCTATGCGGTACCCGAGCGGGAACTCGAGCGCCGGTTGCGCGTGTGGCCGGACCTCGACCCGTCGTCGTTCCTGTTGGCGCACGACCGGAGCGGCGACCTCGTCGGGTGTATCGCACTATGGGATCCGCACGCACTCAAGCGGATGGTCGTCCGCGGCTACCACGGTCGCATGCGCGCCGTGCACCACATTTACAACGCGGCCGCGAAGATCCTGCGGTTCTGTCCGCTGCCGCCGCCGGGTGGGCAGCTCGGCTATGGCTACGCCACCCACGTCGCGGTCCCGTCGGACGATCCGGGCGTACTGAGGGCGCTGCTTCACGCCGCCTACACCGAACAGCGGCGCACCGGGAGGACCTCGCTCGCGTTTTGCGTGTTCGCAGACGATCCGCTCGCGCCTGCATTCCGAGGCTTTCCCTACACCGATCTCTCGACGAACCTTTACGCGGTGGCGGCGCCGGAGACCGAGCTGCCTCCGGGGTGCTTCGCAGCGGGGAGGCCCGGCTTCGAGATGGCCCTCGTGTGAGCACCTCGGTCCTCGAACCCGCTCCGGCGTCGTTCGAACGCCGTCCACAGACGTGGGCCTCGCTCCCGGGCCGCGGCGATCCCCGCATCCCCTTCGCCTTCATTTTGACGCTGTATGCAGTGATGGGTGTGGCGTGGCTGGGATTCAATCGCAGTCCGGCCCAGATCACAACGATCGTCGTGGCGGGATGCGCACTCGACATGCTGCTTCACTACGCCCTGCACCACCGCCTGCTGTTCCCGCTCAGCGCGTACATCACGAGCCTCTCGCTGGCGCTGCTGCTGAATTACGCGCACGGAGAGATCGTCCTGCTGTTGCCGGTGTTTCTTGCGATCGGATCGAAGTACGTATTCACCTACAAGGGCGGTCACGTCTTCAACCCGTCTTTGTTCGGCGTCGTTGTGAGCCTCCTGGTCGCGGGAAGGCTGATCACGACCGCTCCCGCCTACCAGTGGGGCGGAACATGGGCGATGTCGGCGTTCATGGTCATGGCAGCCTTGTCGCTGTTTGTGTTCAAGGTGGGCCGCGGGTGGCTGGTCGGGTCGTTCCTCATCTTCTACATGGCACAGACGGGCTTGCGCGCCTACATCATGCGCGCCCACCTGCCGGCCGAGATGCTGTTCCTCGGAACCCTCAGCTCGCCCGCATTCTTCTTGTTCACGTTCTTCATGATCACGGATCCCAAGACGTCGCCGAGCACGCGCCGGGGGCAGATCGGTGTCGCCGCCGCGATCACGCTGGTCGACCTCGCCCTGCACACGCGCGGCAGCGTGTTCACGTTCTTATATGCCGCGTTTGCGGTCGCGTGCGCGCGCTTCGTGTGGCTGCACGGAACGGCGATGATCCCGGTCGGCCCCGGCCGTTACCTGCGCACGACGCTGTTCTCGGGTGCGAAGTTGCGGGCGCTCGCGGTGGTGGCGGCGATCGGGCTCGTCGGGGGCATCGCCTATGCACGGGTGCGCCCGGCAATAGCGCTCGAGAACGCGGGCTTCACCCTGCAAGAGATTCCTCCTGCCGTGAGCGGCATCGATGTGGTGATGGATAGCGAGGCTTACGAGCTCCTCGATCCGCGCCTGCAGCACGTGGGTAAATGGCTCCTCTCAATCGGAGCATCCGTCTCGGCGGGCGACGCCGACGGCGACGCCGACATGGATCTGTTCTTTACGAACCCGCTTGCACGCGCCCGCGACCGCAGCGCCCTGTACCTCAACAACGGTGGTTTTCGCTTTATGCGCGCGCCGATGCCGGCGCTCGACGCGTTGAGCGACGACCCGCGCGCCAACGGCCTCGCAACCGGCTCATTGTTCTTCGATCCCGACTCCGACGGCGATCGCGACCTGCTCGTTCTCGTGAGCTTCGGTGAAACTCGGTTCCTCGAGAACACGCTCTCCGAGACCGGACGCATGTCCTTCGTCGATCGCTCGGATGCGTCGGGGATCGGGCGGTACACGATCACGGTCGCCGCGAATCTGCTCGACTACGACGGTGACGCCGACCACGACCTGTTGATCGGCCAGGTGATGCCGGCGCGGCTCGCGGGATACGCCGGCGACGTCCGCCTGAACCTTTTGCAGCTGCCGGCGCCGGAGTACGCGGGGGATCGCAGGATGTTCCGGTTCATGCACGACGGGTGGCACGACGCGAACAACGGAGGACGAAACGTGCTGCTGGAGAACCGGGGCGACGGCACGTTCGCCGAGGTCGACGAGGCGGAGGTGGGAATGCCGGAGACCCACTGGTCCCTGGCGATCGGGACCGGTGACCTCAACTCCGACGGGCTCACCGATGTGTACGTCGCGAACGACTTCGGTCCCGACGATCTTTACGTGAACGACGGCGGAACCTTCCACCGGATGGCCGGGCGCTTCTTCGGCGAGATCGGCAAAGACACCTACAAGGGGATGAATGCTTCGATCGCGGACGTAGATCGCAACGGCGCGCTCGACGTGTACGTGTCGAACGTCCATCACGCGTTGCAGGCCGAGGGATCACTACTCTGGATGAACCACGGCACCGACGACGGCGGCGACCCCATCCTCGAGGACCAGGCCGCGTCCCTCGGGGCGTTGAACGAGGACCGTTTCGGCTGGGGTGCCGCGATGGGCGATCTCAACAACGACGGCTGGGCCGACATCGTGCAGGCCAACGGCATGGTCGACGACCGACTCGACAACCTCTACGAGGGCTGTCCCGACTACTGGTACGTGAACCACAAACTCATGCAATCGGGCCCCGAGATACACACCTACGCGGACCAGTGGGGCGATCTCCGCGGGCGCTGCATCTTTCCCAACGAGAAAAGGCGCGTCTACGTAAACCGGGGGGAGGGGGCGAGGCCGCTCTTCGTCGACGCCGCCGAAGCCGTGGGACTTACCGGCGGCGACAACTCGCGCGGCGTATCCCTCGTGGACCTCGACGACGACGGACGGCTGGATGTTGTTATCGCCAATCAGCACGGCGCGCCGACAATCCTGCGCAACCGGGGCCCGGAAAACTCGTCGTGGATAGGCCTCGGGCTCGCGGGGGACGGCCGCACCTGCGGGGCGGGGGCCGAGGGGAGCACGGTCGTCGTGCGAGTCCCGGGACGACCGCCGCTCATGGCCGAAGCACAGGCCGGTACCGGTTTCTCCGGGCAGAACGACCCCCGTATTCACTTCGGATTGGGAGACGGATCTCCGTGGTTCGTCGACGTATCCGTGCGATGGTGCGGAGGAACGATCACGAACCACCGGCTGCGGACCGGGCGCTACCACGACGTCGGGATGGAATCTGACTAAGGAGGTCGAGACGATGACGGAGACACAGTGGGAGCGTCTGTCGGCTCTCACCGGAGTGGCGTTTGCGATCCTAATGGCGGTCGCGTTTGCAGTGCAGGGAGTTCTCCCCGAGGCGAGCGAATCCCGCGGCGACATCGTGAGGTTCTTCGCATCCTCGCACGACGGCGTCATGACCGGAGTCGTCATCAGGGTGGCGGCCGGAATCTTCTTTCTGTGGTTCGTGGGAACGCTCCGAAGCTCGCTGGCGCGGGCCGAAGGCGGCACCACTCGCCTTTCCGCGGTCGCCTACGGGGCAGGCATCTTGATGTTGGCCTCCGGCATCGGGGCGATGGCATCGCTCGCCGCGATCGCCTACAACGCCGAGCGCGGGATCGATCCTGCGCTTGCGTCGTCGTTCATGGCGATGACCTACATCTTCTTCGCCGGAGGCGCGATGGCAATGGCATGGCTTCTGTTCGCAACTTCGCTGGTCGTGGCTCGCACGCGCGTCTTTCCCATGTGGGTGGCGGCGACCGGCGTCGCAATCGGGGCGCTCGCGGTCGTGTTCGCGATCGTGGCACCGGGCGGAGAGTCGCGCTTGTCTGCGTACCCGCTGTTCATTTTGTGGGTCGTGGCGCTCAGCGCGGTGATGTTTCGACAGGCGCCGCAGGGCGACGGCCCCGACCCGGCAACGGTGAAATCCGCGACTTGACTTGAAGACGACTTCAACTTGTAGCCTGCGTCGATCACGCGCCTAGTTGGAGGGAGTCCGCCATGTCGACGTCACCGCCCGCGAGCCGGCAAATCACCGAAGAGGTCACGTCGTGGCCCGGGGTGGAAGCAGGACCGGGTTCCCGGGGTGAGTATGGGTTCCGGGTCGGGGGGCGCGAGATCGGACACCTGCACGGCGATCACGCCGCCCACTTCATGTTCCCGAAAGACGTCGGCGCAAGGCTGAAGCAACAGGGAAGGGTGGTCGACCATCCGGTGTTTCCGGGCAAACCCGGACCCGCCGCACGGAGGATCGATCACGACGCCGACGTCCGCGACGTGATCGAGCTGTTACGCCTCAACTACGACCGGATCGCTGCTCGCGACAACTCCGAGGACCGAGCCGGCGCCGCGGGGTGACGGTGCGACCAAGGTCTGGCCCGGGAACCACCCTTACGGTGGCCCACGGGACACACCTCCGGAAGGGCTTTATCGACCGGTGTTCTCATCGCGCCACCGCACGGTGGGCTGAGAAAGTCGCCCACACCGTCCCCGTCGTGGGACGCGACACTGGCAGGTTTCGCCCCCCCATACAGGCCCCAGTCAACGGGAAGATGGTGACGTCCCTCCCCGGTTCGATCAGGAACGGCCCCCCTGCGCCGCACCCCCGACCGACGAAGCGATAGCGGCCCGAACCCGATTGCCACGCCTCGAAAGCGATCTGCTGACCCGTCTCGTCGGCGATGTAAAGCCTGAGGTAGTGCTCGTTCGCAGCCGGCCAGAAGGTCACGCCGGTTGCGGGCGCGGCCCCGAAGGGACCGAAGCTAAGCCCGCAGGGAGAGCAGCTGTAGGCGTAGCCCACGGTTCGAGGAGCTGGCGTCTCCCGGGCTGCCGCCCCCGCCGGCGCGAGAAGAGCGATCGTGGAGACCGCGAGGATCGTTGCGCCCAGCCTGTTCATACTCATGCCTCTCTCCTTTGCCGATGGTCGGTTGTCCGTGCCAACAGGCTCGGGGAGGCCGGTTGCATCTCGGTTGCAGATGCCTAGCGACCCGGGGCCTAGGGCCGGAGGCGTGACCGCTTCAGACCGAGATGTGCGCTAGCTCGAGGCGTGGAGAAACCGTTCTCGCTCGGGGGCGGTCAGGCTGCGGTGGACCCGGTTGCGAGCGAGCTCGAGCAGCTCGTCGAACGTTCCGCACACCTCGCAATTGAAGAGCCGGACGGTCCGGTCATCCGACGCCGACAGGATCCGGCGAGGCGAGACGAATTCGACCCACGTCACCTCGCCGCGATGGCCGGGGAACTGCGTAAGGCTCTTCTCGGATTCGATGTCCCAGAGCGTTGCCGCGGGCCCCGAAGCGGTCAGCAGGAACCTCCCGTTGGCACTGAACACCGCACGCGACACCTTCGAGCGATGCCGGAGGACGGCGACCGCTTCCCCCGTGGCGACGTCCCATACGCGTGCGGTGGCGTCATGACTGGTCGTCGCAACGAAGCGCCCGTCGCGGCTGAACGAGACGGCGCTCTGCTGTTGCCCCTTGTGACCCTTTAGGACGTGGAGCACATCGCCGGTCGCGCTGTCGAACAGCCGGGGATCGCCGCCCAAGGGGCTGCTTACTACGATCACGTCTCCGTCCGGGCTCCAGTCGGCGCGGCCGGCGCCTCCCTCGGGGATCTTCATCGACTGGACGATCCGCTCCGAGGCGACGTCCCAGATGAAGACCCGCCCATCGAAGCGGACGAGCGCGATCCGATCCTCCTCGGGACTGTAGACCGAGTCAACAACGGGACAGGGGGCGGGCCCGCACAGGTCCGGCACCGACCGCTCCTGGATCGGGATCCGCTGCAGGACCCTGCCGGTCGAGACCTCCCACACCTGGGGCACGAGGAACTCGGACCCGCTCGCGGCGGTCACTACGCGCCTTCCGTCCGGGCTGAAGGACGCGGACCCGACCTGGAAGATGTTCTCGCCGGGTCGAAGCACCCGGAGCGTCCGCCCGCTTTCGAGCTGCCACACCCGGGCGGTGCCGTCGAAGCTCCCCGTAACGAGCTTGTGGTGATCGGCACTCAGCCGCGCCGTCAGGATGCTGTCTTCATGGCCTCGCAGAACCCGGGTCGCGCCGGGCGGCGTTCGCCAGATTCGGGCGCCGTCATCCGCGGCAGTTGCTATGCGTCTGCCGTCGGAGCTGACCGCGACACCCTCGACCCGACCGGTGTGGCCGAGGAACTCGGCGACGCGCCCTCCCGTCTCGAGGTCCCACACGCTTACGGTCGCATCGGCGCTTCCCGACACGAGGAAGCGGCCGTCGGGTGTGAAGGCGAGGCTCTGCCAGAAGATCGCGTCCTTCTGACCGAGGAGAACGGTATCCGTCCCCCCGTCGGCGGTGCGCCACACACGCAGCTCGCCGACGGCATCTCCCGTCACGACGGAGCGGCCGTCGGGCGTGAACCGAACCGAGAGCACCTGGCTCTTGTGTCCGCGCAAGACGTGGACGGACTGCCCGGTGGCGACATCCCAGATCCGCCCGGTGAAGTCGTCGCCCACGGTCGCAAGCAGCTTCCCATCGGGGCTGAAGTCGACTGCATTAACCGGTCCTTCGTGGCCGCTCAGGGTCACCAGTGTCGAACCGGTCGAAGCGCGCCACACCCTGGTCTGGCCGAGCTCATCCACCGCCGCGATCAGGTCCCGCCGCGGGCTCAAGTCAACGTCCGAGATCGGACCTGCGATGTTCTCGCCGCGGACCTCCGCCCCGGCCTCCAAGACGACGACCGCTTTCCCGGTGGCTGCGTCCGAGATGGTTGCGGTGCCGTCGGCCCGCGCGGAAAGGACCTTTACGTTCGAGACCCACTCGACGTGGTTGGCGCCACCACCACTTACGTCCGGGAGCGTCGCGAGGATCTCGTGCTCGGCAACGCTCCAGATGTTCGAATCCTGGCCCACGACGCCGACCGCGAGGCGGGTACCGTCCGGGCTGAACGCGATGGCGTTGGTTCCCGCTCCTTCGGGCAGCTTTGCGACCAGCTGCCCGGTGCGCGGGTCCCACAATCGCGCGCCTTCGAGGCCTCCCGTCGCAACCACCCGGTCGTCGGGGGAGAAAGCGACCTGGCTGGTGATGAACCCGGCATTGCCCGGAAGGACTGCGCGGAGGTGTGAGTTCACGACCGCCTGACGCAAGGCGGCTTGCGCTTGAGCGCTCGGCGCGATCTCGTAAGCCTCGAGCGCGAGGAGAAGGCTGAGCTGGGGATCGATCCCCAGTTGGTTCGATGCCTCTGCCGCGATCTCGCGCGAGAACGCCAGCTTACCTTGACGGTCCGCTTCCCTCGCTTGGAGCAGGCCGAACAAGGCAAGGAGCGCGAACAACACGATCGCCGTAGCCCCGGACCACGCGAGCGTCCTCACCTGCCGGGCGCGCTGTCGCCTCGCTCGTTCTTCGACCTCGGCACTCGCGTGGAGGAATTCCCTCTCCAAATCGTTGAGACGCATGTCGGAGGCACCGGTACCTGCATCCCGCCATTCGAGCGCGGCCGCAAGGCGCGCTCCGCGGTAGAACTCGGAAGGATCACGCCGATTGGCCTCCCATTCCCCAGCAGCGCGAGTGAGGTGGCGATGCAGACGGGTGGCGTGGGTCTCTTCCTCAATCCACTCCCGCAGCCGCGGCCACTCACGCAGCAGCGCGTCGTGCGCGAGTTCGACGGATGTTTCGGTCGTCGTGACGAGCCGGTCGTCGACGAGTTGCGTGAGAACCCGGCGCGCCAGCGGGTCGGAGTCGAGGTCGAACTCCGCGAGCGAGGCTCTGCGGCGGACGTGGGCCTCGTGCTCCGTGGGATCAACGAGGCGGAGGAACATGCGCCGGGACACGAGCCGTTCCTCTATCGTCATGGCGGCATAGCTTTTCTCGGCGAGACGTGCCACGGCACCTCGCACTCCGCCGGTGGCACGATAATCACCGAGTAGCAGGTCGCGCCCATCACGGCGTTGCCATAGCTCAACAAGGGAAGCCGACAGCAGTGGAAGCGCGCCCGGTTCGCCGAGCACGTCTTCGACGAGCGAGTCGACGAGCGCCGGCTCGACGCGGGCACCCGCCCTTATCGCCGGGCGCTCGATCGCGTCCCGCAGCTCGCCGGCGTGCATCGGGCCAACGAGGACATGATTGCGTGACAGAAGATCCGCGAGGGCGCGGTACGAGCCCGCTCGCCCGTAGAGGTCGGAGCGGATCCCAACCACGACGGACAATGGCATCTCGGGATCGGTTGCGAGACCCGTGATCGATTGCACGAACGTGGATCGTTCGGCCTCGTCCTCGCAAGAGGTGAACAGCTCCTCGAACTGGTCGATGACCAGAAGGGCTGGGCCTGTCGTTCGGACGAACTGCTCGAGGTCGAAGTTGGGGCCACCATTGCCGACCACAGCTCGAAGCGCGCATCCGAGCTCCGCCAGAGGATGCTCGCCCGGCCGCATGACGATCTGCGCCCACTCGGCAGACCCCGGAAGGACGTCCTGGGCAAGCCCGGGCAGCAACCCCGCCGCTATGGCGGATGACTTGCCGCTCCCCGACGGTCCGACGACTCCGAGGACACTCGCCCCGACGAGCCTCGCTGCCATCTGTGCGACCAGTCTTTCGCGACCGAAGAAGAGGTGCCGATCCTCCGGGCCAAAGCTCGCAAGACCCTTGTAGGGAGAGCGCCCGTCGACTTCCTCCGCACCCTCGACCACGACAGGCCACGGCTCCTCCAACTGCTGGATCTGCTCGAGCCCGCTAACAAGCTGGTGTTCGGCAGTTCGGAGGCGAGCGCGCGTCACGGTGGTCTCCTCGGCTGCATCCGCGATCCGCCCGACGACTCGCGCCCGCACGTAGGCGGCCGCCATTTGGTGCGCCTTCAGCGGAGAGCCTCCGCTCTTCTCTCCGACGGCTTCGACGGCGGCGGCGACCTCATCCTGCTCCGCATACAGCTGCACAATCCTCCGCACGTCGTTCGGACCGAGCGGCCCCAGCGACAAGCGCGCGTGTCTCAGCGGATCGACACGGTCGAGAAAAGACCAGAGTGATCCCGGCGGCGCATCTTTATCGTGCGAGAGGACCACGACGAGAGGCCGCTCCTCCCCTAGAGATCGCAACCCCGATGCCAGGATCTCCAACAGCTCTCGCTGAGCATGTTCGATGTCCTCGACCACCATCAGGACGCGGTCGCCCGGCGCCCGATCGAGAACGTGATCCACGAAACTGGGGCCTGCTTCCTCTCCGTCCGCACCCTCGGGAAGGACGTCCTCCAGAACGCCGCCGCACTGGGCGAGCACCTGCGCGAGAGGCGCGCGGTAATCGGGATCCTCGCTGCTGCAGCTTCCGTAGAGCACACTCGCGCCGGATTCGAATATGTGCCGCGCGAGCTCCGCGACCAAGCGGGTCTTTCCCATGCCGGACGCGCCCTCGACTATCGTGAAGCCCCCGGTACCCGCACCGGCCCGCTTCCACGCGTTCGTCAGCCAACGCAGCTCTTGTGAGCGGCCGAACAGAGGTGTCGCCGGATCTAGCTGCGGCGGGAGCGCGAGGGGTGCGGGGGCCCAGCGTTCTTCCAGCGCGGGGTCCTGAGACAGGATCTCCCGTTGCAGCCGCTGAAGGTCCGGGCCCGGGTCTACGCCGAGCTCCTCCCGCAGGATGTTCCGTGCGGACGCAAAGGTCGCGACCGCGTCCGCCTGCCGGCCCGCGCGATAGTGCGCCAGCATCAGGAGTTCCCACAGGCGCTCACGCAGGGGCTCTTCGCGCACGAGCTCCTCCAGCTCGAGGATGACGTCGCGCTCCCGTCCGAGACGGATCTCGGCCTCGATCCGCTCCTCGAGCATCGAGAGACGAAGCTGGTTCAGCCTCTCGCTCTCGAGAGCGATCACGTCGTTCGACTGAAGGTCCTGATACGGGATGCCCTGCCAGAGCGCAAGCGCCTCGCGCAGACCGGCTGCGGCGAGATTGACGGCACCGGCGCGAAGCTGCCGGCTGCCCGCAATCCCGAGGCGTTCGAACCGGGCCGCGTCAAGGTGGTTTGGGTCGACGCTGAGCACATAGCCCGGAGCTTTCGTCACCAGGACCTCGGGAGTCCCGCCCGTTAGCCGCTGAGGCTCTAGCTTTGTCCTCAAACGGGATATGTAGCTATGAAGCGTCTTCGACGCGGTTCGGGGCGGCGACTCTCCCCAGGTCGCGGCGATCAGCTGGTCCTCGGAGACGACCTCGTTCGCGTTCACCAGGAGCAGCGCGAGGATCGTGCGCTCCTTCTCTCCGCGGATCGGCACGGGGCCGTTGGAGCCGGAGACCTCGATCGGCCCGAGCACCTTGAACCTCATCCCGCGCGCCATACCCCTCCGCTCACGTGGGTCCGCAGCTTGAGAATTCAGTCTCCACCCGCGGGACCGGCCGGTAAAGAGAGGCTCCGGGGGCCCTCATCGCCCGGCGTCAGTTGAGACCGGAGGAGGCGTCCGGTGGTAGGTGACCTCGACCGTTCCGCCTGAGATCACGGACGGTCCGGCGTCGCTGAGCCCGTCAAGGAGATGCACGAAGATCGGTTTTCCCGGCCGCACTCGCAGGGGCTGAGACGTCCGGCCGCACACGACTTCGCCCCTCCAATACGCGCGCGGCCGCGACTGGTTGACTACGGCCAATACCCTCTGGCCGGGAAGTCCATCCTGGATCACCACGTCGATCAGCCGTTCGTCGCTGCGCGGAGGGTCGAATGCGATACGCAGGCTGCCGGCGCCGGCCCCGCCATGGATTCTTCCCCCGCAGCGGGCGTGTTCCCAGTCGAGCAGGTACCCGGAATAGTCGCGGGTCTCGGTGCGATACATCTGCTCCGCAGGCGCCGGCGACGACCAAAGGAGTGTTACGACGAGACTCGCGAACGTTGCCAACGCCAGTGCTCGTGTCGTGGACTGCCACCTCGGTTGCATGACGAGCTCCTTGTTCGAGGGGTGGACTCACCAAGCTTGTGAGGGGGCGGTTGCATCACGGTTGCAGAGCTAGACCCCAAAACCAATACTCGGGCGAACCTCGGCTCCCGGCGGAAGCCGCACGAGCGGAACAACTGCTCGGACGCGATGGCGAGACTGACGGCCGTGGGTCATAGAACTTGCGATTGCTTGGACCTACGACCCCCTCCACGGTGGTCATAGGTCCAAACAACGACGAGGTGCGGCCCGGGAGCCACCCATACGGTGGTCCACGGGACACACCTTCGAGGGCGGAGGCGGACGGGAATCGAACCCGCCCGGGAGCCGCGGAGCGGCGGGGCGGGTGAGATCGGCTCGGGCGAGGCGGGTCCGCCGGAGCCGCGCAGCGGCGGAGGCGGACGGGAATCGAACCCGCCCACCGAGGGTCGCTCGGCGCACCGGTTTTGAAGACCGGGAGGGACACCAGTCCCCTTTCGCCTCCGTCGGGGAGGCTACAGGGTGGGGACGAATATCGGGGGCACGCCCGAGGTGCGGCTTTTGTCCGGAAGGATTTCTCGAAGGGGGCACCGAATACTGCGTTCACTTCCTGGAAATGGAAGAAGATGGGCGAATACTAAGCGCCACGACTAGTTACGGTGAGAGCGGGCAAACTGCCCGTAAGGACTATTGTTTGCGCAGATCCGGACAAATACCGTGGCGTTACCAGGTAACCGGAACGGAGTGCTCTCAGGAGCGTCGACCGTCGAAGTCGACGGGGGGAATGAGTCAGTGCAGCAAACGTGGACGGTGGGAAACGGCATCGAGGCGGAGGAAGATCTCGACCTCGTCGCCCGGACGCGCCGAGGCGACGAACGGGCACTCGAGGTCCTCTTGGCCCGATACCGCTCGTTCGCCCGATCGAAGGCGCGTTCCTACTTCCTGGTCGGCTCGGAAAAGGAAGACGTTGTCCAAGAGGGCATGATCGGCCTCTACAAAGCGATCCGTGACTTCGACCTGGCTCAAGAGACTCCCTTCCGCGCGTTCGCGGAACTCTGCGTCTCGCGGCAGATCCTGACCGCGATCAAGACCGCAAATCGGCACAAGCACCAGCCCCTCAACAGCTCGGTCTCGCTCGACGCTCCCGTTTACAGCAAGGGCGAAGACGCCTCGGATCGATCTGTGGGAGAAGGGCTCATCGCAGCGGAGATCAACGATCCCGCCGAACTAGTCATCTCGGCTCAGGAGATCGAAGCCATCCGTGACTCGATGACGGAGAACCTGACCGAGCTGGAGGGAAACGTCCTCGCTCTCTACATCGACGGTAAGTCCTATGAAGAGATCGCCGGCGCACTCGGGAACCACGTCAAGTCCATCGACAACGCGCTCCAGCGCATCAAGCGCAAGCTGCAGCGCCATCTGGAAGAGCGGAACGACATCACCGCCTAACGTGCCGCCGGTTCCACCCCCACCCAAGTAGCCTGGGCCGCGTGACGATAGACCCTCGGTTCAACTTCGAACAACGACTCGACCAAATGGATCCAATGCGCGATCCGGTGCTGATCGCCGCGTTCCGCGGCTGGAACGATGCGGGGGACGCCGCCTCTTTTGCCGCAGAGCATCTCGGCCGCGCATGGAACGGACACCGGGTAGGAACCATCGATCCCGAGGACTTCTTCGACTTCCAGGCCGTGCGCCCCACCGTGCACCTGGATGATGGAATGACTCGCAGGATCACGTGGCCGGGCAATGATCTGTTCGTCGCGCGCGGAACAGAAGGCCCGCGCGACGCGCTCGTGCTGGTCGGAAGCGAGCCGAACCTCAAGTGGCGCACTTTCAGCAACATCGTCGTCGAGGTAGCGCGTCACTTCGGCGTCGAACTCGTGATCACGCTGGGAGCCTTGCTCGCGGATGTGCCCCATACCCGCGCGGTTCCGGTTACGGGAACGGCCGCCGACGAGGAACTCGTCAAGCGGCTCGGGCTGCAGAGGTCACGCTACGAAGGACCGACCGGCATCGTCGGCGTGTTGCACGACGCGTTCCGCAGCGCCGGCATTGCTTCGGCAAGCCTGTGGGCCGCCGTTCCTCACTATCTTGCCGTCACCCCCAATCCCAAGGCCGCGCTTGCCCTCGTCGAATCGGCCGTCGGTCTCGTCGGGGCGCCGGCAGACGTCGATTCGCTTGCACGTGCGTCGGTCGAGTACGAACGTCGGATGGATGAGATCATCGCCGCGGACGACGACGCCTCCGCGTACGTACGCGTCCTCGAAGAGCGCGCCGACGAGCGCGGTGAGCAGCAAAGCCTCGAGGAGCTCGACCCTTCCTCGCTCCCATCGGGCGACGCACTGGCGGCCGAGCTAGAGCACTTCCTCCGTCAGCGCAACGACGGTGACGACAGCATCTAACCCGCTAGCCGACGGGAACGGCTTCCATCTCCTCGGAGTACTCACCGCGGCGCGCCGCGCTGTTGCAGCGGGCGCGGTGGTGGAGCGCCTTCTGCGCGGTCTCCACGTTGGAAGCCTCTCCACGCCACGCCTCCATCGCCGGCCCCTGTAGCGCGCGCGCGTAGGAGAAGCTCAAGATCCACGGCACCGGACCGCGCCGGTTCATCGCGTTGAGGTGCGCGCTCGCCAGTTCGTTCGACTGCCCTCCGGACAGGAACACCACGCCGGGGACTGCGGCCGGGACCACCCGGCGCAGGCACTCGAGCGTCTTGTCGGCGACTTCGTCGACCCCGGCTTGCTCGGGACATTCACTTCCCGAGATAACCATGTTCGCCTTGAGCAAAATGTGCTCGAGAACCACCCGCTGCTCGTACAACTCGTCGAACAACACGTGCAACGTTGCGGTCGTCGCGTCGTAGCAGCGATCTATCGAATGGCCCCCGTCCATCGTTACCTCGGGTTCCACGATCGGGACGATCCCAGCCTCCTGACACAACGCTGCATAGCGGGCCAGTGCGTGTGCATTGGTGTCGATGCAATACCTGCTCGGGATACCGTCGCCGATCGCGATCACCGCGCGCCATTTCGCGAAGCGAGCGCCCATCCCGTAGTACTCGGCCAGGCGTTCGCGGAGACCGTCGAGACCCTCGGTCACCTTCTCACCCGGCGCGCCGGCCAAGTCCTTGGCCCCCGTGTCCACCTTGATGCCGGCCATGATGCCGGCCTGCTTCATCGCCTCCGGGAAGGGCGTCCCGTCCGAGGTCTCGGATCGGATCGTTTCGTCGTAGAGGATCGCTCCACTGATGAAGTCGCCGATGCCGGGTGTCGAGAACAGCATCTGGCGGTAATCCCGCCGGGAGTCGGCGGTCGATTCGATCCCGAGCTTGTCGAATCGTTTCGTGATCGTCGGGGTGCTTTCGTCGGCGGCGAGGATTCCTTTCCCGTCCCCCAGCAAGTGCTCGATGGTCGCGCCGAGTCCCTGCGACGTTGCGGCTGAGTTAGTCATCCCACTCCCCCTCCGACCGGAGCCGGCTCGGCCGCCGGCTGACGCAATGTTCCGCCGACCATGCGGGCGACGTCCACGACGCGCGCCGCATAGCCTGCCTCATTGTCGTACCACGCCAGCACCTTGAGGTTCGACTTGGGCGCCCGCCGGGTCGACGCAAGGTCGACGACCGCCGAATGATCGTCGCCGTGGAAGTCGCTCGACACGAGCGGTTCGTCGGTGACATCGAGGATGCCCTTGAGCGGCCCCTCGGCCGCTTCTCTGAAGGCCTCGTTCGCCTCCTCGACGGTGGCAGATTTCTCGAGTACCACCGAGAGATCGACCAGCGAGACGTCGGGTAGCGGCACCCGCACGGCGATGCCGACTACGCGCCCGGCCAGTTCCGGGAACACCCGATCGAGAGCTTTGGCGGCGCCCGTCTTGGTCGGCGTCATGTTGAGCGTCGCCGCACGCGCCCGCCGAAGGTCGGAATGATTTCCGTCGAGCAACTCCTGGTCGCGGGTGAACGAGTGAATCGTCGTCATGAGCCCGCTCACGACCCCGAACCTCTCGTGCAACACCGACAGCACCGGCGCCAGGCAGTTCGTCGTGCACGATGCGGCGGAGATGACGTGATGACGTTCGGGATCGTACTCGTCGTCGTTCACGCCCATCACGACGGTGAGGTCGTCGTACTTGGCCGGCGCGGTGATGATCACCTTCGATGCTCCGGCGCGCAGGTGCCGGGCCGCGGAGTCGCGCGACGTGAACTTGCCGGTTGCCTCGACGACGACGTCGACGTCGTAGGAGTGCCACGGACACAGCATGGGGTCCTCTTGCGCGGTCACCCGGATGGAGCGGCCGTTGACTATGAGCTCGTCGTCCGAGACGAAGCATTCGCCGGGAAATCGGCCGAAGACAGAGTCGTATTTGAAGAGGTGCGCGGCGAGTTCGGGCGCCGCGCCCCGTGAGTTGATGACGGGGACCTCCATGTCCTCGTCGAGATCGATGACGCGTCTGAGCACCTGGCGGCCGATGCGACCAAAGCCGTTGATCCCGATCTTGAGCGTCATCTGCTGTTCTCCTCGGCTGGGCGGTTGGATGAGGACGTTCGTTCGTCGAAGGCACCGAGAACCCGCGCGGCGACCGCGTCGGGGGTGAACCCGAACTTCTCCATGACGGCGTCGCCGGAGCCGGAGGAGCCAAACCGGTCGAGGCCGATGATCACGCCGTCGGGCCCCACCCACCGGTGCCATCCGAACGGCGACGCCGCCTCGACCGCAACTCGGAGGCGCGCGGAACGAGGAATCACCTCGTCGCGATAATCCTCGGACTGACGTTCGAACAGCTCCCACGAAGGCATGCTCACGACGCGCGCACCGAGGCCGCGCCCGTGCAGCATCTCGGCGGCGGCGACCGCCACGTGAACCTCGGATCCGGTCGCGAGGAGGACGATGTCGGGGTCGCCGTCGGAATCCCGCACGACGTACGCGCCCCGCTCCACGGGGGGCGGATGATCGTCCGGGCGCTCGAGTACGGGAAGTCCCTGGCGCGACAGACAGAGCACTGCCGGGCCGTGCTCTCGCGTGAGCGCGACCTTCCATGCCCCGACCGTCTCGTTTGCATCGGCCGGCCGCAGCACGATCAGGTTGGGGATCGCTCGCAGGCTCGGAAGTTGCTCCACGGGCTGGTGAGTCGGTCCGTCCTCACCGAGGCCTATCGAGTCGTGGGTGAAGATAAAGATCGACGGGATCTCCATGAGCGCGGCGAGCCTGATCGTCGGCCTCATATAGTCGGAGAAGATCAAGAACGTCGCGCCGAACGGGCGCACGCCGCCGTGAAGGACCATTCCGTTGACCGCCGCGCCCATGGCGTGTTCGCGCACCCCGAAGTGGATGTAACGTCCGGCGCGCCCGGGGCGGAAAATGTCTCCGTCCTCGATCGCGGTGTTGTTGGATTCCTGAAGATCAGCCGAGCCGCCCACGAGCTCTGGGATACGTGCGGCCAATGCGTTCAACGCCTTTCCCGACGCTTTGCGCGTCGGAATTTTGCCGTCACGGGGGGTAAAGGCCGGCAAATCGGCGTCCCAGCCGTCGGGAAGCGTACCCTTGAGCACGCGGGCGAACTCGGCCGCCTCGGACGCGAAATCACGCCCGTAGGCCTCGAGCAATGTTTTCCAGCGCCGGCGCGCTTCTCCCCCGCGCGCCGCGCTCGCCCGGTAGAAGTCGCGGACTTCATCCGGGATGTAGAACTCCTCTTCGTACGGCCATCCGAGCGCCTCCTTGGCACCCGCGACTTCCTCCGCTCCCAGCGGCGCCCCGTGGGCGGCCGCGGTGTCTTGCTTGCTCGGCGCGCCGTAGCCGATGTGGGTCCGCACGGTTACGAGCGACGGACGCTCGTCTCGGCGCGCCGCGGCGATCGCGCGCTCGATACCGGCGACGTCGTTACCGTCGTCGACCTGATCGACATGCCACCCGTAGGCGCGGAACCGTGCGGCAACGTCTTCGGTGAAAGCAAGCTCGGTGCTGCCGTCGATCGAAATACCGTTGGAGTCGTAGAGACAGACGATCTTTCCCAGCCGCAGGTGGCCGGCGAGCGATGCCGCCTCGCTGCTCATGCCCTCCATGAGATCCCCGTCGGAGCAGATGACGTAGGTGTAGTGATCGATGACCTCGAACTCGGGACGATTGAAGCGCTCGGCCAGAAATCGCTCGGCCATCGCCATTCCGACCGCGTTGGAGAACCCTTGCCCGAGCGGACCGGTGGTCGTGTCTGCGCCCGGAACCGCGTGGTACTCGGGGTGTCCGGGCGTCGCCGAGTCGAGTTGCCGGAACGCCTTCAGCTCGTCGAGCGACAGGTCGTAACCGGTGAGGTGGAGCAACGAGTAAAGGAGCATCGACGCGTGGCCGGCCGACAGAATGAAGCGGTCGCGATCGATCCATAGCGAGTCGGCAGGGTCGTGCTTCAAGAACTTCGTCCACAGGGCGAACGCCATCGGTGCCGCTCCCATCGGCGCGCCGGGGTGCCCCGAAGAAGCGCGTTCGACGGCATCCATTGCAAGTGTTCGCAACGTGTTGATGCACAGGTCTTGAAGGCCCTCGGCGGGGATTTCGACCTCCGTCCGCGTCTGCATCACAGCACCGCTTTCGCGCTCGCCAGCTTGGACCTGAGGCTTTCGAGCGCCTCCACCGGACCACCGCCCTTGTAGAGGGCCGAGCCCACCACGAACCGGTCGGCGCCCGCCCCGGCCGCGCCGGCGATGGTGTCGGGAGCAATGCCGCCGTCGACCTCCAGCGCAATCGCTCGCCCCGCCTCTTCGATGAGCGCTCGCATCTGCGTGATCTTCGGTTCCATCGTGGCGATGTACGACTGACCGCCGAATCCCGGGTTGACCGTCATCACGAGCACCAGGTCGCACAGATCGAGAACGCCGGTGACGGCGTCGAGAGGTGTCGCCGGGTTCAATGCAACTCCCGCCGCGGCACCGAGGTCATGGATCGTCTGAAGCGCCCGATGCAGGTGCGTGCACGCTTCTGCGTGCACGATCACGGTTTCACATCCTGCCTCCACGTATTCGGCCAGCACCCGTTCGGCACCCTCGATCATGAGGTGCGCTTCGAACGGCAGCTTCGTCGCCTTGCGGCAGGCTCCGATGACGCTCGGTCCGACGGTGAGATTCGGGACGTAGTGCCCGTCCATCACGTCCCACTGAATGCCGTCCAGCCCCGCGTCCTCGAGGCCCGCGCACACGTCGGCCAAGCGCCCGGCATCGGCGTTGAGCACGGAAGCGACGATCGTGCCCTCTCGGGACCCTTTTTCCATATCCCAACGGTAGAGCCCGCGAGCACTCGCGCGCTATTCCCCCCGAGTGCGGGTTTCGGGGGCGCGAACGCGACCCCCCTCGGGGTGAGGCCGGTCACCCCGGGGAGCGACCCGTCCCTCCGGTGAGTTTCCAACCCGTCGGAGGATGCAACGTGGGAAGGTGTTGCTTAGCGTGAAGGGATGTCGAGAACCGCAGAACAAGCCGCGAGCGGCGAAGTGACCCGCAACTCCGAGAGCGGCGGGGCGCAGGGTTCGGCGCGCCCGGACCGACCCAAGCCGGTGATGCTGGGGGTGGTCGGGGACTCTGCGACGGGCAAGACCACGCTGACGCGCGGGATCGCCGACATCTTCGGGCGCGATCGCGTGACGACCGTCTGCACCGACGACTACCACAAGTACGACCGGCAGGAACGAAAGACGATGGACATCACTCCCCTCAACCCGGAGTGCAATTACATCGAGATCATGGAGCAACACCTCGCCGGCCTCGCGCGCGGTGAGGCGATCCTGAAGCCCGTGTACCAGCACGACCATGGGATCCTCGGCCGCCCGGTACTGGTCGAGCCGCGCGACATCGTGATCGTCGAAGGCCTCCTCGGCTACCACACGCGGGCAATGCGCGACTGCTTCGACGTGAAGGTTTACCTCGATCCACCCGAAGATCTGCGACGGAAGTGGAAGATCCAACGGGATACCTCGAAACGTAACTACAAACCGGAGGAGGTCGTCGCCGACCTCGAAAAACGCGAGCCGGATTCGGAAAAGTACATCCGTCCCCAGCGTGAGCATGCCGACATCGTCGTTCGCTACCACCCGCCGGGTGCTTCCGTAGACGTCGATGCGGCACAGCTCGATGTTCGTCTGGTGCTGCGACCGGCGCTGCCGCACCCCTATCTCATCGAGATCGCCGACAAGACACGACTCTCTCACTACCGGCCGCTCAGGCTCTCGCTGGCGCGCGACTACGGCAAGCCGGTGGACGTTTTGGAGGTGGAGGGCGCGATCCCGACCGATGTGTCGGCAGTAGTCGAGAAGGTCATCTGGGAAGGGATGGGCCTCGACGGACACGACCTCGCCCGGCACGCGACCGGCATCTTTCAGGACGGCGACGAAACGAGGCGCTCCGAATCCCTCGCGATCACGCAGCTCCTGCTGGTCGCGCAGGTGGTCACTGCGCGCGCTAACGTGTAGCCATGGAGATCGGCGAGATCATCAGCCACTCCGTCCTCACCGTGGGCCCGATCACGACTCTGCGTGACGCCGCCCGCGCCATGGTCGAGCGCCGGGTGGGATCCGTCGTGATCGTCACCGACGACGGCAAGCCGGCGATCATGACGGAGCGCGATCTCATGCGGGCGATCGCTGCGGGGGCCGATCCGGACGAAGCCTGCGTCGAAGACCACATGACTCCCGACGCCATTTCGGCATCGCCCTCGTGGGACATCCTCGAGGCCTCGAAGCAGATGCGCGAGGGCGGATTTCGCCATCTCCTCGTCATGGACGAAAATGGGACGATCGCCGGAGTTCTCTCCATGAGAGACGTTCTGTGGGCGCTTCTCGATCAAAGCTCGGCCGGACAGCACGCATGACGAAGGAGGTCCGGCGCGACGACCGCGTCGAGGACTGCATGAATCCGCACGTAGTCACCGTGCCCGCGTCGGCGACCCTGGACCAGGCCGCCCAGGCGATGGTCGAGCGTCGCGTGGGCTCCGCCGTCATCATGGACGGCAACGATCTCGTCGGCATAATCACAGAACGAGACGTGCTGCGCGCGGTCGGACGCTCGCTCATCCCCTGGACGACACCGGTGTCGGAGTGCATGACGTCGGACCCACGTACGATCCCGCCCGACACCACCGCGGGCGCGGCGCTGTCGTTGATGCTGTCGCACAACTTCCGGCACCTGCCGGTCGTGAACGACGGGACCCTTCTGGGGATTGTGAGCCTGCGCGCTCTTGCGGAACGGATGCGGGAATCGGACCGGACCGAGGGCACGCCCGCCGACGGGTAGCCTCTGGAGGTGCACGCGATAGATCGCGCCCTCCGGAGGTACGGGTGGAACTGACCAGAGCTCAAGCAGAGAACAAGGTCTTGAACCGCATTATCGAGGTGGTTTTCTCGAGCACGGATCTCGATCGCCTCCTGTCGCTGGCCGCGGATCTCATCCTCGAGGCGGTGTCGGGCGATGCCTGCTTCGTGTACCTGTTCGACGACGAGCGGGAGCGGCTGGTTCTCAAGGGCGCTACGGAGCCGTCGAGAGACATGGTCGACCGGGTCGACCTCGCGCTGGGTGAAGGAATCACCGGGTGGGTCGCCGAGCACAAGGAGCCGGCGATCGTGAGGGGCGACGCCGCCGACGATCGACGGGTCAAACACATTCCCGAGCTGGGACTGGAGCGCTACACGTCGCTGATATCTGTGCCGCTCGTATCACCAACCGACAGATTGACGGGCGTGGTGAACGTGCACACGGTCGGCCCGCGCGAGTTCGAGACGGAAGACATCGCGTTCCTCGAGCACGTCGCCTCGCTCGCCGGAGCGGCGATCGAACATGCACGTCTGATCAGGGAACTGGGTGCAAAAGAACGCGCGTTGCAGGACATCATTGCCCGGACGATCCAGGCCCAGGAGGACGAGCGCCGCCGGGTCGCAACCGAGATCCACGACGGCGTGACCCAGCAGCTGATCTCGATCTGGTACCGGCTCAACGCATGCGAACGTTTTCTCGGGAGCAACGACGACCTCGCATCGCAGGAGCTCGAAAGCGCCAAGGGACTCGTCGACGAAGCGCTCGACGAGGCGAGAACCGCCATCTACCAGCTGCGTCCGTCGACGCTCGACGATCTCGGGCTGGTCCCGGCGCTCGAGGCGCTCGCGTCCCGCACCCTCGGCGGCGAGTACGACATCTCGATCGCGGCCGACCTCCCCCAGGGAATCCCCAGCCACCTCGAGACCGCGCTCTACCGGATCGCTCAGGAGGCGCTCAACAACATCCGCAAGCACGCGGGCCCGTGCCGGGTCGAACTCACCCTCCAGTCCAGCTCGGCCAACCAACTGGTCATGCGCGTTGCCGACGAGGGGCTCGGCTTCGATCTTGCTTCCTACCGGCGGGCGCGGCCGGAGACCGCGTTCGGACTCCTCGGGATGGCGGAACGCGTCGACCTGATCGGAGGGCGATTCTCGATGAAGTCCGCGCCGGCTACCGGGACTTCGATCGAGGTGACGCTGCCGCTCGAGAGGCAGGCGGCCGGCGGTTTCGATGCCGCGTAGTCCCGAGAACATCCGGATCTTGATCGTCGACGATCACCGCATGGTGCGCGAGGGCCTGACCGCGATGCTGCGCGGCACGAAGGTCGAGATCCTCGGTGAAGCAGAGACCGTGGAAGAGGCGCTGAACGAGATCTCCACCAAAGCGCCCGAAGCGATCCTGCTCGACGTACGCCTTCAGGGCGAATCCGGCCTGTCTGCATGTCGTGTCATCACGGAGAAGCACCCCGAGGTCGCGGTCGTCTTCCTCACCGTGTACGAGGACGAGCAGTATGTGTTCGAGGCATTGCGCGCGGGCGCGCGCGGCTACATGCTCAAGCGGGCGAGCGCGGACGACATCGTTCATGTGCTCGAACGCGTCATCGCGGGAGAAACGATGGTCGACCCATCGCTCGCGGGGAAGATCGCGCGCCGCGCATCGCACGTCGCTCCAAGCGGCCTATGGCCGGGAGCCGAACTCGGGATCACGCAGCGAGAGAGCCAGGTGCTTCACGCGATGGTCGACGGGTTGAACAACAAGGCAGTAGCCGAACAACTCGTGATCTCGGAGGACACCGTGAAGACGCACGTCCGATCGATCTTCCGGAAGCTGGGGGTCGCCGACAGATCGCAGGCGGTTGCAATGGCCCTGCGTGAAGGGATCTTCAAGTAAGTGGTTGCGTCCGCATGAGCTCCAGGAAGAGCTGGGCCGAGCGCGGCAGAGGCGAATCGCGAACGTAGAGCACGTGCCACGGACGCTCGAGGGGCGTCCCGGCAACCGGCAGCAGCGACAGCGTGCCCGCGTCGATCTCGCCGGCCACCGCATCGAGCGACAGCAACGTCACTCCAAGGCCGACGGATGCCGCTTGTTTGATCGCGCCGTTGCTTCCAACCGTCATGACCGAGGTGGGTTCGATCGACGCCGCCGCCCAAAATTCCTCGGTCGTCTCGCGCGTGCCCGAACCCGGCTCGCGCAGGAGCCACGTCTCCTGCGCGATCACCGGCGCGCGGATCGCACGGCGCGCCGCGAGAGGATGATCGGCGCGTCCGACCACCACGAGGTGATTGTCGAGCAGCGCCTCGCCCGCGATCTCGGAACCGGGCGGGGGGCGACCGCCGATCGCGAGATCGGCGTCGCGATCCAACAATCGCGCGATCACCGTCACCCGGTTCCCGACCTCGAGAGACACCTGTACGTCGGGGTGGCGCTCTCGAAATGCGGCGACCAGCCGGGGCAAGACGTACTCGCCGGCGGTGGTCACACCGACGACCCGTAAGTGTCCCGCCCCACCGGCAGCCTCCCGCACCGCGCGAACCGCCCGGTCCGACAACCCGAGGATCTGGGCGGCATAGCGGGCGAGTTCCTCACCCGCGGCGGTAAGACGGATCCCGCGCCCGGCCCGCTCGACGAGCTCGACGCCGAGGTCGCGCTTCAGCGCGGCGACGGCGGCAGACACCGAGGGCTCCGTCACGACGAGCGCGGCGGCCGCCCCGCTGATCGAGCGGGCCCTGGCTACCTCGACGAACGTCCGCAGCTGCCCGAGCGTCATGATCCATAAATATATGCCTAACTATTCGTCCGACTCTTTCAATTGTCTTCTTGGTTAAGCCGCCGTAGGCTGGGGCAGGAAAGGCACGGACGAAGCCCGAGTCGAGAAGGGGTGGAGCGGATGGCGCGCACGGAGGAAAGCAAGCGGGACCGGTTCCTCGCAGGGGTCATTCCCTACAAGGAGATGGGTTACTGGCGGCCCGACTACGAGCCCGAGGACACCGACATCATCGCCGCATTCCGGATCACACCGCAGACCGGGGTCGAACCCGAGGAGGCGGCGGCCGCGGTCGCGGGCGAGTCGTCGACCGCCACGTGGACGGTGGTGTGGACCGACCAGCTCACCGCGTACGAGAACTACCAGGCAAAGGCGTACAAGGTCGTGCCGGTTCCGGGTGCAGATCCGCCACAGTGGATCGCCTACATCGCCTACAAGCACGACCTGTTCGAAGAGGGATCGATACCCAACCTGACGTCGTCGATCATCGGCAACGTGTTCGGGTTCAAGGCGCTCAAGGCACTCCGGCTGGAGGACCTACGCATCCCGAAGTCGTATCTCAAGACGTTCATGGGCCCGCCCCACGGGATCATCCAGGAGCGGGAGATGATCAACAAGTACGGGCGGCCTCTCCTCGGCTGCACCAACAAGCCGAAACTGGGCCTCTCGCCCCGCAACTACGGCCGCGTCGTCTACGAGGCGCTCCGGGGCGGCCTCGACTTCGTAAAAGACGACGAGAACACCAACTCGCAGCCGTTCAACCGGTGGCGCGACCGCTATCTCTACTGCATGGAGGCGGTGCACCGCGCCGAGGAGCAGACGGGTGAGATCAAGGGCCATTACCTCAACGTGACGGCCGCCACGATGGAAGAGATGTACGAGCGCGCCGAGTTCGCAAAGGAACTCGGCAGCGTCATCATCATGATCGACCTCACGATCGGCTTCACCGCGATGCACTCGATGGCGAAATGGGCGCGCGCCAACAGCACGATCCTCCATCTCCACCGAGCGGGCCACTCCACTTACACCCGACAGAAGAACCACGGCGTGAACTTCAGGGTGATCGCGAAGTGGTGTCGCATGATCGGGGTCGACCACATCCACGCAGGGACCGTCGTCGGAAAGCTCGAAGGCGACCCGAACGCAGTGCGCGGCTACTACGAGACCTGCACCAAGGACTTCAACGAGAAAGATCCTGCGCTCGGCTTCTTCTTCGACCAGGACTGGATGCACATGCCGGGAACTATGCCGGTCGCATCCGGCGGCATTCACGCAGGGCAGATGCACCAGCTGCTGCACTACCTGGGCGAAGACGTCGTCCTGCAGTTCGGCGGCGGCACCATCGGGCACCCGATGGGCGTCTCGGCGGGGGCGACCGCCAATCGGGTCGCGGTCGAGGCGATGATCAAGGCCCGCAACGAGGGGCGCGACGTCATGAAGGAAGGGCCCGACATCCTCAAGGCCGCCGCCAAGCACTCGCCGGAGGTCGACTCCGCACTCGAAGTGTGGGGGGATATCACCTTCGAATTCGAATCCACCGACACCCCGGACGTCATCGAGACCCCGACCCCGAGCTCGTGAGGAGATGGCGATGAGAACAGGACTACACATCACCCAGGGGACGTTCTCCTATCTCCCCGATTTGACCGACGACGACATCAAGGCGCAGATCCAGTACGGGATCGACAACGATTGGGCCGTCCAGATCGAATTCACCGACGACCCGCACCCCCGCAACATCTACTGGGACATGTGGGGAATGCCGATGTTCGACATCAAGGACGCGGCCGCCGCGCTGCACGAAGTGAACCGTTGCCGCGAGGCGTACCCGGATCAGTACATCAGGGTGAGCCTCTACAACCGAAAGCTCACGAAGCAGTCGACCGCGCTGCAGTTCCTCGTCAACCGGCCGCAGCACGAGCCCGGCTACAAGCTGCACCGGCAGGAGTCGAACGATCGCGTGATCCGCTACACCATGACTCCGTACGCGGCCGACCGGCCGCACGGCGAGCGGTACAACGGCGGCGACTCGGGCAGGTCCAACGGTTCGCGAGGTGGTTCGGATGGCTCCGGCGCAAAGGGCTGATCCGGCTCCGCTCGGGCCGGGAATGCCGGCCCGGGACGGGGAGGAACTCTACGGGAAGGCGAAGCTCGATGAACGGGCAAACGACGTAGAAGATCCGTTCAACGATCTGCCGGACGACCTCGCGGTCGATGCGAAGGAGATCTTCCAGGAGTCGCGCATCCAAGAGGTGTTCGACGAAATGGACCGCGAGCTGATCGCACTCCACGAGGTCAAGAAGCGCGTACGCGAGATCGCGGCATTGCTCCTGGTCGACCGACTCCGCCGCACGATTGGTCTCGAGTCAACCGCCCCGACGCTTCACATGTCGTTCACCGGCAATCCGGGGACCGGCAAAACCACGGTCGCGCGGAAGATGGGCAAGATCCTCTACAAGCTCGGTTACGTCCGCAAAGGCCACGTCGTGAGCGTCACGCGCGACGACCTCGTCGGCAAGTACGTGGGACACACGGCCCCCAAGACGCGCGAGGTCTTGAAGCGCGCGATGGGTGGCGTGCTCTTCATCGACGAGGCGTATCACATCTACCGAGTCGACAACGAGCGCGACTACGGACAAGAGACCGTCGAGCTGTTGCTCCAAACGATGGAGAACGATCGCGAGGACATCGTCGTGATCATGGCCGGGTACAAGGAGCAGATGGACCGATTCTTCGGCGACGTTCCCGGCCTGAGCTCTCGTATAGCGCACCACATCCACTTCCCGGACTATGGCGAGGACGAGTTGATGGAGATCGCGCACCTCATGACCGACGAGCAGCGGTATCGGCTGTCGGAGGATGCCGACCAAGCGTTCCGCGAGTATCTGGGAAAGCGGATGGCACAGCCGAGGTTCGCCAACGGGCGCAGCGTGCGCAACGCGCTCGACCGCGTTCGCATGCGACACGCGATCCGCGTCTACGAGGCGGGGCTGAACGGCGAGGGCATCACGAAGAAGGACCTCATTACGATCGACGCCGACGACGTCTTGCAGAGCCGCGTGTTCGAAGGCGGCTTCTACAGCGACGACGGCGACGGCGCGCCGGAAGACGGCGCGGAGAACCAATGACCGATGCTCCCGCCGAGGGCAGGGTGGTGCTCGGGCGGCGCGATTCGACGACGATGGTTCGGTTCCAGTGGACCGGCGCGGAGCCGGAGGGTATGAGCGAGCCCGAGCATGCCGAGATGCTGGGCGCGCGGTGGGAGGGAGATGAGCTCGTCACCTACAACCTCGGTCACCTTCATCACCGCTTCGGCCACGACATCGACGGCTTCATGGAGGACGTCGACTAGTTTCCTCGGGGCGCGCCGTGCCTCGGCAGGCGCGCCCCGAGGTACCTCTTCCTTTACGAGTCGCGGCGGACTGCGGCTACCTCGATCTCGAGCGTCACGTCCTTGCTCACCAGAACGCCGCCGGTCTCGAGCGCCTGGTTCCAGGTGAGGCCGAAGTCCTCACGGTTGATCTTGCCGGTGGCGGTGAACGCGGCGCGGGCGGTGCCGGTTGCGTCGGTGACGATCCCGTGGAAGCCGACGTCGAGCGTGATCGGGCGGGTGACGCCGCGGATCGTGAGGTCTCCGTTCGCGCGGGCCCGGTCGTCATCCAGGATCTCGATCCCGGTGCTCTCGAAGGTGAGCTCGGGGTGCGAGTCGACCTCGAAGAAGTCGCCGGTGTTGAGGTGCGCGTCGCGATCGGCGTTTCCGGTATTGATCGAGGAGGCATCGATCTTCGCCCATGCCTTCGACGCGGCCGGATCCTCGGCTACGGAGAACCCGCCCTCGAAATCCTCGAACGACCCGCGCACGGTTGCGATCTTCATGTGCTTGACCGAGAAGCCGATCTGGCTGTGCGCCGGATCCACCGTCCAGGTCCCGACGAGATCCCTCGTTCTGGTTGCGGTTGCGGTAGGGCGCTCGACGCCGTCCTGATCCGGCGGACCGGCCTCTCTCTCAGCGCCTTCGAGGTCCTCCGGTGGCTCGAGCGAGAGCCGGAGGCCGGGCTCCGGATGTCGGACCTCGCCGACCTCGTCCTGCTGTCCAGAAGCGGGGTCACCCGGCTCGTCGACCAACTCGAGGCGCGCGGCCTCCTGCGCCGGGAGCGGTGCGAGACCGATCAGCGCGGCTACTCGGCGGTGATCACCGCGCAGGGCTGCGCGGCGCTGGCGGCGGCGGCCGACGTGCACTTCCGGGAGGTGCAATCGATCTTCACGGGCCGCCTCGACGACGACGACCTCGGCGCGCTGGTCCGAATCCTGGGGCGCGTCGGAGCGCAGGCAGCGGAAGCCCCGGACTGCTAACTCGGCGCGCCGCGGCTAGAGGCCGGGCCAGTCCCGCTTTTTCTCCTCGACCTGCGGCCACTCGGCCCCCGTTCCTTCGTCGGCTCCCGACAGCGCATCGGCAAGGTCCCGCTTTCCGCCGATGTCGCCGGCGGCAGAAAGCAGGTCCTCGAGCTTGGCGCGCTCCTTGCCCTCGAGCCGGATTCGGAGGGCGGCGAGGACGTCGGCCTGCTCGTCGCTCAGTCCCGCCGCGCGATCGATCTCCCCCAGCGCACGCTCGGCGCGCCGGATGAGGGTGCGGTCGCCCTTCGCCTGCTCCCGCAGCCGTCGCAGCTCGTCGTCGGTCACGGAACGTTTTTACACCACGCCGGGCGGCGAAAAACGCCTCCGGCTCGCCCGCTTGGAGCGGCGGCTACAGTTTGTCGAGGACGTGGATCGTGTAGTACGCGCTCAGGAACGTGTTCTCGGTGCCCCCCTCGAGGTTGTCTCGACCTTCCGCGACCAACTCCATGAACGGGACCGTGTCCCACGGCTGGTGGTAGCCGGGATAGTCAGAGGCCAGACGCATGCCGGTCCAGCGCATCGAGAACCAACCCTGCTTGGCGAAGTTCTGCTCGTCCGAGTTGCGAGGATTGATGCCACAGAAACACACGTGGCCCTCGCCGCCGAGCGGCCACTTCTGGGCCGCGGCGGGACCACCGTCGCCCTGAGGGAAACCCAGGAAGTCGAAGTTGACGTGGCGCACGATCGGTTCGGCGAGCAATCCGTCGGCCGGATTCTGGCCGTGATAGATGCAGATGCAATACGGAGCCGGATGACCAATGCCGACCATGTCGAATCCGAACGCCGCATGCACCTTCTGGCCCCTGTTCGCCAGCATTTCGGTATAGGCGGCCGACGCCAACTTGCCGTTTTCCTCCGCGTCGAACCACAGCAAAACGAGCGACCGGTCCGTCTTGATCTTCTTGAACGCCTTCCCGAAGAAGCGCAGCATGTTGGTACCGCTCCCGTCGTCGTACGCCCCGTGGACGGTCATCGGTCCGCCACCTATCCCCGCGCCGGCGACGATGTCGTAGTGCGCGATCAACGCGATCCACTCGTTGGGCTTCTTCGTACCCTTCTTGATCGCCTCGACGACAAGCGCCTTGTCCTGCGGCGCCGGCCGAGCCGTTGGAAAGTCGAGGATGCGCGACTTGAAACCGTTCTTCTTTGCCTCCGCGGCGAGAAACTCCGCCGCCGCGAGGTTGTTCGCAAGGCCCTGTTGCCGGAGCGGGAAGCGATCGACGAACTCTTCGAGCCCCTCGATGATCTCGGCACCGGTGATCTTGGGCTTCGGCACCTTCTTCAAATCGATGAGCTTGAGGCCCTTCGGCGTGGCCGCCGCGGGCCGCGGCAGGGGGTTCAGCGCCGGCAGGAGCAGCACGGTCACGAGGCCTACGAGCGCGAGTTTGGTCTTCCGGATTTGCATGTGACTCTCCCAGGCCGCCCGATATAGGCGTATGAATTGGCGACCGACGGTGTGGTTCCTGCGGGGGAGGAAGAGGGGGGCCGGCGTCGAAACCATACGAGCGGGACGACCTGTGGCTTGTGTAAGAGGGGACCTATGTTGAGACGTAATCGAGTCGCCGTTGCGCTCGCCTGCTTCGTGGGGGCCGCGCTTCTATCACCGGTTCCGTCGGGCGCGGCTCCGGCCGGTGCGAAGAAGGTCGGGAGTGACAGCACCGGTGACTGGGGCGCCCACAGCCCTCTCGCTCATACACCGGGCCAGGAGGCAGGCGGTCCGACCGCCCAGGACCTCATCGAGGCGCACATCGGGATGGCCGACAAGAAGACCGTCAACTTCATCATCACGGTCTCGTCGCTACCCGTGCCCGGTGGAGTGCCCGAGGCCGTCCGCTACGTGTGGTCGATGCAGGTCGACGGCGAGCGGGTCGAGCTCGACGGAAGATTCACGAACTACTCGGGCGGCGCGTGCGATCCCGGCGCCGGATGCCCGCCGCCGCGCGACCCCGGGGCGCAGCCGTTCGTCGTGCGCGGCAACTGCTCCGGCTCCGGCGACGACGCCTGCGATGAGGTCGGGGCGGTCGAGGCCGCGTTCTCTCCGGCCGACGGAACGGTGACGATTCCGGTCCCGCTGAAGATGCTCGGCGCCCGGGCCGGCAGCAAGATCGCCCCGTTCACGAGCGACCTGGCGTCCCGGCTCGGCGGCACGATCGTCGCCTTCACGGCGGCGGCGTCGTCGTCGGGGAGTCCGGCCGACGGGTTGACGGTCGACAAGACGTTCACCGTGCCGGGGGCAAAGAAGAAGAAATGAAGCATCCAACGAGGGGGATGGCTATGAAACGCAATTCCATCGTCGGCGCGCTCGCCGCGACGGCTCTTCTGCTGGCTCCGATCGGACCGGCCGCAGCCGCACCGGGAGCACCGAAGACCGTCGGTACCGACGACGAGGGGGACTGGGGCGCCAACACCGCGCTCGCGGGAACACCAGCGCAGGCGGCGGGGGGACCGACGGGACAGGATCTCGTCGAGGCACAGATCGGGATGGCCGACGCCAAGACGATCAACTTCGTCATCAAACTCGCGTCGCTCCCGCCGATCGGAGGAGTGCCGGAAGCGGTCCGCTACGTGTGGTCGGTCGACGTCGGCGGTGAGTTCGTCGAGCTCGACGGGAAGTTCACGAACTACAGCCGGGGCACGTGCGACCCCACTTCGGGCCAATGCCCGCCGCCGCGGGACCCGGGAACGCAGCCGTTCCTCGTGCGGGGCAACTGCAGGGCCGATCCCAATGCCAGCAACGTCACGATCTGCGACGAGCTCGGCATCGTGAATGCGGAGTTCTCGGCGGGAGACGGCACCATCACGATCCCGGTGCCGCTCGAGCTGGTGGGAGCAAAGCGGGGAACGAAGATCGCGCCGGCGACGAGCGACTTCACGTCGTTGATCGGCGGCTCGCTGGTGGCGGTCCCCAGCGCCTTTCTCTCGCTCACCGGATTTCCCGCGGACGCGTTGATCGTCGACAAGACCTTCAAGGTGCCCGGCAAGAAGAAAGCGAAGAAAAAGAAGTGACGACCCAACCAAGAGAGGAAGACTTCTGATGACACGCAAAAGGTTCGCCGCGGTGACGATCGGCGCGGCATTTCTCCTCGGGGCTCTCGCCCCGGCCGGCGCCGCCCCTAAGAACGTCGTCGTCGCGAAGGACGATGAGGGCGATTGGGGCGCCGCCAGCGCGCTGGGCGGCACTCCCGGTCAGGAGCTGGGCGGCGTGAGCGGCCAGGATCTAATCGGCGCCGAAATCGGCATGGCCGACAAGACCACCGTGAACTTCGTGATCAAGGTGGCGTCGCTGCCGCCCACCGGCGGTACTCCGGAAGCCGTGCGCTACATATGGTCGTTGTCGGTCGACGGGGAGTACGTCGAGCTCGACGGCAAGTTCACCAACTACAGCCGCGGGACCTGCGACCCCACGGCCCAGACCTGTCCGCCGCCCCGCAATCCGGGCATGCAGCCGTTCCTCGTGCGCGGCAACTGCACGACGGACGCCAACGCCAACCTGACGACGTGCGAGGAACTCGGCATCGTGCAGGCGACGTTCGACGGCGGCGCCGGCACCATCACGATCCCGGTGCCGCTCGAACTGATCAACGCCAAGGCGGGGAGCAAGATCGAAGGCGGATCGAGCGACTTCACGGCCGCCGTCGGCGGACAAATTCTTGCGATCCCGTCGGCGTTCATCTCCCGCAGCGACATGCCGAGCGACGGAATGAACATGGACAAGTCGTTCAAGGTCCCCGGCGGCAAGAAGGGCAAGAAGAAGAAGTAGTTTTGCTTGTGTTGTCCGACTCAGACGCCCCCGTCCTCGGCGGGGGCGTCTCGTCGTCGCAGGAAGCGCCGCGCGCGCGTCGAACCGAAACATCAGGAGATCACCCACGAAAGGACGTGCTGAATGAAGCGAGTTGGAAAGGGGATGGCGGCGGCGCTCGCGACGCTTGCACTGGTTGCCGGCGCGATAGGTACGTCGTCGGCGCGCCCGGCGCAGAGTTCCGCTCCTCTCAAGGGCGAGGGCGAGGGACTCAAGATCATCGCCAACATCGAGTACCAGGGCGGCACCGACATGGAGTTCCTCACCGTCAAGGGCCGCGACTACGCGTTCACCGGGAGCGCGCCGGGCATCGGCGGCGCCACCGCGGGGGCGATGCGCGTCATCGACATCACCAAGCCCGCCAAGCCCAAGCTCGTGGCGACGCTCAACTGCTCGCTCTACCAGATGGACATTCAGATCTCGCACGACAAGAAGACGCTGCTCATGGCTCAGGACGGCGGCGCCGCGGCACCCGACGGTTGCATGATGGCCGGCAAGCAAGGGTTCATGACCGTCGACATCCGCAACCCGAAGAAGCCCAAGCCGATCGGCATCGCGGAGATCCGGCGCGGGTCGCACAACATCACCGCGCACCCGACCAAGCCCTACGTGTACAACTCCGATTCGGACCTCGCCAACGCCGGCGAGATCCAGATCTGGTCGATCAAGAACCCGAAGAAGCCGGAGCTGGTCAACACGGTCCGGTCCCTTCCGCACAGCCCGCACGACATCTCGTTCAACAAGGACGGAACCCGTGCGGTGACCGCGGCGGTGAGCCACATCGACATCTTCAACACCGAGGACCCCGAGAACCCGACGTTGATGTGGACCGGCCAGTGCCCCGGTTGCTCGATCACGCACGACGCCAAGTTCACCCCCGACGGCGAGCGGATCATCGTGGGCGACGAGGGCGGCGGCGGAGGCGGCTATCCGTGCCCCGGCGGCGCCCTTTACTTCTACGACTTCTCGACCGGCCAGGTCCCGGTGCTCACCGGGGTGTACGAGCCGAACGAGGTTCTGTTCGCCCGTCAGGGACAGACCGGTCTGCAGGCGTGCACGTCGCACGTGTTCGACATCTCCGACGACGGCTCGAAGGTGTCGATCTCGTGGTACTCGGCCGGCACGCGCTACCTCGACGTTTCGAACCCACAGGGCGTCACCGTCGGCGACCAGAGCTCGGGCGTCCAGGAGCTCGGCTGGTTCATGCCGGACGGCGGCATCTCGTGGTCGTCCAAGTTCCACAAGGGCAACTACATCTACTCGAACGATCAGATCCGCGGGTTCGACGTCTTCAGGATCGAGGCCGACTGACAGACCGTCGGCGAAGATGGGTAGGTGTAAGCCCCGGGGAGAACCCCCGGGGCTTCGCCGTGTTATCCGCCTGAACCGGTCGGCCGACGAAGGGGTGAGGAAGTCGAGGCGCAGGAGAGGGATCGCGGCAGTCGCTCTTGCCGTGGGCGCGAGCATCATTCCGCTTGCCCCGCGGGCAGACGCGGCCTGCGCATCGGTCACGGTCGAGGGTGAGTGGTCGAGCATCGCCGCACCCGCGTTTCCCGAGGGTCCACAGGAGATAGCCGCGTTCTCGATCGTTCCGGCTGCGCCCGACTCGATGTACGCGACCAACGGACGGGTCGTCATGAGAAGCGACGATGGTGGTTGCTCGTGGCGCGACGTCTTCCGCCTCACCATGCTGCCGGATCTCGACGTTCCCGTGTCGGCACTCGCGGCGCGCATCGTTCGGATCGAGGTTCCGGAAAATCGCCCGACGCACGTCATCTTGCTCGCCGCCGAAGACGTGGGTCGCGTCGTACGACCGCACGTGCTCGTAAGCTCCGACGCCGGCGGCACGTGGACGAGCGGAGACGCCGGCCTTCCGCAGGCGACCGGCGGCAACCTGCGGCTGCACGGCGCGCCGTCAAATCCCGACGTCGCCTACCTGTCCGTCCGTAGCTCGCCCGCATCGAACGACGTCACCCTGTTCCGTTCGGCCGACGGAGGGAGGTCGTGGCAAACCCGCTCGTCGAGCCCGTTTGCGGTGAGCGACTTCCGCATCGACCCGGTGAATGCAGACGAGCTGTGGCTTTACGGAGCGAGCGGCGTGGCCCGCTCGACGAACGGTGGCGCAGGCATCGTCCCGACCGCGATCGAGGCAGCGACGCCGCTCGCCACCGTCGTGCATCCCCGAAACGGCAAGGCGGTGTTCATGGGCTACGACCCCGACGGTGGGACGATGGTTATCACCTCCGACGGCGTCACGGTGCAGCGAATCGGCGCGCCGCCGAACTTCGTCCTCTCGATTGCCAATTCGGGACAACTCGGCGGCGTCGTGGCCTCGGTCCATCAGGGCTTCGCTCGCTTCGTTCCGCCGAGATACTGGATCGACATCGCCCGCGCCGACCAGCACGAGCGGCCCGACATCCTCGACATCATGGTCGACCGCACGGCCACTCCTTCGGTGTTCGGCCGGACCGCGGTCACGATCGAGCGCTACCGAGGGCTTTCGACCGAAATCGACGTCGGCTCCTTCGACCTCGGTCGCCCCGAACTGCGGCGCGCCGTGCCGTCGCTCACGCCGGCCGACGGCAAGGTGAGGATCCGTGCGGGGGCGACGAAATCGGTTCCGTACCGGCTTAACGTTCCCGCCGAGGGCGTGGGCCTCGATGTGTTCTTCCTCGTCGACACGACCCAGAGCATGCAGTCGTCGATCAACGGATTGCGCACCGGGATGCAGCGAGTCGCCGATGAGCTCGCGGCGTCGGGCATCGACGTGCAGTTCGGCGTCGGTGAGTACAAGGATTATTCGATTCCGGGATACGGGCGTCCTCAAGAGGGCGACTTCGCCTATCGCCTCCTGCAGAACGTCGGCCCCGTCGGGCCCGGGCTGGAGCGAGCCCTCGAGGCACTCGTGGCCGGCGGCGGCGGCGACCCGCCCGAGTCCGGCCTCACCGCGCTGTATCAGGCCGCCACCGGCGAGGGCGAGCCTCCCTACGTCTCCCCCGCGGGCGTTCCGCAGGGAAGCGATGCCGGCTTCCGGCCCGGGGCACTCAAGGTGATGATCAACATCAGCGACGCGCCGTTCCACAATTCGCCGGCCCATCCGTCACCGCCGTTCGACACCGTGGCCGCGGCGCTCGGCGAGCGCGGGATCAAGCAGGTGGGCCTTGCCGTCTACGGGCCGAACGGCGTCGTCGGCGCCATGAGCAGCCTGACCGCGATGGCCGCCGAGACCGGCACGATTGCGCCTGCGGGCGGCGTCGACTGCACCGGCGACGGGCGGGCGGATCTCGGTAGCGGCGAGCCACTCGTCTGCCGCATCGACGACGAGGCGAGCAGGGGCGTGCTCAACCTGGCGCCGGCAATCATCGCGACGCTCAAGTCGCTCCGGCGCGACGTTCCCGTGCGCCTCGACGCGCGGCAGGGGGCGTCGGTGGTGGAGAACGTCGACGCCTCGGCGCGCCGGGTGAACGTGCTGGCGCCCGATGTGGTGCGCTTCGACGTCTCGTTCACGTGCCCCGAGGCGCTCAGTCGCTCGACCGAGGTCGTCGAGCTCGGCGGCGTCGTTCGGGAGGAGACGATCGCCACCGCGCGGGCGGAGATCGAGTGCCTTCCGCTGCGCCCGGACGCACGGCGCGCCGCAGTCGACCCGCTCGACCTCCCACCGCTGCCCGCGATCGCCCCGGTCGCGCCGGCCGCAGCGATCGTGCTCGTGCCGCCGGCGCCGCCCGGGCCGCTCGTCGAGCACCTCCCCACCGCCCAGAACAACCCCGCCGCCCAAACCGGGCTCGCGAGCCAGGAAGAGGAGCAACTGCAGGTGGCGGTCGCCCAGCAGCGCCTGCGCCACGAGGCCGGCGAGGAATTGGCCTTCTCCGCCCTTCCGGCGCGCCGGTCCGACCCGGTTCCGGCACCGGCCTTCGTGGGCGGGGCGGGCGCGATCCTCATGGCGGCGGCATGGGCGGCGCTGGGGCGCGCCGAGTCGCGGGTGGCCGCCGCCCGCGCGGGTGCGGGTCGGCACGCGGGGCCCCGCCCACGCCCGGCGCGCCGAGCGCGTTAATTCCGGTTCTTAACCCGAAATCGCGCGCTTTTTGACGTTCTGGTGGGTTTAAAACCTCGGATCGCGCGCCGGGCTCGTAGGCTCGTGGCCGTGCCAGACGCCCTGATGGTTACGTCGTCGTTCCTCCCGGGCATGGGAGGGATCGAGAGCTATCTCGCGGGGCTGTGCGCCGAGCTTCGCCCCCGCCTCGCGGTGCTCGCCCCGGCGCGCCGCGACGGGCGGGCGCTTCCCCGGGACCTCGGCTACGACGTCTACGGCCTTTCCGGAAGGATGCTCCTCCCGGCGCGCCGGGTGGCGGGCGGAATCGGCGCCCACGCACGGCTCCTCGGCACCGACAAGATCCTCTTCGGCACGCCGTGGCCGCTGGTGCTCACCGGGCCGCAGCTCGCCGCCGCCGGCCTCCGCTATGCGGTGATCGTGCACGGCGCCGAGCTGTTGGTGCCGAGCGTGGTCCCCGGGTTGTCGACCCGGGTGGCCCGGGCACTCGCCGGCGCCGACCTCCTCCTGCCGGTCAGCCACTTCACCGGCGATGCCGTCCGCGCGCTGCTCGTGCGGCACAACCTGCCGCTTCCCCCGATCGAGGTCCTCCGAGCGCGGGTCGACCTCGACCGCTTCCATCCCGGCGCGCCGACCGACACGATCCGCAAGTCGTTGGGCGTGGCGCCCGAGGCTCCGATCGTGCTCGCGTTCGGACGCCTCGTGAAGAGAAAGGGGATCGACCGCCTCGTCGACATCGCCGGCGACCTCGCGGCCGCGGTGCCCGGCACCCGGGTGGTGGTCGCCGGAACCGGGCCCGAGAAGGCGCGGCTCGAGCGGCGCGCCGTGCGCATCGGGGCTCCGGTGATCTTTGCAGGCCGTATCGCCGACGAGGATGCGCCCGGGCTCTACGCGGCGGCGAACGTCTTCTGCCTCCCGGTCGCCGATCGCTGGAGCGGCCTCGAGGCGGAGGGACTCGGCGTCGTCCTGCTCGAGGCGCTCGCGTGCGGAACGCCGGCGGTTGCCGGACGCTCGGGCGGGACCCCCGAGGCCGTGCTCGACGGGACGACGGGGTACGTGGTCGACGCCCGCGACCGCGCGCTCCTCCTCCGTCGCATCGTGCACCTGCTGAGCGAACCGGAGACGGCGCGCGCGATGGGGATGCGTGGACGTGAGCACGTGCGGGAAGAGTTCAGCGAGCGTCCGCTCCCGCCCCGGCTTCTGTCGTGGCTGGAGGACGGCGTACGATAAACCTTCGACAAGAGGAGGGATCCCGCCTATGCGCATCAGCGTCTCGTCTCCCGGCGTCGACCTCAGCGACGCAGACGTCGACCGGATAGCCGACGATCTCGAGAAGATCGATCGCCGCCTGAGCGACTGGGATCAGGTCGATGCCGAGGTGCGGGTCAACAGCCATGCGAACCAGGCGAGCGTTTATGTCGTGCTCGAACTGCATTACGGATCGAACCATCTCATCGCAAAGGCCGACGCGGCCGAACCCGGACTTGCAGTGCGGGCGGCACGCGAGGAGATCCTCCGCCAGATCAACGATCGCTCGCGGGGCGGGCACTCTTCGTTCGCAAAGGGCAGATGAGCGTCCGCGAACCGCAAGCGCGCCGTGATCGGCGCGACGACATTCTCAAGGCGAGCCTTCACCTGTTCGCCGAAAAGGGATTCCACGGCACGTCGATGCGCGACATCGCGAAAGAGGCGGACATCACCGAAGGTCTCATCTATCACTACTTCGCATCCAAACGGGACTTGTTCCGCGCGATCATCGACGAACACTCCTTTCTTCCGCTGTTGCGAACGCTGCCCGATCTTGCGGGGCAACTCGACCTGCGCGCGCTGTTGATCGTGCTGGCGCGCGGCTTCTTCGACGTTCTCCGTCAAAACACCGAGTTGACGCGCCTTCTGCTCCAGGAGGTGCAGGTATTTCCGGAGGAACGAGAGACGTTCTTCGCCGATGCCGTCGGCCAATCGATCAACGAGCTCGCCGCCATCCTCGACGAGCGCATGAACGAACGTATCGTCGGACAGGTCGATCCACAGGTTGCTTCACGGCTGTTCTTCAATGCCCTGCTCGCGTTCTTCGTGGAACAGGAGATCCTGGGCGGCAAGCACCTGTTACCGGCCGACGAACACGTCTACGTCGAGCACCTCGTCGACATGTTCGTCAAGCGTCTCGGACCGGGGCGCGCCGGAACAGTTCGCGCCGTGTGATAGGTCACGACGTCCGGGCCCTTATGGACGGCGGCGACGGCGGCGGGCGTAAGCGGGCCCGGGGTCGTGCCGGGATCGTTCCAGCGCCAGCACGTACGCGAACAACGAGCTCAGCGCGCCGGCCGCGACGACGAATAATCCCGCCGGCGCGCCGGGGCGCCGGCGCGGGGTGCTCATGTTGAGGTCGTCGCTCGCCTGCCGGTAGACAGGCTGCTGCTTGATCCCATCGTCGTAGGCAAACGCGAGCTGCGGCTGCTCCTGCCGCTGCAGCGCAAACCCCGCCTGTGGCTGCGGGTTCGCCTGCGGGTTCGGATTCGGATTCGGGTTGGGTTCCGGCACCGGCTCGGGGGGCCGCGGCGGAGGTGGAAGGATCGCCGCGCGCGGAACGAATGCACTCAACACCGGAAGGACGGGGGGCTCCTCTTCCTCCCTCGGCGGAGGTGGTTTGCACACGACGACCAGGGACGCGTCCGCCAGGCGCGAGCGGCGCGCGTCGACACCCACCGTCAGCGGGAACGTCTTTCGCTCCCGCACGTCGGGGCAGCGCACCGTCACGTCGAACGAAAGGCCCTGCGGCTGCTTGAGGTCGCGCTCCGGGAAGAGGTTCGGTGACACGGAGTCGACGACCTCGCTCTGCACCGTCAAGCTCGTCGAAGGAGTGACGGCGGGACGCAAGTCTTGAATGTCCTGCACCGCCTCGACTACGTGGACGATGACGTCCGCCATCAATTCGGCCTCACTCGATCGATCGGGCGAAACGATGCATACGAGCGGGTCCCCCTCGGGAATCTCGATTTGTGGGTCGCCGTCACAGTCGACTCCGCCCTCGGGCGCTACCGCTTTGCTCCCGCGGGCGACCCGCTGCAGCGCAGAGGCCGGCTCTCCCGGGTTTTCGTAGTTCTGGGGACCGAACGCCGGACCCGGTTGAATGGCAAGGCCCACCTGATTCACGTCGGCTTCGACGAGAGAGTCGACGACCATCGAGATCGGCGGATGATTCCCCGCTTGCGAAATCGGCTCGTCGGTGACGAGAATCGCGATTTTGAGCGACGACGGTCGAAAGTTCATGTTCAGATCCGGCGGAACGCCGTATCTTCCTTCGCCCGTCACCGACTCGTACAGCGCGGCCATCTGCGTCTCCTGGCCACCGCCGCGCGCGCTCAGGCTGTCGAGTGCACGGCGCAGCTCCTCATCGGAAGGTCCGATATCTCGTACCCGCTGATACGCGGGGGCGTCGTCGAACGAACGGAATGCGCCCACGCCGAACAAAGCATCGAGGCCGGTCTCGCTCAACCTGTCGACGATGCTCTGCATCGCCGCCCGCACTCCGTTGATCGTGCCCTGCATGCTGCCGGAGATATCGATGAGGAAGTAGATATCGACCGGAGTTGCCGAGGAACGCAGCGCCAGAGAGTAGGGAATCGTGCGCGATCGTCCGGCGCGCAGCACCAGCCGTTCGCGCCGCGGTGTGAGGACGCCGGGCACGCGTGGGCCGCCCGGTCCGAGCGAACCGGTTTCGACCTCTTCGGCCTTGTCGAACTTCACGACGTTCGGGATCGCCAGCACTTCGATCGAGTAGTTGGTGTGTGCGAAGACGAGCGGATAACGGTACTTCTGGGTGGGGGCAAACTGAACGTCCGACACGGCGCGCCGATCGAGCGGGGATACATCGACCAATCGGTTCCCCATCTGGAAGTAGACCCGCCCCAGGCCACCCACGGCGGCGAAGGGGGGAGCGGAGATCGCAGCCGCCGACGAGATCATAACGGGCAAATTGAACGATTCGAAGCTGGCGCCGCCGTCGGTAGACATGTGGCCGCCCGGAGCGTCGCGATCGTAGGCGAGGACCAGGGCGCCATCGGGCGAGACATCGAGCACACCCGTGGGACCGAGTCCTACGTCGTTGGCGCCAAATCCGTTCGAGACGAACACTCCGCCTCGTCCGTATATCCACACGCGGGTGGCGCTGTCCGGGCTTGCCGTCACGCGTTCTAGTTCCTCGTCGCCCGTAACCACCACACCGGCTCCCGGCCGCGATACGCCGACCTCGCTTCGGAAGAACGCGCGCGGCTCCCATGTCGTGCCGGCATTGCGCGTCGCGAACAAAATCTGCCCCGCCTTGACCGACAGACCGGCGGGAAGCTCCGCGTTCTCCACGTCGACGAGTGCGTAGGCGGAGCCGGGGAAGCCGGCGGCAACATCGAAATCGCGCAGGTTTCCCAGCGTCGAAGCCAGCGCGGGGCCGTCGGCGGCTGCCCACGATCCTCCGTGATCTCGCGAGACGAGCACGCGCGGGCGCGGGCCGGCCGATGTCGACTGTTGAATCGGTAGGTAGACCACTCCACCGGACGACAACTCGATCTCGAGAATGCGCGCGTTCGAGGCGCTGAGCGCGGTACTCGAGTTCGACTCCGGCAACGCATACGAGACGTCCCACTCGCATCCGCCGTCGGTCGAGCGCATGACGGAGGCGCCGTTCGTTACGTAGAGATACTTCGGGTTCGACGGCTCGACGGAATATCCGGACACGGACTGAGCTCCCACCGGAAAGTCGGGCACATTAATCGAGTACCAGTGAGCGGGATGCGCCGTGATGCGGCCGGGGATCCGACAGGGAAAGGGGTCCGGCGCGGCAGACCCCAGCGCCGACAACGGGCCGACGAGAACGAGCGCGGCGACAACCCCCGCCACGGCGCGCCGAAGCCTTCGCCGCCCGCCGGGGCGTAACGTCACCGCCCCGTTCACGCCAAATTGATTCCCGGTGATGATCAAGCCCTCCTCGGCCTGTTGGGCGCCCATCCCCAAAGCACTCCGGGGCGATCGGTCACGTAACGATTATCGCCCCTTAGGGGCCGTGTGGCGATCCCCCGCCGGCCGGCGCGCCTGTGACCAAGTTCACACTCTGGCGATCTGATCTGCACCCTAGGGCGCAGCGAGAGGCCGCGTGCAGATTAAATCGCCACTTTCGCGCTTTTCCGGTGTCAGCGGCGCGCCGGGAGTTGGGCGAGCGTTCGGTCGACGAGCGCCTCGAGCTCGTCGACCCACGGAGAGGGTTCGAACGCCTCCAGCTCGGCCCGGGCGGCGTCCGCGTATTTCTCGGCGCGCCGTGCGGTCTCCCGCAGCGCGCCGGTCTCCTCGAGCACAACCAGCCATCCCGGCAGATCCCGGTCGCCCCGCGCCAGGCGATCCACCAGCTCCGGGTTCTGTCTGCATGCGAGCAACACCGGCAGGGTGAAAACGCCCTCCCTCAAGTCGGTGCCGGGGGTCTTCCCGATGGCATCGGCGTCGCCGATCAAATCGAGGAGGTCGTCGACCACCTGGAACGCGAGCCCCGCGTTCTCGCCGTATGCCTCGAGCGCGGCGCGCGCGTTCGGTTCCGCACCGGATGTCGACGCGCCGAGCGCGCACGCAGCGCGGAACAACGCCGAGGTCTTACGCCGAATCGTTTCCACGTACTGATCGATGCTGCGGCCTGCATCGTCGACGCTTGCCGTCTCGACGATTTGACCCGAGCAAACTTCGGCGATCGCATGCGCGAGGATTCCCGGCACCTCTCCCCCTGCGTCGGCACCCAGTCCCGAGCCGAGCGCGAAGAGGTAGTCGCCCGCCAGCACCGCGATCTCCGTTCCCCACTTACTGTGAACGGTCGGAACGCCTCGGCGCGTCTCGGTCTCGTCGATCACGTCGTCGTGGTAAAGGGTTGCGAGATGTACGAGTTCGAGGGCGACCGCGGCGAGGTCGGTGGCCCGGCGCCCGGCGTCGCCCGCACGCGAAGTCAACAACACGAGCGTCGGGCGGATACGTTTCCCGCCCGCCTTGATGAGGTGCGTCGCCGCTTCGCCGATCAGAGGATGGGGAGCATTCGCAGCAGTGGAGAACAGCAGATCCTCGATGCGCGCGATGTCGTCCTGAAGCCAGCTCGCTCCGGCGACGGGCGCGGTCACTCGCCTACGACCTGGATGCAGTAGCGGCGTTCTCTAGACGAATCCAACTCGATGAACAACACGCGTTGATCATCGCCCAACAGAGGCATCCCGGCGGCTACCGGAATGGTCTCCGAGGCCTTTCCGAGGAACGCGTGAACGATGTGCGCCGGAGCGTTTGCCGGCTCGTCGTGGACAAGATTCTCGGTTCGTATGCCGAAGTCGTCGTGCGCGTAGTACCCGTCGGACGAAGCGATGCTCTCCATCGCTCGCTCCAACGCATCGAGCATGCCCTTCCCGGGAGCTGCGAGGAGCACGCAACAAGTCGTGTGCGGCGAGAACACGAGTGCGGTTCCCTGTGCGACGCCCGACGCTTTGATCGCTTGGCACAGCTCGTCGGTAACGTCGAGCGCGTCCAACCTCCCGCCGGTCTTTGTCTCAAACTCTTCGAAATGAACCACGCGATGATTCTCGCCTACGTTTCGCGAAACCGGTTTGACCGGGCGTTCGAAACGTCTAAACGATTGTTCAAGAGAATCGAGCGAACTCCCGCAGGGATTTCCCGGCGCGGGGAGAACCTGCCCGACATGGAGACGGGTGGCCGGGCCCAGCACAACGAGCAGCCGGCCGACGATCGCGACCTCGTTCTCGCATTCCAGAACGGCTGTCCGGATGCCTACGAGGCGATCTACCGGCGCCACGAAGCTCGGGTGCGGGCGACATGCGGGCGGGTCCTCGGCCACCACGACGATGCGCAGGAGGCGGTGCAGGAAACGTTTCTGCGCGCCTACCAGGCGCTCGGACGCTTCAACGGGCGCTATCAGCTGGGTGCGTGGCTGTCACGAATCGCCACGAACGTGTGCCTCGACCAGCTTCGTTCGCAATCGCGCCGGAACCCGCTTGCCTTGATTCCGTCCTTCACTGCCGAGATCGCCGACCCGTCGCCCGAGCCGGAGGAAATCATCACCGGCCGCGACCCCCGCGTGCACCGCGCGATCGAAGACATCCAGCCCCTTCATGCGCGCGCCCTCGAGCTGCGGGCGATCCACGGAATGTCCCACGACGAGATGGCATCGCGCCTGTCGATGAGTCCCGCGCAGGTCAAGGCCCTTCTGCATCGGGCGCGCCGGTCGTTCCGACGCGCCTTCGCCAAGGCAGGCAACTGGATGGCGGCCCCGCTCCTCGGCGTGCGCTCGCTCGTCGGGCGAACACGGGACGCACAGCCGGGTAACGACTCGCTTCTGTTGGCCGGACCGGCGGGTCAGGCACTGGCCGAGAAAGCGGTTGCGAGTGTCGTTCTCGCCGCACTTGCATTCTCGAACTTGTCCCTTGGTGAAGATGCCGAGCCGCCGCCGGCGGCAGAGCGTGAAACCAACCACGGCGAGACCGCGCCCGTCATCTGGAACCCGCGGCACGATCCCGTCACACCAGGTTTGCTCTTCTCCGCAGGCGGAAAAGACGGGGCCGGAACGAGGTCCGGCGCGAACGAGTCGCGATCCGAGGACGGCGATCTCGTCGCCGACGTCGTGCGAACGGTCGACGGTGCCGCTCCCGCGCGCCCGCCCACGCCGTCCGACGACCCGCCGGAGGAACCTCGCCCCGTCGTGCCCGGAGTGCCCACGACGAGCGGAGTGGATGTCGTCGAACAGGTGAAAGAGGCCGTCCAGAAGCTTCCCGAGGGGGGACACGGGTAGAAGCCCTCTGCCGGGTGGCCGTGGTACAAGCAAGCATGGCTCCAGACGGCTCCGGCGTTCCCCCTCCTCCCGCTCCACAGCCTTCGTTCCTCGAGGGCGATGCGTTTCGCATCCTGTGTGAGATCGAGCCGTCGCGCGCTCCCGACATCCAGCGCGTCCGCGATCAGATCGAGGTGCTCAATCCGGTAGTCGACGGATTCTTGATCCCCGACAACCACCTCGGTCGCGCCACGATGTCTTCGGTCGCGGTCGCGCATGAAGTCGCGTACATGGGCGGGCTCGGAATCGCATGCCTCAATGCCCGTGACCGCAACCTGCTCGGCTTTAGGCGCGACCTCCTCACCGCGGCGGCTTACGGCGTGAACCATTTCCTGTTCGTTTACGGCGACGCTCCCAGGGAGGGGCGTCGAACGGAGGATCTGACCGTGCGCGGCATGATCGAAGAGGTGCGCGCATTCGGGCAGGGGCCCTTGTTCCAGGGGTATCCAAATTTCCAAATCGGAACTACGGCGAAGGTGGGCCGCCCGCTGACGTGGCGCGCCCGCGCCGACTACATCTTCGTGCAGATCACCTACAACGTCGACGCGCTCGTGGAGTGGCGACGCTCGCTCGACTACGAGGGGAAGATGTACGCCGCGGTGCTGGTTCTCGCCGGTTCCCGGATGGCGTTGCGCATCAACGCGGCGATTCCCGACATCAGGATCCCGCGACGGATCGTAGAGAAGCTCGACGACGATCCTCGGATCGGCATCGATCTCGCGTGCGACCAAATCGAAGCGATCCGAGATTCGGGGATGTTCGACGGCGTCCACCTCATCCCGGTTATGCGCTACCGGGAGATGGCGGCGCGCCTCGCCGTCCTCCGCTAGGTTCGAGCCATCCTTCTTAGCGGCGCGTCTTGATCTCGAGCCGGCGAGTGCCGGTCTCGTTCAGTTCGTCCTGGGAGACCCACCTCGCTCGAAAGCTCGCCTTGTCGAACCGGGCGCGCAGCCGGAAGCGGAAGATCGAATCGGGGCCGAGCTCGGCGCGCCGGACGAGCCGCCAGTCTCCGTTCTGCTTGCGCTGAAGCTGGACCGTCGTACCTTCTTTGCTCGGGCGCACCGAGCCCGAGATCGTGAACCGCGCGCCGCGGCGCGGCCTCCCGGGCGACGCCGACGCAACCACGGCGGCCTGAGCCAGCACCGTGTGTTCCTCCGACGTCGCTTCGGCACAGGCATCGCCCTCGCCGACGACGGCGCGGTAATCGGCGTTGAAATCGACCGGGCGCGTCACGAGATAGCTGCCGGCGTCGTCGCTCGTCGTCGAGTCGAACTCGGTGAACGTGTCCTCACCGACGGCGCGCCGCTGAATGCGGACGAACTGGCCGCGGACGCATTCGTCTTCCGCAGAGGTGACCCGGCCGCTGAAGGTCGCGCGCCCGCCGCTTTTCACCCTGTCCGGCGCCAGCATCGAAACGTCACGCTCCACCTTGGCCGGCGCTGTAGGGGTAGGCGTGGCGGTTGGCGTTCCGGTCGGCGTCGGAGATGCGGTGGGAGTGGGCGTGGGTGTGGCGGTGAACCACGAGAACCTCACGTCGTCTTCGTTTGCCGCTTCTCCCGGACATGGAAAGCCGAGCACCGGCACGTCGCACAGTTCGTCCGAACCGGGCTCCGACACGTCGTCGCCGAAGTGGGCGCCGAAGCGATTCTCGCCGTTGGCCGTGGGATCGTTCAACCGCACTCGCACGAAGGTGGTCCCGTCGGCCTTGGTCTGGGTGGTGACCGAGTTCGGATTTGCGTTGCCGCCGTCGATCGTCTTCGTGGTCGCGACCCCATCCTGGCTGGAGAACCACGCATCGGGAGTGTCGTCCTCGATCACCCACACAACCTGCACGTCCTGAATCGGCGCGCCGCTGCACGAGTCCTCGCCTCCGCCCGTCGACTTCGCGCCGTCGGTCACGACCGCATTGAGCTGGTGCTCACCGTAGGAGGGCCCGGTGCCGGTCTCGGGGTCGACATCGATGCACTTCGCGTCCGCCGGCGCCGCCAGCGCGCCGGGCTGATTGCGGGGCGACGTCTGCGGAAGCGCCTCGTCGGCCGGGCTGCCGGACGCGCTCCATGCGCCGACCATTCCGGCGACCATCGCGAGCACGACGACCAAGCACAAGCGCGCGATCCATCTCTCGGTCATCGTCGACTCCCTTCGGCGCGCCGGGCGCGGCATTCGAACATCATTAGTTGCCTTTGTGTCGGAATGGAAGGACGCAACTTTAGTAGAGGGAGCACGCCGCTCCTAGGGATCACGACGAGAACGCGCCTACGTAGTTTCCGCATCGCGGGCCAATTGGTACGAAAAGTCCGCTTTGAACGTGCCGTGCTACGAGGCGCGGCGGGCGCGGGCGCGGCGACGCTTGAGCGACGCTCGCTCTTTATCGGTGAGGCCGCCCCAGATGCCGTACTTCTGATTGGTCTCCATTGCGAACTCGAGACAGGGCTCGCTGACAGGGCACCGCTGGCAGATCGACTTCGCACGCGCCTCGCGGGCTTGCTTCTCGAGCTCCGACTCGCCCTCTTCACCGAAGAAGAGGACGTTGTCGTGCTCGCGGCACGCGGCGTCGTCCTGCCAGTCCATGATCTCCTCGGCGTTGTCCAACAGGGACAAAACCGCTCCTCTCTTCCTTGCTCGTGATCTCGTGAACAGCACCCGGTTCGGGGTGTTCTCCTACCACTTCGTCACTTCCGTAAACGGCGGATTGCTCGAGAAGATTCCGTCCGGCCCCTAGGGCCCCCGAGAACCGCCTTCGGCGCCGGTGCTGCGCGGCATCTCTGCTGTGAGACGTCCGGCGCGCACAAACGGTTGCACCCGAAGCCCCTCGAGTCTAGATGCCGTGTCAAGACCGGTTGTGGCGATGACACCAAAACGTCCGTAAAGACCCGGTAAAAGCAGGGGCCGGCCCCGAAGGGCCGGCCCCAGATCAACCCGCCCCTACCTGTTCTCGCAGCTCACGAAGATGTTGCGGCCGGAGCCATCCCGGCAGAAGTCCCGGCCGTCGCCTCCGTTGTTGTTGTCGTTGCCCTTGCCGCCCCGGAGCGAGTCGGCGGCCTTGCCGCCCCGCAGGGCGTCGTGACCCTTGTTGCCCTTGAGGGTGTCGCCCCCGGTCCCGCCCCGGAGGATGTCCTTGCCGGAGCCTCCTTCGAGCACGTCGCCCCCGGTCCCGCCCTTCATCGTGTCGGAGCCGGCACCGCCCTCGAGCGTGTCGTCCCCGTTCTGACCGAGGAGGACGTCGTCGCCCCCCAAGCCGCGCAGCGTGTCGTCGCCGCCGAAGCCGCAGATGACGTCGTCGCCGCTCGTGCCGACGAGAACGTCGTTGCCGTCGGTGCCCAGCATCGCTCCGGCCCGGGCACAGGGCCCCGTCGGTGTCGAGCCCCAGTTCTTCGTGACCGAATCCGAACATGCACCCGCGGGCGCGCCCTGCGGGTCGCCTGCCGGACGGTCGCACTCGTCGACGTCACCGGGCTCGCCGTCGCCGGTGTCCTCGGTGAGCGTTCCCGTGATCGTCTGCGCCCCCCGCTCGTTCGACGTCGTCGTGGCTCGCACCCGGCCGGTGTTGTCGGTCGTCTTCACCGTGTCGCCGACGAACTGACCGACGCCCGTTTCGGTGAACGTCACGCTCACGCCCTCGACCGGGAGGTTCGACGCGTTGCGCACGGTGCAGGTCACCTCGTGCTGCGTCCCCGTCGGGTTGGTGTCGTTCTCGGGCTCGCAGTCGATCGTGCGCGCCCCGGTGCCGGGAGCCTGCCACGTCTTCTCGACGACGTCGGTCCCATCCGGCTCCGTAGTCGCGCCCGGGGTGGCGGTCTCGTTGCGTCCTTCGGTGGCGTCGGCTTCGGTTGTGGCGTTGCTGTTGTCGGCGTCGACCCACGCCCGGTAGGTGGTGGTGCCGGCGTTGGCGGTCGACTGGCTCCCGCCGCCGTGCGTGAACGAGCACGTTCCCGCCTCGTTCGCCGGAGTTTGAGCATTGTCGGCGACGGTGGTGCACGTGAAGTCGGGGGATGTCGGCGAGTTCGCGTTGTCGGGGTCGTTGGCGCCCGTCGCCTCGACGTCGACGAACACGCCGGCCACGCCCTGGTTCTGCGCGTTCCTCGCGGTGCAGGTGATGCTGTGCGCCGACCCCGTCGGGTTGGTGTCCGTCTCCGGCTCGCAGTCGAGGCGCGGCCCGGTGGCGCCGCCCGGTCCCCACGTCTTCTGCACCACGTCGATCCGGTCGCCCGACGGCTGCGGGGCATCCTGGCCCGCCGGGTCGTCGTCGGGGTCGTCGCGCTGCTCGCCGTCACAGGTGGGGTTGCTGGCGTTGGTGCCGGCCATCGCCGGATCCGGCGTCCGGTACCACACGCAGATCAGGTCGGTTCCCTGCGTGCTCGAGGTATAGGTCACGGCGCACGTGGCGTTCCCCCCGGTCGTGCACGATGCATCGGGAGTGTTGGGCGTGTTGCCGTCGGCATCGCTCGGCGATCCCTGGAAGAACTCGAACTTGATGGTGTGGTTGCCGCCGATCGGCGAGCCGAACTGGTCGTAGACGGTGGCGGTGATCGTGTGGTTCTGCCCCGTTGGACTGGTGGCCGTCTCGGGCTCCGCGTCGAGACCGCCCTGGTCCGCCGAGCGGAAGCCCCACGACTTCTCGACCTGGTCGGCCCGGTCGTTGCCGGTGTCGCTACCGTCGGGCGCCTGATTTTCCCCGGTCGGCTCGGTCGCACACAGTGCTGCGCCCTCGCCCTCGCCGATCCAGAAGCAGATCTCGGCGGTGCCGGTCTCGAGCTCGTTCTGGGTGACCGTGATGTTGCACTGACCGAACGGCGGGTTGCCCGAGCCGCCCTGAGAGATCGTGCAGGTGTAGTCGGGAGTGTCGTACGACGCCCCGTCTTCGGCATCGGGATCGTTGACCCCGTTCTCCACCTCGCCCCGCACCGAGATGCTCTGGTTTCCAGACATCTCGGGGTTCGCATCGGCGACGGGGTTCCCGAACTGGTCGGTCGCAAAACAGTTGTAGACCTCGTTCGACTCGGGCCCGCCCGGGTTGTTCACCTCGCGCTCGGTGTCGGGGCCGGTCTGGTCATCGCAGTCGAGCGCGGCCGGGGCGCCGGCGATCCACGTCACCGAGACTACGTCGGTGCAGTCGGGCTCGGTGTTGGGGGGGGCGCCGCAGCCCGTGGTACCGGGCTGAGCGACCTCGTCGCGCCCCTCGGTTGTGTCGGGGGTCGTGTGGTCGATCCACACCCGCCACACGTCGGTGCCCATCTTGGTGCCCGTGTAGGAGATCGAGCAGGAATTGGCTGTTCCGGCGAAGCTGCACTGCCGGTCGGGGGTATCGAGGCTCGCCCCTCCGTCGGTGTCGTTGGGCCCGTTCTCGTTCTCGAAGTTGATCGTCACCGCCCCCGAGGTCGAACTGCGGCTCGCCGGCGTACAACTCGGGTCGTTCGTCGCTGTGGGCGTACACAGCGTCACGAGCTGCGCCGTGATTGTGTGCTCGCTCCCGACGCCTCTGGTCATCGTCTCGGGGCGTGCATCCAGACCCGCGGTCCCGTGGTTCGCGGTTGCCTGCGGCGCCGCCAGCACGACCGCGGCCGTGGCGAGCAGCGCAACCAGGACCAAGAACACCGTGCTGCGGGACGCGGCCCGCGCGTTGAGTTGCATAAGAGAACTACCTCCTGGCGAGAAGACCCTCGGCCGACGTTGCCGCCCCAAGGGGAGAATACCGTCTACCTATCTAACGGAGGTGGATACCCCAGGGTTGCCCCGCGTCCCAACTTCGCCCGGACCTCTCGCGCGCCGGAAATCGCGCGCCCCGGGCGAGTCCGATTGACGCGGCGCGCCCAGGTTCTACGAGCCGGGTTCGACCCGCACGATGCGCGGGGCGGTCGACCCTGCCAGATG
>Ga0247713_1000008_pt1 | contig 164852 bp, 154 predicted proteins | sample 21E_NmetaG_FD_189936 | JGI IMG/M metagenome (GOLD analysis project Ga0247713, IMG submission 189936) | Soil microbial communities from hillslope of Landscape Evolution Observatory, University of Arizona, Oracle, AZ, United States - 2-1-E_N | ecosystem: Engineered > Artificial ecosystem >... | reverse complement strand
CGCTGACCTATACCGACCAGCGGCTCAAGGTCAACACGTTCACCTACCAGGTGCGCGCCATCGACGCGGCCGGCAACAAGAGCGCCCTGTCACCACCGATCACGATCACGACCCGGCCCTAGGGGACGCAGATGCACTTGACGATCATCCGGGCAGTGCCTGTCGCGCCCGTCAGATTGACCCTGCTCACCGCGCTGCTGGCGGTTTGCGCGATAGTGGCCACGGCGATCCCGCAGCCGGCTCTCGCCCAGGTCAGCATGTCGCCGCCGACCGTTCAGCCGAAGCGCAACGGGCTGGTCAACGAAACGTCCATCCCACTGCGAGTCAGCTGGCCGGCAGCGCCCGCCGCCGGCTCTAAGGTCAGTCGCTACACCCTGCAACGGAGCACCAACCAGGGACCGTGGGCCGATGCGAAGCTGCCCACAGCCCTCTCGCGTGCGGTCGTGCTGCGCATTCGGCCATGGGATCAGAACCGGTTTCGGGTGCGCGCGACCTACGCCGACGGACAAGTGAGCGGCTGGGGGACGTCCGGTCCGCTGTGGCCTGCCTACGCCGATGAGCTCGATCTCGCCGCCGCGTACGGACCGGGCTGGACACAGGTCGGGGACACCAATGCTCACCGCGGCGTCCGTCAATCTTCAACCACCGCCGGGGCAGCCGTCTCCTTCACGTTCACCGGCACGCACATCGCCTGGGTGGCCCGTTACGGGCCCGATCGGGGCCGTGCGCGGGTCTACATCGACGACATGCTTGTCGTCACCGTCGACACGCGCCGCGACCGGATACGTCATCGACGCGTCGCGTTCCAGGCACGCTGGACATCGGCCGCCAGACGTACCCTGCGCATCGAGGTCGAAGGCACCGCCGGCCGGCCGCGCGTGGACGTTGACGCTTTTCTGGTCATCGGGCCGCCGACCGGCGAGACCATCGTCGGCGCCGGCGATATCGGCCAGTGCAACCGCGCCGCTCCCGAGCTCACCGCCCAGCTCGTGGAGAGCGTCCCGGGCGTCGTCTACACCACCGGCGACAACGCCTACCCCAACGGCACGGCCGAGGAGTTTGCCAACTGCTACGACCCGAGCTGGGGGCGCTTTCGCCATCGCACGCGGCCTTCGCCGGGCAACCACGACTACGCCACCTCCGGCGCGGGGCCGTATTACGACTACTTCGGCCCACTCGCCGGACCTGATCGGCGCGGCTGGTACACCTACCAGGCCGGCACGTGGCGGATCTACTCGCTCAACAGCGAGGTCTGCGGCAGCACCAACAATCGATGTGTGCCCGGTGGTGCCCAATACGAGTGGCTGCGACTAGACCTGCTGAACAACGCGCATCAATGCGTCCTCGCCTATTGGCACCGGCCGCGCTTCAACTCCGGCTACCACGGCAGCAGCTTGCGGATGGCCGCCATCACTCAACTGCTCTACGACCACGGTGCGGACGTCATCCTGGCCGGTCACGACCACACGTACGAGCGCTTACAGCGCGTCGACCCCGACGGCGCACCAGATGAGGTGCGCGGCATCCGTCACTTCACCATCGGGACCGGTGGCGCCTCGCTGTATCCGTTCAGCAATCCGGCGTTGGACATCACCGAGACGCGCCAGGCCGACGTGCACGGCGTGCTGCGGCTGGACCTGCAGCCGGGCGCCTACGACTGGCAGTTCGTGCCCGTCCACTCTGACGCCTACTCGGACTCCGGCAGCGGAGCCTGTCACTAGCCCCGGGATCAGCTGCGTGGGCGGCTGAAGGCGAGCGCTGCGTTCAGCCCGCCGAAGCCGAACGAGGTCGATAGGGCTGCGCCGATATCCGCCTCCAGCGGCCGGTCGAGCAGGCCCGGGAGGTGCTCCGCGACGCGTGGGTCCGGTACGTCGAGGTTAACCGTGCCTGGGGCCCACCCCCGGTCGATGGCCAGCGCGCAGATGGCAGCCTCGATCGCGCCCGACGCGCCCAGCGGATGCCCGTAATAGGCCTTGGTTCCGCTGACCGGCACCTCGCGCGCACGCTGGCCGAGGGCGCGCGCCAAGGCGAGCGCTTCGGCGACGTCCCCCAGCGGGGTGGAGGAGGCGTGCGCGCTGACGTAATCCACCTCCGCCGCGCGCATCCGGCCGTCGGCCAGCGCCAGCCGCGCTGCGCGCGCGGCCTGCCGGCCGTCGGGGCGTGGCTGAACCATGTGGTGTGCATCGCTGGTCGCCGCAAACCCGCGCAGCTCGGCGTACGGACGGGCGCCCCGGCGCTCGGCGATGTCGGCCGTTTCGAGCACGAGCAGCGCCGCGCCCTCGCCCATCACGAAGCCGTCGCGCGCCTGGTCGAATGGTCGGCATGACATCGTCGGCTCGTGATTGCTGCCGTCGGAGAGGGCGCGGATGATGTCGAACGAGCCGAAGGCAAGCGGGCTCAAAGGCGCCTCGACCCCGCCCGCGAGGGCTGCGTCGGCGCCCCCCGAGCGGACCAGGTGGAAGGCCTCGCCCAGCGCCACTGCCCCGGCGGCGCACGAGTTCGCCGTCGACAGGATCGGCCCGTGCAGGTTGAGCGTTATGCCGAGGTTGGCCGGCGCGGCGCCGCCGAAAACCGACAGGGCGAGGTTCGGGGCAACCGCCCGGATACCCTTCTTGATGTAGCGCTCATGCTGGAGCTCCGCGTGAGCGATGCCACCCAGCGCCGAGCCGACGTAGACCGCGAAGCGCTCGGGACGAGCGCCGCGCCGCGTGCCGGGCTCCAGCCCGGCGTCGGACATGGCCATCGTGCCGGCCGCCAGCGACAGCTGGCTGAACCGGTCGAGCCGCCCGGCCGTGCGGGCATCGGTGTAGTCGGTCGGATCGAAATCGTCCACCTGCGCTGCGATCTGAGAGCGGAAGGCCGAAGGGTCGAAGCGATCGATGCGCTTGACCGGCGAGCGGCCGGCCCGCAGCCCACGCCAGAATTCCTCGCGTCCGATCCCCGCCGCAGTCACCACGCCGATGCCGGTGATCCAGACCCGGCGCGGCTCGCGCGGCATCAGTCGGACCCGCTTTCGGCCAATTCCTTGAAGGTGGCCAGGGTGCGGCCGGCGATCGGCCGGATGAACCAGCGATCGACCAGCGCGGGTATCAGGTCCGCGCCCAGCACGGGTAACGGCCGGCGAAAGTCGTGCTCGATGGTCACCGAGGCGTTGTAGCCATCGGGCCGAATGTGCCAGGCGACGTCCATGCCCCTGGTCACCCCACCGACGTGGTGGAAGTGCAGGCGCAGGTCGGTCGGGTCGCTATCGTCCGACCAGTGTTCGGCCAGCCAGCTGACCGGGATGCGGGCCAGTCGTCCCGGCCGCCAGGCCGCCATACGAGCCACAATCCTGTCGCCATCATGTGACTCGACGGTCACTGATCGGTAGTGGGCAGCAGCTCGGCCCAGCGCGGCACCTGCCTGGCCAGCTCGAACACCCGCCGCGGGGGCGCCTGCACCTCGATCCCGATCCGCGTGCGCATCAGCGACCGCACGCTGCGCGAGGGCTGCAGGTCAGGCTGTGAGCAGCCGGAGGTGGAAGCGCGGGTCGATCAGCCCCGAAGCCGGCGCGAGGTCGGCCAACCCTCGGGCGAACGTCGCGCTGAGGTCCTCCCGTCGCGAGAGCCGCTCCAGCGCATACCGAGTCATCTGTGGCTGGAGCAGGAACAGCTGGAGCAGCCATGAGAGAACGTCCTTGCTTCGGAACCTGGCGCGCAGGCGTCGATCGTAGTCGCTCAGGGCCGAGCGGTCCCCCGACGACCATTTCGCCACGGCCTGTGCGGCCAGCTCGGCCGACACCAGTGCCCGGTGCAGGCCCTCTCCGCTCAGGGGATCGAGGAAGCCGGCTGCATCGCCGACGAGCAGGTAGCCCGGACCCGCTGTACGCGAGACCCTGTGCGCAAGCGGTAGATGTGCCTGAACCTCGTCAGTGGGAGAAGCGTCGAGCCAGCGCCGGTCCGGGCCACGGACTCGGGCCAGCGCCATGTCGATCATCGCGGCCGGGTGGGCGCCGCCGGTGAGCTCGCGTCGCAGGGAGCTCTCGCCCAGCACGTAGCCCAGGTTCACCCGTTGCCCGGGCACGGGGGCGATGCCCAGGTACCAGCCCAGGCCAACGATCATCCGCGCCTGCAGCGGCACGCTCGCGTCGGCTGGCGCCTGGGCGTCGTGCCGATGGCCGGTCAACGCCGCCCGCCGAAAGCGGCGCGTCTTATGTGCCGTCCCGGCCGCCCGGGCGACCATCGACGCCGGTCCGTCGGCTCCGACGACCAGCCGAGCACGCCACCGGGCGAGCCCACCGTCGGCCGAGACCAGCAGCTCGCTCGAGCCTTCTCCCAGTCGGACGTGGCGGACCGTGGCCGCGGGGCAGACCAGGGCCCCTTGCCGGCCGGCGTGCTCGAGCAGTCGCTCTTCCAGCCGGACTCGATCGACCCCGCACGCATGATCCGGCGCTTCATAGGCCAGCCGCGCAGCCGCGCTTGCATCGGCGGTCTGAACGACCATCGCCGAGATCGGCCGCAGCAGCTCTGCGACCTCCGACGACGTCAGCCCGAGTCGCAGCAGCCGCCGCCGGGTCAGCGGCGACGAGTACACGCCCCCGGCGCGCCAGCGCGGTCGGGCGAGACGCTCGAACACGACGACCTCACGGCCCGCACGGGCCAGCTGGGCGGCGAGCGCAGCACCCGCCGGGCCGCCGCCCACGACGGCGACCTCGGCAGAGCGCGAGACGGTCATCGTCCCGGCTCGAGGACCAACGCATAGCGGTGGCCCAGCCGGTCACGCAGGCGGGTGAGCTCACGCAGCCCGGCCGCGGCGGCAATCGAGCTGGCCTCGTCCGGGGTGTACGCCCGCCGCACGGAGAGCGGGGCGTCATGGCGCGTGTAGGCGTTGGCGGTGGTCAGTCGGGTCAGCAGCCAGGCCCCCAGCCACCAGCGCCGGGCACGGTCCAGGTCGTTGACGATCACCGCCCGCCGGGCCACGCGGCACATCTCGGCGAGCAGGCCGGCGGCCTCGGGCGGCTCAAGGTGGTGCAGCACCAGCGAAGCGTGCACGATGTCGAACGAGTCGTCCGGGTAGGCAAGCCGGTCGGCTTCGCCGATCTCCAGATGCAATCGTCCCGTTCCCTCGGCCACTGCCCGCGCGTGGTGGAGGATTTCCGGCCGGACCTCGGTGGCGGTGATCGCCAGTTCGACGCCGTCGCGCTCGGCCTGCGCAAGGAGATGGCGCGGGATGTCGGCCGCGCCCGTGCCCACGTCGAGCAGCGTCAGCCGGCGGTCGGCCGCCCGGGCTACAGCTCGCAAAGCACGCCACGAGAGCCTGGCGCCACCCAACAGTCGGTTGATGCGGGCCAGGTCGCGCAGGTTGCCAGCCAACAAAACGGGCTCGAGGGGACCGTCGAGAAGTTCCCGTGCGCCCTCCAGTCGGTCCATTGATCGAGGTTAGCACCCTAAGTGTGACCACATGGTCACCTCAGTTGAATGTAGCTCGCGCCCCGTATCGGTGTACGATGCGCAGCGTGTCAGAAGAGACGGCGCCACAACGGCCATCGCGCGCCGTTGTGGCCAAGGGCAGGTCAGGGGAGGTGGGTCCGGGAACGGAGTCGCCCAGCTCCTGGGCGCTCGGCGATGGCCAGCAGATCCCGTGGGAATACGCTCCCGCGCCAGAGGCGCGAGACATCGTCCAGCTGCGCTCGCGCTACGGCATGTACATCAACGGAAAAGAGGTCGCACCGCGCGGTGGTGAGTGGTTCGCGACCATCAACCCGGCAACCGAGGAGCCGCTGGCCGAGGTCGCTCGCGCCGACGTCGAGGACGTCGGCCAGGCGGTAAGCGCAGCGCGGCGGGCCTTCAGGCGTGAATGGGGCGCCATGCCGGGCCGCGAGCGGGCCAAGTACCTGTTCCGCATCGCGCGCATCCTGCAGGAGCGCAGCCGCGAGTTCGCCGTGCTCGAGTCGCTCGACGGCGGCAAGCCGATCAGGGAATCGCGCGACGTGGATGTGCCGCTCGCGGCCGCGCACTTCTGGTACTACGCCGGCTGGGCAGACAAGCTCGAGTACGCGTTCCCCGGGCGCCAGCCGCGACCGCTCGGTGTGGCGGCGCAGGTGATCCCGTGGAACTTCCCGCTGCTGATGCTTGCCTGGAAGATCGCGCCCGCCCTTGCCGCCGGCAACACGGTCGTCCTGAAACCGGCCTCGTCGACGCCCTTGTCGGCGCTTCTCTTCGCAGATGTCTGCCGCCAGGCGGAGCTGCCGCCGGGCGTGGTCAACATCGTCACCGGCCCGGGCGAGATCGGGCTGGCGCTCGTCCAGCACCCGGATGTCGACAAGGTTGCCTTCACCGGCTCCACCGAGGTGGGCAAGACGATCGGTCGCGCCGTGGCCGGGACGAACAAGGCCATCACCCTCGAGCTCGGCGGCAAGGCGGCCAACATCGTCTTCGACGACGCGCCGATGGACCAGGCCGTCGAAGGTGTTGTCAACGGGATCTTCTTCAACCAGGGAGAGGTCTGCTGTGCGGGCAGCCGGCTGTTCGTCCAGGAGTCGATCGCCGAACCGTTCATCGGGCGCCTGAAGGACCGCCTGTCGACGCTGCGCGTGGGTGATCCGCTCGACAAGAACACCGACGTCGGTGCGATCAACAACGCCGCCCAGCTGGCCAAGATCGAGGAGCTTGTCGAGGCCGGACAGGCGGAGGGCGCCGAGATGTACCAGCCGGCCTGTGAGCTGCCTTCCCGGGGCTACTTCGTCCGACCGACACTCTTCACCAACGTCAGCCAGTCGAGCCGCATCGCCCAGGAGGAGATCTTCGGGCCGGTGCTCAGTGTCCTGACCTTCCGCACCCCGGCCGAGGCGATTGAAAAGGCCAACAACACTCCCTACGGCCTCTCCGCCGGTGTCTGGACCGAGAAGGGCAGCCGGATCCTGTCGATGGTCGCCAAGCTGCGCGCCGGCGTGGTCTGGGCGAACACGTTCAACCGCTTCGACCCAACCTCACCGTTCGGCGGGTACAAGGAGTCGGGCTTCGGACGCGAGGGCGGCCTGCACGGCCTGCTCGCGTACCTCGATCTCGACGATGGGCTCGATGGCTGAGAGAGCCCGCTCGAACACGCCGCGCCGGCGTCCGGAGACTGCGCCACCGAGTGGCCGCATCCCGGTCCGCAAGACCTACAAGCTCTACGTCGGGGGTCAGTTCCCGCGCTCCGAGTCGGGACGCTCGTACGTCGTTCGCGCCGCCGACGGCAGGCCCCTGGCCAACGCCGTGCGATCCTCGCGCAAGGACCTGCGCGACGCCGTGCGAACGGCCCGTGGCGCGTTCCCGGGCTGGGCCGGCAAGACGGCCATGAACCGCGGCCAGGTGCTCTACCGGGTGGCCGAGCTGATGGAAGGGCGCCGCGCGCAGTTCATCGAAGAGGTCGCCGCCGCCGAGGGGCTGACTCCCGCGCAGGCGGCCGAGTCGGTCGACCGCTCGATCGACCGCTGGGTCTGGTACGCCGGCTGGGCCGACAAGGTCAGCCAGCTGCTGGGCACGGTCAACCCTGTCGGCGCTTCCTACTTCAACTTCACCATCCCGGAGGCAACCGGCGTGGTGGGCATCGTGGCGCCCGAGCAGTCTTCGCTGCTCGGGCTGGTCTCGCGCGTGGCGCCGGCGGTGGTCAGCGGCAACTGCGCCGTGGTGCTGGCAGCCGAGTCGCGCCCGCTGCCGGCGGTGACCCTCGCCGAGGTGCTGGCCACGAGCGACGTGCCGGCCGGCGTGATCAACATCCTGACCGGCCAGCGGCGCGAGCTGGCGCCGGTGCTCGCCGCGCACATGGACGTGAATGCACTCGACACGTGGGGCGTACCCGATGACCTGCGCACCAGCATCGAGGAAGCGGCCGTCGAGAGCCTCAAGCGTCTGGCGCGTCCGCCGCGCGGAGACGTCGCGCGCTTCGACTGGCTCGATGATCGACGGGCGCAGCGGCCCGAGTGGGTGGCGGCGTACCTGGAGATGAAGACGGTCTGGCACCCGATCGGCATGTGAGCCGCGGGCTGCTCGGCCTCGCACTCGCCACCTTCGTTCCATTTCTCTTGATGGCGGCCTGGGCCCGGCTCGTGCCGGTCGCCGGGTGGGAGCTCGACATCTCCCGTGACCTGGCCCTCGGACCGGACTCATGGGGCGATGCGGTCCGCGTGCTGAATCGGCTGGGTGACCTGTGGATCTGGACGCCGGTGATGGCCGTGCTGGTCGTCATCATGCTGGCGCTCAGGCGGTGGATGGCGGCGATGCTCGTCGGGTTGACCGTGCTCGGCGATGCGGTGGGGTTCCTGTTCAAGCTGCTGGTCGGCCGGTCGCGGCCCGAGGACGCGGTGCTCGCTCACCTGCTGGGCGAGTCATTTGCCTTTCCCAGCGGTCACGTGGTGCGCTTCACCGCCCTGATGGCGGTGCTCCTGTGGGTCGTCTGCCCGCCCGGTTGGCGGCTGTCCGCCGCGATCCTCGGGGGAATCGCCGGCGGGGTGGTGATGGGCTATTCGCGCGTGGCCCTCGGCGTCCACTGGCCGAGCGATGCACTCGGCGGCGCGCTCCTCGGGCTCGCCTGGTTCGGCCTGATGGCGTGGCTGGTCGGCCGGCTGGGCGCCAACCAGGCATCAACGCGGACCGATCCGCCAGGCTGAGCGACAGTCAGCCCAGCACCCGCGAGCTGAGCTCGAGCGCCCGAAGGGCCGACTGACCCCGCTCATCGTGGCGCAGGAAGACGTAGCAATCGACGCCCGCCTGGATGAACGGACGCAGTCGGTCCGCCCAGGCCCCGAGGTCTGCGCTCGAATACGTGGTCCGGCGCAGGCGAAGGTACAGGTGCCGGCCGGTGAGCCGCAGATCGGGCGAAGGCAGGTCGTCGACGTCGGTCGAGCACAGCGCCGCCGAGTGATGGCTGAGCACGGCGAGCACCTCGTCGACGTGCCAGGACGGATGCTGGAGCTCCATCGTCATGGGCAGGTCGGCCGGCCAGGCGTCGAGCAGGCGAGCCAGCCGGTCGTCGTTGCGCTCCACGTCCTTCGGCACGCGGAAAAGGACGCTGCCCAGGCGGTCGCCGAACAGCCGATAGGGCGCTGTCAGCCAGCTGACCATCTCCGCCACCCTGCTCGCCGAGGGCTCGGTCGCGCCGAGCGCTCGAAGACTGGCGCCGCGCTGGGCCTTGACTACGAAGCGGAAGTCTCCGGGCGTGTCGGCCAGCCAGCGGGCGATTGCCTCGCCGCGCGGCTGTCGGTAGAACGTGTTGTTCAGCTCGACGGCCGGCAGGCGCTCAGCGTACTGACGCAGCATCTCCGTCGCCCGCGTGCCGGACGGGTAGAAGAGCGGCGCCCAGTCGCGATAGGAGAACCCGCTGGTGCCCACCAGCAGGCGTCCCGGGGTCGCGGCCGGCATCAGTGCCAGCGGAAGTAGCGCGCGGTGATCAGGCTGCTGGCCACCAGCCAGCCGACCAGCACGAGCACGCCGACGTGCAGCGGCACGTATGCCGCGCCGCCCACCATCGTCTGGCGCAGCGCGTCGGCCAGGTAGGTCAGCGGCAGGAAGGCTGCCACCGGCTGGAGCCACTCGGGCATGAGCGCGATGGGGAAGAAGATGCCCGACAGGAACATCATCGGGAACTGGACGACGCTGGTCACGCCGGTGGCCGCCTCCTCGTTGCGTGACCACGATGCGATCAGATATCCGATGGCAAGGAAGGTGACCGCCCCGAGCGCGATCAGGCCGACAACGACGAGCAGGTTGCCCACGATCGCCACGCCGAACAACACCGCCCCGACGCCGACGATCAGCACCGTCTGGACGGCGGCGATCAGCAGCCGCATCAGCACGTTGCTGGTGACCAGCGTGGCCCGCGACAGTGGTGTCGCAGCCAGGCGCTTGAGGATGAGCTTCTCGCGCTGGGCGACCAGCGGGATCGCGGCGAACAGCCCGAGCTGCATGAGCGCCATGGCCAGGATGCTGGGCACGAAGTAGGCCGCGTTGCTGATGCTCTGCGTCTGCAGGGGCCGCACCTCCACTGTCAGCGCCGGAGGCACCCCGGACAGGCGCTGGTTGACCGCCCCGACGACCTGCTCGACCACCTGGTTGAGCATCTGGCTCGTCGTCGGGCGGCTCGGATCGGTGTAGAGGCTCAGCGTCGCCGGCGGGCCTCCTCCGCCCGGCCGCATGCCTTGGCCGACGCCGGCCGGCACGACGATGACCGCTTCGACCTCGCCTTCGGCCATCTGCCGACGCGCGGTCGCCTCATCAGCGTCGCGCAGCTCGAACAGGGGCACCTGCGCGAAGCCCGCCCGCAGCTGCGCGGAGCCAGGCGTCCCGTCGTGGTCCACCCAGGCGATGGCGCTCGGCCCGCCGCCGCCGCCGGAGAAGATGGCGCCGAAGAGCACGACGAAGATGACCGGAAAGGCGAGCGTCCAGAACATCGCTTCGCGGTTGCGCGAGAAGCTCTTGATGTTGGCAACCGTCATCGGGCCAAGTCCGCGCAGCAGGCTCATCCGCTCAGTCCCTCAGCGCGCGACCGGTCAGTTGGAGGAAGACGTCCTCGAGGGTGGGACGGCGAACAGCGATGTCCAGCCCCTGGACGCCCAGGCTGTCGCCCAGCTCGAGCAGGCCGCCGATGGTGCGGGGTACGTCCCCGGTCAGGAGCACGACCTCGCCGTTCTCGTGGGAAACACGGCTGACCCCGCGCAGCCCGGCCAGCGCGGTGTCGGTCAGCTGTGGCCGCGCCTCGAAGCGAACGGTGCGCTGGCTGAAGTGACGGCCGACCAGCTCGCGGACGGTGCCCATCTCGAGGATTCGGCCGTGGTCCATGACTGCCACCCGATCACAGAGATGTTCGGCTTCCTCCATGTAGTGCGTCGTCAGCAGGACGGTGCGGCCGTCGTCACGCAGCGCCTCGATGCGCTCCCACAGCGAGCGCCGGCCCTGCGGGTCGAGGCCGGTGGTCGGCTCGTCGAGGAAGATCAGCTCTGGGTCGTTGACCAGTGCCAGGGCGATCGTCAGCCGCTGGCGCTGCCCGCCGGAAAGCTCCCTGCTGACCGCGCCGGCGCGCTCTTCCAGGCCCAGCTGCTCGATCAGCCGGCTGGCCGGCAGGCTGCGCCGGTAGAACGATCCGAACAGGGTGATCAACTCGCGCACCGTGAGCTCCGGATACAGCGCGGCCGTCTGGAGCTGGACGCCGATGCGCTCCTTCAGCGTGCCCGGATCGCGAACGACGTCGATGCCAAGCACGCTGGCCTGGCCCCCGTCCGGCCTGCGCAGGCCCTCGAGGATCTCAACGGTGGTCGTTTTGCCGGCACCGTTCGGCCCGAGCAGGCCGAAGATCTCGCCGCGCTCGACGGTGAAGCTGACGCCGTCGACCGCCCGAAGGGGCCCATACGACTTGCGCAGGTCGCTGACGGCGATAACCGCGCCCTGGGACGGGGAAGGCACGACGTCCATTGTTCCATACGTTTGCCACGCGCCCGGGTGTCGGCATCTCGCAGCTGCGTGCGCGGGCTGGGCAAGATCTGGACATGGACGAGCAGAACCGCGACCACTTCTACGAGGGCCCGCCGCTCGAGGAAGAGGAGCGCTGGCACGACAATGCGGTGATCGGCCGGACCGACACCCCGCCCGGCGCCGGCGGCCTGCGCGAGCGCCAGCTCGATGAGGTGGAAATTCCGGAGGGCGGTGTCTACCCCATGCCATCCGAGATCGAGCGGACCCACGCTCCGGCCAGGGGCCTCAAGCCGGCGTCACTCTCGCGCGACCCGAGCTACTCACGGGCTGTTGACCGCGCAGAAGAAGGAGTGCCGGTAGAGGGTGCCGGCTATGACCGGTCGATCGAAGGACCGAGCCCTGGTCCGCTGGACGCCGATGCCGATCAGGTGCCGCCCGACAGCGCCGATCAGCCGGGCGGGCAATACGGTTCGTCAGGCTGAGGCTTCAGGGGGCACGCTGCGCCTGCCGGCCAGGAGGCCCGTTCGCGGGTTGAGCACGAGGGCGACCAGGAAGATGGCTGTCTGGAGCAGCACGATGGTGGCGCCGCTCGGCGCGTCCAGCCAGAAGGACAAATAGAGGCCGCCGACGGCGGTCAGTGCCCCGAGGACGGTCGCGAGCAGCACCAGCCGGGTGAATCGGAGAGTCAGCAGCTGGGCCGTCGCCGGCGGCGTGACCAGCATCGCCACCACCAGGATGATCCCGACTGCCTGCAGGCTGACCACGATCGTCACTGCAATCAGCCCCAGGAACAGGTAGTCGAGGGCCCCGACGCTCAGGCCGGCTGCTGCCGCACCGAGCGGGTCGAAGGTCGAGTAGAGCAGCTCCTTCCACAGCACCAGCACGGTCACGATGACCATGCCGCCGAGCAGCAGCAGCGACACCAGCGTGTCCGGCGTGATCGCCAGCACGTTCCCCAGCAGGAACCCGAAGAGCTCGCCGACGAAGCCCTGCAGTCGGCTGAACATCAGGATGCCGAGGGCGAAGGCGCCGACGAAGACGACGCCGATGGCGGTGTCGACCCTCAGCCGCCCGCGCCGGCTGATCCAGCCTATGGTGATCGCCGAGAGGAACGCGGCCACGCCGCCGCCGATGACGTATGGCGCGCCCACCACGAAGGCGGCGACGACGCCCGGGAAGGCGGCGTGGGCGATCGCATCGCCGATGAAGGCGAGGCCCTTGAGCACGACGTACGAGCCGACGAGAGCGCAGGTCACGCCGGCCAGCACGGCGGCCACCAGCGCGCGCTGGAAGAACGCGAACTGGAGCGGCTCCAGCAGGGCCTCCATCAGCGACGGACCGCGTCGTCGTGGTAATGGTGCTCGCCGGCTCCGGCGGGTTGGTCGTGGTGGTGCGCGTCGTCGAGCAGCACGGCTCCGCCGCTCAGGAAGAGCAGGTGGCCGCCGTACGTGCGTGCCAGCAGGCTGCCGTCCAGGACGAGTGACGCCGGCCCGTGCGCGACCACGCGGCGGTTGATCATCGCCACGCGCTGGAAGCGCTGGGCGGCGCAGGCCAGGTCGTGGGTCGTCGCGACCACGGTCCTGCCCCGGCGAGCCTCCTGCTCGAGGATGTCCATCAGATCCTCCTGCGTGGTGGCGTCGATGCCGGTGACCGGCTCATCGAGCAGGTATACGGCAGGATCAGCGGCCAGCGCCCGGGCCAGGAAGACGCGCCGCCGCTGGCCCCCCGACAGCGCTCCGATCTGCCGATCCCGATGGTCCCTCATGCCGACCTTGGCCAGCGCCTCCTCGACGTGCTGGCGGTCGTGCGCGCCGGGCCGACGGACCGCTCCCAGCAGCGGGTAGCGACCCATCATCACCACGTCCTCCACGGTCACCGGGAACTGCCAGTCAACCGTTTCGGCCTGCGGTACGTAGGCGACGCGCTTGGCCTCGCGGCCGGGGGCAGCGCCGAGCATCTCGACTCGTCCACGCCATGGCCGCAACAGACCGGCCATGACCTTGAGCAGCGTGCTCTTGCCGGCACCGTTGGGGCCGACCACGGCGAGCAGCGTGCCGGCCTCGACCGCCAGGCTGACGTCCTCCAGTGCGACGCGCTCGCCATAGCCGGCGCTGACCTCGCTCAGCCAGACATCGGCGTGGGCCCGGGCGTGGCCGGGCTCGACGGCCGCCCCGACGGTGGGCAGTCGCCGCTCGTCCGGGTGCGCGTGTGGGTGGCTGTGCGGGTCGAAGATCGAGCCCTCGCCCCGATCGGTCATTCCAGGGCCTGCAGGATCTGCTCGACGTTCCAGCGCATGGCACCGGCAAAGGTGTCGGCGGGCGGATCTCCGAGCGCGTCGGTATAGAGCGTGCTGACCACCTCGGCCTCTGTCTCGGCCGCCAAGGTCTGGGCAAGCGCATCGCTGAACTGAGCCTCGGCCAGGATCAGCCGCACGCCGCTCTCGCGGATGGCACTGATCAGAGCGGCGACCTCGCCGGCGCTGGGCTCGCGACCTGGTACCTCCACGAGCACCCCCACGATCTGCATGCCGTACGCCTCGGCGAAGTAGGGGAATGCATGGTGGAAGGAGATGACCCGTCGATCATCCTCCGGCAGCGATCCGATCTGGCCCCGGATCCAACCGTCGAGCTCCTCCAGCTCCCCGTCGTAGGCAGCCGCGTTTCCGCGGTAATCGGACTCGTTGGCCGGATCCACGGCGGAAAGCTCATCGGCCAGCCGTTCGACGTACAGGCGGGCGTACTGGACGTTCATCCACAGGTGCGGGTTGTAGGCGTGATCGTCCTCGTCCTCATCGTGGTGCTCGTCATCGTCGCCATGCTCGTCTTCGTCGTGGTGGTCGTCACCTTCTAGATAGTCGACGCCATCGAGGTCTTCCGCGAGCTCGACCAGCCGCACGTTGCCCGCGCCGGCCTGCTCGATGAACGGCTGCACCCACTCGTCGAGCCCAAGGCCGTTCATCACCAGCAGGTCCGCCTCGCTGACTCGAACGGCATCCGAGGGAGATGGATCGAAGGTGTGCGGGTCCACCCCCGCCGGCACGAGCGCATGAACCTCGGCCCGATCGCCTGCCACCTTGCGCACGAAGTCGGCCAGCACGGTGGTGGTGGCAACCACGCTCAGCTGCGCCGTATCAGGTGAGGGGCTGGCTTGGGCGTCGGGCGAGGCAGTCGGCGTCTCCGTGCCCGGTTCACGGGTCGGCGTGACCGATGCAGTCTCGGCCGGGCTGGCAGCGGGGCTCTCCCCCGAGGTCGGCGCAGGCGCGGGCCCCCCGCCGGCGCAGCCGGCCAATGCAAGGGCAGCGATGAGGGCGATGGCGAGCTTCATCAAGAGCCTCCGGTGCGGCCCCGACAGGCCGGGCAGAGCCCGTACAGCTCGAGGCGATGGTCTTCTATCTGATACCCGGTCTGCGATGAGGCGTCGTCCAGGACACCTTCCAGGCCAAGGTCCGCGACCTCGCTGGTGCGGCCGCAGCGGGAGCAGATGACGTGGTGGTGATGGCGCGGCGCGCAAACGACGTAGGCGTGCTCGCCGTTGGGCAGGTCGAGCCGCTCGAGCAGACCCATCTCGTTGAACAGTTCGAGAGTGCGGAAGACAGTTGCTCGGCCCAGGCTCAGCCGCCGTGCGCGGGCGTCCTCGAGCAGGTCGGCGGCGGTGAAGTGCGCGGCGCGGGCGTCGATCAGAGTGGCGACGGCGCGGCGCGGTGCCGTGAGACGCTCTCCGGCGCCCTCCAGCGCGTTGATCAGGTTGGGTTGCTCGGCAGCCATGCCGAGATGATACACAGTCTCACGTCAAGGCGTTTGACAGTAGACAGCGTCAGGCCATAGGCGGGCTATCAGGCTTTAGCCCGCCGAGCCGCCAGGCTGCAGTTCCTAGGGGTAGCGCTCGCGCAGTCGGGGCAGGATCTTTTCGCCGTAGAGCTCGATGAAGCGCTGCTGGTCGGGGCCCGGAGCGTGGAAGACGAGATGGCTGAAGCCCATGTCGATGTACTCGCAGACGCGGTCGGTATGCTCCTCGGGATCGTCCGATACGATCCAGCGGCTGGCGGCCTGCTCGGCTGACAGCTCGTCGGCAAGGCGCTCCATCTCGCGTGGGTCCTCGACTCCGGTCTTCTTCTCGCCGGGCAGGGCCAGCGCGGCCCACTCCCGGCAGTCCTCCAGCGCGCGATCGCTGTCGGGATCGAAGGAAACCTTCATCTCGATCGTCTTTTCGATCGAGTCGTAATCGCGCCCCTCCTTCTCGGCGCCCTCGCGGACGGCCGGCAGGAGCTTGTCGCGGTACAGCTCGGCACCCTTGCCCGAAGTGCAGATGAAGCCATCTCCGACGCGCCCGGCCAGCCGCGCCGCGGCCGGTCCCGAGGCAGCCACGTAGAGCCGCACCGGCTCCTCCGGCCGGTCGTAGACGGTCGCGTTTCTTGTCCGGTAGTACTCGCCCTGGAAGGTCACGAAGTCCTCGGTCCAAAGCTGCCGGATCAGCGCGATCGCTTCCTTCAGCCGAGCAAAGCGCTCGGGCGGCTCGGGCCACTCGATGTCCAGGACCGGTACCTCGTTCATCGACTCGCCGGTGCCGACCCCGAGAAATACCCTGCCGGGATAGAGGCAGCCGAGCGTGGCCATCGCCTGGGCCACGATCGCCGGGTTATAGCGAAAGGTGGGCGTCACCACGCTGGTGCCAAGGGTCACTCGCGAGGTGCGCTCGCCGAGCGCGGCCAGCCAGGCGAATGAAAACGGCGCATGGCCGTCGGTGTGCTTCCAGGGCTGGAAGTGGTCGCTGATGACGACGCTGTCGAAGCCTGCCTTCTCGGCCGCGATGCCGTAATCGAGCAGCTCGCGGGGCGCGAACTGCTCGGCCGAGGCCTTGTAACCAAGTCGAAGTTTCATGCGCCGTATCTTGGCACCCGCCGGCCTGAGACGCCGCCCTAGAATCGGATCGTGCCTCCCTACGACGCGACGACCGGCCTGATCGTGGTCGACGTCCAGAATGACTTCGCGGATCCTCAGGGCAGCCTCTACGTCAAGGGCGGCGAGGAGATCGTGCCGCTGGTCAACGAGGAGATCGAGCGGGTGCTGGCTGCCGGAGGACGGGTCTTCTATACCCAGGACTGGCACCCCGAGACGACGCCGCATTTTCAAAAGGACGGCGGCATCTGGCCGGTCCACTGCGTGATCGACACGTGGGGCGCGGAGCTCCATCCGCAGCTGCGCAGGGAGGGCCCGGTAGTGCGCAAGGGCAGCAACGGCGAGGACGGCTACTCCGGCTTCACCATGCGCGACCCGGTCAGCGGCCGGACGCAACCGACCGAGATGGCCGAGCTGCTCGGCTCGTCCGGCGTCACCCGCCTGGCGGTGGTCGGCCTGGCTACCGACTACTGCGTCAAATCGACGGTCCTGGATGCCCGCTCGCACGGCTACCCGACGACGGTGCTGGAGCGTGCGATCCGGGCGGTCGCCCTGCAGCCCGGTGACGGCGATAGGGCGGTGGAAGAGATGCTCGCCGCCGGTGCGCTCCTTGAAAGCCGTCGCGCGGGCTAGACTCTGGCTTGATGACCGACACCCAGCAGGACGCTCGACCCTATTCCCCCGGCCTGGAGGGCGTGCTCGCCGGCGAGACCTCGATCGCGCTGGTCGACGGGGCCCATGGACGCCTTCTCTACCGTGGCTACCCGATCGTCGAGCTTGTCCGCGGCGGTAGCTACGCCCAAGTGGCGGAGCTGCTATGGACGGGCGAATGGGAGCCCGACGCACAGCTGCCCTGCATGCCCCTGCCGGCCGAGGTGATGGCCTCGCTGCGCGCGCTTCCCGCCGAAGCCGCACCGATGGACGCCCTGCGCACAGCCGTATCAGCCTGGGGCGCCGCAAGAGCGGCCGACTGGCCACCGACCGTCGAGCAGGCCCGCGAGCTGACCGCCATTGCGCCTACCGCGCTGGCCGCCTTTTCGCGCCTGCGCAGTGGCGATCAGCCGATCGATCCCGACCCGGAGCTGGACCTGACTGCCGGCTTCCTGCACATGCTGTCCGGTGAGCGCCCGACGCAGGCTGCCGCGCGTGCCCTCGATGCTTACTTCATCACGGCGGCCGAGCACGGTTTCAACGCCTCGACCTTCACCGCTCGCGTGATCACCTCCACGCGCTCGGACATGGCGAGCGCCGCGGCCGGGGCGATCGGCGCGCTCAAGGGGCCGCTTCACGGCGGTGCCCCCTCAGAGGTCGTCAACCAGCTGCACGAGATCGGCTCGGCCGAGCAGGCCGAGCGCTGGGCGCGCGACACGATCGAGCGCGGTGGGCGGATCATGGGTTTCGGCCACCGCGTGTATCGCGCCTATGACCCGCGCGCGGCGGCGCTGCGCGAGGTTGCCGAGGGAATGGCCGACATGGCCGACTGGCTGCAGCTGGCAGTGGCCGTGGAGGATGTGGTGCTCCGCGTGCTGGCCGAGATGAAGCCGGGCCGGGTGATCAAGACCAACGTCGACTATTACGCCCCCGCCGTCCTGCAGGGTGCTGGGCTGCCGTCGGCCGACCTCTATCCGGCCGCCTTCGCCCTTGCCCGCCACGCCGGCTGGACGGCGCACGTGCTGGAGCAGGCGTCAGCCAACCGCCTGATCCGACCTGACGTGCGCTACGTCGGCCCTGCCGAGCGGGCGCTGCCCGCGGTCCCCGCGCCGGCATAGGCGCCGCCGCGCCGGGCGCCGGCGCGTGACCGTCAGTAATAGCGCGGGAAGCGCGTTTGGTGACCTCCGCCGGTCGATCCGGGCGCGTGACCATCGAGCGTGTCAAGCAGCTGGCGCGTGCCGCCAAGGTCGAACTTGTAGCGCTTGTAGTACTCACGGACCCCGCTCCAGAAGGCATCCGCGCCGACGCGCTTGCGGTACGCGGCGAGGTAGTCCGCTCCCTGAACGTAGATCACGCCGTAGTAGCAGCTGGTGTACTCGTAGATCGTCCGGTCGAGCGGCTTGATGGCGCAGTCTGTCCCGATGCGCTTGCCGGTGGCCTCGCGGGTGAGGAGCGTGACGATTGCCTCGTCGGCGAAGGGTTCTGTCGTCTGGTCATTGCCGACCACGGCGTAGAACCACTGGTGGGCGACCTCGTGACTGACCAGCCAGCTTAGGTTTTTCGAGCCGCGCGGGATCCAGACCATCGCCGGCGACTCCATCGCGTGCCCTCCGCCCGACTCCACGATGCGCAGCGTCGGATACGGGTAGGCGCCGACCAGTCGGGTGTAGAGCGCGACGGCGTGCTTCGCCCAGCTCAACATCGTCGCACCCGGCAGGGTGTCGTAGTGGACCACGATGGTCACGCCGCCGGCCGAGCCCTTGACCGTCTTGAACGACGGCCGCGCGGTCAGGTTGAAATCGCGTACGTTGCGTGCGACGAACGTCTTCTGCAGGCCCGAGCTGGCCGTCCGATCCCCGCTCGTCGCATAGGCCATCGTCCGCTCGCTCGAGATCCGCACGCGCACGTGCGGGCTGACCGAGGTTACGAACGGATCCCCCGCATTGGGCCGGTTGAAGCGGACCGCTCGGCTGAGCCAGGGGATCCAGCGATAAGCCTGGACGGTTCCGTTCAGCTTTGCAAAGAGCCAGTTCTTGTCCGTCTTGTTGGTCGCCAGCGTAGCGTTGTAGCGGATGCGCACGTTGACCTGACCGTTGGCGCCCAAGGTGCTGTTCAGCGGCACGTGCATCGTCTGGCCGTCGATCGTGGGTGTCACGCCGAGGCCGTCGACCTCTACAAGCTCGAGCGCAAACCGACCGATCTTGAGCGGGGCGAGATTGAAGGACAGCGCTGAGACGCCTTCGCCCGATGGGTTGCTGACGGTGGCTGTGCTGTCGACCACGAGCGTGCCAGCGCCGTAGTTGAGCGTGGCAGCTACGTCATACGTCGCGCTGAGACGCAGGCTGTTGGCCGAGGCGGCGGGCGCCGTCAACACGACGACGATCAGCGCCAACAACGCGGCCGACGCGACGGTCAGTCGGGACATCTCTCCCCCTCATGTTTTGACGGCACGGCCGAGCCATGGTGGCACTGCCGTCGCCTGCGGTGAATAGCCTAATCGGCGGATAGGGGGCCGGTGAACTGTTCCCGGTACAGCTGCGCGTACAGCCCGCCTCGGGCAAGCAGCTCGTCGTGACGCCCGCGCTCCACGACGCGACCGCGCTCGAAGACCAGGATCAGGTCTGCGCGCAGGATGGTCGACAGGCGGTGGGCGATGGCGATCGTCGTCCGTCCCTTCATGACCCGCTCGATGGCGGCCTGGATCAGTCGTTCCGAGACGGTGTCAAGGGCGGAGGTGGCCTCATCGAGGACCAGGATGCGCGGATCCTTGAGCAGCACGCGGGCGAGCGCGATGCGCTGTTTCTCGCCACCGGACAGCTTGTAGCCCCGCTCCCCGACGATGGTGTCGTACGCCTGCGGCAGCTCACGGATGCGGTCGTGCATGGCGGCCAGGCGAGCGGCTGCCTCGACCTCCCGATCGCTGGCATCGCTGCGCGCGTAGCGGATGTTCTCGCGCACGCTGGCATGGAAAAGGAAGGTTTCCTGCGTGACGAAGCCGATAACCGTGCCCAGGCTGGCCAGCCTGATCTGCCGAACGTCCAGGCCGTCGATCTCGACCGCGCCCCGGTCGACGTCGTAGAGTCGCGGCAGCAGGTACGTGGTGGTCGTCTTGCCCGACCCGGAGGGACCCACCAGCGCCACCAGCTGTCCCGGCTGGGCCTCGAAGTCGACCTCCTCCAGGCCGAAAGGCAGCGCCTCCTGCGCCATTTCGCCGGCAGGGGAGAGACCGTCCAGCTCGGCCAGTCCGGCGGCGGCCTCGACCGCAACATCCGGGCCCGCGCGCGCGGCCAGCTCGGCCATCGTCCCCATCTCGTGGTCGCCGTTCGCGGTGCGCGGCTGGCCGGGATAGCGGAAGGACACGTTGCGGAAGCGAACCTGCCCGCGCACGCGCTCGGGCTCAAGGTCAACCGCGTCCGGAGCATCCTCGATATCAGCTCGCAGGCCGAGGTACTCGAAGATGCGGTCAAAAAGGGCGAGCGCGCCCTGCACCTCGACCTGCACGTTGAGCAGCTGGCCGAGCGGAAAGAAGAGCCGACTCTGTAGCGTGGTGAACGCGACGATGTCGCCGATTGTCGGCGCGGTTGGATCACCCTCGATCGCCAGCCAGCCGGCCAGCCAGTAGACGAAGGCGGGCGTGATCGAGAAGACCACGCCCACGATCATGAAGAACCAGCGTCCGATCATGCTCTGACGCAACTGCAGCCGCGCCAGCCGGGCGTTGGCGTCGCGGAAACGGCCGATCGCGGCGTCCTGCTGGCCGAAGGTCTTGGTCAGCAGCATGCCGCTGACGCTGACCGTCTCCTCGGTGATGGCGGTGATGTCGGCCAGGCTCTTCTGCGTCTCGCTCGAGACGCGGCGCCGTATCTTGCCCACCCGATAGGTCAGGTACATGAAGAAGGGCAGCAGGCCGAGCGACAGCGCCGTCAGGCGCCAGTCGATGATCAGCATCGCCCCGATCGTCGAGAAGACGACGATGAAGTTGGCCACCACGCTGCTGGCCGTGTCGGTCACCACAGACTGGACGCCGCCAACGTCGTTCGAGAGGCGGCTCTGGATCTCTCCCGTGCGCGTCTCGGTGAAGAAGCGCAGCGGCAGCCGCTGGAGGTGCGCGTAGAGCGCGTTGCGCAGGTCCTCCATCACCCGCTGCCCGATCACGTTGTTGAGGTACGACTGGCCGACCCCGATCAGCCCGCTGATGATCGGCACCGCGATCATCAGGCCCACGTACAGGTTGAGCAGCCCGAAGTCCCGTTGCGGGATGGCCTCGTCGATCAGCAGCTTGAGCAGGTACGGGTTGATCAGCCCGAGCAGGCTGGTGACCACGATCGTGACCAGTACCAGCCCGACGGCCCCCCGATAGGGTCGGAAGAACGACGCGATCCGCCGGATCGTGGCGCCGCGCCGCTCGCGCGGCACATTGCCCTGGTCCTCGGGCGGCATCAACCGTCCGGCGCGTCCGCCGCCGCCGCGCATGCCGCCGAAACTCATGGTCGACGCTAGACGGCGGGCTCGGGCGGGATCGGCTTGGGTGCCGGCGTCGCGGGCGGGACCAACGGTTCGCGGTCGGACAGCTCGACGTCAGCGCCGACCCGCAGGCGCGTTGCGAACAGCCATGCCATTCCATAGAGCAGCGCCACGACCAGCAGCAGCGAGCCGTAACCGGTGATCAGCGCCAGGTACTCGATTGCGCCGCCGACCATCGCCCCGAGCAGGTTGCTGGCGAACGCCATATCCGCGGTGGTGGTGTCACGGAACGAGTACGAGAAGACGAGGTTGGCGAAGAAGACCGGCGCAAAGGCGATCACCGCGGCAATGAGGTAGCGCAGCCACGGCGGGTCAAACAGCAGCGCGTCCGGCGGCAGGAGGAAGGCGATGGCAATCGAGGCAAAGAGAAGCAGGTAGAAGAGCGTCGGGCGGCGGATCGGCCAGCGCGCGTTGACGAAGATGGCCAGCAGGACGCTGGCCAGGATGGCAAAGAAAGCCATCGCGTTGACGACCCAGGTGGTGCCGAAGAGGAGGCTGAAGCTGACCAGGCTGCGCGTGGTCAGCAGCAGGAACGCCACGCCCAGCACGAAGAAGTGCGGGCTGAAGCGGCGGATGCTGGTGCCGGTTGCCCGCGCCGAGGCCGCGACGGCAACCAGCGCGCCCAGCAGGATCACCGCCAGCGCGATCAGGTAATGGTCGGAGATATGCGGGTTGCGCAGGTAGAGGAATGGCCAGTCGTCGGTCGCGTGGGTCGGCGGTGGCTCCGCCACGGCCGGCACCTGGTCCACGCCGTCGCCCGGCGGCAAGCCCTCTGGCAGCTCGGCAACCAAAGGTCCGGCGGCCAGTGTCGCCCGGTGCTGCGCGTACGTCCGCAGCAGCGGCTCGTGGCCGAAAGTCGTCTCGAGCATGCCGGCCAGCTTGTTCACCAGCCACGTGTCGCGGTAGTAGTTGTAGAGCACGAACACGCCGTCGTCGGAGAGGTGGTCGCGTACTTCGCCGAAGGCCTCCTCGGTGAAGAGAAACGACTCGAGGCGCAGGGCGCCCTGCGAGCTGACCAGCGTCAGCGAGTCGGGCAGGGCGAATACGACCAGGTCCCATTGCGTGCCCGCTGGAACAGTGCGTATGAAGGCGCGCCCATCGTTGATGTGACGCTCGACGCGGGGATCGTCGTAGGGACGGTTCGGATGCCGCTCGACGCCGATGCGCATCAGTTCAGGGTCGATCTCCACGGCATCAACGTGCTGGGCCCCTCGCTCCAGCGCTATGGCGACGTCGGTGCCCGTGCCGGCGCCGATGATCAGCACCCGTTCGTAGGTGCGACCGGGGAACCAGCGGTAGACCTGGTCGTAGAACTCTTCCTTGGGCGCGTCAACGGCGTGCAGCGCCTGGTGCGGAATGCCGTCGACGGTCAGGTGCTCGCGGCCGATTCCATCCGTCCAGGAGTCGATCCGGTAGTAGGGCGACCAGGTCTCGTCCGGCTGGGCCCACAGCGTCGTGGCGACGAAGACGACGATGCCGGCGAGGACGGCGGTGTTGGCTATGGCCCAGCGCAGCCTGACGCGACCCAGCTCGACCAGGCCAAAGAGCACTGCGGCGGCGGCAAACCAGACGATCGGATCGGTGCCCAGGGCGGACAGGATCGCGAAGGCGGCGATGCCGCTCATCGAGCCGATGATGTCGAGGGCGTAGGCCTTGAGCGGCCACATGCTCTTGAGCAGGGGCCCCAGGGGCAAAGCGAGGGCAGCAAGCAGCGCGACGACGAGCCCGACGATCAGGGGCAGGACGAGGAAGTTGAGGTCAGCGGCGTCGCTCTCGGCCAGCCCGAAGAAGATCTCGTCGGTGCTGGCTACCTGGATGTTGAGCTGCAGGAAGGAGACGATGGCCACGACAGCTGCCAGCAGCAGGGCGAATGGGGAGCCTCGCGGGTTGGCGCCATGCCGACCGAGCAGGATGCCCAGCCCGATGCCGAGGAAGCTGCCGATCAGGAGGAAGTTGGCGAAGAAGCCGACATACCTGACGTTGGCCGGGATCCAGCGGATGAGCAGCAGCTCGACGAAGAGGATCGCGAAGCTGGTCAGGAACAGTCGGACGTCGTTGCGCCGCAACAGCGCGAACGGGCTCAAGGAGGGACCCCTGCTATTGGATCGGTGCTGGGTGACAGGCGGACCTTACCAAGCAGTCGCGGTCGACGCCTCGGCGATGCCCTGCGCCTCCAGCCAGCGCTCCGCATCGATGGCCGCCTTGCAGCCGTCGGCGGCAGCGGTGACCGCCTGCCGGTAGCGGTGGTCATGGACGTCGCCGGCGACGAAGACGCCGTCGATCTTCGAGCGGGTCTCGTCGGACACGACCAGGTAGCCCTTGTCATCCACGTCCAGCCAGTCGCGGAAGACGTCCGTGTTGGGCTTGTAGCCGATGGCGACGAAGAGGCCCTCGGTGTCCAGCTCGCTCTCCTCGCCGGTGACGGTGTCGCGCAGGCGCAGGCCGGAGACCTTCTCGTCGCCCAGCACCTCGACAACCTCGGCGTTCCAGCGCACGCTGATCTTGGGGTTGTCGAGCGTCCGCTGCTGCATGATCTTGCTGCCGCGCAGCTGGTCACGCCGATGCACGAGCACGACCTCTGGCGCAAAGCGGGTCAGGAACGTCGCCTCCTCCAGGGCCGTGTCGCCGCCACCCACGACCGCAACCTTCTTGCCGCGGAAGAAGAAGCCGTCACATGTCGCGCAGGCACTGACCCCGCGGCCCCGTAACCGGGTCTCGCTCTCGAGCCCCAACCAGAGGGCGGACGCGCCGGTCGCCACGATGACCGAGTCGGCGGTGTACTCGCGGCCGTCCGACCACAGGCGAAAAGGTCGGGCCGAGAAGTCCACCTGCTCCACGTCTGCGTCAACGAAGCGGGTGCCGAAGCGTTCGGCCTGCTCTCGAAACTTCTGCATCAGCTCGGGGCCCTGGATGCCGTCGGGAAAGCCGGGGTAGTTCTCGACCTCGCTGGTGATCATCAGCTGGCCGCCCGGTATGTAGCCGGCGATGACGATTGGCTCGAGGTTGGCCCGGGCGGCGTAGATTGCCGCCGTCAGACCGGCCGGGCCCGAGCCGACGATTACGACCTTCGAGTGCCCTCCGTCCCCATCGCTCCGCTGGCGACCGTTGCCTCCCGGTCGCAGCGCGACCGTGCCGGCTGACTCCCCGGTGCCGCCGTCGTCGATGATGGCGATCGGCGCGAAGGACTGTTGCTTGGTGTTATCCATCGCCTCGCATCGTAGCAGGACCCGATACTCCGGGGGGGTATCGCTCAAGAAAGCGGACTGCGCTCACCCAGGCCCCGGACGTGGGGGATCACGTCGCTGCCGATCAACTCCAGCTTGGAGACGTCCGACACGCCGCGGACGGCGATGATCGCGTGCTGCGAGCCGCCCTCCGCGCGGGCGGTCAGCTTGTCCACCAGCTCGGCGGGGGTCATCGACCCGCGCGCGCCGTCGGGCGTGATGGAGATGGTCGACAGGTTGGTCCGCTCGATCTCGTCGTAGTCGCGGCCGACCTCTTCACAGTGCCGGCGCAGCACCTCGTACTTGTGGCGCAGCACGTCCGGCCCGCCGAAGACGTTGCACGCGTCGGCATAGCGCGCCACCAGCCGGAGCGTCGTGCGCTCACCGCCGCCACCGACGAGGATCGGCACGCGCGGCCGTGATAGCGCCTGGGGCGAGTTGAGAACTCGCTCGGCGATGATCCGTCGTCCCTCGAAGCGCTCCTCGCTGCCATGCTCCCCCTGGAAGGCGTGGTGGGCCAGCTGCAGCGTGTCGGCCAGCAGCGCGAAGCGGTCGGGCAGCTCGGGGAACGGGATGCCCAGGGCGCGCGACTCGGCCACGTTCCAGGCGGCCCCGATGCCGAACCAGGCCCGGCCGCCGGAGAGCACGTCGAGCGTGGTCGTCGCCTTGATCCACAGGCCCGGCTGGCGGTAGGGCACGCCGCCGACCATCAGCCCGAGCCGCGCCCGCGATGAGTGGGCGGCCATGAAGCCCAGGGCGGTCATGCCCTCGAGCATCGGCTCCTCGACCTCGCCGACGCTGCGGATCTGGAAGAGGTGGTCCATCACCCAGATCGAGTCGAAGCCGACCTCGTCCGCCGTGCGCACGATCCGGGCGAGCGTCGGCCCGATCTCCGCCGCGCCCCCTGGCCAGGTGAACGAGCTGATCTGCAGGCCGATCTTCACGGCCCGGAGGCTACCTGAACAGGTCCATCTCCGGCGGCATGACCACATCGTGGCGGACGCTGCCCGAGCCGGGCGGCATCTCCACGCCGCGAACGAGCACAGCCGGTCGCCGGCTGACCTTGCCGGCCGCCAGCTCAGCCGCCGAGCAAACCTCATCGGCGACGGCGACCACGGTCGAGCGCATGAGTCGGCCATCCGCGTCCGGCCTGCCTCGCTGGTCGTCGAGCGGGGCTGCCCCGGCGATGCCGAGGCACACGTCGACGATCCCGAAGCGCCACGGCCGGCCGAACGAGTCGCTGATCAGCACGGACGGGGCCAGCCCGAGCAGCTCGCCAAGGCGGTCACGCAGGCGGGCGGCCGAGGCGTCCGGGTCCTCCGGTAGCAGCGTCAGGAGGTTCGGGTTGCCCGTGTTGGAGGCGTCGATGCCGGCATTGGCGCATACGAAGCCGTGGTGCGTGCGGGAGACGATGATGCCGCGCTCCATGCGCAGCACCTCCGCCGATTCGCGCAGCACCACCTCGACCTGGCGAGGGTCGCGGTCCCATCGCCGGGCGAAGTCGACCGCTTCCGCGCGCGGCTCAATGGTGCGCATGTCGACAGTCCGGCCTTCGGCCTTGGAGACGACCTTCTGGGTCACGACTAGGATGTCCGAGGGACGCGGGCCGAACTCCACGTCCGCGCTGGCCGCTGCACGCCACGCGTCCGCGATCAGCGCACCGAGGTCGTCGCCGGCGCGGACCTCGGGCAGCTGCGGCAGCGCCGTGGCGCGGACATCGCCCAAGCGCTAGCCGTCCTGTGGCGAGGTGAGCAGGTCATCGGCCGCCCTCGCGCCCAGCTCGACCAGCCCCAGCAGGCGCTCGGCGTCCAGCCGCTCGAGGTCGTCGGGCGTATCCAGGTCAAAGCCCAGCTCGGGATCAGCCACCAGCTGGACCGACGCTTCGGCGGCCGCGGCGGCGCGGAGGTGAGCCTCCAGGCTCGCCCCACCGAAAGCCGGCTCGATCACCGTCGGCGGAGAGAGCAGCAGCGCGTTCGTGCCATCGCGTGCGTCTGACGGGACGATGACTGCCATCGGTCGCCCCTGGCCGGCGGCAAGGGCGGCGTCGGCGGCGTCGAGCAAACGCTCCAGCGCTTCAACCGACACGACCGGCAGGTCTGCGGGCAGGCACAGGACCGCCGTCGCCCCCTCACGCAGGGCAGCGTCGCGGCCCAGTCGAAGCGCGTCGTTGAGGCCGTCGCCCCCATGGCTCTGCCCGCCATCGCTGAGCGCGCCGGCACCGCGGCGGGTGGCCAGGCGAAGCAGCAGCGTGTCCCGGCTGACGACATGGACCCGGCGGCAGGCGTCCACCTGGGCCAGGACGGCGAGCGTTCGATCGAGCAGGCCGAGCATGAGCGCCTCCCGCTCTTCGGCGTCGATCGCCTCGCCAAGCCGGCCCTTTCCATCGCTCAGCCCGCGCACCGGCACGATCGCATGCAGGCGCGAAAGGTCGGCCGAGCGCGGCACGGCGAAGGCAGCCATCTGCTGCATGGTACGCACCCGAAAGGGCCATCGGCGCGGCCCGTGCCAGCGTGCTATAACTCCCCGGGTTTCAGAGACGTGCCAGCTATCAGATAGGGGACGAGATACGTGATCAAGCGCCTGTTCGCGGTGCCGCTGCTCCTTGCCATGCTGCTCGCCGCCTGTGGCGGCGGTCCCGCGGCCACTCCCGCAGATACGCCGACCGCCACGCCGGCCGCCGAATCGCCCCAGCCGACCGACACCCCCCGGCCGACCGACACTCCCGAGCCGACGGACACGCCGGCACCGCTCGAGACGCCCGAGCCGGCCGAGACGCCGATGGGCAGCGAGACGATGGAACCCGGCGGCGAAGTGGATGCCGGATCGAGCCGGGCCTGCGCGCTGGTGACGCCCGAAGAGGTGAGCCAGATCACCGGCTCCCAGATGAGCATCACCGCGGCTACCGCCAACGAGTGCACTTACGGCTCGGCCGAGATCTTCCCCATCTTCGTCCTCCGCTTCGGGTTCGGCGAGACGATCGAGGCGGCGAAGATGATCATCAGCAACGGGCGCGACCTGACCATCAGCGGCCTGCCTGCCTTCTACGGCGAGCTGATGGGCGGCATCCTCTATGTCGAGCGCGGCAGCGACACGCTCGTCGTGCAGGCGCCGCTGCAGGCGGAAGGAGACATCGCCAGCCAGATGGAGCGCATCGCCGAGCTGGCCGTCTCGCGCTGGCCCTAGTCGGCCAGGGCCAGCAGCTCGCCGGCCAGCGTCCGTCGGTCTGCGTCGGAGCTGAGCACCGTGTTGGTGACGATCGTCCGATAGCCGGCCGCGGTCACCTCCTCGGCTGAGGCGGCATCTGCCGTGTCGAGCACGAAGACGTCGATCAGCCCCCGATGGCTGCGGGCATAGTGACGGGCCACGCCGGCCGCTCCCTGCTCGCCGGCCAGCGAGCGCAGGAGCTGAGCAGCTGGACCGCGCAGCGCGGCGCCTCCGACTATCGGACTGACCGCCGCCACCCGCGCGCGGCCGGCTGACAGTGCCTCGGTCATGCCCCGCAGGGACAGGATGGGGCCGACGCTGACGAAGGGGTTCGAAGGCGCGATGACGACGAGGTCAGCGCCGGCGATCGCCGACAGCACCTCGGCGGTTGGACGCGCGCTCTCGACGCCGTCGAAGCGCAGCTCGAGTACCTCGTCCGCGTGGTGTCGGCGTACGAAATAGTCCTGGAAGTCGAGCCAGCCGTGGACCGTGCGCAGCCTGGTCGCGATGCGGTCGTCGGTCATCGGCAGGATCGCAGCTTCCACCCCCAGTGAGCGCGCAAGCGCAGCGGTGATGGTCGTCAGCCGCTCGCCCGCGCGCAGGCGCTCCGTCCGCACGATGTGAGTCGCCAGGTCGCGATCGCCGAGCCGGAACCACGTCGGCTGGCCGTACCGAGCGAGCATGTCGGCGGCCGACCAGGTCTCGTCGCGGACGCCCCAGCCGGTCTCGTCGTTGGCCCACCCGCCAAGCGTGTACATCAGCGTGTCCAGGTCGGGCGAGATATGCAGGCCGTGGAGGACCAGGTCATCGGCCGTGTTACCGATGACGCTCAGCTCGATCGTGGCCTCGCCGCCAGCTCGTCGCCGCTCGGCCTCGAGCGCGAAGCCGTGGGCCACCTTCGCGCCGCCGTAGCCCCCGCAGAGGACGACGACGTTCACATCAGCCTTCCCAGTGCTCGTGGACGCGGCTCGGATGCAGGTGGAAGCTGACCCTTGGCTGCTTCCGGAAGCGGGTCGCGATCATCCGCTCGGCGTCCTCTGGCCGGTGATGGCGCCGAGCCATCTGGGCGATGTCGGCCTGCGCTTGGGCCGCGCTCGTGTCCTCCCTGGCGGTGCCGGCAAGCGAGACGTAGTCGAGGCCATTTTCGACGACCAGGCTGAAGCGGCCATCGCGGCGCAGGTTGCCCGGCCAGCGGCGGCCGTCCATCGAGTTGACCACCAGGTGGTCGTCCGCCAGCAGGTACCAGATGACCGCCTGGTGGGGGCCGCCGTCGGCGTCGACCGTGGCGATGGTCGCGAAGCGTGGGGCCGAAAGGAACTCCCGAGCCCGCTCTGACAGCTGCGCCCCCCTTGTCAAGGGGTCTCGTCGGGCAGTGCCTGGGCCAGGTCGCTGATCCGGACCAGGTTGTACTGCTCAGCCAGCTGGCGCGTCACCACGATGGCGTTCTGGTTGGCCGCGGGTGCCGGGTCGAGCGCGGTCAGCCCGCGGCCCTCCAGCCGGTCGCGCAGCAGGCCGGTGGTCTCCTCGGCGTCACCGCTTGCCTCGCCGGCGCCCTCGTTGACGAACTCGAGCGCCGTTGCCGCGTACTCGGGCAGGATGTCGATCTCGCCCGCCTCAAGGGCGCCGAAGACGACTTCTCGCGCGCCGGATGCCTCCTGCCGGTCGACGGTGTAGCCGGCCTGCTCCAGGACCTGCGCGTACAGCTCGGCCAGGATGTCCTGCTCGTAGAAGTTGGTCCGGCCGACCGTGATGGTCTCGCCGTAGCCGGCGCCGGCACCGCTGTCGACCTCGATGCCCTGCTCCTCGAGCCAGCTCGAGGCGATGTCGCGCGGGTCGTCGCGATCCTCGACGGCCTGCCGATTGAGCTCGATCAGCTCTTCCTGGCTGAGCCTCGACGAAACCTCGTTGAGCAGATCGACGACCGGCTGCTCCCGGGCAAGCTCGGCGTTGAGCACCGGCACCAGGTTGTCGGCACGCATCAGCTGCATGTCGTCCTCGAGGCTGACGAAGTCGCGCATCGCGATGGTCGGATCGGAGCTGAACAGCAGGGCGACGTCGATCTCGCCACTGGCCAGTGCCTCGACGGTAATCGGCCCGCCGACGTCGAGCGGGCGGAAGGCACCGAACTCGAGGTCGTAGACATCGCGCAGGCCGACCAGGCAGAACGGTCGTTCCGGGCACTCGGGTGGTCCGCCGAAGGTGAGCGCCTGGTCGAGCGTGCGCGCGCCGGGCAGGATGGTTGGAATTGGCGAGCCGGCGGGGGTGCCGGCGCCGGGGGCGGTCGCGGCCGGCGTGCCGTCGGCCGGCGCCGCGGGGGTCTGGCTGTCACCACCCGGTCCGCACGCGCCCACAATGAGCGCGACGAGGGCCGCCCCGACGACAGCGCTGCGGAACATCCGCATGGGTCCTCCTTGTCCTCGGTCTCGACCGGCAGGGGGCTCGGTCGTTGAGCCGAGGATATCCGCGCCGGACGGCAGGCGCGTTTTCAGGCCGGCCGGGCCAGCTGCTCCTTGATCACGCCGGCGCTGTCCTGTCGGGGCCCGACCCCTCGCTCGACCATCCCCAGCAGCCGGTCGGCGACCAGAGCGAGGACGGCGACAAGCACCGCCCCGACGATGATGCGCGCATCCTGGCGCAGCGCCAATCCGTCGACGATGTAGCGCCCCAGCCCGCCGCTGGCCACGATGGCGCCGAGCGTGGCGGTGGCGATGACCTGCACCGCCGCGATGCGGATCCCGGCGAATACGAGCGGCAGCCCGAGCGGGAGCTCGACCCGCAGCAGCACCTGCAGCGGCCGCATGCCCATCGCCCGGCCGGCCTCGCGCACATCGGGGTCAGCTTCGGCTATGGCCACGTATGTACCAACGAGGATCGGCGGAATGGCCAGCAGGAGCAACGGCAGGAACGTCGGCCAGAAGCCCAGCCCCAGCCCGAGCCGCAGCACGATCGGCAGGAAGATGACCAGCAGCGCGAAGGTGGGCAGCGCCCGGCCGATGTTGGCCAGGGTCACCACGAGCAGCCGGAACCTACCGGTATGGCCGATGGCCAACCCGATCGGCACGGCCAGCGCGATAGCAACCAGCACGGGCAGCCCGGACAGCAGGACGTGCTCGCCCAGCCGGACGGGGATGGAATCGGGACCCTGCCAGCGCTCCGGCTCGGACAACCAGGCGAGCAGGCCCTGTAGCAGCTCCACCTCAGCGTGCCCTCGACCAGCCGCCCAGTCGACGCTCCAGCCGCAGCAGCAGCAGGTCCGCGGCGAAGGCCAGTCCGACCGAAAGCAGGGCGCCGACGTAGACCGGCGTCGCGAAGAAGGTGCGCAGCCCGCTCAATATCAGCTGGCCAAGCCCGCCCTGGCCGACGAACGCGGCCACCGTCACCAGGCCGATGGTGGTCACTGTCGCCACGCGAAGCCCGGCCACGATCTGCGGCAGCGCCAGCGGCAGCTCGACGCGCCACAGGCTCTGCCACGGGCTGTAGCCCATCCCCGCGGCTGCCTCGCGCACGTCGGCCGAAACGCCGTCCAGACCCGCCACAAACGTGCGCAGGAGAATGAACAGGGTGTAGCCGACCAGCGCGATCTGCGCGGTCAGCAGGCTCAGGCCGAAGACCGGGACGAGCAGCGCGAAGAGGGCCAGGCTGGGGATCGTGTAGATGACCGCCGCGCTGGCGGCCAGCGGACGCAGGAGTCGACGCCAGCGGCGGATGAGCAGGACCAGCAGGAAGGTCATCGCGAAGCCGCTGATCACGGCGATGAGCGTCAGGTTCAGGTGCTGTAGCAGCCGGTCCGCGATCTGGTCGAGGTTACGCTCGATCCAGGCCAGGTCGAGGAGCGGCTCGCCCTCACGCATCTCGCAGCGCGCCGGCGATCTGCTCGATGGTCAAAAGGCCAAGGGTTCGCCCGCGTTCGTCGACCACGACACCGGCCATGACGTCGGCCGCCAGCAGCATCGACAGCGCGTCTCGCAGGGTCGCTCGCCTGTCCAGCAGCGGCGACATCGGCTCGGATATCCCCTCACTGAGGGAGCCCTGCGTGGGCAGGTTGGCAGCCGACAGCCAGCCGACGGGTCGATCTTCGCCGTCGACTATCAGCACGTACCGGTCCCCCGACCGCGCTGCTCGCCGGTGGATCTCAGCCGCATCGTCACCCGTCCGGGCCGTGAGCGCCGGCAGCCACTCGACGTCGGCAACGCGGCGCAGGGAGAGGCGCTTCAGGCCGCGGTCGGCCCCGACAAAGCGAGCAACGTAGTCGGAGGCAGGTTTGGCGAGGATCTCGCTCGGCGCGCCGATCTGGGCGAGGCGCCCGGCCTGTTCGAAGACCGCGATCAGGTCGGCCATCTTGATCGCCTCGTCCACGTCATGCGTCACGAAGAGGATCGTCTTGGCCAGCTGCTCTTGGAGCATCAGCAGCTCGTCCTGCAGGCGCTCCCGGACGATCGGGTCGACCGCGCCAAAAGGCTCGTCCATCAGCAGCAGCGGAGGATCGGCGGCCAGGGCGCGCGCGACGCCTACCCGCTGGCGTTCGCCGCCCGACAGCTGCGCCGGGAAGCGGTCGCGGTAACGGCCGGGCTCGAGCCCGACCAGGGCCAGCAGCTCATCAGCGCGCTGGCCCATGCGCTGCCTGCTCCAGCCGAGAAGCCCGGGGACGGTGGTCACGTTCTGACCGATCGTCTGGTGAGGAAAGAGTCCGACCTGCTGGATGACATAGCCGATCCGCCGGCGCAGCTGAACCGGGTCCTCCAGCGCGATGTCGCGGCCGTCGATGAGTATCTGGCCACTGGTCGGCTCGATCAGCCGATTGACCATCTTGAGCGTGGTCGTCTTGCCGCAGCCAGACGGCCCGACGAGCACGCAGGTCTGCCCGGCGGGTACGGTCAGCGAAAGGTCGTTGACGGCGCCCGGGGAGACGCCGTCGGAGAGGCCACGGCCGGCGGGTCCCTGCCGGTCGTAGTGCTTGGTGACGTTCCTCAACTCGACGGTCGCGCCCGACTGCACGCGGTCAACGTATACGCTTCGGGGCATGTCGGCCACCCGAGCAGGGGCCACGCCGGGCGAGACCGCGATCGTCGTGCCGGTCGATCTGCCCATCGCCGTGCGTCGCCTGCGCGATCGCTTCGATCCAGCCGCTGCCCGCGGAGTGCCCGCGCACGTGACGCTGCTGTACCCGTTCATGCCGCCGGGGCAGCTGACCGAGGAGGTACGCGGGCAGGTGGCGGCAGTCGTCGCGACGGAGCCATCGTTCAGCTTCAGCCTGGCCCGAATGGGTCGCTGGCCGAACGTTGTCTGGCTGGCTCCCGAGCCGCCCGAGCCGTTTCTCCGGCTGGCCCGAGCGCTGATGCAGGCCTTCCCGGAGCACCCGCCTTACGGCGGCGCGCACGAGGACGTGGTCCCGCACCTGACCATTGCCCAGGACGAGCGGCTGGACTGGCTGGTCGCGGCCGAGCGCGCCCTGCCTGCGCTGCTACCGATACCTGACGTTGCCCGCGAAGCCCAGCTGATGGTTATGGACCAGTCGGGCAGGTGGTCGACCTTCTGGCGGATGCCGCTCGGCCGGCGCGGCTAGGGCCCGCGGGCGCGGCTGCGGGCTAGACTGCGCCAATGCCACAGATCCACCTGCGCGCCGAAGAAGGCGACTATGCCCCGACCGTGCTGCTGCCGGGCGACCCGAACCGCGCGACGCGCGTGGCGGAGATGTTCGATGGGGGCCTCGACAACGCCCGCCTGGTCAATGACCACCGCAAGATGCTCGGCTATACCGGCACCTACCAGGGGCGGCCGGTCAGCGTCCAGACCAGCGGAATGGGCACGCCGTCGATGGCGATCGTGGCCGAGGAGCTGCTCCGGCTGGGCGTCAAGCGGCTGATCCGGATCGGCACGTGCGGCGGCATCGGTCGCGGCATCCGCACCGGTGACATCGTCGTGGCGACGGCCGCGGCGCCGGTCGACGGCAGCACGCGCACCTACCTCCACGGCGACCCGTACGCGCCGGCAGCCGACTTCGAGCTGACTCGCGCTTTGGTGGACGGGGCACGAGCCAAAGGCATCAGCCCACACATTGGGCCGGTTGCCTCGGTCGACGTCTTCTACAACCCGGACGAGGACTACGTCTCCAAGTGGCGGTCGCGTGGCGTGCTGGCCTTTGAGATGGAGGCTGCCGTGCTGTTCTACCTGGCGTCGCGCGCGGCCGGCAGCGGGGCCGACGTTCGTGCCGGCTGCATCCTTACCGTCAGCGACACCCTGGCCGAGGATGAGACGTCCGAGCAGACCTACCTGCCGCTGTCGGAGCTCGAGGGGGCCACCGACCGGATGATCGAGGTCGCGCTGGAGGCCGGGCCGCAGTCGACGTGATCCCGATCGGCTTGAACCTGACCTCGATCGGGGTCAGCTCGGCGTGGTGGCGGGAGTCCGCAAGGCAGGCCGAGCAGGCGGGCTACTCGGCGGTCTGGTGCTGGGACCACTTCGTCAGCCGCGGCACGGACAGGGCGCGGCCGGTGCTCGAGTGCTGGACGACGCTGACCGCTGCCGCGGCCGCCACCGACCGGCTTCGCGTGGGCAGCTTCGTGAGCAACGTGATGAATCGCCATCCGGCGGTGCTGGCACGAGTGGTGGCGACGCTGTCCGAGCAATCGGGCGGGAGGATTGAGGTGGGCCTGGGCGTGGGCGGCTACCAGCCCGAGATGGACGCCTACGGGATCAACTTCCCGGAGCCCGCTGCACGCGCAGAGCGGCTGGAGGAGGCCGCCGAGGTCATGCGCCGGCTGTGGACCGGCGGCCCGGTCGACTTTGCCGGGCGGCACTTCCGGCTGAGCGCGGCGTGGGCTCATCCGGCGCCCAGCCCGGCGCCGCGCATCATCGTCGGCGGCGAGAAGCCGGCCGGTGCCCGGCTGGCCGCGCGGGCCGGCGACGCCTGGACGACCAATGCCGCGGACTACGAGCGCCTGCTGCCCGTCCACCTGGAGGAGCTCGAGCGGGTTGGCCGGCGGCGCGCAGACGTGGCCCATCTGCTGGCGGTCGAGCTGGACCGCGACCGATCGTCCGGCGCGCAGCCGCTGCTGGAGGACATGGCCGGCTTTGCCGCCGAGTGGCAGGCACGAGGTGCCGACGAGCTCGTCGTGAGCTGGGTCCGGCCGGTAGACCTGCCTGCGCTGCTGGAGGCAGCCGCACGGGCGGATCTGGCTGGTTGACCGGGGCCACCCGCTTCGGCCACTCGCGCTACGCTGGGGTGAGCATGTCAGGCACGAATTCAACCTCTAACACGGCCCCCAATGACACGTGCTTTCGGTGCGGCAGGCCGACCCCGCAGGGGGTCCCGCTGTGCGAGCACGACAACCCGGGCGGGATCAAGGGACCGAGCACGACCCAGGTCCACGGCACCATCGTCATCGGCCTGATCGTGGGGTTCATCCTGTTCGGCCTGGCCGCCGGCTTCACGAGAGCCGGGGGCCCGTTCGACGCGACGGTCGTGAGGGCTTCCGCCGGCGAGAACGGCACCACGCGCGTTGTCCTCAACGTCACCAACCGGGGCAATCATCCGGCTCGTGCGAGCTGCCGGATCTCACAGGGCGGCCTGGTGGGCAGCGGCGACCACGTCTTCTTCAGCGAGTCGATCGGGGCCGGCGAGACTCGCCAGTTCACCCGGGACCTGCGCAAGGCGCAGGTGCCGCACGAGCGACCGTTGCAGGTCGCCGTTCTCTGCAACTAGTCGCCTCATCAACTGGTCCTGTCATCAACTGGTCGCGTCATCAGCCCCCGGCTGGTCCGGCCGTGGCATGGACAGGTCCGGCTCGCTGCCCTTGGGGGCACCGAGCGCCTGCCGGTCGCTGATCCATAGTCCGTTGACGAGCCCGCCCAGGATGGCAAGGGCGGCGGCGCAGATCATGGCGAGGCGGAAAGCCTCGGTCGAGGCCACCACGACAGCTCCGAGCTCGTGCGGGGTCAGCTCGGCGGTCGGGTATGCCAGCGGCGGAATCACCGCTCGCACCTCGGGCGAGGTGATGTCCAGCCCGGGCAGGCGCTGGCCGACCGCCGCATAGAAGGTCATCGTCACGACAACGAAGATCAGCGCGCCGGCCAGCTGCGGGCCAACCCGCGATATCGCGTTGTTGATCGCCGAGGCGAGGCCGGCCTGTCGACCGGGCACCGAGCGCATCAAGGCGGTGGTCAGCGGCGCGACCATGATCGCCACACCCAAACCCTGGACCAGCATCGCCGGCAGAACGTCAAGCAGATAGCCCGTGCCCGGCACGTAGGTCTGGGGATCACCCAGGCTGAGCTGCCAGGCCTGACTCTCGGCAGGCATCCGCGCCAGCCAAAGGGTGCCCGTGCCCATCAGCAGCGGACCGATTGCCATGAACCGTCTCGGCCCGAGCCGGCTGGCCAACCCGCCGAAGCGCGCTGACAGGAAGACGAGGAAGAGTGAGTTCGGGATCATGCCCAGGCCCACCGCCGCGGCGCTGTAGCCGAGAGTCCCCTGCAGGTAGATCGGGACGAGGAAGAAGACGACGTAGAGCGATCCGTAGATCAGCAGCGTCGACAGGTTGGTTACGCTGAAGTTGCGCGAGCGGAACATCGACAGCGGCACGAGCGGGTGGCGGACGCGGGCGAAGTAGAAGGGCAGCGCGACGGCCGACAGCGCACCGGCCGCCAGCGCGACCAGGGCGAGCGGGTCGGCCCACTGGCGCTGCTCCCCGTAGATCGCACCGAAGCTGAGGCCCCCCACGGCCAGCGCCACGAGCAGCGCGCCCGGCCAGTCGAAGTGGCGCACCGCCTCGGGGTCGCGGCTCTCGGCGACGTGCGTTCGGAGTGCCCATATCGCCAGGGCGATAAACGGCAGGTTGAGCAGGAAGATGGCCCGCCAGCTGACCTCCTGCACCAGTACACCGCCGACGAACGGCCCGAGGATGACCGACGCGCCGGAGGCTGCCGCCCAGATGCCGAAGGCCCGGCCCTGCTCCTCGCCGCTGAATGCGTTGGTCAGCAGTGCGAGCGAGGCGGGCACAAGCAGTGCTCCGGCAGCGCCCTGCAACAGCCGGAACAGGACCAGCAGCTCCAGGTTGGGGGCCAGTCCGCAGGCGAGCGAGGTGAGCGCGAAGCTGACCAGGCCGAGCCCGAACATGCGCCGCCTGCCGTGATAGTCGGTCAGCGCACCGGCCAGCACGAGCAGGGCGGAGAGCGTGAGCAGGTAGCCGTAGTGGACGTAGTTGAGCGCCTCGAAGACATCGAGGAACAGGCGCGGCTCCTGGCCTATGCGAGCCAGCGCGACGGGCAGCACTGACGAGTCGAGGAACACCACGGCCGACCCGAGCACAGCCGCAACGAGGGTCCAGGTCTTGCTGCTCATGCTCCCTCGGCTGCGCGCTGGAAGTGTGTGCCCCGGCGGCCATCCTACAATCCGGTCCGTGCCCGAGACTGCCATGCAGGCCCAGCCGCTGCCCTATGCCGGCGAGCTCGGCGTGGCTGTCGAGGCAGCACGCCGGGCGGGGCAGCTGCAGGTCGAGCGTTACGAGCGACTGGAGAGCATCGTCCACAAGTCGGCCTTTGATGTCGTCACCGAGGTCGACGGGATGTCGGAGCAGCTGATCATCGGCGCCATCAGCCGGGCCTACCCTGGGGATGGCTTCGTCGCCGAGGAATCGGGCCGCACTCACGTCATCTCCCCGGAGGGGACGGGCGGCCACCCACCGCCCCGGCGTATGTGGGTCATCGATCCGCTCGACGGGACGGTCAACTATGCCAACGGGATCCCGTTCTTCTGCGTCAGCATCGGGCTGGTCGAGGCGGGCCAGCCGGTTGCCGGTGTCGTCTACGACCCGCTCCGCGACGATCTCTTCACGGCCGTGGCGGGCGGCGGCGCGCTGCTGGATGGCAAGCCCATCGGCAACCCGGCGAAGGAGAAGATGACCGACATGGTCGTCTCGCTGGCGCTTCCGCGTCGTGGCTGGTCCAGGCGCGAGCAGGCCATCCGCAAGAGCATCCGGGTGGCTCGGGTCATGGGCAGCGCGGCCCTTTCGCTGGCCTATGTGGCGAACGGCCGCTTCGATGCGTTCGTCCAGTCAGGCGGCCTGTCGCTGTGGGACATCACCGCCGCGGGCCTGATCGCCGCCGAGGGCGGCGCATCGGTCACAACGCTGGCCGGCGGCCCCTGGTTCGACCTTGCCCACCCGGACAGGTCGATCGGTCTCGTCGCCGCCGCGCCCACCCATCACCCGACATTGCTGCAGATGCTCAGCTGATGGGCGGCCGCGCCTGCTGGCAGGCGGCGTGAGCCGCTGGCTGCCCTACGAGGAGGTCCACGGCCGGCGCCACACGGTGACCGGCGAGGTGCGCGTCTGGCGGCGGCTGGATGGCGCCCCCGGCATCCCCGGCCGCGAGATCCTCGTTTGGCTGCCGCCGTCGCTGGTGGCCGGCCGGGGCGCCGGGCATCGCTATCCGACCCTCTACTTCCACGACGGCCAGAATGTCTTCGACGCGCACACCTCCTATGCGGGGGAGTGGCGCGCCGACGAAGCGCTCGAGGCGCTGGCGCGCGACGGAATCGAGGCCATTGCCGTGGCCATCCCGAACTCCGGTGATGGCCGGATGGACGAGTACAACCCGTGGCGCTCGAGCGAGCCCATGTGGCGCGAAGGCCAGATGGTCGGCGGCAAAGGGGATGCCTACCTCGACTGGCTGGTCGGCCGAGTGAAGCCGCTCGTCGACCGGTCCTTCCCGACCAGCCCCGAGCGGATGGAGACGGGCATCATCGGCTCATCGATGGGGGGCCTGATCAGCATCTACGGCCTGCTCACGCACGCCGAGACCTTCGGGCTCGCCGGCGTCATCAGTCCTTCGATTCGCTGGAGCAGATACGGGATCCTGCGCGAGATAGTGCAGCGGGGACTTCCTCCGGCACGGGTCCACCTCGACATGGGTGGGCGCGAATGGCGCGGCGGCTTCGCGGATGCCCGACGCCTGCGCGACGCGCTGGTAGGTGCGGGTATGAAGGTCGGACGGGACCTGCGTTACGTGGAGGACCGGCACGCGCCGCACAACGAGCCGGCATGGGCGCGCCGGCTGCCCGATGCGCTGCGATTCCTGCTGACCGGGGAGGAGGCGCTGCGCGCTAGGGTCGAGTGAAGGACAGCCGCATGTAGTCGGCACGCGCGTAGAAGGTGCCCACACCGGTCGTGCAGCGAACGCGGACGCGCAGCTCACCCGTGGCGGCGCTGCCGCCTACGTACGAAGACAGTGCGCCCGGCAGGCCAGCGCTGATCAGCACCTTGGTCGTGCCCACGGTACGCGCATCGAGCTGGACCCAGCTGCCGCTGGCGTAGCTCCAGGCCTGGACGACCTGGCTGCAGGCACGCGTGTTGCGTCCAGCGTACGAGACGGTCAGTGACAGCGCGTCGCGCGGCACGTTGGCAAAGCGCGCGTACCACGAGCTCGTGAAGGTCTTACGGAGCGTCGAGTTGACCTCGAAGAATGAGCCGTCATTGGCTGCCAGCCGGCCATGGCCGCCCGAGCGCACGGAGCGCTGCTCGAGGACCACCGCGACCGGTGCGCTGGCGCCGCTGCTGATCGTCCTGAACGTCCACTCGACCGGCTGGGCGAGGTTCGTCCCCTCGGCGCTGCGAGCCGTAGCCTCGACACGGGCCCGCAGCGTCGTCCCCTCCGGCAGCGCGGCCGACGGATGGAACACCATCGTGTCGGACTGCCACGCGAACGTCCCGCTGACCGTCGCGCCGTTGGGCCGCGTCAGCGAGAAGGCGGCCTGGGTGACGACGCGGTTGACCGGTCGATCGAAGGTGACCCTGACCTCCGTCCCCGTTGGCTGGCCGACGCTGCCGGCGACAGGCGACGTGGCCATCACCTGCGGTGCGGGTCCGAGCGCCTGCGGGTCGCCCGAGCCGCTGGGCGGCTGGACGCCGACGCGCAGCAGGTGGCCATAGTGACGTCCACTGATGGGCCTGAGCGGATCTCCGGTAAAGCCGTAGCCGCTCGAGGCCTGGCTGGCGGCCTGAGCCTCCTGGCGCATCCGGGCAATGATCTGCGCCGGCGGCAGGCCGGCGCAGGGCCCGGGCTCGCCGCCGCTGTCGAGGCAGAGCGCGACCGCAGCGGCGACATGCGGGCTGGCCATGCTCGTGCCGCTCATCAGCGTGTACCCGCCGCCGGCGGCCGTCGAGCGGACGCACGTGCCGGGAGCCGCGATGAGGTGGGCCAGGCCGGTCGATGTCTGAGCCCAGTTGGAGAATGAGGCGAAGCGGTCATCGGGCTCGCTGAGCCCGCCGCAGGTGGCAGCGCCGCCGGTGGCACCCGGCCGTCCGTCGGTGTCGGTCATCGCCGTGACGGTGAGGACCTCCGGATAAGCGGCGGGCACGTTCGGCTGCGTGGCGTGGTCGAACTGCCAGCCTTCGTTGCCGGCCGCGACGACAAAGGTGACGCCGGCCGCCGTTGCGCGACAGATGGCCTTGTGCAGCGCGTCCGTGGTTGTGGCACAGGACTTCACCTGCGGGCCAAGGCCGCCGAGGCTGAGGTTGGCCACCCGGATGTCGTTGTCCGGGTTTTCGTCGGTGAGCGTCGAGGTCACCCAATCGATTCCACAGATCACCTGCGACCAGAGGCCCTCGCCGCCGGCGTTGAGGACCTTGACCGAGACCAGTCGCGTGCCGGGGGCGACCCCGACCACGCCGGCGCCGTTGTTGCGCGCCCCGATGGTGCCGGCAACGTGCGTACCGTGGCCGTTGTCGTCGATCGCCGGCTTCGACCCGACGCAGTTGATGCCGTGGGCCGCGTTCAGGTCCGGGTGGGCGAGGTCGATCCCGGAGTCGATGACGGCAACGCTCGCGCCGCTGGGGTCGCGCACTAGGTCAGTCGTGGCGGCCTCGACCCGGCGTACGCCGGCGGGGACGTTCTCGCCCGCCTTCAGTGGGAAGCCATTGATCGCGCGGACCGGGCGATCCTCGCTGACCATCGCTACGTTGGGGTCGGCGCGCAGCCGGGCGACCTGCTCCGGGGTCAGATGGGCAGCGAAGGCCTTGAGCAGCGGGAACTCGCGCGTCGGCTCGAACCCGCGGACGGCCTGCAGCGCACGGATCGCACGGCCCGTCTCGCCCACGTGGTCGCGCAGGACGACGATATAGGCGCCTTGCCCTGCAGGCTCGAGCTGCGCATCGCGCGCCGATGCGGGGAGCGCCGCTGTGACGAGCAGGACAAGCACGCCGAGGGCGGCGGGCAACCGAGACCGGTAAGCCTTGATGACGGTAACCCCCACGTCGCTTGATGGCCCCTCTGCCTCGTGTGCGAGGCTCGCCGGAGGATAGCAGCCGCCCGCCCGCCGCCCAATCGGCCAAAAGGCACCTATCCGCACACGCGGTGGCCGTGAGCGTGAAAGCGACCGACAGGCGCGACCGTCCGGCAGGACCGTCGCGTTTCATGGCCGGCGACAGCAGGGTCGGCGACTCAGTCGGCCCAGCGGTGGACCCGTTCACTGAGCGCCGGTTGGCCCAGCCGCTCGGCCATCGCCACAAAGGCGGCACGGGGCGCCCCCCGCCAGCGCAGCTGGTCGAGGGACTGTGGGATCGGCGCATCGAGCGACATGGTGGCCAGCTCGCGGAACAGGAAGGCCAGCTGGCGGTGCTCGCGAAGCGACGCGGCCAGCTTGGCTGCGCCGCGCACGGTGACGTCCCACCGGGCGACGGAGTCGGGAATGTCCTCCAGGTGCGGATAGCGGCTGAGCACGGCCGCTGCCGACAGCTTGCCCCAGCCGGGAATGCCCGGGTAGCCATCGGACGAATCGCCGACCAGCGCAAGGAAGTCGGGGATGCTGGCGGGCGATACCCCGAAGCGTGCGCGTACGCCGTCCGCATTCGAGAACTCGCGCTTGCGCCGGTCGTACTGGACCACGCGACCATCCTCGCGCACCGATTGCGCAAGGTCCTTGTCCGGCGTCAGGATGACCACCCGTTCTACCGCCGCATCGTCGGCAAAGCGGACCGCCGCCGCGCCGAGCGCGTCGTCGGCCTCGTATTCGACCATCGGCCACACGACCACGCCCAGGGCGCGCAGCGCATCCTCGGCCAGCGGGAACTGGTCGAGCAGCTCGACCGGCACGCCGGCCTCGGTCTTGTAGCCCGCCCAGCGCTCGTTGCGCCACGATCGTATGACGTGGTCGGTCGCACAGCCGAGATGCGTTACGCCGTCTTCGCGCAGCAGCGCCAGCGTGCTCTCGATCAGCCCGACGGTCGCCTTGACCGGCCTGCCCGATGGATCGCGCGCGTCGGGCCGGCCCGGCGAGAAGTGGGCCCTGAACAGCTCATAGGTCGCGTCGAGGAGGTGAACCTGGAACGTCACCGGCCGTCGCCGGCGACGGCCTCGGCCAGCTCCGGGGCAGTCGGCACGGGCGCCTGGTAGCTCTCCATCTCGGCGGCGTGCATTGCCGCGCCGATGATCCCCGAGGCATTCTGGAAGTGGGCCGGAACGATCGGCGCCCGGGTGCGCAGCCGGTCGCTGAACTCGGCAAAGGCCTTGCTCACCCCACCGCCGAGGATGATCAGGTCCGGCCAGAGATAGGCCTCCAACCTGCCGAGGTAGACGTTGAATTCCTCCGCCCAGTCGCGCCATTTCAGCTTGCGCCGCGTTCGGGCAGCACCGGACAGGCGCGTCTCGGCGGCCCGCCCGCTCATGCGCAGGTGGCCCAGCTCGGTGTTCGGGTAGAGCACGCCGCGCCGGAACAGGGCGCTGCCGATGCCGGTCCCGACGGTGAGCATCAGCACCGAGCCGTGCTGGCCGCGGCCGGCTCCGAAGGCCATCTCGGCCATGCCCGCCGCGTCGGCATCGTTGATCGCATGCACGCGCCGGCCGATCGCCGCGCCGATCACGTCCCCGGCCGGCTCGTCAGACCAGCCGGGGCCGATGTTGACCGCCGTGACCAGCTGGCGATCCAGCACGACCCCCGGCAGCCCGCAGCCGACCGGAAGGTCCGGTGGCAGCTCGACCCCCTCGGCCAGCCGATGAACGATCTGGCCTATCACCTCGGCGACTGAGCCGGGCGTGGCAGGGACGGGAGTTCGAACGCGGATGCGCGCGCCCACCAGCCGGCCCGTCTCGAGATCGACTACGCCCGCCTTGACGCCGGTGCCGCCGACGTCGATCCCCAGCCCATGCCTGGCCACGGTCATGGCGGTCAGCATAGCGGCCCGCCGTCAGCACCACGATCGCCGGCTGAGCTGGTCGGTGAGCGGCGAGCGCAGTCAACGACGGTCGGCGGCCATCGAACGTAAGATGGCCATGTAGATGTTTGACGAGTACGGCGACTTCAAGCGCCAGCTGCCCGACCGCGACCAGGAAGAGACGCGCGACTGGGTCCAATCGCTCGACTCGGTTGCCTCGACCGCCGGCCGTGCGCGGGCCCAGTTCATCCTCTATCGGCTGCTCAAGCGCGCGCGCCAGCTCAACATCGGCCTGCCGGCGCTTACCCAGACGCGCTACATCAACACCATCTCGCCTGAGCAGGAGCCGGAGTTCCCGGGCGACGAGCTGATGGAGCATCGCATCCGTCGGCTGGTCCGCTGGAACGCGGTGGCCATGGTGCTGCGCGGCAACAACCAGGCTCCCGGGATCGGTGGCCACCTGGCCACCTACGCCAGTGCGGCAACCCTGTACGAGGTCGGCTTCAACCACTTCTTCCGCGGCAAGGACGCCGAGGGCATGGGCGACCACGTCTTTTTCCAGGGCCACGCGGCGCCGGGCATCTACGCCCGCGCCTTCCTCGAAGGGCGTCTGAGCGAGTCACAGCTCGATCACTTCCGCCAGGAGGTGGTTCCGGGGCAGGGCCTGTCGTCGTACCCCCACCCGCGGCTGATGCCAGACTTCTGGGAGTTTCCCACCGTCTCGATGGGCCTCGGCCCGATCTCGGCGATCTACCAGGCACGCTTCAATCGCTACCTTCACCACCGCGGCATCAAGGACACCAGCAACAGCCGCGTATGGGCCTACCTGGGGGACGGCGAGACCGACGAGCCGGAAGCGATGGGCTCGCTATCTATCGCGGCTCGTGAGGGGCTGGACAACCTGACCTTCGTCGTCAACTGCAACTTGCAGCGGCTGGATGGGCCGGTGCGCGGCAACGGCAAGATCATCCAGGAGCTCGAATCGGTCTTCCGCGGTGCCGGCTGGAATGTGATCAAGGTCATCTGGGGTCGCGAATGGGACGAGCTGCTGGCGCGCGACTTGGACGGCGTGCTCGTCGACAAGATGAACGAGACCATCGACGGCGAGTACCAGAAGCTGTCCGTGGAGACGGGCTCGTACATTCGCGAGCGCTTCTTTGGGCCGGATCCCCGGCTGCAGGAACTGGTTGCTCATCTGTCAGACGACGAGCTGCTGAAGCTGCGCCGAGGCGGCCACGACTACCGCAAGGTCCACGCTGCCTACGACGCGGCGACGAGGATGGACGGCAAGCCCACCGCGATCCTGGTCAAGACGGTGAAGGGCTGGACGCTGGGCACCGGCGTCGAGGGTCGCAACATCACCCACCAGGCCAAGAAGCTGACCGAGCAGGAGCTGAAGGTCTTCCGGGACCGCCTCGAGCTGGATATCCCGGACGAGAAGCTCAAGGACGCTCCCTACTACCATCCCGGCCCCAAGTCGCCGGAGATCGAGTACATGCTCGATCGGCGCGCATCCCTCGGCGGACCGCTGCCCAGGCGGGTGGTGATCACGAAGGAGCTCGAGCTGCCCGGCGATGCGGTCTACGGCGAGTTCATGGGCGGCTCGGGATCGCAGGAGGCCTCGACCACGATGGCCTTCACCAAGCTGCTGCGCAACCTGTTGCGCGACAAGGGAATCGGCGCGCGGATCGTGCCGATCATCCCCGATGAGGCGCGCACCTTCGGCATGGACCCGCTCTTCAAGGAGGTCGGCATCTACTCGGCCCTGGGCCAGCTATATGAGCCGGTCGACTCCAACCTGCTGCTCAGCTACCGCGAGGCGCAGGACGGGCAGGTCCTCGAAGAGGGCATCACGGAGGCCGGATCGGCCGCCTCATTCCAGGCCGCCGGCACCTCCTATGCAACCCACGCCGAGCCGATGATCCCGTTCTACATCTTCTATTCGATGTTCGGCTTCCAGCGAACCGGCGACATGTTCTGGCAGTTCGGCGACGCGCGCGGACGCGGCTTCCTGCTCGGCGCAACGGCAGGTCGGACGACCCTCAATGGCGAGGGCCTGCAGCACGAGGACGGCCACTCCCTGCTGCTCGCCTCGACGATCCCCGTGATACGTGCCTACGACCCGGCCTTTGCCTACGAGACGGCCGTCATCATCCGCGATGGGATTGAGCGCATGTACGGCGCCAACCCGCAGGACGTCTTCTACTACCTGACCCTCTACAACGAGAACTACGCCATGCCACCGCGACCGGAAGGCGTGAGCGACGAGGACATCGTCCGCGGCCTCTACCGGTTCCGCCCTGCTCCCGAGCTCGGCAACGCCGACGGCAACGGCCGCAAGGGGCAGGCGCCGCTGCAGGCAACGCTGTTGGGCAGCGGCACGATCATGCTCCAGGTCCTGCGTGCGCAGGAGATGCTGGCCGAACGGGGGATCGCCGCCGAGGTCTGGTCGGCGCCCTCTTACCAGCTGCTGCGCAACGAGGCACTCGAGGTCGATCGCTGGAACCGGCTCCACCCGGCAGAGCCGCCGCGGGCGCCGCTGGTGAGTGAGCTGCTGCGCGAGCCGGCCGAGCGGGGACCGATAGTCGCTGCGAGTGACTTCTTGACGGCCTGGCCGGACCTGATCACGCGCTGGGTGCCGGGCGGGTGGTGGCGCTCGCTGGGAACCGACGGCTTCGGCCGCAGCGATACGCGTGAGGCGCTGCGGCGCTTCTTCGAGGTCGACGCCGAAAGCATCACCGCGGCCGTGCTGGCCGAGCTGGCCCGCTGTGGGCGGATTGACGCCGGCGAGGCGGCCGGGCAGATCGGCGACCTGGGCCTGGACACCGAGGCGGCCTTCTCGCTGCGGTCCTGATCCTGCGACGCCTCGCCTTCGTCCTGCTGCTCTCGGGGATGACAGTCATGGCGATCGTCGTCGCCCAGTCCGCCCAGCCCCATGCGCTGACCGAGCGCATCGGGGGCGTTGTCGTAGCAGTTGACGGACCCGACCTCGCGCGCGTCGACAACTTCACGCTGAGGACGGACGATGGGCGCACGCTCGCCTTCGAGGTGGAGGTGCTTGCCCTGACCGACGGTGGAAAGCCAGCGCCCCACCTGCGCGAGCACCTGGCCAGCGGCGAGCCTGTCGAGGTCGAGTACCGCGACGCCGGCGGCCGACTGCTGGCCGTCCGCTACCGCGACGCGCCCGAGTCGAGCTGAGCCAGGCCACCGATGCGACCAAGAGCGATGAGCGCGCTGATGGCGGGGGTGCTGGTCGTGGCCGCCTGCGGGCCGGCGGGCCAGCAGACGCCGTCGCCGGGGCTGCCCCGAACGGCCGGAACGCCCACCGAAGCGCCTGACCAGCCGGGTGAGACGACCCGGCCCACGCCGCCGCCCGCGGGGCCATCGCCCGCTGTGTCGATTACCGCCCCCACCGACCCCGCGCTACCCACCACGGCGCCGGTCACACCCGTCCGGGCGCCAGCAATCACGTTCGAGGTCGTCGCCGACGGCTTCGACAATCTGACCTTCCTGACCCACGCTGGTGACGGATCCGGGCTGATCTACGTGGTCGAGCAGCGCGGCATCATCCACGTGGGGACGCCGGACGGCGTGTTCCGTGAGGATCCCTTCCTGGACATCAGCGACCGGGTCAGCTTTGCCGGCGAGCGAGGGCTGCTCGGGCTGGCGTTCCACCCCGCGTTCGACGAGAACCGGCGGTTCTTCGTGAACTACAGCGCACGCGACGGCGCCAACGTGGTGGCCGAGCTCCGCGCCGGCGCCACGGTCGACGATCCGGCCGAAGCTGCCAGCGAGCGTGTACTGCTGCGCATCGAGCAGCCGTTCCCGAACCACAACGGCGGCATGCTGGCGTTCGGGCCGGAGGGGATGCTCTACATCTCGAGCGGCGACGGCGGCGGCGCGGGAGACCCGCTCGAGGCCGGTCAGGACCGAACCACTCTGCTGGGCAAGGTCCTGCGAGTGGATGTGGACGCCGACCCCTACGGGATCCCGGCCGACAACCCCTTCGCCGGCGGCGCGGACGGTGCCCGGCCCGAGATATGGGCCTATGGCCTGCGCAATCCGTGGCGGATCAGCTTCGACCGCCGGACGGGCGCGCTGTTCATCGCCGACGTGGGCCAGGACCGCTTCGAGGAGATCAACGTCGAGCCGTCCGGCGTGGGTGGTGGTCGCAACTACGGCTGGAACGTCATGGAGGGCCCGGCGTGCTTCGGCCAGTCGGACTGCGACAGCTCAGGCATGGTGCCGCCGATCGCCTGGTACCAGACCGGCAGCGACTGCGCGGTCACCGGGGGGTACGTCTACCGCGGCGGCGAGGTCGGCGATCTGGCGGGCTTCTATCTCTTCTCCGACTACTGCAGCGGCACCGTCTGGGCACTTGACGCCGAGCATGCGCTGCGGGCGACCGAACTGCCGGTGCCCGTTCACGAGGTCGGCCGAAGCGACATCAACGTGACCAGCTTCGGTGAGGACGAGGCCGGCGAGGTCTACCTTCTGGGCGCCGGCGGACAGGTGCTGCGCGTGGTGGCCGCCGACTGATCCGCGGGCGGCCCCTCCGGGAGAGTGGTCTACTCCGCCGGCCAGCCCTCGGCGATGAGGTTGGCGATGAGGCTCGTCCAGCTCTGTGAATCGGCTCCCAGACCCTGCCCGGTATCCCCGTCGTAGAACTCATGCAGCCGGCCGGTCTGCTGCCAGTCCTCGGACACCATCGTCACCAGTCGGTGGCGCAGGTCGTGGGCGAAGTAGGGATCGGCCTCGAGAAGGGCGCGCTGGATGAGGTAATTGATCGGCAGCCACACCGGTCCGCGCCAGTTAGAGTTCACGCCGCGGTCGCTCAGTCCCGGCTGGTACAGGGCGCTGGAGGCCGACATGCTGCGGATGCCCCCCGGCGCCAGGAACTGGCGCTCGTCGCGCAGGGCCGAGAGGATGGCCGGCATGCGGTCTGCCGGAACCACACCTGCGATCAGCGGAACAAGCCCGCTGTAGGACTTGTGACGGACGAAACCGCCGTCGGCGGCGCGGTCATAGTAGAAGTCGGTCTCGGGGTCCCACAGGTGGGTGTTGATCGCATCCTGGATCCTGCCCCGCTCCGCCCAGTAGCGATCGGAGGACTCCACGTCGCGCAGCTCGCTGGCAATGCGCACCAGGTCCCGCGCAAAGAACGCCATCCAGGCCGACGCGTCAGCCTGGGGCTGGCGCGGTGACCTAGGCAGGTTGTCCATGCCCAGGAAACCGCCCGTGAACAGATCCTCACCGACGGTGTGCGTCCGCCACCAGTAGTCGTAATGTGCCTGCAGGGCCGGATAGACGTCCTGCAGGAAGTCCCGATCTCGGCTGACCTGGTACACCCGCCAGGCCGCCCAGGCGAAGATCGGGGGGCACTCCTCGTCCATCACCCACTCGCCGCAGGGGATGTGCCCGTCCGGCTGCTGCCAGCGATCGGAGAGGATGAAGCGCAGCTGGTCGGCCGCGATCTCGGGATCGACCAGCGACGCGGTGACGGCGTGGAAGGCGCTGTCCCATGAGGCGAGCCAGGGGTATTCCCACTTGTCCGGCATGATCAGCACGTCGCGCGCGTCTACCCGCCCGGCCCACTCGGGATTCACGCCGGTCGTGCCGTCCCAGCTGTAGTACGACTGGTTCCAGAGCAGGGTCATCAGCGCCTGGCGGTACAGATCCGCGTGCTCGGACACGTCGCCGCTGAACAGCTGGCGAGCCTCCAGCCGCCTGACCCCGGCGATGGTGCGTGCCTGGCGCATGAGGGCGCGGGTGGCGTCAATCACGGCTGCCTGATCGGGCGGCGCCCCATTGTCGGTCACGAGCGGTGTCTCGGTCAGCGCGATCCTGACCGACGAGCTCGACTCCGGGGCGATGGTCAACCGGTAGGCCAGCGCGCCGATGTGGCCACCCTGGTCACCGCGCAGCCCGCCCCCACGCAGGTTGCGGTCGAGCGCATCTTTGGCCGAGGCGATCTGCCAGCTGGCCGGTGCCTCGCCGACCACGGTCAGGCTCGAGTCGGCGCCATTGAGCTGCAGCCCGTTGGTAACCGGCTCGACCGACGATGCGGGCGCCATCCAGGCCTTGAGCACCACGTGGAGCGTCTGCTCCCGAGCGCTGGTGTTGGTGACCGTCGCGATCATCACCTGACGCAGCGAGTCGACCTTGGCCTGCTCGAGCTGGATGTCGAAGGCGGGCCGCTCCGGCGGGTAGGTATAGGCCAGCCGGCTGTACGAGTGCGTGGGGGTGTTCTCGAGAAAGACCCGGTCTTCGAGTATCTGCTCGCCGGCCTCGCCCTGCGGGTTGGTCGCGCCGTTCAACCGCTCGGTGACGTGCGGCTGCTGGCCGTCCCAGAAGGCCCATGCCACGCGGAACTCGTTGTTGACGTCAGTCAGCCCGGCGATCCCGTCGTCCGAGTGGCGGTAGTCGGTGTCGATTGCGCCGCGCCATGACAGGCCCCAGCCATCGGCACCCAGCGCCTCCCGCGGCGTGCCCCATTCTCGCTCGGAGAGGTACGTCCCCCAGCGTCGGTCGAGGTCCTCGACCGGGGTGATGATCGCCTGCGGAGCGCCTGCCGGGCGCGGCTCGAGAGCCACGACGCCCAGCGCGGTGACGGCAAGCAGCAACACCCCGACAAGGGCCGCCACGCTGATCCACGTGCGTTGTCGGGGTGACCATCGTGAGCCGAGCGGGACGGTTCGCCTCGGCTGACTGGTGTCGGCCACGTCACCAGCGTACCGAAATGGGCCAGGCGGCGTCAGCGAGCTCGCCGGGCGACCGGATCGGGCTATCATCCCTGCGCCGTCACGCTGGGAGGGCCACATCGCCGTTGAACGACGTCGTCGAGCGCTACCACCTCAATGCACGCGACTACGAGCGTTACTGGGCGCCTGTCCTCGAAGCGACTTCGGCCACCTTGATCGACTACGTCGAGTGGTACGCCGGAGGCCCTCCGCCGGGCGAGCTGACCGTGATCGACGTGGGCACCGGGACGGGCACCCTGGCCCGGGCGGCGCTGCAGCGCTGGCCGGGCGCGACGGTGATCGCGACTGATGCCGCCGAGGGCATGGTCGACGTGGCACGCGGGACGGTCGATGAGTTCGGTCGCCGGGTGACCCTGGTACGGGGACCAGCCCACCAGCTGCCCCTCGAGGACGCCTGCGCCGACGTGGTCGTTTCCTCCTTCGTGTTCCAGCTGGTGCCTGACCGTCGAGCTGCCCTGCGCGAAGCGCACCGACTGCTGCGGCCGGGCGGCGTGCTGGCCTACGTCACCTGGCTGGATCGCGACCTGCGCGAGCCGTTTCGGCCAATGGAGGAGTTCGACGAGGCAGTGCTGGCACTTGGGGTGGAGGAGCCGACGGGCGATGGCGGCGAGCGCTGCGCCGGGGACGTCCCGTCTGCGGCCGCCGCCGCGGTGCAGCTTCGGCGGGCTGGCTTCCGGGAGGTGGTCGCGCGCGAGGACGAGCTCGACTACCACTGGACGATGGACCAGTACCTCGAGTACAAGCTGGCCTATGACGAGCGGCCGCTGCTCGGCGCCCTCAGCGAGGAGCAGCGAGCCCGCCTCGAGCAGACGGCGCGCGAGCGCCTGGGGCGTCTGTCAGCGGAGGCCTTCTTCTGGCACCCGCCGATCGTCTTTGCCGCTGCCCGGCGGCCGGGCTGAGGACCGTCGGTTCAGGCTGCTCGGCTGGGTGAGGCGACGGGCCGGCAGTGACGGCAGGCCCGGAAGCCGGCCCGATGGGCCTGCTCGACCGTCCTGAAAGCCACTCGGTGGGCGTCCGCGATGCGCCGAGCGTTGCGGCACGACGGGTAGCAGTAGATGCGCGTCGTGTCCGAGCCGAGATAGCGGATGCCGGCCGCCGGCAGCCGGACCAGCTCCGCCGGGTCCAGTCCCTCGGCGGCCAGGATCGCGCGCTTGGACTCGGGGCCCCCTGCGCCGTAGTGCCCGATGGTGCCGTCGGCGCGCACCACGCGGTGGCAGGGGATGACGAAGGGGATCGGGTTTCGCGCGAGGGCATTGCCGACTGCCCGCACCGCCAGCGGTCGGCCGATCTCGGCCGCCACCCACGAGTACGGTCGTATCTCCCCCCGCGGGATCTCGGCGGTCTTCTCGAGCACCTGCCGCTCGAAGTCAGGCAGCCAGGCGAGGTCCACGCCGGCGCTGGTCGGCGGACGGCCGCGGCCCCAGACACGCGCCTCGATCAGGCGGGCGATCGCAGGGGTGGGTTCCGGTACCCGCCGGACCGCTCGACCGAAGGTGCTGTGGAACTCTTCTTCGAACTGGCCAGGGTCGCCCGCTCGCGCTACCAGGGTCACGGCCGGCCGGCTGTCGAAGGCGACGAAGAGCGGCCCGATTGGGCCGTCGACCAGGGCGTAGCAGTCCCCGGCCTCGCCGATCCGGTCGAGCACGCCGGGCAGCAGGCCGAGCGGTGCCGGCGTGCGCAGCTCGCGCAGGCGGCGGCCCAGGGCGCGGGCATCAGCGAGCCGGCGGTCGGTCATCTAGACGGCCTGCCTGTGGCGGGGCCGGGCGGCGCGGCGCTGCTCGGCGTCATAGGCGGCGCGCAGAAGGGCCAGGCCGCGGTGGACGTCGGACTTGACCGTGCCGGCGGGACGCCCGAGCGCCTCGGCCAGCTCCGAGTACGACAGGCCATCGACGTGGCGCAGCGCGACCGCCAGCCGATAGCGCTCCGGCAGCTCGGACAGCAGCCGCGCCCACATGTCCCGCTCTTCCCGGCGCTGGGCGAGGCTGAGCGGCTCGTCGGTACTCGGCGCGCTTGGCTCGAAGTCGCCCTCGAGCGTCGTCGACGTACGGTGGGAGCGCAGGCTGTTGCGCGCCAGGTTGAGCGCGATCCGCGCCAACCAGGGACGCAGGCGGAGCGCGAGGATGCGCTCGCGCGGATAGCTCGACAGGGCCCGGTACGCATTGACCAACGCGTCCTGCGCAATGTCTTCGGCGGTGGCAGGCTCGCGCAGCACCCGCAGGCACACGCCGAAGACGAGGCCCCCGTACGTCGTCACCACGTCACCGAACGCAGCCTGGGGCTGCGCTGCCAGGCGCGCCAGAAGGTCGGCATCAGTGTCGCGCTCCATGCACACACCGAGATAACACAGGTGGGCCGCGACCGGTTGCGCGGCCGGCTGGTCAGCCCAGGAGGAAGCCCTCGGCGAGTGGGTCGCGCTCGTCCATGACCAGGGTGCCGTAGCCGGTCAGGAACGCGCGCCCGGCGATGCTCGTCTCGACCGCCCGCTCCTGCCCCAGCGTCGTCTCGCCTTCCACCCGGCCGACGAAGTGCTCGCCGGTGATCCCCGCATTGACGAGCTCCTGGCCGGCGCCGATCAGGCCCCGGCCGTAAAGCTGGGCGAGCAGGGCGCTGGTGCCCGAGCCGCATGGCGAGCGATCCAGCTCGGCGTCGGCGAAGATCGTCGCGTTGCGGACGTGCGCCTCCCTCGCCAGGCCATCGGGCGAGGTGCCCGGCTCGAGGTCGACGATGATCGTTCCGTAGACGAACGCCAGGTCTTCATCGGTAGGGTGCGACGGCTGGTGATCCCGGCGCAGCAGCTCGGTGATCGCCGCTCCGGCGCGGCGCAGGGCCGACGCCTGGCCGGGTACCACGCGCAGCCCGAGGTGGGCGGCGTCGACGATGCCGTAATAGGCACCGCCAAAGGCCATGTCGACAGGCAGCGCGCCGATCTCGGCCGCACCCCCGTGCAGCTCCACACCGTCCGGCCGCAGGGCGATGGACCGCTGGGCGAGGTACGAGGGCACGTTGGTGAAGCGCACCTGGTCAACAAGGTGGCCATGCCCATCCGGCCCGTTCCGCACGATCGCCGTCGCCGACACGACGCCGGCCGGCACCTCGTAGCGGATGGTCGTCTCCGGCACGCCGGCGGGATACAGGCCCTCTTCGATGAGCGCGGTGGTGACCGCGATAACGCCGTGCCCGCACATCGTGCTGTAGCCGGCGTTGTGCATGAACAGCAGGCAGGCATCCACGTCAGGTCGGTATGGCGGCAGGATGACCGCGCCGTACATGTCGCGATGCCCGCGCGGCTCGTTGACCACCGCGCGGCGGACATGATCGGCGTGCTCGCTCACCCATCTTCGGCGCTCGAGCACGGGCAGCCTGGGAACATCGGGGTAACCGGTGCGGATGATTCGGAGCGGCTCGCCGGCGCAGTGCATATCCAGCACCTGGGCGATCAGCCTCTCGTGGCGCCGGCGGGCGTTGCTGGCCTCCGCTTCCGGCTTCGCCGGCGTCTTCTCGGGCTGCTGGCCTGCCGGCGATCCGGGCCCCTGCCCGTCGGTCAGCGGCGCGTTCTGAAGACGCAGCTGGTACACGACCGAAAGCACGTGACCGGCATCGTCCCGGTCCCAGCGATGCGAGACAGGCAGGTAGCCGGCCGCCTGCGCCTGCGCGGCATCGGCACGGTACGCCGCCGCGGCCACCTCAGGGGTGGGGCCGCGATAGATCCGCGGGACGGGCTGGTCGGTGTCGCGGGGCGGGGCACCCATCTGCCGTTGACTGATCCTTCCTGGCCTTGCCGTGGTGCGTGGGTCCGTTCGTCGGTCGCGCCAGAAGATGAGACCACGGACCCGATTGGCCGCCAAGTCCCCCGATGGCGATGCGCAGTGACCCAAGAGTATCGGCCCGTCCGCCTCGGGTCGACTGTCCGCCCGCCCGGGTTCACTCCGCGCCGGCGAGGCCGAGTGCAGTCTCTTCCGATCAGTCGCTTCCGACAGCGTCTCGCGCGCCGAGCAGCCGACCGACTCCCGGCTGACCGATCAGCCTCATCAGGCGGCGGGCCGTCGAGGGCGGCAGCCGGCCCAATGCGCGTGCCGCATCGGCGAGCTCGCCCGGTGGCAGGCCCGCCAGCTGTGTGATCAGGCGCTGCATCGAGCGGTCATCGATCCGATCGAGGACGCGGAACAGGCGCTCGAGGTCGGTTGCCTCCGTGCCCACTACCGCCCCGATCCCGCGGTTGAACAGCCGGACGAACTCGACCAGTCGATCCAGGCGCTGTCGAAGTGCGTCCGCGCCAGCTTCGGTCGCTCGCCGTTGGCACTCCTCCAGCAGCGGCATCACGGGATCGGTCTCGCGCTCCTTGCGCGCCAGCGCGACCTGTCGGAACCACTGCCAGTTGTCGCCGACGGGCACCCAGGCCTTGGCCGCCGGTCCCCGCTGTCCCACCCGTCGTGGCTCGACCTGCTCGATAAGCCCCCAGCTCTGGCAGTCGGCGAGAGCTAGCAGGGCAGCCCTGTGTGAGAGGCCCAGCGCCATCCTGACCTCAGCCTCGGTGAGTGGACCGCCGTGGGCCAGCAGGTATCCCTGCACGGTCGCGGTCGACGGGGCCACGCCCCAAGCCGCACCGATCCTGCCCCAACGGGCGGCGAAGTCGCGCCTGATCTGCTCGGACTCGTCCACAACTAGTTCCTTGACAGTAGCGGGTTAGCGGCGGATACTGGCTACACGCACTTAACGAGTATCGCACACGCGGGGAGCTTCAATTGGTCGTCGCGGACATCCTGGTGACCGGCACCGATAGCAGGTTGGGTCGGATGCTCATGGTGGAGCTTCGTGCACGCGGTCACGTCCCGGCGCAGTTGCAGGAAGCGGCCCCGGACGCTGCGCTAGGACGAGCGCAGGCCGTGGTCAACACCGTGCGCGACACGTCGCTCATGCGCCAGGTCGTGGACGCGCTGGCGCGTCTGCCAGCCGAGCGGCGCCCGCTAGCGCTCATCGAAGGTTCAGGCGATGGCGCCTGCCGGGCAGCGGCTGCGGCCGCCCAGCGGCTCGGCGTACGCGTCGTCCTGATCGAGACCGAAGTCGGCCTGCCGGCAGCTCACGTGATCGGCCTGATGGTGCACGCTGTTCGCGCCTGGGACCTGACCGGTCGGGTAGACCGCGGGGCCGCTGAGCGGAGCGGATACTTCTCCTGCCACCAAGTCGCCGAGGGCGGGCAACTCGTCGGCGCCAGCCGCTGACCAATCCCTGATCACACGGACCACTCAACGAGCCTGGGAGCTGCACGTGAGTGATGCGCAGGCGGTGTGCCTGCGGTAGCGTGCACGGCGCTGCATGCTGGAGATCTTCCGACCTCTCGTCACGGCCCTGGTCGATCACCCGCGCCTGACGGCGCTTCTGGCCGCGCTGTTCATCGCCGCCTCCGGCGTGATCTATCGCTTTGCCGACGTGACCGCCGACACGGCGACCTTCTTCCGCGCGTTCTATGGCCTGCCGCTGCTGGCCGCGGTGGCCCTTCTGGAGATGCGCCGCTCGCGGCCGTTATCGATCAAGGCCCGGTTGCTGTCGGTGGTGGCCGGCGCGTTCTTTGCGCTGGACCTGTTCTTTTGGCACCACGCGATCGATGCGGTAGGCGCCGGCATGGCCACCGTCCTGGGCAACTTGCAGGTGGTCATCGTGGCCATCGCCGCCTGGCTCATCTTCGGTGAGCGACCCACGCGCCGGACCCTCGCCGCGCTGCCGATCATCCTGGCCGGGGTTGTCCTGATCGCAGGCGTGATCGGCGCAGGCACCTACGGCATCGACCCTCCACTGGGCGTCCTGCTGGGGGTCCTGACGGCCATCGCCTATGCCGCGTACCTGCTCATCATTCGTCCGATCAACCGCACCCGAACGGCCGAGCCGGTCGCCATCGCCACGGCCTCGACGGCCGGGGTGGCGCTCGCCCTCGGCCTGGGCACCGGGCAGCTGAACCTCATTCCGAGCTGGCCAGAGCACGGCTGGCTGGTGCTGCTCGGCGTGACCGCGCAGTCGGTGGCATACCTGCTGATCTCCATCTCTTTGCCCAGGCTGCCGGCGGTCACCACCTCGATCATCCTTCTGGGACAGCCGGTGGCGGCAATCTTCCTGGCCATGCTGCTGGTCGGCGAGTCACCATCGGTTGCGCAGCTGACCGGCGTGGGGCTGGTCATCGCCGGCATCGCCATGGCCACATTCCCGCTGGCCCGCCTGCGCCGGCGGGCCATGCCGGTGACGACACCGTGACGGTTGCCCGGACGGTGGTGATCGCCTATGCCGGCGCCCTGCTGCTGCAGACCGTTCAGCACCTCCTGTGGCCCCAGCGCGACGGGATGCTCGCCATCGCTCAGGTCGGCGCACCGCACCTCTTTGCGCCGCTCGTCGTGCTCCTGCCGGCGGCACTGGTCATGCGCAGGCGGGCGCTGCTGGCAGTGGTTGCCGTGGCCGCGCTCGTCGGTGCCCTGCGCTTCGGGCCAGCCATGATCGCGTTGCCGCCAGGCGTGCCGGCTGCGCACGCGCCGCTGCACGTGGCGACCTGGAACCTGGCCGCCGGCGAGGCGAGTGCGCGCGACGTGGTCGACCGCCTGCTGGCCTCGGACGCAGAGGTGGTGGCCCTGCCCGAGCTGACCCCGCCGCATGCCTTCGCGATCGAGGCATCGCCAGAGTTGCGCGCCCGCTTCCCCCATCGCCTGCTGGCGCCGCATCACGGTGTCCTGGGGATGGGCCTTCTCAGCGCTCATCCGCTGCGCGAGCGCCAACGCAGCACTGATCCGCCGCACATCCTGGCCGAGCTCCAGGCGCCGTCCGGCCCACCGATCGTCACGCTGGCGGCCCACCCGCTGCCGCCCCGGTTCGGCCTTGCCGGGGGCGCATTGCCGGTCGGCTACGCCGCTGAGGGCCGGGACCATGACCTGGCTCACCTGCGTTCGATGTTCGAGCACCACCTGGCGGCCGGCCGACCTGTACTGGTGCTGGGCGACCTGAACGTGACCGATCGTGAGGTCGCCTACGGGGAGTTCACGGCCGGCCTGGTCGACAGTCACCGGCGGGTGGGCGTGGGGCCCGGCAGCACCTGGCGTCCGCTGCGCCTGTCGGCGCTGCCCCTGGGCATCCTGCGCATTGACTATGTGCTGACAGGCGGACCGCTCGAGCCACTCTCGATCTCGACCGAGTGCACGCCGGCGACCGGCGACCACTGCATCGTCTGGGCAACCCTGGCATTACTCGGCCAAGCTGCCGGACCAGAGGCGAGCGCACCACCCCTCGCGCTGGGAGCCCCTTGAAGCGCCGCCTGACGCCGTCCTGAACTTCGCCGCCGGCCTATCATTCGGTGCCCATGCCCGGCATCTCGCGCAAGGCTGACACCTTCACCGAGTCGGTCATCCGGGAGATGACGCGCCTGGCGATGGCCAACGAGGCGGTCAATCTGGCCCAGGGCTTCCCCGACTTCGCCGGCCCGGCAGAGCTCAAAGAGGCCGCCAAGTCAGCCATCGATGCCGATATCAACCAGTACGCCATCACCTGGGGCGCGCGGGACTTCCGGCAGGCCATCGCGGCGAAGACGGCGCGCTTCCATCCGGATTGGCTGGTGGACCCCGAGACGGACATCACGGTCACCTGCGGCGCCACCGAGGGAATGATTGCGGCCATGCTGGCGCTGCTCGACCCCGGCGACGAGGTGATCGTCTTCGAGCCGTTCTACGAGAACTACGGCCCCGACGCCATCCTGTCCGGGGCCGTGCCGCGCTACGTCACCCTGCACGAGCCCGACTGGTCCATCGACGAGGATCAGCTGCGCGGGGCCTTCGGGGCGCGCACTCGGGGGCTCGTGCTCAACACGCCGCACAACCCGACCGGCAAGGTCTTCAGCCGGACCGAGCTGGAGCTGATCGCACGGCTGTGCATCGAAAACGACGTTGTGTGCTTCACCGACGACATCTACGAGCACATCCTCTACGACGGCGAGCACATCCCGATGGCCACGCTGCCCGGCATGGCCGATCGCACCGTTGCCATCAACTCGCTCTCCAAGACGTACTCGGTCACGGGCTGGCGGGTGGGCTGGGTCATCGCTCCGCGGCCGCTGACGGCCGCCATCCGCAAGGTGCACGACTTCCTGACCGTCGGTGCGGCGGCGCCTCTTCAGGCGGCTGGCGCAGTGGCGCTGTCCATGCCGGACGGCTACTACGAGGCACTGGCAGCCGGTTACCGCGAGCGCCGGGATGTGCTGATGGCGGCATTGGACGCGGCCGGCTTTCGGGCATCCCCGCCCGACGGCGCGTACTACGTGATGACCGACATCAGCGGCCTGACCGACGAGGATGACGTCACGTTTGCGCGCCGCCTGACTGCCTCGCCCGGCGTGGCGACGGTGCCCGGCTCCTCGTTCTACTCGCGCCCTGAGCTGGGTCGGTCCAAGGTCCGGTTCGCCTTCCCAAAGAAGGTCGAGACGCTCAACGCGGCGGCCGAGAGACTGCTCGCGCTTCGCTAGCTGAGGGCGGCCGGTGCGAGCCGGCGCCGACAGGGTCTGTTCGCCCGCGCCGAACAAACCGGGGCGCATCGGGCAATCAGGCGTCGTGGCGGTGAGCTTGGCCCGCGTCCGTTCGAGGGTGTCGAACAAGTCGCGGGGAGGTAGACGTCCGTGGGACTTACGCCGCGCTCCGTCCCCGTTTCTTTGCCCTCGGCGAACGTGGCGCCGTTCTCGCGGGCTAGATGAAGACGATGGCGTTGGCGCCGGGGTCGCGCCCGCGCGACAGCGCGGCCATCGCTACTCTGGTGTCCAGCGGGAAGGCGTCGCGCAGCAGCTCCCTGACGGCCTTCAGGGCGCGCCGATTGTGCTCGGAGTCCCTGAGCACGACGATCAGACAATCTGTCTGCCCGTCGCGCTGCTTGAGGTGCAGCTGGCGAAGCTGCGCCTGGCAATCGTGAAGTCGGGTGATGAGCTCGATGGCGCAGCGGCAGCCGGGCAGCATGAGGACGGCATCGAACGCCCGTCGGTCTGCCGGGTCACCTGTCACGGCCTGCTCTACCTTGATCGCCAGCCCCACAGGCAGCCGGCTGCGGAAGGACGTCCACATCCGCACCTGGCCGGCATCGCGGAGAGGCTCGCCTTCCGGATAGACCCTGACTCGCGCCCGCATCCCGACTGCGGCTGCATGCATCGCCAGCCGATCCGGTCGCGGCCCGGGCTCGGCGCCCCTTTCCACCCCCAGCACGACCGATGGCGCGCAGCCCACTCGCTGGGCCACCTCACGAAGAGTCAGGCCGGCGATCAGCCGCGCAGTCCGCAGATCCTCGCCCAGCTCGGCGAGGTCACGATGCATGAGCCAGACAGATCGCTCGATGCGGCGCTCTCTACCGGCCATAGCCAGGACGCTAGGGGGAGACGCTTGCCAGCGACTTGCCATCGCCTGCACTGTCGTTTCACGAGCGATGTGGTTAGCCCTGCTTGCGGGCGATTGCCCGGGCCAGCTCCTTCTTGTCCATCTTCGAACGACCGTCGACGTCGAGTTTCTTGGCGCGCTCGTACAGCTCCTGTTTCGTCGAGCCGAAGTAGTCGACGCCGCCGAAGGTCTCGCCCTTGCCCTCGCGAGCCTCCTTGCCACCCCGCGCGGCACGCGGGTCGGACGGGCCTTTCTCGTCCTTGGGCTCCCAGTGGTCGTCGACCTTCTCAAATGAGTGCTTGACCGCCGCGAACGCCGTGCGGTGCGCTCGTTCGCCCTCGCCATACGAGTCGACGGCGTTGTCGTGGGACTTGATCCAGGTGCGCTGTGCCTTTGCGGGCGACCGCTTCAGCGTCCCCGGGAGCTCTTTCTTGCCGGGCATTCATCACCTCCAGCGCCGATCGTCGCCGCGCCGGGCAACGTTGGTATTGGCAGGCGGCCCGGGGAGCGTTGCAGTCGGGTTGTGATCCCGACTGTAGGCTGGGCATCGTGCCCAGCCAACGCCCGCGCTCGAGGCGGTCCGACAACCCGGCGATCCGCGCCGAGCCGCGAGGGATCGGGACGGCCCGTGCGCGCGATCCGCTGGCACGCGAGGTCAAGCTGCTGGGCGCGCTGCTGGGCCAGGTGATCGTCGAGCAGGCGGGCCTGGCCGCGCTGGAGCTCGTCGAGCGAGTGCGCAAGTCGACGATCGCCATTCGGCGGCACGGGCCGGGCTCGGCGGCAGGACGGAGCCAGCGCGAACGGCTGACCGCCGAGCTCGATGCGATCGGGCTGCCTGAGGCCGAGGTGCTCATCCGCGCTTTCAGCCTGTACTTCCAGCTGACCAACCTGGCCGAGGAGAAGCAACGCATCCGCGCGCTTCGCCAGCGCCTTCGAACCGGCGCCCGGGGTGCCGTGGATGAGTCGGTGGTCGCCGCAGTCCTGGGCATGCGGCGTCGGGGCGTTCGCGGCGAGGAGGCTGACCGACTGATGAGGGGCCTGTCGATTGCGCCGGTGCTGACCGCGCACCCCACCGAAGCTCGGCGACGAACGACCCTCGTCGCCCTGCGCCGCGTCTACCGCCTGCTCGACCGGCTCGACGACCCGCGGCTCACCCCCGCCGAGGATGCCCACGCCAGGCGCCGTCTGCGCGAGGAGATCACGCTGCTGTGGCACACCTCGCCCATCCGCGTGGTCGCCCCGGGACCTCTCGACGAGGTGCGCAGCGCGATGGCCATCTTCGACGAGACGCTTTTCGTGGTGACGCCGCGGTTGTACCGCGCGCTCGAGCAGGCGCGCCTCCAGTCAGCCGGCGGGGAGCCAACGCGCGAAGGAGCCGTGCCGCCACGGACGCACGCTTACCTGCACTGGGGATCCTGGATCGGTGGTGACCGCGACGGTAACCCCAACGTGACCGCCGCCACGACTCGCCAGGCGCTGCACATCCAGGCCGACCACGTGCTGCGTGCCTACGAGGCCGTGTGCCGGCGGCTGATGGAAACGTTCTCGGTGCGCGCGCCGGAGGATGGCGCGCTGGCTGAGCGGCTGGCCGCGGACGCCGCCGAGCTCCCGCATACAGCCAGGGAGCTGGACCGCCGCTTCCCGGGGGAGCCGTTCCGGCGCCGGCTCGGCTACATCGCGGAGCGCATCCGGCGTACCCGGCTGCGCCTGACCAGCGCTGAGGCGCCGCCCGCCGAGGCTATCGTCGGCGGCTATCCCACCCCTTTCGCCCTCTCCGCCGCGCTCGACGAACTGGCCGAGCAGATGTCCACGGCGGGGCTGGATCGGGCGGTGTACGGGGAGCTTCAGAGCCTGCGCTGGCAGCTCGAGACGTTCGGGTTCCACGGCCTGTCCCTCGAGGTGCGCCAGCACAGCGAGGTGCACTCTGCGGCGCTTGCCGGCAGAGACCCCACCGGGGACACCCTCGAGACTTTCCGCGCAATCGCCGAGATCCAGCGGCGCTTTGGCGAGGCGGCGCTGCATCGCTACGTGATCAGCTTCACCCGCTCCGCGGCCGACGCCGTGGCCGTTCTGGAGCTGGCCCGCCGGGCCGCTGGGTCGGCCGTGCCGGCCCTCGACGTCGTCCCGCTCTTCGAGTCGGCCGATGCGCTGGAGAGTTGCGGGCAGATCGTTGAGGAGCTGCTCACCGAGCCGTCGTATCGGGCGCACCTGGAGCGTCGGGGCCGCCGGCAGGAGGTCATGCTCGGCTACTCGGATTCGACCAAGGAGTCAGGCGCCCTGGCCGCGGCCTGGATGCTCTACCGGGCCCAGGAGCAGCTGATCGAGGTGTGCCGGCGGCACGGCGTCGAGCTGGCCCTGTTCCACGGCCGCGGCGGAGCCCTCGGCAGGGGAGGTGGGCCGATGACGCGTGCGATCCTGGCCCAGGCGCCGGGCTCGGTCGACGGCCGGCTCAAGCTGACCGAGCAGGGCGAGGTGATCGCCGACCGCTATGCCAACCCCGCGATCGCGCTGCGCCACCTCGAACAGCTGACCTACGCCGTCCTGCAGGCGTCGACGCCAGCGCACGAGGAACAGCTGCGGGCGGCCGCCGCGGGCGGCCGCCAGGTCCTGGACGAGCTTGCCAAGAACGCGCGGTCCGCCTATAGGGCGCTGGTCTGGGAGAACCCCGGTTTCGAGGAGCACTTCCGTCGGGCGACGCCCATCAGCGAGCTGTCCGGGATGGGCATCGGCTCCCGCCCGGCCGCACGGTCTGGGCGCGCACAGGCGCCCGAGCTGGACGCCCTTCGCGCGATCCCGTGGGTCTTCGCCTGGTCCCAGTCACGGGCCAACCTGCCCGGCTGGTACGGCACCGGGTCGGCGCTGGCCGAATACAGAAGGCGTCACAGGGGCAGCGGCCTGCGGCGGCTGCGCGAGCTCTACCGATCGTGGCCCTTCTTCGCCAGCGCCCTGGACAACGCCGAGCTGGTCCTGGCCCGCGCCGACATGGCCATCGCGGAGCGCTACGCGTCGCTGGCCGGCGAAACGGGGCGGCCCATCTGGGAGAGCATCCAGACCGAGTACGAGCGCACGGTCGAGCAGATCCTCGACCTCACCGGCCGGAAACGGCTGCTTGACGACATGCCGGTCCTGCAGCGCTCGATCGAGCTGCGCAACCCGTACGTCGATTCGCTGTCCGAGATGCAGGTCCTGCTCCTTGGCCGGGTGCGCCGCATGCCCGACGACGACCCGCAGCGGCGCGAGTTGCTGCGCCTCGTGCACCTGACGGTGAGCGGCGTCGCCGCCGGCCTGCAGAGCACCGGCTGAGCCGAGCTGCGGCTGGAGCTCGAGCCACAGGTATTCGCGCGGGCTCAGCCCGGAGGCCTGGATGTGGGCTGCCTTGTCGCGCCCGAAATAGCGGTAGTGCCACGGCTCCGGCTGGTAGCAGGTCCAGTGCGGGCTGCGGCCAGGCGGGTAGCTCATCAGGAACCCGAACCGCCAGGCGTTGTCGGCCAGCCAGCCGTGGTCACCGCCCAGGTCGACCGCCGTGCCCAGCTGGTGTTCGGAGTGGCCGGGTCGCGCAACCGAGCGTAACGCCCTGGCCTCGCCCTGCTCGGCCACGGCCCGCTCGTAGAGCGCGGACTGATGGCGGTGGCTGCGGTAGCCACTGTTCAGGTCCAACCGCCGACCCTCGGCGCGTGCCGCCCTCAGCATCGCTCGCAGGTCGCCGACTGCGGCCGCACGCAGTCGGACGGACCGCCCTTTCCAGTGGACATCGACCAGGTCGGGCGGGGCGTAGCCGGCCGGCAGGCGGTGCTCGGTGTCGAGAAGTGTGTCGGCCCACTGGTCGTGGCCGGCCGCGGGCGCCGGTCGGTCACCGACCACGCAGGCGGGGAGCGCGGTCGGCGGAGGAGGGCCCTGATGGGCGACCACGCCGCGGTAGGCAAGGCCGGGCGCGATGACAGCGGCACCGACGGCGAGGAGGACGGCAAGCAGCCGGCGCGGCTGGTGTGGATCGGGCTTCATTTGCATGACCCGATCGTCGAGTCGCGCCGGTCGCGCTCCAATCGACCGGTTCCACGAAGCCGATTAGGGGAAATCCCCGATCGGAAGCGTCGCCGCCCGATGTGACAATGCGGCCGATGCTTGATCGACCGGCTGACCGTATAGCCGCCCTGCTCGCGCTTGCCGCTATTGCCCTGTCCGTTGTATCGGCGGGCGGGCTCTGGGCGTATGGCTGGTTGTTCGTCGCAGGGGGAGTCGCGATGCTGGTGGTGGGATCCTGGTGGCTCTCCCGTCAGGCTCCAGGGGCGCCTTTCCGCGAGCTGGCAGTGCCGGTCTCGGTTGCAACCGTCATGCCCGTCTTCGGCGCAGTGATGAGCACCGGTGCCTTTGGCGATCCGCTCTCGGTCGTGCCATGGCTGTTGGTCGGCGCCGCCAGCGGGGTGGTGGGCGCCGGACTAGCCGACCGCCTGCCTGAGCGCCATCGGATCCCCGGGCGAGTCCTGGCGCTTGCCCTGGCCGCGTCCGGCGCCGGCCTGGGCGTCGTCTCCGGTTTCATATGGGATCCCTCGGGAGCGCAGTCGGTCGTAGCCCTGGCCGGCGTGCTGGCCATCGCCGCCTCCACAGCTGCGCCGGGAATCCTGGCCGGCGCCGAGTGGCGAGCATCCCCGTCCGAGCCGGGACGCAGCGTGGTCTCAGCGCTCGAGGTTGGTGTCATCGGACTGACCCCCGCGATCGCGCTGTTGACGCTGTGGAGCGGCTGGCCGGTGGCCCTTTCGCCCCGTGCCCTCCTGCCGCTGTTGCTGTGGATTGCTTTCGTGCTTGCGGGCCAGTTTCTCGCAGTGAGGCCACTCGCCCGCACGGCCTCGGTCGCCACCACGCAGCGCGACCTTGTCGTGGCGGCAATGGAGGCCGAGCGATCACGCATCGCGGCGGATATCCATGACGACGCGCTGCAGGAGCTGACCCTGCTCGCGTGGCAGCTCGACAGCAGCGGGCAAGGGGAGGGCGCGAGGACCGCGCGCGAGATCGCCGATCGGCTGCGCTCCATCTGCGGCGATCTCCGCCTGCCGATCCTCGATGACCTGGGCACCGGGCCTGCGCTCGAGTGGCTCGTCGAGCGCGTCGCGCGGCTTGCCGGAGGCGAGGTGCGGCTCGAGCGCGGCGACCAGGTGCGGCCGCCGGCCGACGTGGAGCTGGCCTTCTTCCGGGTGGCCCAGGAGGCGCTATCCAATGCCGTGCGCCACGGCCGGCCGCCGATCGTGGTGCGTTACTGGACCAGCCCGTCGGGTGCCTCACTGTCGATTGATGACGCGGGCGGCGGCTTCGACCCGGTGCGGGCTGAGGCCGGAGATGGCCACTTCGGGCTGCTCAACATGCGCCAGCGCGCAGAGCAGGTCGGCGCTCTGCTCGACATCCGTCGGTGGCCGAGCGGTGGAACGCAGGTCGCTCTCGAGTGGCGGGCGCAGTGAGCGACCCGCGCGCCGAGCCGCATGCCGTGGGCTCAGCGCCGATCCGCGTGGCCGTCGTCGACGACCACCCGGTACTGCGCGAGGGCATCGCTTCGCTGCTGGCTGCCCAGCCGGATATGTCGGTGCTGGCCCGGGGCGAGTCGGTCGAGGACGCCCAGCGCATCCTTGTCGCGGCCGAAGTCGATGTGCTCGTGCTCGATGTCCGCCTCGGCCAGGACAGCGGCCTCAATGCGCTGCAGGGCGGGCCGCAGCGGCGGCCGGCCGTCGTCGTGTTGACCGCATACGACTACCCGCAATACGCCCAGGCGGCGCTCAAGCTGGGCGCCGCGGGCTTCGTCCTCAAGAACGCCCCGATCGACCAGCTGCTCGCCGCCATCCGCAACGCCGCCGCCGGCGGCTTGACCTTCTCCGTCCGTCCGGCTGAGTCCCTGGCTCTGACCCCGCGCGAGATGGAGGTAGTTCGGCTGGTGGTGGAGGGACGTTCCAACGACGAGATTGCTACCGAGCTGGGCATCGCGCCAAAGACCGTGGAGACGCACCTGAGGCGCGTATTCGAGCGGGCGGCCGTCGCCTCGCGCACCGAGCTCGCGACGCGTGCGCTGCGCGAGGGGTGGCTGGAGCTGCCACTCAGCGATCCGAGGCCAGGTACGCAGCCGATTCGCAACGAGATTGATGGCACGGCAGGGGCTGCCCGGGAGTGACTGCCGAACACCGACTGGCGAACATGCCCGGCGGAGGAGGGCCCGAGCTTTGGCTGAGGAAACCGAGAAGGAACGGATCGACCGGGAGGTCATCGAGCTGCTCAACGAGCTGCGCGTCACGTTGCCCGGCGTGCAGGTGCTCTTTGCCTTCCTGCTGATCCTGCCCTTCCAGCCTGGCTTCGCCGAGGTGACCGACCTCGAGCGGGCGGTCTACTTCGTGGCCTTCCTGGCGACGACGGCGGCGACGATCATGCTCATCACGCCGGCCAGCTACCACCGCCTGCGCTTCCGGGCCGGCGACAAGCTGCGCATGCTGCTCATCTCCAATCGGCTCGTGATCGGCGGGTTGCTCTGCCTGGCCGTGGCGATCACGGCCGCTGTCTACCTGATTGCGGAGGTGGTGGTCGGCGACGTCGGTGCCCTCGGCGTCGCCGCGGCGGCTGCCATCGGCCTGATCGCCTTCTGGTACCTCGTGCCGCTGCTGGGGAAGGTCCAGGAGCAGCAATGACCAACTCGGGGGGAGACGGCGGACGGCACCATTCACCGGCGCGGATCCAGCGTGCAGCACGAGAGCTGCTGAACCTTGAGGAGCTGATGCCGGGCCAGGCGGAGGCGGTAGCAGCCGTGCTGGAGGGCAGGGACACCCTCGCCGTACTGCCCACCGGCGGGGGCAAATCCGCCATCTACCAGATCGCCGGGGCGCTCATCCCCGGTTCGACGGTGGTCATCTCGCCGCTGCTTGCATTGCAGCGCGACCAGCTGCAGTCGATCGAGGGCATGGAAGCAGGTGAAGGCGCGCTGATCAACTCGACCCTGCGCGCGCGGCAGCGGGAGGAGACGCTCGACCTGATCGAGGACGGCGCCCTGGAGTTCATCCTGCTGGCGCCGGAGCAGCTGGCCGACAGCGAGGTCCTGGACGCGCTCGAGGCCTCGAGCCCCTCTCTCTTCGTGGTGGACGAGGCGCACTGCCTGAGCGACTGGGGCCACGACTTCCGGCCCGACTACCTCCGGTTACGCGAGGTCGTGCGTCGCCTGGGCCATCCCACCATCTTGGCCCTCACCGCGACGGCGGCACCGCCGGTGCGCGAGGAGATCATCGAGCGGCTGGCCATGCGCAAGCCGGCAGTAATCGTTCACGGCTTCGACCGGCCCAACATCCACCTGGAAGTGGTATCTCGTGGTGACGAGCGAGCCAAGATCGACGCCCTCACCGAGGCTATTGCCAACGCGCAGCCGCCGGGCATCGTCTATGCCGCGACCCGTCAGGCGACAGAGGACCTGGCCGACCGGCTGATCAGCGCCGGCGTGCGCGCTGCCGCTTACCACGCGGGCATGCCCGCGCGTGAGCGCGAACGCGTGCAGGACGCTTTCATGGCTGATCGAGGCGAGATCGATGTGATCGTGGCCACGACCGCCTTCGGCATGGGCGTCGATAAGCCCAACGTCCGCTTCGTCTTCCACGCGAGCGCGAGCGAATCGCTCGACGCCTACCATCAGGAGATCGGCCGCGCAGGTCGCGATGGCGCGCCGTCGCGCGCCGTTCTCTTCTACCGCGCCGAGGACCTGGGTCTGCGCCGCTACTTCGCCGCTCGTGGTCGATTGCAGCAGGAGACTCTCGAGCAGGTGGTCGAGTGGCTCCGGGCGTCAGCCTCCCGCCGGTCGGTTCCAGTCGAGCAGATTGCCCAGGCGGTTGACCTCTCCAGGGCGATGACGATGCGCGCGCTCGACCGCTTGTCGGTGCTCGAGGCCTGCACGTTGGACAAGGGCCGGGCCCGGGCCAACCCAGACGACCAGCGCACGCCGGCCGAGGTTGCCGGTGAGGCGGTTGCGGCCGAAGAGCGGCGGCTGGCGTATGACCGATCCCGCGTCGAGATGATGCGCGCCTACGCCGAGACGCGGGAGTGTCGCCGCAACTTCCTGCTCAACTATTTCGGCGAAGGAGCTGAGGGTGGGTGTGGCAGGTGCGACAACGACCTGCGGGCGGCCGACCAGGAAGTCGGTGGCCGTGTCGCCGGCGCCCAGGCTGCGGGACAGGATGTCCCCTTCGAGCTGAACTCGCGCGTCCGCCACTCGGCTTTCGGCGAGGGCACCGTTCAGCACTACGACGACGGCGGCGTGACGGTCCTCTTCGACGACGGCGGCTACAAGACGCTCGACGCCGACCACGCGGTCAATGAGGGGCTGCTCAAGCTGGCCGGCGCTTAGCCCTTGAGCGCGCCGGCCATCAGCCCGCGCAGGAAGAACCGGCCCAGCACGATGTAGACGACGAGAGTCGGCAGCGCCGCCAGCAGCGCGCCGGCCATCTGCACGTTCCATTCCACGATCTGGCTGCCGGCCAGGTTGTTGAGCGCAACGGTGACCGGCCAGGCATTAGGTCTGGTCAGCACGATGGCGAACAGAAATTCGTTCCAGATGTTGGTGAACTGCCAGATCAGCACGACCGCGAAGCCGGGCAACGAGAGCGGCAGCGCGATGTGGCGGTAGATGCCGAAGAATCCCGCGCCATCGATCCGGCCTGACTCGATCACCTCGCCGGGCACGGTCGCGTAGTAGTTGCGGAAGATCAGCGTCGTGATCGGGATGCCGTAGACGACGTGAACCAGGATCAGCCCGGGGATGCCGCCGACCAGGTTGATCTGCTGCATGAATTGGACCAGCGGGATGAGGATCGCCTGATAGGGGATGAACATGCCGAAGAGGAAGGCGGTGAAGATGACGTCCGATCCGCGGAACTTCCACTTGGAGAGGATGTAGCCGTTCATCGAGCCGAGCGTCGCCGACAGGAGGGCCGCGGGGATCGCCAGCATGACCGAGTTGGCCAGGTTGGGGCCCAGGGCGGCGAAGGCGGCCTGGAAGTTGTCGACGTAGAGGCCCGAGGGCAGCTCCCACATGCGTGCCAGGCTCACGTCGGCAAAGGGCTTCAGGCCGGTGATCAGCATGACCCACACGGGCAGCAGGAAGAAGGCGGCCAGAAACCCGAGCAGGGCCAGCTTGATCAGGTTGCCCGGCGTGAGGCCTCGCGTCACGTCGGCTCGAGTCGGCAGGCGCCTGCTGAAACGGTTCCGGGGGCCGATGGTGGCCGGCGGGATCGGGTAGGTCACAGCTCGGTCTCGCGGCGCATCGACCACACCAGGTAGGGCACGACCAAAATCGCCACGCTCAGCAGCATGAAGATGCCAATCGCGGCGCCACGCGCGTAGTTGTTGGCGTCGAACGTCGTCGTCCACATGTAGATGGCCGGCACGTCGAGCCGCAGGTCCCGGCCGCTCAACGCGATGATCAGATCGAAGACCTTGAGCGACAGGTGGCCCAGGATGATCAGTGCGCTGAGCAGGGCCGGCCGCAGAAGGGGCAGGACGATGCGCCGGTAGACCTGCAGCTCGCTCGCCCCGTCGACACGGGCAGCCTCCTTGAGCTCCTCCGGGATCGAGCGCAGGCCGGCCAGGAAGAGGGCCATCGTGAAGCCGGTCATCTGCCAGACGGCGGGCAGCGCCACGAAAGCCATGCCCCAGGGCGGCTCGCTGGTGTGCCACGCGCTCATCAGCGCATCCAGGCCGAGGCTGTCCAGCAGCAGGTTGAGGCCCGTCGTCCGCTGGCCGGTGCTCGGGTTCATCAGCCAGCGCCAGGCGACACCGGTGACGATCAGCGAGATGGCAAGCGGGAAGAGGAAGACGCTGCGAAAGAAGGACTCCGCAGGCACCTTGCGGTCGAGCAGGATGGCCAGCACCAGGCCCAGCCCGACACAGCCTCCAATGAAGAACGTGGTGAAGACGACCGTGTTGCGGATGTCGATCTGAAAGCGCCGGTCGTTGAGCAGGTCGGCGAAATTGGCCAGCCCGGCCCACGTGTAGTCGGGGATCAAGCCCTGCCACTCGCTGAGCGAGACACGCAGCGACCAGCCGATGAAGCCGTAGACGAACAGGCCGATCAGCACGATCGAGGGGCTGAGCATTGCTATCGGCACCCAGTGCCGACGCAGCGCGCGCGCGGCGGTCATGTCATCAGCGCAGTCGCCTGACGAAAACGGTCCGGTGCCCCGAGGGACACCGGACCGTCCTGGTTACCTTGTCTCGCCGATCACTCGCACGGGCCCAGGGCGGTGCAGGCCACGGCCAGCGCGGTCTGGAAGACCGTCACGTCGCGGTCGGCCAGGAACAGCCCGAGAGCCGTATCGATGCCGACCTTCCACGCGTCATTGGCTACCACGCCGTGCGTCAGCGAGCCGGCCAGCTCGTTGCTCTCCCAATCGTCCATCGCCGACTGCAGGTAGGCGTCGTACAGCTCCCGATCCGGGTCGGTCCGGGCCGGGATCGAGCCCTTGACCGGATTGAACGCGTCCTGGCCTTCCTTGGAGCCGGCGATCCGCAGCCAGGCAAGGGCGCCTTCGCGGTTGTCGACGCCGGACGGCAGGACGAAGCTGTCGGACAGCCACTGGAAGACACCGTCACTGCCGGGCGCCGCTGCCCACCCGAACGAGCCGTCAGCCGGGTCGAGACCCTGGGAGACGAAGTAGCCCTCCGCCCAGTCGCCCATGATGTTGAAGGCAGCGTCGCCGTCGAGCACCAGCTGAGCGGCCTGCTCCCAGGGCAGCGTTGAGGCGTCGTCGTTGGTGTAGTCGAGCACCTGGCTGAAGGTCTCGAGTGCTGCAGTCAGCTCAGCGCTGTTCCAGTCGCCGGTGCCATCCCACAGGGCCGCATAGGCCTCGTGGCCGAGCTCGCCCAGCAGCACCGTCTCGAAGAGATGCAGGGTGGTCCACTGCTCGCCCATGGCCAACGGGGTCACGCCGGCGTCCTGCAGCGTCTGTGCCGTCGAGAGGAACTCGTCCCAGCTGGTGGGCGGCTCCACCCCCCACTCTTCGAGGTTGGCTGGGACGTACCACATCACGTTGGCCCGGTGGATGTTGACCGGTACCGACCAGATGTTGCCGTCGCTCGAGATCTGCTCGATCAGCGTCTCCGGCATGACGTCCAGCCAGCCCTCCTCCTCGAAGAGGAAGTTGAGCGGTTCGAGCTGGTCGGCCGCGACGTACGTGCCGATCAGCTCCTGGCCGGCGTGTCCCTGCCACGACTCGGGTGGATCGCCCTGCGCCAGGCGCGTGGCGAGCACCGCCCGGGCGTTGGTGCCCGCGCCGCCTGCGACGGCGGCATTGACGATCTGGTACTCAGGGTGCCTGTCGGCGAAGACCTCGAACATCGCTTCGAGGCCGTCTGCCTCGCCGCCCGCGGTCCACCAGCTGAAGATCTCGACCTCGCCGCTGCCGGACGGCGTGCCGGCGGGTGGCGTGCCACCCGCGGGGCTCTGGCCCGCCGTCTGCCGCGGGGTCGGGGCAGGGCTTGTCGCCGGCGTGGTCGTGCATGCGACGATCAGGGCCAGAGCGAGAACGGGAGCGAGCGCCCGGGACGGGCGCCACACGAGAGCGCGCATTGCCTCTCCTCCTACTTCGCAGCCGTGCCGGCTGGTCATGCCGGTCAGGTGCGCACGGCCGCCATTGTCGCCGCCGGTAGCGGTCGATCGCCGGCACATTAATCGATCGTTGACCCGATTGCGAGCACCTTTTGGCCTCGCCGGGTTGCCATCCTAACAACCGTTTGTTAGAGTGCCAGCACCATGGCCATTGAGACCAGCCGGCGGCAGCAGATCGAGGACGCAGCCTCGACGCTCTTCCGCGAGCGAGGCTACGCAGCCACCAGCGTCCGCGACATTGCCCACGCGCTGAACATCCAGGGCGGCAGCCTCTACGCCCACGTGGCGTCGAAGGAGGACGTGCTGTGGTCGATCGTCAGCCGCGCCGCTGACCGCTTCAACGCCGAGGTTGCCCCGCTGGCCGCGGACCATTCGACCACCTTGGCGACGACCCGGCTGCGCCAGATGGTTCGCGCTCACGTCGAGGTCGTCACCAGCAGCCAGCGTGACGCCGCGGTATTCCTCCACGAGTGGCGCTTCCTGTCGCCCGACCGCCGCACCCAGATGGCCGAGCGGCGGGACGCCTACGAGGCGCTGTTCCGGCAGGCCATCGGCGAGGGCATCTCCGCCGGGACGTTTTCGGCCGTCGACCCGCGCGTGACGGCGACCGCCATCCTGACCGCTCTGAACGGGATTGCCACCTGGTACCGACCCGACGGCCCACTGTCTGCGCAGGAGATTGCGGACCAATACGCCGATCTGTTCCTGCGCGCGCTGACCTGCGACGCGCCAGCCTCACCGCGAAAGGATTGACCGATGACGGACCCCATCTCCCTCGCCCCGATCCTGCCACCGGAAGAGCGGCCAACGCCCGTCTTCGCGGACCCGGACCTGACCCCCGACGAGCGCTACCAGGCATTCGTTGAGCATGTCCACGGCGGCCTCAAGGTCGAGGCGCGCGACTGGATGCCCGATGAGTACCGCACCGGCGTCCTGCGCTTCGTCGAGATGCACGCCAACTCGGAGCTGATGGGCGTTCTGCCCGAGCGCGAATGGATCATGCGGGCGCCGACCCTCAAGCGGAAGCTGGCGCTGACCGCCAAGGTTCAGGACGAGGTCGGCCATGCCCAGCTGCTCTACCGCGTGGCGGAGGACCTGGGCAAGCCGCGCGAGCAGATGATCGAGGACCTGCTCAACGGCAGGACCAAGTTCCACAACGTCTTCCACTACCCGACCGAGTCGTGGGGCGACGTGGGCATCATCGCCTGGCTGGTCGACGCGGCGGCGATCGTGGCCCAGCAGGCGCTGCGCGATTCCTCTTATGGCCCGTACGCGCGGACGATGAAGAAGATCTGCTGGGAGGAGTCAGTCCACATCATGCACGGGCGCGACGTGGTCGTGACGATGATGAACGGCTCGCAGAAGCAGCGCGACATGGTCCAGGAGGCGCTCGATCGCTGGTGGGGCCCGCTGATGCAGATGCACGGCCCGCGCACCGACCCGGCCCGGGACCGCGACCTGTTCTGGCGGATCAAGGAGAAGACCGGCGAGCAGCTGCGCCAGGAGTTCCTTTCGACGTACGTGCCGCGACTGTGGGAGATCGGGCTGTATCCGCCCGACCCGGAGCTGCGCCTCGATGAGTCGACGGGCGAATGGCGCTACACCGAGCCTGACTGGCAGGAGCTTCGCACGGTCGTGACCAACAACGGCCCGAAGTCGCAGGAGCGGCTCGGGTTCCGCCGGCTCAGCTGGGACCAGACGGCGTGGGTGCGCCGGACCGTGCTCGCCGCGCCGGCTGCGGCGGCGGCCTGACAGGGCAGACTGCGGGCCACCTGATGCAGTCCATCCGCAATCTCATCGGCGCCGTCGCCTCATCGCTGCGCAGGGGGCGGGTGGCGCGCAGCGCCGACAGGCTCGAGGTTGAGCTGTCCCACGACGAGTGGTCCCAGTTCCGCCCGGATCGCCGCGTGCCGCTGTGCATCGCCACCAAGCACATTCGTTCATAGGCGCGATCAAAAGGGAACACTCAGTGACTTCCAACCGCACGACCGGGCCGCTCAACCAGCCGGGTGCCCCGACTGCCGCGCACGCCGCCGAGGCCCAGCCGAGCCAGGGCCGCCACGATGAGGCCGGCCGGCTCGGCCAGGGTGCCCGGACCGACGTCTTTGAGGTCTTACGCCAGGAGAAGGACGGCGACCCCATGCGTCATGCCGGCAACGTCGTCGCGCCGGACATCGAGCTGGCCACCCACTACGCCCGCGAGCTGTACAGCCGGCGCAACGAGAGCGTCCGATTGTGGATCGTTCCGCGCAGCCAGATCACGGACCTGTCCGATCCGGATTACCTCCAGCCGCCGCTCGACCGCAGCTTCAAGCGGCCCGGCGGGTACGTCATGCGCGACAAGCTCGAGGTCGCCAAGCAGCGCGCGGCGAGCGAGAAGGCCAAGGTAGACCGATGACCGCCGCCGAGACGCGCCGCCCGACTCGCCAGGTCATCGAGCCCGACCTGCCTCGCTTCGACCGGCGCGACCTGAACCCGAACCTGCGTGATGCGCTCGCGGAGCTGCTGCTGACACTCGCCGACGACGAGTTCGTGATCGGCTTCTGGGATTCAGAGTGGACGGGCATCGCACCCATGCTCGAGGAAGACGTTGCGTTCAGCTCGATCGCGCAGGACGAGATCGGCCACGCTCGGCTGCTCTACGAGATGCTCGGCCAGCTGACCGGCGAGACCGCCGACCGGATGGCCTATGGGCGCCAACCGGAGGACTACCGCCACTCGGCGCTGGTCGACCATGCCCGCAACGACTGGGCGTTCTCGATTGCTCGCCGGTGGCTGTACGAGACGGCCGACGCGGTCCGCCTCGCGGCACTGAAGGAATCGGCGTTCAAGCCGCTGGCCGAGGTCGTGGCCAAGATCCGCCGCGAGGAGCGCTACCACCTGGCCCACCTGGACGCCTGGCTGCGCCGCCTCGCCGAAGGTGGGCCGGAGCCGCGCCGGAGGCTCGAGCAGTCGCTGGCCACGCTCTTGCCCGACGGCTCTTCGGTCTTCACGCCCCTGGCGGGGGAGAGCCTGCTTGTCGAGGCGGGCCTGATCGCGGCCTCCATGGCCGAGCTGGCAGAGCGGTGGCGCTCGGAGGTCGGACCCGTGCTGAAAAGCCTCGGGCTGCCCGCGCCGGTCGACGGCAATCCTCCGGCCAACGGTAGGGACCACGCCCCGCCGTCGCACTCGTTCAGCTGGCTCTGGAACGAGTTCACCCAGGTCGTGCGGCTGGAGGAGGGGGTCGAATGGTGAGCGCGCCGAGTCGTGCTTCCTCAGCCGAGCCGGCTGGCTCGGCTGCGCGCGAAGCCGCCGGCCTCCGGCGGCTGCCGGGTTCCGGCCGTGGCTTGCGGCGACCGCTGGAGTCGGCCGTCTGGGCCGCGCTGCAGGATGTCCATGACCCCGAGATTCCGGCCATCTCCGTGGTCGACCTCGGTGTGGTTCGCAGTGTGCAGGCCGCTCCGGGGCGCGTCCGCGTCGAGCTGCTGCCGACCTTCGTCGGTTGCCCCGCCATCGGTGTCATGCGTGAGGCGGTGCTCGAGCGGCTGGACGATTTCGCCGATGAGGTCGAGGTGGAGATCACGTTCGCTGAGCCGTGGACAAGCGAACGGATCACTCCGGAGGGCCGCCGCCGGCTGCGCGAGAGCGGCTTCGCGCCACCGGTGGCGGGAGCTGACGACGACCGCGCCCTGCCGGTGCTGCCGGTTGCCGAGTGCCCGTACTGCGGCTCTCGCAATACCAGCCTGGAGAACGCCTTCGGCCCAACCCTGTGTCGCGCCATTTACCATTGCCGCAGCTGCACTCAGCCCTTCGAACAGTTCAAGGCGGTTTGATTGACGCGTAACGGTCTGGCGCGCCTGGTCGCGGCGCTTGGTGGGGTGGCGCTGCTCGTCTTCCTCTGGCTCTCGCTGCAGGGGCAGGGATCGTCAGTCGACGTATTCCTGCTGTCCATTGCGACGGTGGTCCACTTCATCGTCGTCGTCGCCTGGTGGCTTGCGCCATTCACGCCCCGCTGGGTGGTCGCCGGCTACGGGCTGATCCTGGCCTCGAGCGGTTTGGGCTTCCTGGTCGTGGCGCCACCCGAGGCGCCGGCGGTGATGGCGTTCTACGGAATGCTCGCCGGCGGCGCGCTGTCGGTCGTCGCGGCCATCATCGATCGATGACCTCCGCTATCCTGCGCTCTCCAAAGAGGAGGACCCGTCAATGGCTTTGATTCGTGTGACCGGTGCTGCGACGCTGTCGCTGGTGCTGGTCGCCTGTGGCGCAGGCGCACCGCCGACTGCAGCTCCGACGCCGGCAGATACGCCGGCCGCGACGCCGGTGCAGACGCCGGCTGGGACCGAGTGTGGCCCGGACAGCCCGCATCTCAAGAACGCGGGACAGCTGACGCTGAGCACTGACAACCCGGCCTTTCCGCCCTGGTGGGGCGGAGACCCGGAGGAGGAGTACGAGGGGCAGCCGGACGACGATGCCGGCTGGGAGGTCAGCAATCCGTACAGCGGCGAGGGCCTCGAGAGCGCCACGGCGTACGCCATCGCAGAACGGCTCGGATTCAGCCGTGACCAGGTGGTGTGGCTCCAGAACGCCGTCTTCGAGCAGGCATTCGCCCCAGGCCCCAAGCCCTTCGACTTCCACATGGCCCAGGTGTCGATCCGCCCGGAGCGCGCCGAGGCCGTTGACTTCAGCGACCCATACTTCGACTCGCATCAGTCGCTGCTGACGCTGACCGGCAACGACATCGCCGACGAGACCACCGTCTCGGGGCTGCAGGAGTACCGCCTCGGCGCCGCCGCGGCCACGACCAGCTACCAGCTGATCGAGGACGTCATTCAGCCGACCGTCGAGCCGTCCGTCTTCCCGGACAACGCGACCGCGCTGACTGCCCTGCAGAACGGCCAGATCGACGGCCTCGTCGTCGACCTCGGCACTGCGTTCTACATGCGCGACGCGCAGCTTGAGGATTGGGACACGCCCGATCCCGAGGGCACCATCGTCGGGGCCTTCCCGGAGTCGGCCCAGACCGATCAGGTCGGTGCCGTGCTCGAGCTGGACAGCCCCTTCACCGAGTGCGTGAACCAGGCGCTCTCGGAGCTGCGCGCCGAAGGCACGCTGGACGAGATCTTCGAGGAGAACATCGGTCAGCAGCTGGGGGTCTCGTTCTTCGAGCCGTAATCCGCTGCTGACTCCGCGCCGCCTATGACTGGCGAGGCCCATACGACCCGCGACGAGCTCCGTGCCCGTCGCGGGTCGCGGCTGTTCGGGCGGATGCGCCCGAGTGGAGTGATGATCGCGACGCTGAGCACGCTGGTCGTGTTCGGCGGCATCATCTTCGCTGTCGTCAATGCGCCCGGCTTCGATCGGGTCCAGGCGGCCTTCTTCGACCCGGCGCTCTTCGCGCGATCCGTGCCGCTGTTGGCCGAGTCGCTCTGGCGCAACATCCAGATCTTCGTCATCGCCGAGGTGGCGATCCTCGTGTTCGCGCTCGTGCTGGCCGTGATGCGCAGCCTGCCCGGGCCGGTCTTCTTCCCGTTCCGGCTGATGGCGATCAGCTACATCGAGTTCTTCCGCGCGATCCCCGGCATCCTGGTCATCTACCTGCTTGCACTGGGCGTACCCGGCCTGCGTATCCCCGGCCTGATCAACGAGCCCTTCTTCTGGGGCATCGTCGCGCTGGTCCTCGTCTGGTCCGCCTATGTGGCGGAGGTGTATCGCGCGGGCATCGAGGCGATCCACCCCAGCCAGGAGGCGGCGGCCCGGTCGCTCGGCCTATCGAGGGTTCAGGGGCTGCGCTTCGTGGTGCTTCCGCAGGCCATCCGACGGGTCGTCCCGCCGCTGCTGAACGACTTCATCGGGCTGCAGAAGGACACTGCCCTGGTCTCGTTCGTCGGCGTTGTCGAGATCTTCAGGCGCAGCCAGATCATCGCTGGCGGGGCCTTCAACTTCACGCCGTACATCGTCTGCGCGCTCTTCTTCCTGCTGCTGACGATTCCGACCGCTCGCCTGGTCGACTACTTCGCCAGCCGGGACCGCACCCGCAAGCTGGGCGGCGTCGGCGGGGTGGGCGGGGGCAGCCGGCGTGGTCGGTTGCTGGGGTCAGGCCCGCGATGAACGGCAGGGCGGACGCGCTCGTCGTCGAGGGCCTGCACAAATCCTTCGGTCAGCTGCACGTGCTGCGCGGCATCGACCTGACGGTGCGCGAGCACGAGGTGGTCGCGCTGATCGGCGCCTCCGGCTCGGGCAAGTCGACCCTCCTGCGCTGCATCAACCTGATCGAGGAGGTCGACGCGGGGCGGATCGTGATCGAGGGCGAGGAGATCACCGCCCACGGCGTGGACGTCGACCGGGTCCGGCGGCGGATCGGGATCGTCTTCCAGTCCTTCAACCTGTTTCCGCACATGACAGTGCTGGGCAACGTGACGCTTGCCCCGCGCAAGGTGCTCAGGCTGCAGCAGCGAGCGGCGGAGGAGCGAGCGATGGCGCTGCTCGAGCGGTTCGGGCTGGCCGACAAGCGCGACGAGTACCCCGACCGACTGTCCGGCGGACAGCAGCAGCGGGCAGCGATAGTCCGCGCGCTGGCCATGCAGCCCGACATCATGCTGCTCGACGAGATCACCGCTGCCCTCGACCCGGAGCTCGTGGCGGAGGTGCTCGACGTGATCCGCGAGCTGGCCGACGAGGGCATGACGCTGGTGCTGGCCACGCACGAGATGGGGTTCGCGCGCGACGTCGCCGACCGGATCTGCTTCCTGCACGAGGGCGCCATCCTCGAGCAGGGACCACCTTCGCAGATGCTCAACTCGCCGCGTGAGGCGCGGACCCAGCAGTTCCTCAAGCGGATCATCGACGCCGGGCGGCTGTAGCCGTCCCGACCGCCCTGGCCCCGTTTGGTTCGGTCTCAGGCGGCGGTGAAGGTCACCTCGTGATAGCCGCGCGCTCCGTCCGGGGCGGGCGGCGTGCGACGCAACTCCTGCAGCTGCCCGGTGCCGTCTGTGGCCCGAACGCGGACGCTGTGCGCGCCGCTGCTCACGTCCAGCGAGGCGCGCCACTGGACCCAGGCTGCGTCGGACAACGGCAGCGACAGCTCAGCGGACTGCCAGTCGCCATCGTCCAGCTGGACCTCGACCTGCGCCACCCCGCGCGCGGGCGCCCAGGCCACGCCGGCCACCTCCACCCGGCCCTGGGCCACGCGCGCTCCGCCCCGTGGCACATCGACGCGCGACTGGGTCAGGACCGGCGCTTCCTTGGCCCACCCGAGCGGGACCCAGTAGGCGTCGAAGGACTCAAGCGTGGTCAGCTCGATCTCGGTGATCCACTTGGTCGCCGACACGTAGCCATACAGCCCCGGCACGACCAGCCGGGCCGGGAAGCCGTGCTGGGCGGGCAGCGGCTCGCCGTTCATGCCCACCGCCAGCAGCGACTCGGCGCCTTCGCCGTCAAGGTGAGCCGTCGGGAAGCCGGCGGTCCAGCCATCGAACGAGCGACCCACGATCTGGGTCGCCCCCGCCTGCACCCCTGCCCGATCGAGCAGCGGTCGCAGCAGCGTGCCCGTCCAGGCGGCATTGCCCACCAGATAGCCCCCGACCTGGTTGGAGACGCAGGCCAGCGTCACGTAGCGCTCGATGAGCGGCATGGCCAGCACGTCGTCGTAGGTCAGCACGACCTCGCGCTCGACCATGCCATGGATGCGCAGGCGCCACGTCTCGGGGTCGATCCGCGGCACGGTGAGGTTGGTATCGATGCGGTAGAACTCGCCGGCCGGCACGATGATCGGCGCGACGCCCTCAATGGCCAGCTCGGCGGCCGGGGGCAGGGGAGGGAGCGGCTCCGCTGGCCGCGGAAGGGCCATCGGGGCGGTCACCTCGGGCACTCGCAGGCTCAGCCCACGCCCGATGAGCGCCACCAGAGCACCCACAGCAAATGCGCCGCCGGTCACCAACAGCAACTGGCGGCGCTCCACCGGGCGGCCGACGGCCGCGCCCATGGCCGTGTCGGCCGGGATGCTCCGCGAGTCGGCAGGACGGAGCGGGACCAGCAGCGGCAGCGCGGCAACTGCGACGACGACTCCCGCCCCCGCCACGATCAGCGCGGCCAGCGGGCCCGCCAGGGGGTCCCGGACAAGCAGCATGCCCAGAGCCAGGCCGAGCCCGGCAAACCCGAGCTGTGCCAGCGCGACGGAGACCCTGGCCAGCGCGCCGATCAGCCCACCGACGAGCAGCGATCCGACGGCCGTGCCCAGCTCCAGGACCGGCTTGTCCAGGTCGCCGAAAAGCTGGACCATCAGGTCCTTGGCGCCGGGTGGCTGCAGCTCGATGACCAGGGCCCCGACGGCCGCGATTGGCGAGGCCCCGCCGACCAGCGCCCCCGCCAACTCGCCAGCCCCGAGGGCAAGCGCTGCCGCGGCCGCTCCGGCGAGCATCCAGCGCCATGCCGTGTCCATCTGCGGAAGCCTACGCCGTTGGCGCCGGGTCCTCCCTCCGGCACTCGGCGCAGGTGCCGACGACGCTGAGATGTGAGAGGTCCACGGCGAAGCCTCGGTCGCCGTGGAGCGAGCCAACGAGGGCTGCCGCCTCATCCGCCTCGATCTCCCAGCTCCTGCCGCAGCCGGTGCAGCGCAGGTGGCCGTGCTCGCGGTCGGGCAGGACGTGGTACTCCTCTCGGCCGTCGATGCCATGGGCATGGCGGACCACGCCCAGCTCCTCGAGCACATCGAGCGTCCGGTAGACCGTCGAGGGGGTCGTGTCGGGATCCTCCGTCCGGCAGCGCTCGATCAGCTCGGTCGCCGTAATGTGGCGGCCGTCGGTCCGCGCCAGGACGCGCAGCAGCAGGCGCCGCTGCGGTGTCCAGCGCATGCCGCGTCTGCGCAGCTCGTTGCCGATCTCGGCCCATTGGTCGGTTGCCGGGCCGCTCCTCTTCGCCATCGGCTCGAGTATAGGGCGACTCTGGCGACTCTCCGCAGTTGCAACTGGTTGCAACAAGGCGGGCGGCAGGCCTACTATGCGCAGGTGATCACTCCGCTGCTCGCCGCGATGGCGCCACCTATCCTCACGCGAGGGGATGGCGGGCTCGACCTGCACGCTCCCGATGGCTTCCTGACCGTTCCGGTGGCGCTGATCATGTGGGGGATCACGGCCGTCATATTGGCCGTCGCAGTAGGTCGTGCCAACCGGACGCTTGACGATCGTGCAATCCCCTTGATGGGGGTCCTGGCGGCGTTCATCTTCGCCGCGCAGATGTTCAACTTTCCCGTGATCGGCGGCACAAGCGGGCATCTCCTGGGCGGTGTCCTGGCAGCGGTCCTGCTCGGCCCGTGGGTGGGCACGATCGTGATGGCGAGCGTGATCGCCGTGCAGGCGCTGCTCTTCCAGGATGGTGGCCTTGTGGTTATGGGCGCCAACATCTTCAACATGGGCATCGTCGGCACTCTCGGTGGGTACTACGTGTATCGGGCGCTTGCCGGCGCGATGGGTGGCGAAGCCCGCGGTCGGGTGCCGGCCGCTGCCATCGCCGCCTGGATGGCGGTGGTGGCCGGCGCCGTGGCGATGACGCTCCAGCTGGCGGCATCGGGCACGACTCCCTTGGAGGTGGCCCTGCCGGCGATGCTCGGCGTCCATGCCCTGATCGGCATAGGGGAGGCGCTGATCACGGCCGCCGCGCTCGGCTTCATCGCGGTCACACGGGCGGACCTGTTCCGCCTGCGCGACGCCGGAAGACAAGTGGCTGGAAGGAGCAGCGCGGCATGACCGCACGGACCCCTCCGGACGAGCCACAGTACGCCGTGGCCGGCAATCGGCTGTCGCGGACGGCGTGGTTGGCCATCGCGCTGGCCATCACCGCGGTGGCGGTCATCGCCGCCGCCATCTGGGCCTCGGAAGATCCGGACGGGCTGGAGCGTGTGGCAGAAGACCTCGGGTTCGTCGGCGCCGGCGCTGACCCGGGATTCGAGGTCCTGCCCGACTACACCCTGCCCGGCCTCGAGGGAGTCGCGTCGACCATCGTGGCCGGCCTGGTCGGCGTGGTCGTCGTCGTCGGGCTGATGCTCGTCCTTGGCAGGCTGCTCGCCCGCCGGCGAACCTAGCCGGCCACGCCCCCGGGGCCCGAAGCCGTGAACCTCGACCGGTATCTGCCGCGCGACAGCCCGCTGCACCGGGCCGACCCGCGCTTGAAGCTCATCGCCGCGGTGGCAACGATCCTGGCCATCACCCTGTTGCCCGTGGGCGCGTTCGTTGCCCTCGCGGTGGCGTGGTTGGCGATCGTCCTCGTTGCTCTGTGGGCCCGGGTGGGGCCGTTGCGGGTGGCGCGTAACGGCCTGGTCGCGGCTCCATTCGCGTTGGCCGCCATCCCGCTGGTCTTCACTCGCCCGGAGGACCCGCTGGGCACGCTGACCGTCGGTCCGCTCATGATGACCATCAGTGGCGAGGGCCTGCGCATGCTGGCGACCATCCTGCTCAAGAGCTGGCTGAGCGTGCAGGTGGCCGTGCTGCTGGCCTTCACGACCCCCTTCCACGAGCTGATTGATGCGCTGCGCGAGCTGCGGGTACCGCGCATCTTCGTAGCGGTGATCGGATTCATGTACCGCTACCTTGGCGTGCTCGGGGAGGAAGCCGGCCGCATGAGCCGGGCCAGGGCGGCGCGCTCAGCGGCCGCGCCCGATGGGCGGCCGGACGGCGGATCCGTGCTGTGGCGGGCGCGGGTCACCGGCTCGATGGTCGGCTCGCTCTTCATCCGCTCGTACGAGCGCAGCGAGCGGATCATCGCCGCAATGCAGTCGCGTGGGTTCGAGTCGGAGCTGCGCCACATGGCCCTGACCCGGCCGCCCAGGATGGAGGTGGTGGCGCTTCTGCTGCTGGTGATCGGGCTGCTGATCTATGTCGCCGCCGCTCACCTGGTCGCAGGCCGATGAGCCAGCCGATGGCGGCGTCGGTCGAGATCGAGCACCTGCACTACGTCTACCCCGACGGCACCGAGGCGCTGCGTGGCATCGACCTGGCCATCACGGCGGGCGAGAAGGTAGCTCTGGTCGGACCGAACGGGGCTGGCAAGAGCACGCTGATCCTGCAGCTCAACGGCATTCTTGAGCCCGGCCATGGGACGGTCCGGGTCGGAGGCGTTGTCGTCGATCGGCAGAGCGTGCGCCGCATTCGCGCGATGGTTGGCCTCGTCTTCCAGGACCCGGACGACCAGCTCTTCAGCCCGACTGTCTACGAGGACGTTGCATTCGGCCCTCTGCACATGGGCGTACCACACCATGAGATCCACACCCGCGTCGAGCGGGCGCTGGCAGCCGTCGGCCTGACGGGGTTCGAGCGGCGCATGCCCCATCGGCTATCGCTCGGCGAGCGCAAGCGGGCGGCGATGGCCACGGTGCTGGCCATGGACCCGGCCATCGTCGTGTTTGATGAGCCGACTGCCGGGCTCGACCCGCGCGGCCGGCGGGAGCTGGTCGAGCTGCTGCGCACGATGGGCCAGACGATGATCGTCAGCACCCACGACATGCGCCTGGTTGCCGAGGTCTTCCCCCGGACGATTGTCCTCGACGAGGGGCGGGTGGCGGCCGACGGACCGACCGGCGAGCTGCTCGCCGACGAGAAGCTGCTCCAGGCTCACGGGCTGGAGGCGCCCTAGATTACGGTCGAGAGACGGCAAGCTCTCCTTCGGTTGGCCAGGTGGCTGGCGAGGCGGGAGTGCCGCCACCCTCCGGCAATGGGCGGAGCGCAGATTTCAGGTTCGCGGTCGGCCCGGCGATCTCGGTCCTGTTGCGGCCGCCGGCCTTTGCCGAGTAGAGGGCTCCGTCCGCCCGCGCCAGCCAGGAGTCGTCGTCGGCGCCAAGGCCTTCGGGGCCCAGCATCGCGATGCCGATGCTGACCGTGACCACCCCGAGCGGTGGGTTGCCAGGGTTGGCGAGGGCCAGTCGTCGGACGTTATGACGCAGACGGTCGGCGATGGTGAATGCCTCGCCTTCGGTCGCCCGAGGAAGCAGCACGAAGAACTCCTCGCCGCCCGTCCGGTAGACGCCGTCCATCGGGCGCAGCGCTTCGCGCATCGCCCTGACCACTTCAGCCAGGACACGATCGCCGGCTGCGTGGCCGAAATGGTCGTTGATCCGCTTGAAGTGGTCGATGTCGATCGCCAGCAGGGCCCACGACTCGCCGCTTCGGCTGATGCCCGCGCGCGCCTCGACGAGGTCCTCGGCGAGCCGGATGCGGTTGCGTGCGCCGGTCAGCGGATCGTGGCGCAGGCTGGCGTGCAGTGCCCGATTGACGTCGGCGAGCTCGGCCCGCCTGGCGATCAGTGCCTCGCGAAGAGCGAATGCCCGTTTGTCCTCGCGCTCGTGCAGCAGGTTGCCGGCAAGGCTGATGCCGGTGGTCGCCAGGGCGGTCACCGCCAGGGCGAAGCGATCGTTGTCCGACAACCCGGGCATCACCATGATGGCCGGCAGCGCAATCGCCGAGTTCACCATCAGCCAAATGGCATGGCTCAGTGGCCGCCATGGGATGAGCAACGCGACGCCCAGCGGAATTACCAGCAGCCAGCCCGCCGCCAGCCACGTCAAGGCCGGCTCCGCCAGGCCGGAAAATGCCGAAGAAACGGAGCTGCCGGTGGCAATCAAGCCGACGACCAGCGACGGGTGAGTGCGCAGCGGGCCGCGCAGCAGGATGTGGCCGGCCAGCGCCAGCACCCCTAACGTGCCCTGGGCCGCAAGCGTCAGCGTCAGCGCCTCGCTGCCGACGAAGGCCATGGCGAGGACATTGAGCGAGGCCACCGCCGGGACGACCAGTACCGCGGGCACGGCGTGGCGCCGGGTGCGCGCCCGTTCGAAGGCCAGGTACCGGCGCCCCTGCCGACGCATCCCCGCCCGTCGGCGGTGGCTGCCGCGGTGCGGCTCGAGCCAGTCCTCCTGGGCCGCTATTTCGAGCCGCCCGTAACCGGTCGGTGCTTGAGCAGTCATTGGCCCAAGAGTGACCCGCACGCTAGAGTGACGAAATGGACCAGAGGTACCTGCAGCGCTCACCATCCGCCTCGTCGGCGCGAGCGGAGTGACGGCCCGCCCACGACCCGCGGAGCCACGGTACGAGTTCCACGTCTCTCGGGAGGCACGAGCACGCTACGGCTTCGAGGACGTGCTCTTCGGCCTGAGCGGCAACGTCGTATTCGCTGATTACGCCGCGTCGCGCCGCTTTGCGGCGGCAATCAACGCGCAGCGCGACCTGCAGGCCGACCCCGGGGCGGCCGTCCGGGCCGGGGACCTGAACGCGATGGGTCTGGTCGACGAGATCCTCCATCACGTGATCGAGCTCTATCGGCAGCAGGTTGACCCTCGGTTGATGGGCGACGCCCTGGCCGAATTGGAGGGCCGGCTGGGTCGTGAGACCCTCGACGCCGCGCTGCTCCAGTTCGTGGAGCGGTTTCCGGGCAGCGCCGTCTACCACCAATCGTTGGCCGCGGCCGAGTACCTCCAGGGAAAGACCGGCGGCACCGATAACCGGGAGCTGGTGCTCGAGGAGCTGCTGCTGCTGTGGCTGGCCAATCAGAACCCGGCCTTCGCACCGTTCGGCGAGCTGTTCGACGACCGACCGTTGGAGGAGCGCAGCGCGTACCCCGCCATCATCCGCGGCCTGCACGCGTTCTTCCGCGCCCGGCCCACCTTCGGGCCCGCCGGGGACGACCTCATCACGCTGTTGCGCAGGCCAGCTCTCGAGGCCGGCGACTCGCTGGCCGGCCAGCTTCGCTGGCTGCGTGAGCGCTGGGGATTCGCGCTGCAGCGCTTCGGCGACCGGATGCTGGTCGGACTGGATGTCATCTCCGAGGAGGAGCGCGCGGCCTGGATGCGCTTCCATCCAATGGGCGGGAACCGCGGGGGCGTGGACGGCGATGGCGACGCCTCGGCGCTGCACGAGTTCGCCGAGCTGGAGGGCGAGCCCGAGCGTTTCAGCCAGGACCTGGACTGGATGCCGCGGCTCGTGCTCGTGGCCAAGAGCACCTACGTCTGGCTCGACCAGCTCGCGCGCAAGCACCGCCGCCCCATCTGGCGCCTCGACCAGATCCCCGACGAGGAGCTCGATCGGCTGGCGGATGCGGGCTTCAGCGGGCTGTGGCTGATCGGGCTGTGGGAGCGCAGCCGCGCCTCACAGACGATCAAGCAGATGCGTGGCCAGCCCGACGCCGTGGCCTCTGCCTACTCGCTGATGGACTACCGCATCGCCGCCGATCTGGGTGGCGACGAGGCGTACGGCAACCTGCGTGACCGCGCGGCCGCGCGCGGCATCCGACTGGCCAGCGACATGGTGCCCAATCACATGGGCATCGACTCGCGCTGGGTCGTCGAGCATCCGGACTGGTTCGTCTCGCGCTCGGACCCGCCCTACCCGGCCTACAGCTACGAAGGCCCCAACCTCTCGTCGGACGAGAGGGTCGGCATCTACCTGGAGGATCACTACTTCGACAACACCGATGCGGCAGTGACCTTCAAGCGCGTGGATCGCTGGTCGGGGGAGGTGCGCTACGTCTACCACGGCAATGACGGCACCAGCACACCCTGGAACGACACCGCCCAGCTGGACTACCTCAATCCGGACGTGCGCGAGGCGGTCGTCCAGACCATCCTCGAGGTAGCGCGCCGCTTCCCGGTGATCCGCTTCGACGCTGCCATGACGCTGGCCAAGCGGCACATCCAGCGACTCTGGTACCCCGAGCCCGGAAGCGGCAGCGGCGCGATACCGTCTCGCGCGGAGTTCGCCATGACCAAGCGTGACTTCGACCAGCGCATGCCGGAGGAGTTCTGGCGCGAGGTCGTTGATCGGGTCGCGGCTGAGGCGCCCGACACGCTGCTGCTTGCCGAGGCCTTCTGGCTCATGGAGGGCTACTTCGTACGCACCCTCGGCATGCACCGCGTGTACAACAGCGCGTTCATGAACATGATGCGCGACGAGAAGAACGCGGAGTACCGGCTGGTGGTCAAGAACACCCTTGCCTTCGACCCGCAGATCCTGAAGCGCTACGTCAACTTCATGAACAACCCCGACGAGCGTACGGCGGTCGACCAGTTCGGCAAGGGCGACAAGTACTTCGGGGTGGCGACGGTGATGGCGACGATGCCCGGGCTGCCGATGTTCGGCCACGGACAGGTCGAGGGCCTGACCGAGCGGTACGGCATGGAGTTCCGCCGGGCGAGGATCGACGAGCAACCCGATGAGGACCTGATTGACCGCCACGAGCGGGAGATATTCCCGCTGCTGCACCGCCGGGAGGCCTTCGCTGAATCGGCTGGCTTCGTGCTGTACGACTTTCAGGCCGAAGATGGCTCGGTCAACGAGGACGTCTTCGCCTACTCCAACCGGCGCGGCGACCAGCGCTCACTGGTCATTTACCACAACCGCTATGCCGAGACGCGCGGCTGGATCCGCCGCGCGGCCGTAACCGGCCGCTCCCTCGCTGACGGCCTCGCACTGGTCGCAGACGACTCGCGGTTCGTGGTCATGCGCGACCTGCGCACCGGGCTCGAGCATCTGCGCTCGCAGGCGGCCCTGGCGAGGGAGGGGCTGTTCCTCGAGCTCGGCGCGTACAGCTGCCACGTGTTCCTCGACCTGCGCGACGTGGTCGACCACGACGGCCGCTGGCGTCGGCTGGCCGACTACCTCGGCGGCAGGGGGGTGCCGTCGCTTGACGACGCGATGCTCGAGCTGGAGCTGGCCCCTCTCCACGCGGCCCTCCGCGAGGGGCGCACCGCAGGCGCGTTGACAGAGGTTGCGCGTCTGCTGGGCAGCGACTCGCCGCCGGTGGACGCCGAGCTGACGTCCGGCCCTCTGCCCGAGCTTATCGACGACCTCGTTGCGCGGCACCGTCCGGCGCTGGCTGGCGGCGCCTGGATCGACGAGTGGCTGGTCGACCGGGTGCTGCCGGACGCGGACCTGATCGCCCTTCGCCTGGAGCTGCGCCGGCGGGCGCCCGAAGTCGACGGCGAGAGCCTCAATGGGCGCCTGCCCGGCGAGCTGCTGCAGAGCGCCCGCTTTCGCCGGATGATCGGGGTAAACCACCACCAGGGCATCGAGTGGTTCAACAAGGAGCGCTTCGAGCGAGCCGTGGACGCTCTGCCGGTGGCGGCCGGCCAGCGCCGACAGCTGCGAACCGCCGCCGAGAAGTCCGGTTACCGTGTCGACCGGTTGGCCGCGGCGCTGCAGTCGTCCGCAGGGCCGAAGCCAGCCAAGGCGGCCAAGGCCGAGAAGCCGACGAAGGCGCCCAAGCATGCCAAGGCGGCCAAGGCCCAGAAACCGGCCAAAACTGACAAGCCGACCAAGGCTGATAAGGCGGCCAGGCTCGAGAAGTCGGCCGGCCGGAGGATGAGATCGAAGGAACAGTGAGCGACCTGCCCGCCGACGGCCGACAGAGGGTCGTCATCGAGAACGTCACGCCCCGCGTCGATAGCGGCCGCTTCCCGGTCAAGCGTGTCGTGGGTGACCGGCTGAACGTCCGGGCCGATGCCTTCGGCGACGGCCACGACGAGATCCGGGTCGTGCTGCGCTGGGCGGGGCCGGTGACCACGGCGGCGCCTGAGCCGGCATGGCACGAGACGGAGATGGAGCCCCTGGGTAACGACCTCTGGCAGGCCACAATCTCGCTAGAGGAGCTGGGCCGCTACCGCTACACGGTCGTCGGCTGGGTCGATCGCCTGGGCACCTGGCACCACGACCTGGCCAAGCGCATCGAGGCGGACCAGGACGTGACGGTGGACCTGCAGATCGGCCGACAGCTCCTGGAGGAGGCAGCCGATCGGGCAGAGGCGGCCGGCGAGCCGGGCGACGCCCGGCGCCTGCGCGACAACGACGAGATCACCGACGAGCTGGTCGCGCTGGGGCTGCGCTACCCGGATCGGGAGCACGAGTCGGCCTACGAGCACGTGCTGGAGGTTGTCGTGGACCCCGAGCGGGCCCGGTTCTCCGCCTGGTACGAGATGTTTCCGCGTTCCGCCTCACCCGACCCGGACCGGCACGGCACCCTGCGCGATGTGATCCGTCGGCTGCCCTACGTCGCATCCATGGGCTTCGACATTCTCTACCTGCCGCCGATCCATCCGATTGGACGGCAGTTCCGCAAGGGCCCCAACAACGTCACGACCGGCACCGAAGGGGATCCGGGCGTGCCGTGGGCCATCGGCGGGCCCGAAGGGGGGCACATGTCGATCCATCCCGAGCTGGGCACGTTCGACGACTTTGCCGCGCTGGTCGAGGCGGCACGGGGCCACGGCATCCAGCTCGCGCTGGACATCGCTTTCCAGGCCTCGCCCGACCACCCATGGGTGGCGGAGCACCCGAGCTGGTTTCGCCAGCGACCCGACGGGACCGTCCAGTACGCCGAGAACCCACCCAAGAAATACCAGGACATCTACCCCTTCGACTTCGAGTCGGAGGACTGGCCCGCGCTCTGGCAGGCGCTGCATGACGTCTTCGCCTTCTGGATCGAGCGGGGCGTGACGATCTTCCGCGTGGACAACCCACACACGAAGGCCTTTCCGTTCTGGGAATGGTGCATCGGCCGGCTCAAGTCGGTTCACCCTGAAGCCCTGTTCCTGTCCGAGGCCTTCACGCGGCCGAAGGTGATGTACCGCCTGGCCAAGATCGGCTTCAGCCAGTCGTACACCTACTTCACCTGGCGGACCGAGAAGCAGGAGATGACCGAGTACGTCCGTGAGCTGTCGCGCCCGCCGGTGTCCGACTTCTTCCGGCCGAACTTCTGGCCGAACACGCCGGACATCCTGCACGCCACGCTCCAGGAGGGTGGTCGGCCGATGTTCGTCAACCGCGCCGTGATGGCGGCCACCATGACCGCCAGCTGGGGCATCTATGGGCCTGCCTTCGAGCTTGTCGAGAACACCCCGCGCGAGCCCGGCAGCGAGGAGTACCTCGACTCGGAGAAGTACCAGCAGCGGACGTGGGACCTGGAACGCGCCGACAGCCTGGCTCCGTTGATTCGACGCCTCAACCGCGCACGAACTGATCACCCTGCGCTCCAGACGAACGAGCATGTCGTCTTCCACCCCATCGACAACGACCAGCTGCTGGCATGGAGCAAGACCAGCGCCGACGGATCGGACGTCGTGCTTGTCGTTGTGAGCCTTGAACCGACCACCCGGCAGGGCGGCACCCTCCAGCTTGACCTGCCCGCATTGGGCCTGCCGACCGAGACGGCGCTCGAGGCGCGCGATCTTCTGGACGACGCCGTCTACGCCTGGCGCGGCCCGCTGGTCCCGATCGAGCTCGACCCGATCGAGCGCCCGGCCCACGTCTTCGACCTGCGCCGCCGATGACCTGTCGCACGCACGTAGGTGGCAGGCGCCGCGCATGAGCGACCCGCTCTGGTACAAGGACGCGCTCATCTACGAGCTGCACGTGCGTGCCTTCCAGGACGCGAATGGCGACGGCTCGGGCGACTTCCGCGGCCTCACCCAGCGACTCGACTATGTGGCCGACCTTGGCGTGACGGCCGTCTGGCTGCTGCCCTTCTATCCCTCGCCGCTGAAGGACGACGGCTACGACATCGCCGACTACACCGCCGTCCATCCTGACTACGGCACGTTGCGCGACTTCAAGACGTTCATCCGCGAAGCCCACCGGCGCGGCCTCCGGGTCATCACCGAGCTCGTCTGCAACCACACCTCCGATCAGCATCCGTGGTTCCAGCGCGCACGGCGCGCGCCGAAGGGCAGCGTCTACCGCGACTTCTACGTCTGGAGCGATACCCCGGATCGATATCGCGAGACGCGCATCATCTTCAAGGACTTCGAGACATCGAACTGGTCGTGGGACCCGGTCGCGCAGGCCTATTACTGGCACCGCTTCTATTCACATCAGCCTGACCTGAACTTTGACAACCCGCGCGTGCGCGAGGCGATCAAGAAGGCGCTTGACTTCTGGTTCGAGCTCGGAGTGGATGGGCTGCGCCTTGACGCCATTCCGTACCTGTATGAGCGGGATGGAACGAGCAACGAGAACCTGCCCGAGACGCACGCCTTCCTGAAGGAGCTGCGCGCGCACGTCGATTCAAAGTTCGACGATCGGATGCTGCTGGCGGAGGCCAACCAGTGGCCGGAAGACGCGGTGGCCTACTTCGGCGACGGAGATGAGTGCCACATGGCCTTCCACTTCCCGGTCATGCCCCGCATGTTCATGGCCGTCCGCATGGAAGATCGGTTCCCGATCTACGACATCCTCGAGCAGACGCCGGCAATCCCCGAGAGTGCGCAGTGGGCGCTATTCCTGCGCAACCACGACGAGCTGACCCTCGAGATGGTCACCGACGAAGAGCGCGATTACATGTACCGGGTCTACGCCCACGACCCCCAGATGCGGATCAACCTGGGCATCCGTCGTCGGCTGGCGCCGCTGATGGGCAACAACCGGCGCCGCATCGAGCTGCTCAACGGCCTGCTCTTGTCGCTGCCCGGCACGCCCGTCCTGTACTACGGCGACGAGATCGGCATGGGCGACAACGTGTACCTGGGCGATCGCAACGGGGTGCGCACGCCGATGCAGTGGTCGAGCGACCGCAACGCGGGCTTTTCGAGCGCCAACCGGCAGCGGCTGTACCTGCCCGTGATCATCGATCCCGAATACCACTACGAAGCAGTCAACGTTGACGCGCAGCAGGGAAATCCGAACTCGCTGCTGTGGTGGATGAAGAGGCTGATCGCCCTGCGTAGGCAGCACCATGCCTTTGGTCGTGGATCGCTTACCTTCCTGCATCCCGAGAACCGCAAGGTCGTAGCCTTCCTGCGCGAGCTGGGCGATGAGCGGATCCTCGTCGTGGCCAACACCTCTCGCTTCGTGCAGTACGCCGAGCTCGACCTGCCCGACCACCACGGCCTGGTGCCGGTCGAGATGTTCGGCCGCGTCGAGTTTCCGCGGGTCTCGGACCGGCCGCTGTTCATCACCCTTGGCCCGCACTCTTTCATGTGGTTCAGCCTGGAGCCGGATCCGAGCGGCCGCGGCACGGAGGTGCGCGGCAGCGGCGAGCCGGTACCGCAGCTGGAGGCGAGCAGCCTGGCGGAGCTGCTGTCCGGCAGCGGCGCAGCACAGCTGCTCCGTCTGCTGCCGGCATACCTCCGCGCTCGTCGCTGGTTCCGCTCCAAGGCGCGTCGGATCAAGGGCGTTGCGGTCCAGGACTCGGTGCCCCTGCCCAGTCCGGCCGGGGGCGAGGCGGCACTGGCCATCCTGAACGTGGAGTTCACCGACGGTGAGAGCGAGCAGTACGTGCTGCCGCTGGCGCTCGCCTACGCTCACGGCCAGGAGCAGGAGCGGATCACGCGTGAGTTCCCCCAGGCAGTCATCGCCCGGCTCAGGGGAGGGGCGGAAGGTCACGACGAGCTGCTGCTCTACGACGGGCTCTATGACGCGACCGTGGCCGCGGGCCTGCTCGACGGGATGGCCGGGCGCCGCCGCTTCTCGGGGCGGCGCGGCCAGCTGAGTGGCAGCTCAACACGTGGCTTCAAGCGATTGCGTGGCAACGCCGAGCTGACGCCGGTGCCCGGCCGGTCGGAGCAGAGCAACACCTCGGTCGCCTTCGGCGAGCGGCTGATGCTCAAGCTGTTCCGGCGCATCGAGGAAGGGATCAACCCGGACCTCGAGGTCAGCCAAGCTCTGACCGAGTCGGGCTTCGAGCACGTACCGGCACTCGCCGGCTGGCTGACCTACAAAGCCGGTCCGGAGCCGGCCGCGCTGGGCATCCTGCAGGAGTACGTCCCCAACCAGGGCGACGCCTGGCAGCACACCCTCGACCAGGTCGGCGCGTTCTTCGAGCGTGCGGCGGCGAGCGACGCCGACGCGCCGGCCTCCGGCGTGGACGTGCCCGCGCTGCTGGATGCCGCCGCCCAGGAACCCCCGGAAGAGGTGCGCGAGCTGACTGCGCCGTATCTGGACTCGGCCTGGCTGCTGGGCGTCCGCACGGCGGAGCTGCACCGTGCGCTCGCTGCCCAGCGAGACGATCCAGCCTTCGCGCCGGAGCCTTTCAACCCGTTCTACCAGCGCTCGCTCTTCCAGAACATGCGCAACCAGGCCTCTGACGCCCTGGCGCTGCTGTCTGCCAAGGCCGATTCGCTGGCGCCGGAGCTGCGCGCCGACGCCCGACGCGCGGCTGACATGCGCGACGAGATCATGGGTCGGCTGCGGCGGCTGCTGGGTGAGCCGCTCGATGCCGCGCGCATCCGCGTCCACGGCGACTTCCACACCGGCCAGGTGCTCTGGACCGGTCGCGATTTCGTGATCATCGATTTCGAGGGCGAGCCCGGCAGGCCGCTCTCCGAGCGGCGCCACAAGCGTCCGGCGCTGGTCGACGTCGCGGGCATCCTGCGCTCATTCCACTACGCCGCGTTCGGCACCCTGCTGAGTGAGCGTGTCGGTGATCAGATCCGACCGGAAGACGTCGCCCGGCTCGAGCCGTGGGGCCGGTTCTGGTACCGCTGGGCATCGGCCAGCTATCTGCGCGGCTACCTGCACGAAGCCCGCGACGAGGTCTTCGTGCCGCGGAGCGACGAGGCGCTAGCTGGCCTGCTCGAGGCGTCAATGATCAACAAGGTTCTCTACGAGCTGGCGTACGAGCTCAACAACCGGCCCGAATGGCTGGCGATCCCGCTGCGCGGACTGTTCGAGGTCCTGGGCCACGCCGACGAGCTCGGAGCTTCCGTTGCAGATCTGCGCTGAGGCCCGCCGTGCGCATTGACCCGCGCCGATTCGGTCTGCGTGCGCCGCCCTTCGAACTGGACCCGTTGCGCGCGCTCGGTCTCTATTGGGCGGCGACCGGAGCCTGGGCGCTGGTCGACATGCGTACGTTCGAGCTGGTCACGGGCCCCAAGACGGACAGGTGGCTGGTCCAGTCGTTCGGCGCGCTGGTCAGCGCCACGGGGCTGGGTCTGCTTGTCGCAGATGGTCCGCAGGGGCGGCGCGACGCGGCCCGCATCGGGACCCTCGGCGCGCTGGCCATCGCCACCTGCGAGATGGTCTTCGTCAAGCGGCGCCAGATCCGGCCGATCTACCTCGCCGACGCGGCGGTCGAGCTTGGCCTGGTGGCAGCGATGATGATCGCGTCCGGTCCGAGGGTGACGAAGCGGCCGACGGTAACCGCCTGACCTGGCACATGGAGACGCGCGACGCGACCTGACAGCTCGTCGAGCTCGATGTCTTCGAGCTCGCCGAGAGAGTCGCCCTCATCGGTCAGGACGCTCTTGCCCAACAGCTCGAGCTCGCCTCCGACAAGGCGCTTTTCCTGTTCACCTTCTGCCGGTCGGGCAACCTCGCCGCCGTGCACGAAGACGCCATCGACACCCACCTCGGTCACCGATGACCAGGCCATGATCAGCTGCCTGCCCTCGGCCGTTACCAGGTGCGCAAAAGTGATGCTGCCGCGCTGCGGGTCCAGCAGCACATGCCGAATGCTGCCCAGCTGGGCTCCGCTGCCCTTGGCTATCACCCGCTGGCCCACCAGCTGGCTCAGCCGGATCACGTGTCTTCGCCTCGCCCCGAAACAGGAGCCTCAGACCGCGGCAATGAGGCCGATCGCTGGGAACCCTCGGCAGAGCGCCGCTGGCGCGCGCGCTCGAGCTCGCGGCTGAACCCGACGAGGCCCTCCACGGCCAGTTGCTCCGTCCCGCTCGGAACGACTATCTGCTCGCTCCATTCCTCCTGGCCCTCGGGTGCCGGGACGATCAGCTCACGGCCATCTTCACGTTCCAGGCAGTAACCGACCACCCGCAGCCGGTCGCCGGCCGACTCGAGCACGATGTCCCCGACCAGGCCGAGCTCTACCCCGTCTACTGTGATCACCTCCGCGCCCGGCGCCTCGCGCTGGTCGGCGATGCGCTGCTTGATGGCCTCCTTCTCGCGCACGAGCACGGAGCCGTCGGGCACCATCACGGCGTCGTTGCCTGCCGAGTGGATCGACTCTGCCGGCAGAAAGCCGAGCAGCGGTGGGGACAGGAGGCCGCGTCCGCGCAGGGTGAACCCGGCTATGCGTGACTCGCGCGGGTCGAACAGGACGTCGCGCACCTCCCCGATGATGCGTGCCTCATCGAGCGTGACCACGGGCATCCCGATCAGGTCGGACGCCCGCATGATGCGGGTCACTTATGGGCGCTCGAAGCCCGCCCTGTGTGCGCCCGGCGCCGCCCGTCAAGGGCCCGCACGGGGATTGATGACACGACCAGGATGGTGCCGTCACGGCGCTGGCGCAGGAAAGCGAGCACGCCGAGCGCAAGCATGACGACCACCGCCATGAGGCCGAGGAAGAGAAGCAGCTCCATGCGCCGACAGTAGGCGGTCGGCGCTTGCATCCCCGGCAGGCCGAGCGACCGCGCGTTGCGCGCTACTTACAGCTTCAGAACGGAGGCCAGGGGATCGCTGGTCGCGTCGAATCAGGATGGGGGAATCTGGGTTGGTCAAGGAGGGTTCGAGCCCGCCCAACCGTTGCCTCAACCTCGGCCGCGCTCAGCAGCTGCCGGAGCTGCCCGCCGAGGTCTCCTGCCAGAGCGGCGGAGACGCGCTCGACGCCGGACAGCTCCTCCTCGTTGAGCGGCTGGCCCCGCCAGGCCCACAGGATGGTCCTCAGCTTCGGTTGAGCTGAGAAGCAGATGCCGTGGTCGACCCCGTGCACATGGCCGTCCGGCACCGGAATCAGATGGCCGCCCTTGCGGTCGGCGTTGTTGGCAAGCACGTCGAAGACCGCGATCCGGCGCAGCCGCTCATCCGACGCCTGCAGCAGGGCCAGGATGTCAGTCTCGACATCCTCGTCCACCCACTCCTGGACCATGCCCGGCCCGAGGGGGCCGTTGCGCAGCACCGTCAGCGGCACGATCCGCCAGCCAGTTGCCTCGGATAACAGGTACGCGGCGCGCTCGCGATTGGCGAGGGTCCCCACCGGAAAGTCGCTCAGCGGCCTCTCGCCACGAATGGGCTTGTAGATCGCCCGGCGCACCGGCCCGGCGGCCATCCCGACCTCGACCAGGTATGTCGCATTTGTCGCGTCGAGCACCCTGCCGACGAGCTCAATCTCGCCGCTGGTCAGCCAGCTGTCCTGCGAAAGCCCGCCCTTCAAGGGCTGGTCAGTGAGCGTAGCCGTTGCGCCGGGCGCAGAAGTGGCCGGTCTGGTCGAGTGGCTCGCCGCAATTCGGACACGGCGGCCGGCCCGCCTGCATCACGGCGACTGCTCCGGCTACGAAGGACTGTGCTTCCGCCGGCTCGAGATGGACACGTACCAGGTCCGGGCCGTTGGGGTCGTCGTCGGGGATCTCCACCACCTCCGCATCCTCGTCTTCGTCGGACGCGGTGCCGCCGAGCTCGTGCGCCTCGATGACGACCCTCTCGCTCTCCTCGTCCCACGAAAGGATCATGCTGCCGACTCGGAATGCCTCGACGACCGGCTCAGCCAGCGCCTCCGGCTGGGGCGGGAGCAGGATCTGCGCGCTCGTACCGTCGGCCGCCGCGATGCCCTGTTCGCGGAGGCGAAGGAGGAGCAGCGCCAGGCGCTCAGCCAGGACGGCGACCTGCGCCTTCTCGAGCGCAACCGAAACGGTCTGGCGGCCCTTGGAGGCCTGCAGAAAGAAGGTTCGCTGTCCCGGCTCGCCCAGCGCGCCGCAGACGAACCGGTCGGGCGACTCGAAGCTGAAGATCCGACGACTCATGGGCCAACTCTATAACCTTGCCACCGATAGCCTCCCCAGCACCCAGGAGCCGTTGTCCCGTGCATTTTCGAACGATCGATCAGTTGGACCCCTCGGCCATCGACGCCCTGATCGTGCCAGTCGACGCCGACGGCCGCGCCCCGACCGACTTGCCCGAGGAGGAACGGCGGGTCGCCGAGTGGGTGGCAGGCGAGGTCGGGCCACGCAAGCTGTTCACCGCCACGACACACCTGCGCCAGGCTGGCAACGGGGCGATGCGCATGATCGTGGTCGCCACCGGGCGACGGGAGGAACACGACATGGAGCGCGCCCGCAAGGCCGTCGCGGCCGGGGCTCGCACGCTGCTCCACTCGACGACCCGGCGCCTGACGGTGACCTTCGATGCCGCTGCCCTGGGAACGGCTCAAGCCGTCCAGGCTGCCGTTGAGGGGGTGCTTTACGCGCTGTGGCGCCCCGATGCGCACCGTTCGGAAGAGAACGAGCGCGGGCTGCCGCCGATCGAGGACGTCCAGCTGCTGATGGGAGGCGGGAATGGGCGAGGCGATGGCGCCGGCGATGCGCTGCGCGCCGCAATCGAGCGCGGGCAGGCTGTCGGCGAGGCGGTCAATTGGGTCCGCCGGCTGGCCAACGAGCCGGGCAACCTGATGACGCCGACCCTTCTGGCAGAGGAGGCGCGCCGACTGGCCGAACAGGTGGGCTTGGAGCACGAGGCGCTCGACGAGGCGCAATGCCGCGAGCTGGGCATGCACTCATTCCTGTCCGTTGCCCGAGGCAGCGCAGAGGAAGCGCGCTTCGTGGTGCTTCGTTACCTCGGCCGCGAGGCGGGACTCGGAGGCCGCGCGGGTACGCAGGCCGACGGCGGCGCTGCTTACGACCTGGCCTTGGTCGGCAAGGGGATCACCTTCGACTCGGGCGGCATCTCGATCAAGCCCGCCGAGGACATGCACGTGATGAAGTACGACATGACCGGGGCCGCGTCGGTCATGGCCGCAATCGGCGCGATCGCACGGCTGAAGCTGCCGATCAACGTGCTCTGTGTAGCGCCGTGCACCGAGAACCTGCCCAGCGGCACGGCAACCAAGCCAGGCGACGTGGTCACCAGCATGAGCGGCAAGACCGTCGAAGTGATCAACACCGATGCCGAGGGCCGGCTGGTGCTGATCGACGGCCTGACCTACGCCCAGCGCCAGGGAGCCAGGCGACTGGTCGACGTGGCCACGCTGACCGGAGGCATCAAGATCGCGCTGGGCTCGCACTACACCGGGGTCTTCGGGCGGCCGGAACCGTTCGTTGCGGAGCTCGCTGAAGCTGGTCGCGCGGCGGGGGAGCGGATCTGGCCGATGCCCCTCTCCGATGAGTATCGCGACGACATGAAGGGTGAGGTTGCCGACCTGAAGAACAGCTCCTCCCGCTACGGCTCGTCGATCAAGGGCGCGGCCTTCCTCGACGCCGTGGTCGGGGAAGATGCCGAGTGGGCGCACCTCGACATTGCCGGCTCGGCCTGGTTGGACGAGGAGCGACCTTTCACCCCAAAGGGACCGCAGGGGGCGTCCGTCCGAACGCTGGTTGAGCTGGCCGCGCGAATAGCCGGCCGAGAGGTGGCGCATTAGGCTTCCAGCGGCCTCGGCGCTGGCATAAACTGCTCGGCGCCGCCGGTCGGCGGCAGGACAGCAGGAGGGGAATCGTGTATCGGCAGAAGAATCGGCCGGGCAGGCGTTTGAGCGCCCTCGTTGCGTCAGCACTGACGGCAAGCCTGCTCGTCGCCTGCGCCGGCACGCCGCCTACGGGCTCGCCGGCGGCAAGCCCGGGCGAAGGCAAGCTGCGCGTCTTCGGCGCCTTCGCCACCCAGATCGAAGAGCCGTGGGACGGCGTCATTCACCGCGCGCTCGAGAAGGAGCAGGCAGCCGGGCGGATCGAGTACAGCTACACCGACGACCTCGGCTATTCGGGTGACATGGAGCGCGAGCTGCTCGAGGTGTCGCAGGGCGAGAACGCTCCGGACATCATTTTCGGCGACGCCTTCGGCAACGAGGAGGCCACCCGACGAGTCGCGGACCAGTTCCGGGAGATCGCCTACGTCTTCGGCTCCGGCGGCGGCCCGGCTGATCCCAACTTCTCCGTCTTCGACAATTGGATCCACGAGCCGGCTTACCTGGCCGGCATGCTCGCCGGGGGACTGACCGAGTCGAACGTCCTCGGCGTCGTCGGTGGTTACCCCGTGCCCGAGGTGAACCGGATCACGAACGCCTTCATCGCCGGCGCCCAGGAGGTCAACCCCGAGGTCGAGGTCAAGGTCACGTTCCTCAACAGCTGGTTCGATCCAGCGGCCGCCAAGGAAGCGGCGCTCGCCCAGATCGACGCTGGCGCCGACGTCCTGTACGCGGAGCGCTTCGGTGTCATCGAGGCGGCACGCGAGCGCGGCGTGCTCGCGTTCGGCAACATGTCAGACCAGCGTGAGCTTGCGCCCGAGCACGTCGTCAGCAGCGTCGTCTGGAACATGGAGCCGACGGTCGAGTACGTCATCGACCAGGTGCTGGCCGGTGCGTACACGGCGCAGGACCTGAAGGACTTCAGCATGTTCGCGAAGGGCGGCGCCTCACTTGCGGACATCAACACAGACGTGATCGGCGGCGTGCCGGACGATCTCGTCGAGCGCGTCCGCGAGCGCGAGGGCGAGATCCGCAGCGGCCTCTTCCGAGTCGACATCAACGAGGCCACGCCGCCGGGGTCGGTGATCCCCGAGGGCTGAGTCGCAGCACCTGATCCGCAGGCGTGATCGGACCGGCGACTGGCTGCTCGGTCATGGCCACGCGATCGGCGCCATGACCGAGCGCCCGGCCACGCAGCCAGCCGCCGGCCGCCCGGCTGTCCCGCAGGTCGAGCTGCGCGGCATAACCAAGCGCTATGGCCCGCTGCTGGCCAATGACGGCGTCGACCTGACGCTGTGGCCGCACGAGGTCCACGGCGTGCTCGGGGAGAACGGCGCCGGCAAGACCACGCTGATGCGGATCCTTTACGGGTTGAACATTCCCGATGCCGGTGACATACGCATCAACGGCGAGGCACGACGCATCCGCTCGCCGGCCGACGCGATCGAGGCCGGCATCGGGATGGTCACCCAGCACTTCAGCCTGGTCGGCCCGATGAGCGTTACGGAAAACGTCGTTCTCGGGCGGACCGGAGGTCTGCGCCTCGACCTCGCCGCAGCGCGTCGCCGCGTGCGCGAGTCCGCCGAGCGCTTTGGCATCCGGCTCGATCCCGACGCCCGGGTCGACACGCTTTCTCTCGGCGAGCAGCAGCGCGCAGAGATCCTGAAGGCCCTCTTCCGGGAGTGTCGCGTATTGATCCTCGATGAGCCGACCGCGGTTCTCGTGCCGCAGGAGGTCAGCCAGCTCTTCGAGACGCTGCGCCGGCTGGTCAAGGAGGGCATGTCCGTGGTCTTCATCAGCCACAAGCTGCGGGAGGTGCTCGAGATCACCGACGAGGTCACGGTGCTCCGGCACGGCCGCGTGGTGGGCACCGTCCGCACGGCCGACACCGACGCCCGCCAGCTCGCGTCGATGATGGTTGGCCGGCCGACCTTCGGCGTAACCGCCGACCACGGAGCCGAGCGCGGCGCACCCGTGTTGCGCGTGGATGGCGTGTCGGCCAGCGGCGCCGGCGGCCTGCCGGCCCTGCGCGAGGTCAGCTTCGAAGTCGCCGCCGGTGAGATCCTCGGCGTGGCCGGCGTCTCGGGCAACGGCCAGACCGAGCTGGCACAGCTGCTCTCGGGAATGCGCCGGCCGACCGCGGGCTCGATCACGGTGCAGGGCCGCGACATCGGCGGGCGATCGCCCGACGAGGTGATGGCGGCCGGCGTCGGGCGCATTCCGGAGGACCGCCACGCCAGCGTCGTCCCGGAGATGAGCGTCGCCTACAACCTGGTGATGGAGCACCTCGACGAGTTCCGACGCGGCCCGCTGCTCGACGAGCGGCGCGTCACCGCCTATGCCGAGGAGATGATCGAGCGCTTCGCGATCAAGGCGCGGCCGCGTGATCGGATCGGCCAGCTGTCGGGGGGCAACATGCAGAAGGTGCTTCTCGCCCGCGTGCTGGCGCGCGAGCCGACAGTCATCGTCGTAGCGCAGCCGACTCGCGGCCTCGACGTGGGGGCAACCGAGTACGTCCGCGGCGAGCTGGTCCGCCAGCGCGCCCGCGGTGCCGCGATCGTGCTCCTCTCGGAGGACCTCGATGAGCTTCTGGAGCTGGCCGACCGGCTGATCGTCCTGTACGAGGGCCAGGTGATGGGCGAGGTCACGGCCAGCGAGGCGGACCCCGAGCGGCTGGGGCTGTTGATGGCCGGACGTACGGACGAGGCGGCCCTGGCGCGCTCGCCCGGCAGCGCAACAGGCAGCGCCTGATGCGATCCAGGCTTACCGCCTATACCGCCGGAGTGTCCTGGGCAGCTCTCGCGCTACTGCCGCTGACCGTGCTGGTCACGGCGGCGCTGACCGCGCCATTCGTTCTGCTGGCAGGCGCCGAGCCGCTGGCCGTCTACCGCGCATACCTGGTCGCTCCGCTGTCAAGCACCTTCACCCTGCTCGAAGTCCTGGTCGCCGCCACCCCGCTGCTGTTCACCGGTGCGGCGGTTGCGCTCGCATTCAGGAGCGGCTACTGGAACATCGGTGCGGAGGGGCAATTGCTCTGCGGCGCGATCGCGGCCGCCTGGATCGGAACGCTGGTCGGTGAGCTGCCCATGCTCGCCGCTCTGCCGTTGATGATCGCCGGCGGCGCCCTTGCCGGCGCCGCCTGGGCACTCGGGCCCGCCCTGCTGCGGGTTCGCCTTGGCATTGACGAGGTCGTCACCACACTGCTGCTCAATCCCGTGGCGCTGCTGCTCGTCAACGCCCTGCTGCACGGACCGTGGCGCGACCCGCAGACCGGCTTTCCGGAGTCCGAGCGGATTGCTGCCAGCGCCCAGTTCCCGCTGCTGCTCGAACGCTCGCGTGTCCACTTCGGCTTCGTGCTGGCGCTGGTGCTGATCGGCGTGGCCTGGTTCGTGCTGACGCGCACGACGGTCGGAGTGAAGCTGCGGGCCGTCGGGCTCAGCCCGGCGGCGGCGCGGTTCGCCGGCATCAACGTCAGCCGCAGCCTGCTCGGGGCGGCCCTCGCCAGCGGCGCCATCGCCGGCATCGCCGGGGTCAGCGAGGTCGCCGGCGTGCAGTACCGGCTGACCGCCGGCCTGTCGGCCGGCTTCGGCTACACCGGCATAGTGGTGGCCACGCTGGGTGGCCTGAGCATGCCCGGCGTGGCCGTCGCCGCGCTGCTGCTGGGCGACCTGCGGGTCGGTGCCGGCGCCGCCGGCCGCACGCTTGGTGTGCCCTCGCAGCTCGGCGACATCATCCAGGCGACGCTGCTGCTGGTTACCGTGGCGCTGCTCGCGCTACACCGCTACGGTCTGATCGACACGTTCCTCGACCGTTTTCGGCGGTCGCGACGTGACGCCGTCGCGGACGAGGCCGGCTGATGCCATTCGCCGACCTCTTGGCGCTGCTCGGCGCGACGCTGCGCAATGCCACGCCGCTGGTGTACGGCACCGTCGGCGAGACCTACTCGGAGCGGGCCGGCGTGCTCAACCTGGGCATCGAGGGCACGATGTATGCCGGCGCGTTCTTTGGCTTTGCAGTCGCGTACTGGACCGGCTCGCTCTGGCTCGGCGTCGCGGCGGCGATAGTCATCGGCACGCTGGCCGGTGCCCTGATGGGGCTCCTCTCGGTGACCTTCGGCACGAACCAGCACGTCGCGGGAATCGGCATCACGCTCGGGCTGATCGGCGTATCGGAGTTCGTCAACCGGGTGTACTTCGGTGCCGGAGCCACGCTGCCCAGCATCGAGCCGTTTCCGCTGATCGACTTCCTCGGGCTGGGCCTGCTGAGCCAGTACGTGCTGACCTACATCGCCTTCCTGGCGCTGGTGCCGCTGGCCTGGTGGCTGCTGAATCGTACGAGCTTCGGTCTCGCCGTGCGAGCCGTCGGCGAGAACCCAGAGGCGGCCGACGCCGCGGGCATCTCGGTTGCGCGCACGCGTTACCTCGCGCTGATGTTCGGCGGCGCGTTGATGGGCGTCGGTGGTGCCTTCTTCACGCTCGCCTCGCTGGGCACCTTCACCCTCGAGATCATCGCCGGCCGGGGCTGGGTCTGCGTTGCGCTTGTCATCTTCGCGCGCTGGCGGATCCTGCCGGCAGTTTTGGGTGCGCTGCTGTTCTCGGCCGTCTTCTCGCTACAGTTCCGGCTGCGCATCCTGCCCGGCTTCGACGCGGTGCCGTTCGAGCTGTTGCTGGCACTGCCGTACCTCGTGGTGATCGTCGCGCTCGCCTTGTCGGGCCGTGGCCTTCGCTACCCCGGCGCCTACCTCAAGCCGTACCGGCGTAACTGATCAGCGGGAGGAAGGATGGACCGACAGGCAGATGACCTTCGCTTCATGCAGGTCGCAATCGAGCAGGCAAAGATCGGACGGGTCGAGGGCGGCATCCCGATCGGCGGCGCCCTGGTGGTCGACGGGCAGGTCGTCGGCGCCGGTCACAACCGCCGGGTCCAGGCGGGGAGCGCTATCCGTCACGGCGAGACCGACGCACTCGAGGTGGCCGGCCGACAGCCGGCGGCCGTCTACGCGCGATCGACGATGTACACCACGCTCTCGCCGTGCGACATGTGTACCGGCGCAATCCTTCTCTACAAGATCCCGCGGGTGGTCATGGGCGAGAACCGCACGTTCTACGGCGGCGAGGACTACCTGCGGGCGCGCGGCGTGGAGGTCGTCAACCTCGACCTGGCCGAGTGCGTCGAGATGATGGAGGAGTTCATCGCCGAGCACCCCGAGCTCTGGTGGGAGGACATCGGCGAGCAGGGCGGCTGAACGGACGGCGGTTGGCGCCGCGCTATGCTGCGGGTCATGAAGGGCGATCGCGTCGAGGCGGTGGTGGACACCGGCCAGGGCACTCAGACCTTTGAGATCGAGGCCACGCGCGCCGGTCGGCGCATCGAGATCACCACCGCCCGTGGCGTGGTCGAGGTGACCGAGGTCACCCGGTCGGGCACGCCCGTCCGCACAGGTCGCTTCATGGCCAACCGGCTGGTGGCGCTGGTCGAGCATCCGGCACAGGAGGGCGAGGGCGGTCGCGTCGACGTCGAGACACGGCGGCGGATGGGCGCCGACGCCGGCGCCGGGCGCTCACGCTCGCGCGCGCAGGCCGACGGCGGGATTCGCCAGTTGACCGTGCTCGGCGACGATGAAGACGGGGACCTGCCGGGCGAGGACGCCTGACTTCTAGCGGATCTCGCGCACCCGGTAGCGAACCGTCCCAGCCGGCAGTGAGACGCTGACCTCGTCGCCTGCTCGCGCGCCGATCAGCGCCCGCCCGACGGGCGAGACGTTCGAGATCCGCCCGCCCGCCGGGTCGGCCTCCGTTGGCCCGACGAGCTGGTAGGTCGCCTCCTCGCCGCCCGTTTCGACGACGACCGTTGAGCCCAGGTGGGCGCGGTCCGACTGGGTCGGTGCCTCGATCACCACGGCATTGCGGAGCATCTGCTCCAGCGACTGAATCCGACCTTCTATGAAGGACTGCTCCTTGCGGGCGTACTCATAGTCGGCGTTCTCGCGCAGGTCGCCCAGTGCGCGGGCGGCGGCAACTCGGGCAATGACCTCGGGCCTGGTGACCGTTCGCAGGTGGTCGAGCTCGCTGGTCAGCTTTTCCAGCCCATCGGCGGTCAGGTGAGTTGGGGCGGCACCGGGCTTGGGCGGCGTGCCCGGGACCTTTGGCCGGCGTGCGGGCGCGGCGGTGCCGGTGGATGCGGAAGCACGGGCGCTCCCGCTGCTTCTGGCCTTGCGCGAGGATGGCGGCCTGGCCGGCGCTGCATCATCGGTCAGAAGCGCGCCACGGATGCCATCGTCGCGACGCTCACCGGATGCGGCGCCGGGGTTCCCGAAAGGTGACCGGCCATCGTTCCGCGCGATCACCTGGGAGAGGAGGGCGTCCTCGTACTCCTCATGGGCGTCGGTCTCGGCCCACCAGACGCGCAGCTCGCCCTCGACGCTGAGCGTCTTCAGCCAGTTGGCGGCGGCAGACGGCCGAGCGTCGCCCAGCGGTGTCGCCTGGATCGCCGCCATCCGCCCCCCGATGGTCTTGGCCGAGCGCCCCACGTAGAGCACGGGCTCTGTCGGCAGCCAGAACGAGCGCAGCCGTGCGGCGAGCTCCTGGGGCGTGGCCGGCGCACCGTCGATCGTCATGCCGGGCACTCGGTCGACCCAGCGACGGACCGCCGGATAGTCGATCGGTGGTTCGTCGGGGGCACCAGGCAGCTCGACAACGAAGATGCCGGGCGATCGGCTGGGGACCGGCCGGCCCCAGCGCACGGGTCCGTCCACGTAAAGCCCCAGGGCCTGCATCAGCTCGCGTGCGCCTGGCCGCCTCTCGGTTTCGTCAGTCACCCGGCAATGGTAGGCGCGATCGAGTGGACGAGCGGCCCGTGCGTGCCTGCCACCTGATGCCGATCGGGCGGTTGGCTCCGCTTGCAATCGGCGCGCAACGCCAATGGACGGCAGCCCACCACCGGCGCGACGGAGCGCTCTATAGGGTCGCCTCGATTGCCGTGACAGAGACCGGAGGAAGAATGGACGCCCTGACCCTGCTCAAGGAAGACCACGACCGCGTGAAGAAGATGCTCGACGAGGGCGAGGAGACGACGGAGCGCGCGGAGAAGACGCGCACTGAGCTGTTCACCAAGCTCAAGATGGAGCTCGAGATCCACGAGCGCATCGAAGAGGAAGTCTTCTACCCGGCGCTGAAGCAGCACCCGAAGGCCAAAGACCTCGCGCTCGAGGGGTATGAGGAGCATCACGTCGTCGACCAGATCTTCGCCGAGCTCGAGCAGACGCCCGTGACAGACGAGACCTGGACGGCCAAGTTCAAGGTCGCCAAGGAGAACATCGAGCATCACATCGAGGAGGAAGAGGGCGAAATGTTCAAGGCTGCCCGTGACGCCTTCTCACGTGAGGAGCTCGAGGAGCTTGGGCAGCGGATGGCCGAGATGAAGCAGCTGGCCCAGCAGGTCGAGAAGCAGGAGGCCGGCCGGGCCCTCTAGCGCGCGCTCAAACAACCGACGACTCACACCACGCGACCCGGCCACAATCGCCGGGTCGCTTTCATTTGCTCATGGGGCCGGTGCATGCCCATGCACGCGGTACGCGCAGACGGCCGCGGGCGCCGGGACGATGAAGGGCCGCCCGCACGCGGCAGCGCGCGCTTACCCAGGCCCGGTAGTCTCCGGCCGATGCAACCTTTTGTGGGCCGTCATCACCTTTACTGACGGATGCCCGAGCTTGACGAAGTCCTCGCAGCTCGCGCCGGCGATGAGGGAGCGTTCGGGGTCCTGATCGCCCGCGAGGCGCGTTGGGCCTATGGCCTCGCCCGTGTCGTGCTGGGTGATCAGATGGAGGCCGAGGATGCGTTCCAGGAGAGCTGCCTGCTGGCATGGCGAGACCTGCCAAAGCTGCGCGATCCAGCGCGCTGGAGGCCATGGTTTCGGCGGCTGGCGACGAACGTCATCCTCGAGCACGGACGGCGCATGGGCCGGCGGCCGAAGGTGACCGAGATAGTGGCGACCGACGGCCCGATTGCGCCCGACCACGCCGGGCGGGTGGCCGACCGAGACCTCCTGCTGCAGGCGCTCGGCTTGCTGACTGCCGACGAGCGGATCCTGGTTGCTCTGCACTACGGCCGTGACCTGACCGTCGCCGATGCGGCGGCTCTGCTGGGCATCCCGCTCGGCACTGCCAAGGCCAGGCTGCATCGTGCGATCGGCAAGATGCGCCAGCGGGTCGAGGCGTAGCTATGGACTTCGAGCAGCGCCTGTCAGCGATCCTGCACGACGTAGCCGACGCAGACCCGCCGGCCAACCTGGTCGAGCGTGCGCTCGGGCATCTGCCGGCAGGGAAGCAGGGTCGGTCGCACTTCGCGCCGCCGGTTGCCATGGCAGCTGCCATAGCGGCCCTGGTCCTCATAGCCGGGGCCGTGGCCACCATGTGGCGACCCGTCTCGATGCCGCCGGCTGCGGAGCCCAGCCCGTCCGTTGTCGAGCGCGCGCCCACGCCGGCGCCTTCGCCGTTCCAATCTCCGAGGGAGTGCCCCGGCTCGCAGATCGTCGGTACCCTTGCTGCCGTCTCCGACTCAGAGCTGGCGCTGGACCCGGCCGTCGGCTTCGAGGCGTCCCCCACCGACCGTACGCCTCTGGTCTGGGAGCCCTACTTCCGGCTCGGCGATGACGGAGGATCAGTAGTCGTGCGCGATCCGGACGGTGACGTCGTGGCGCGTGATGGCGACATCGTCGAGATTGGCGGTGGCGAGCGCGATGGAGGGTGGTACGCCTGCGGCTATATCGAGGTGCTGTCGTCCGGCGGGCCTCTGCCGGCTCCAGTTCTGGACCTCAGCGAGCGCTCGAGCTGGCGAGCGCTGATGACCATCGAGCGGGGCGTAAGTGATGGCCCGATCGGCCCGATCCGGCGCATCGAGTGGATCGGCGACACCCTGCACCTGGAGATTGCCGCTCGCCATGACGGCGTCGTCGACCAGGTTCGCGCCGCGCTGAGCGGGGCGACGGACGACGCCACCGTCGCCTCCGACCCGGACGGGCTTGTGACAATCGAGATCCCGGATGCCCGGACTACCTTCGCGCCGTCGATCGAGCCCCGGTGCGGTGCCTGGCAGCGCGTGACGCTGCTGCCCATCGGCGACGGCAAGGAGCTGCGCGGCGAGGACATGGCTCGCGCTGGCGAAGTGCTTCGGCTCCGTGCTGCAGAGGCGCTGGGGCTGGATGGTCAGGACATCGTCCTCCACACTGAAGACGGCCGGCACATCATCGTCGAGCTGCCGGCCGGCCCCGACAGCTCGGCGCTGAACCGGGCTCGACAGCGCATGCAGGCGCCCGCGCCAGCCGGGCTGATGGCCGTACCCGATGGCGTCGCCGTGCAAGCTGGCGACTCGGCTGACAGCATGGAGCGAGGTCTCGTTGGCGCCGCGGCCATCGACGTCGCAGTCCCTGCCGTTGACATCATGGGACAGCCTGCGCTCCACCTCACGTTGCACCCTGACGCCGCGGAAGCGTTGGACGAATTCGCCGCGGAGCGCGTTGGCGGGCAGGTCGCACTCGTCGTGGGGGACGTCGTTGTGGCCGCCGCAATGCTCAACGCGCCGCGGTTCGGCGGCGAGCTTGAGATCGTCGGCCCGCTGCGCGTCGCCGATGTGGCACCGCTGGCAGACCGCCTGTCGCTGTCGGTCGACTCGCTCGAGTTCGAACTGGTGGACGTCTCCACTGCTGAGCGCGATTGCTGACCGGTTCCGTGCGACGCCACGGTTACCATGCTTGGTATGGCGACCTTCGTTCTGGTTCACGGCGGGTGGGGAGGAGGCTGGGAGTGGCGCCAGGTCGCCGACCGGCTGGCCGCCAGGGGACATCAGCCGCATCGTCTGACGCTGACGGGGCTCGGCGATCGGTCGCACCTGGCGAGCCCGGAGGTGAACCTCGACACCCATATCACCGACGTGCTGATGGTGCTCCAGTTCGAGGACCTGTCCGATGTCGTGCTGGTCGGGCAGAGCTACGGTGGAGCGGTCATCACCGGCGCAGCGGATCGAGCGCCTGAGCGCATTCGTCGGCTGGTCTACGTCGACGCCTTCGTGCCGAATGACGGCGATTCGGTGATCGACCTCTCGCCCCAACGCTTCGTCGATCTTTTCCGCCAGCTTGCGGCCGAAACAGGCGACGGCTGGCAGGTCCCCTCGCCGTTCGATCCCGGCGACCTTGGCCCGCCGGAGATGGAGGGGTGGTATGCGCCGAAGCTGGTCCCCCACCCGCTGGCCTGCTTCGACCAGCCGATTCGACTCAGCGGCGCGTCCGACACCGTGCCACGCAGCTACATCGATTGCCGGCCGGCGGACGCCCAAAGCTGGGTCTTTGAGCGCTTTGCCGACCGAGCACGCTCCGACGGCTGGGACTACCACCACCTGCCGGTGGGCCACGATGCCCAGGTCCTGGCGCCCGAGGCGCTGGTCGGAATCCTCGATCAGGTGGCCAAGCTGCCAACCCCTCGTCGACCCTGACGACGCCCGGCGGGGACGCTGCCGGACTTATCCACGGGACCCCAGCTCGCCCAGCGCTTTGTCCAAGGTTCGCAACGGCCCCGCAAGGAGGTCGGCCGAGGTGCAAGCGCGGCTTGCCCCCGTCGCCCCCGGAAGGTAGGTGTGGCTGGGCACCCCAGCGCCCAGGCAGTCAGCGGACGCAGCGCGTCCACACCCCACAAGCCCGTCCAGTACGGGGGAGGCACAGATGACCGAAGAACGCAGCCCCTATTCCGGTCGCGAGGTGACCAGCTACCTCGAGGACGACTACCGCCTCAGGGACGCCGATGGCGACGAGATCGGCAAGATCGTCGAGCTGAACAGTGATTTCGTCGTCGTCGAGCGCGGCGGCGGCTTCCTGGGAATTGGCGACAAGGATCACATCTTCGTGCCGCGCCAGGAGATTGCCCGCGAGGACGATTCAGACTGGTACCTGAACATCCGCGGCGACGAGCTCGAAGGCCGAGGCTGGGACGAGCGTCCTCAGGCCTATGACCGCCAGCAGGGCGACGAGTCGTTCAACGCCGCCGGCGAGAACGGCGATCTGGGCCAGCGCAGGTCCGACACCGGCACTCGGATCACCCGCTACGAGGAGGATCTGGAGGCCAGCAAGGTCCAGCGGCAGGCCGGCGAGGTAACCATCGGCAAGCGTGTCGTCGAGGACACCAAGACGATCGAGGTCCCGGTTCGCCGCGAGGAGATTCACGTCGAGCGCCATCCTGTCACGGCAGACGCCACGACCGGTGTCGGCAGCGACGAAGCCTTCCGCGACAACGAGCGGATCACGGTGCCGCTGATGGAGGAGGACGTCGAGGTCCGCAAGGTCGCCCGACCGGTCGAGGAGGTGGAAATCACCAAGTCGAGCCACGAGGAGACCCGGCACGTCGACGACACCGTCCGGCGCGAGGAGTTTGACATCGACGACACCGGATCGAGCCGCGGGCACACGCGCGAGATCTAGGTACGCGAGGAACTATCTCGCTTGAGTCAGGGGCGGTTCGGCACGGCCGGGCCGCCCCTCGGCTTTGACCTCCCGCCAGTCTCACGCAAAGACACGCAGAGGGCCCTGGCCCGCCGGGCAGTTTCTGCTCGGACGGGATCGCTTGCGGCCCCCGCTCATCTGGGTCGTCGAGAGAGCCTGCGGAAGTCGGTACTTTCAGCCGCGCCCGAGGTACATGAGCGGGCTCGACGTCTGGCCTCTGTCGAGGTCAACTTGCCTCGATGCCCCGTCACGCGCGCCTGTTGCTCCTGCTCGCTGTCGTGGTCACGTGCCTTGCGGTGCCCGCGAGCCCGGCGGCAGCGCGCGAGTCGCGCAGCGACGGAGCGGCAACGCGCAGCGGCAAGCTGGCGTATCCGGACCCGCCTCGTCCCGGATACAGTCCCCGCCACGTCAGGCAGCTCCTGAACAACTGCGCTTTTGCTTCGGCGCAGATGCTCGTTGACAAGTGGACCCACGGTCGGAAGGCCGCGCCGCAGCATCTCCTGCGACGAGCGACGGGGATTCCGTCCGAGGACGGCGGGCCAACCCTGGCTGAGCTCCGTCGTGCAGTGGCCAGGGTCAGCGGCGTGGAGCTGCGCTGGTCACCAAACGGCGGCGACCCGCTGACCTGGCCGGCTCTGCTTACCCGGCTGGAGAACGGAGGTGGAGCACTGGTCAACCTGTGGCCCGAGAAGCTGCCGCGTCATTACGTTCGCTGGATACCTGCGCTCACGGCCGGCCACTCCGTCTACATCGAGCGCTACCAGCACGCCAAAAACCGCATCTGGTTGATGGATCCTCTCGGTCGTGGGAGCGGGTTCGGGGGCGAATGGATCGATGCGGACGCGCTGCACCGCGCCATCTGGAAAGCGGGCGATCTGGTCTGGGCTGCGGCCACCCCGCCGCTGCCGCCGCGTACGCCCGCGATCTCGGACTTTGAGCTTGGGGCGCCCGACGCGCCGGATAGCGCCTTCGCCGGTGACGCCATCGAGGTAGCGATCGCGTATGCGCCGCGCCGGTGGGACGCGAAGATGCCAACACTGCGAGTTGCCGCTACCTGGCAGCTCGTCGCAGTGGAGCCTTCCGGCGAAGCACCCGCCACGGCCGCGACGAGCGGTCGCGACGATCCGGCGGGCGAGATCCACCTCGAGTCCGCCGCCCTGGGCCCGCTCGTCGACGCCCTCCGGCCAGTCAACGCACTCATCGCCCCGCGTGCGGAAACGGCTTCCTCCGTCGATGCAGACGCGTCACTCACGGGGATAGGGCGATTTGAGGTCCTCAGCGAGCCGTTGGGTGCTGCCAGGGGAGAGCTGCGCTTTGCCCTTCGCTCGCCCGAGGAGCCCGGCGACTACCTGCTGACGCTCGAGCTCCGAGACGGTACGGGAGAGGCGCTGCCCGGCGAGGTGCCCACCTTCCAGCCGTCCCAGGTTCGCTTACGCGGACCTCTTGCCGGGCGTGTTCGCACTGTCGATGAGGTGCCTGCCAGCATTCCTCAGGGTGAGCGGCTATCGCTTGACGTCAAGGTCCGGAACCTTGGCAGCGCCGCGTGGGGGGAAGCCGCCGAGCGCGTCGTGTTGGTCGTCGGGTTCGACGGCGCTGCCCGAGAGGTGCATCTTCCGCTCGCGCTCGCAGCCGGCCAGGCGGTGGTGGTACCGGTCAGCCTGGCCGTCGACGTGTTGCCTGGACAGGCGACGCTGCAGCTGGCACTGCGCGACGGCAAAGGTGCTCCGCTGCCCGAAGCTGAGCCCATCGAGTGGGTCCTCGAGATCACGCCCGCGGAGCCAGGCACCCCCAGTGTCAACTGAAGACAGCCGCTCGACAGTTGCGTCCTGCCGCCTCCAGCGCCAGCGCCGCGGGTTGACTGCCGAAACTTAATCCTCAGCGGGCGCGTCAACGCGCAATATACGGAGCGGCTCTTGCACCGCGATGCCCGGCCAGGAGGGATTAGTGCGCCGACGGCTCGATACTGCGACCGGTAGGCGGCAGATGCGTGCCGCCGCAGCGACGATGTCCCTGCTCCTCGCCGCATGCGTAGGGTCGCCGCCGGGGGCCGATCCCACGACCTCGCCAAAGGCTCCTCCGGAGGCATCACCCACGGCCGCCGTGATCGCCGCCATCCCGGGTGCCGACGTGCTGGTTCGTGGTGAGCGCTCGGTCGCGGATGTGACCATCAAGGACCTGCGCTCGATCGCCGCCGCCAGGAATGCCTTTGGCCTGGACATCTTTCGGCTGCTGGCCCGCGAGGACGGAAACATCGTGCTTGGTCCTGACAGCATCTCCAACGCCCTGACGATGACCTATGCCGGAGCGCGGGGCAGCACCGCCGCCGAGATGCGCTCAGCGATGCATCTGGACCTGTCCGACGATGCGCTGCATCGCGCCGCGGGCGCGCTCGACGCCTCGCTGCTTGAGGCGAATGACATCGATGGCATCGAAATGGCCCGTGGCACGCGCCTCTTCGGGCTGCGCGACTTCCCATTCAAGGAGTCTTTCCTGGAGACTCTCAGCCGCGACTACGGCGCGCCGCTGGCGACGCTCGACTTCACTGCAGACCCCGACCACGCCCGCGCGGTAATCAACGACTGGGTCGCGCAGCTGACGCGCGAGCTCATCCCCGAGCTGATGGGCCCGGGCAAGGTCACCGGCAACACGCGACTGGTCATCGTCGACGCGCAGTACATGAAGGCCGTGTGGGACGAGCCCTTTGACCCCGATTGGACGGGCGACGCTCCCTTCCACCTGCCCGACGGGTCGACCATCGATGTGCCGATGATGCGCAACCACCTGATGATCCCGATCGCAGGCGGCGACGACTGGGTGGCCGGGGAGCTGGCGTACAAAGGCGGCCGGTTGACGATGCTGGTCATCGTGCCGCAGGACCTGGCCAGCTTCGAGGCCCATCTCGACAAGGATCGGCTCGACTCGATCGTCGCCGACCTCCGGGAGCAGTCGTACGTCCCGATCTCGCTGCCGCGCTTCGAAGTCAGCCAGCACAGCGATCTCGTCCCGCTGATGCGCGAGCTGGGCATCGAAGACCTCTTCGGAGGCGGCGACCTTTCCGGCATCAGCGACTCCGACCTGTGGGTCGGCGGGGTTGAGCACGAGGCGGTGGTGAAGGTTAACGAGGAGGGCACCGAGGCCGCCGCGGCTACCGGCGCAGAGATGCCCGGCTCGGCGCCGGCCGTCGAGGTGAGGGCCGACCGACCGTTCCTCTTCTTCGTCCGGGACCGCCACACCGGCTCGATCCTGTTCATGGGCCGCGTGGCAGACCCGCGGCCAGAGTGATGTCTATAAACCTCGTCCGGGCGCCGCGTTCATTTCGGAGCCTCGCCCACCGTCCTCCGCCCAAGCGCCAGCCAGCCCCGGGCCAGTGCCGCCAAGGGCTGCAACGGTCCAGCTGTCGCAAAAACCCAGTAGTGGACCGCGTTGAACGGGTTGAGGTCGTTGTCGAGAAAGCTGCTGGCGAGCACGATGTACTCGCCGATCCACGCGCCGGCAACGGCCACGCCGAACTCGAAGTAGCCAAGATGTCTGCGCACCGGCCGGCCTAGCAGGTAGCCGACTACGGCCGCCGAGACGGCTATCAGACCGTAGATCGGTGCCCAGGCTTCCTGCAAGGCCACCGGGCCCCTCAGCGCCATAGGCCCGCCGACCACGAGAAAGGAGGCGGCTACGCTCGCGCCAAGGAAGGCAGTCAGTGCCGCGGCGAGGACGATCAGTCTCATCGGCGAAGTGGACGCGTGGTGCCCAGGTCATGTTGCGCACGGCGCGCCGATCCGTGGACCCTCGATCGCTCCACGCAGGCCGTGCAGGTGGCTCTAGGGATTGCCTTGCGCTCGTCAGCTATGGTGCGAGCTACATGCACGAAGAGGGGCAGGCATGAGGGGCGCGGCGGCATGGGCGTTGGTGTCCTTTGCCGTGCTCGGCTGCCTTGCTGCTCCGGCGGTCCATACCGAGACCCCCGCACCGGCCGCGTCCGTGGCCAGCGCGGCGCCCGACCCTGCCTCGATACCGGCCCGAACTGCTCGCGCGTCGGTCGATCCCACGACTCGGCCGACGGACGGGTCAATTCACCCCGTCAGCACGCCAAACCAGCCCCTGCCAAGCGCGCCTGCCGTTCGACCGACACCGCTCAAGGTGCTGCCCACCACCAGGCCGTCTCCCACGCCGATCGAGGAGCCGCAGGGGAGAGAGTGCTTCGACGATGCATACAGGCTCAATGGGATTCGCTGGGATCGGTCCCTTGGTCGGCGCTTCAACCCCCATTCGGTGCCAGGTGACCTCGACGCAGAGCGGGCGCTGGAGGTCGTAAAGCAGGCGTTCGCCAACGTCACCGAGGGGCGCAACCTGTGCGGCCGACCGGACAACGTTCACGCCAGGGCGCACTACCTCGGCCCGACCGTCCACCCCGCCTGCTCCGAAGCGGAGGTGCGCTGGCACCACTTCAGCGTCGTCAGCTTTGGCCAGATGCCGGAAGGTTACGAGTGGGCGCTGGCGATCATGTGCGACTACTACTACGACGACGACCGGGTGGCAGCGACGGACATCCTGATCAACGTGGACGAGTGGTGGACCTTGTCGCACGACGACTGCCGCGGCACACAACACATCCTCGAGGCGGTGATGACGCACGAGGTCGGGCATGCCTTCGGCTTGGACCATGTCGGTCAGCGGCGGCACGGCGACCTGACGATGAGGCCGTTCAGCGACTACTGCGATTACGGTGACGCGACCCTCGGCCTCGGTGACCTGCTCGGCCTGGAGGAGCTTTACAGCTCCCCGCCTACCCCGTAGTCGCCCGTCAGGGAGATTGGCTGGCGCGCCAGGATTCGAACCTGGAACCCCCTGATCCAGAGTCAGGTGCTCTACCGTTGAGCCACGCGCCAGCGGCGCCCGTCAGGCGCTCTCGAGTCTACTACGAGCCGCCAGCGCCCCTGCCCGCCTTGGCCTGCACCTTGGCCCAGGTGTCCTTCAGCGTCAGCGTGCGGTTGAAGACGGGTCGACCCGCGGTGGTGTCGGGGTCGACGGTGAAGTACCCCAACCGCTCGAACTGGAACGTATCGCCGGCTGACAATCCGGCTCCCGCCAGCGAAGGCTCGACGAAGCAGCGCTGGAGCACTACCTCCGACTCGGGGTTGAAGTCGTCGAACAGGTCGCGCATGGTGCCCGGCTCGGCGGATCGGAACAGGTGGCCGTAGAGGCGCACCTCGGCCGGCACGGCGTGCCCCGCCGATAGCCAGTGGAGGGTCGCCTTGGGCCGGCGGCCATCGGGCGAATCGCCGCCGTGGGTCGCCGGGTCATAGCTGCAACGCAGCTCGACCACGTTGCCCTCGCCATCCTTGACCACGTCCGTGCAGGTCACGAAGTAGGCCCCGCGGAGTCGGACCTCGCGGCCGGGCGCCAGCCGGAAGAACTTGGGCGGCGGCTCCTCCATGAAGTCCTCGCGCTCGATCCACAGCTCCCGACTGAATGGAACTGTCCGGTTCCCTGCGTCGAGATCCTCCGGATTGTTGGGGACGGACATTTCCTCGACCTGCCCCTCCGGATAGTTCTCGAGCACCATTTTCAGCGGGTCAAGCACGCCGAACCGGCGCAGTGCCGTGCGATTGAGCACCTGCCGGCAGGCGTACTCGAGCTGCCCGAACTCGACAATGCTGTCCGACTTGGCCACTCCGATCATCGCCGCGAAGTCGCGGATGCCCTGGGCCGGGAAGCCCCGCCGGCGCAGCCCCGACAGCGTCGGCATGCGTGGGTCGTCCCAGCCACGCACGTGGCCCTCGTTGACCAGCTTGAGCAGGATCCGTTTCGAGAGCACGGTGTGGGTGAGGTTCAGCCGGGCAAACTCGATCTGGCGTGGCCGTGACGGCACCGGCAGGTTCTCGATCAGCCAGTCGTAGAGCGGCCGATGACCCTCGAACTCCAGCGTGCACAGCGAGTGGGTCACGCCTTCGATGGCATCCGACTGGCCGTGGGCGTAGTCATAGGTCGGGTAGATGCACCAGGCGTTGCCCGTCCGCGGATGGGTTGCATGCACGATGCGGTAAAGCACGGGGTCGCGCATGTTGATGTTGGGCGACGCCATGTCGATCTTGGCGCGCAGCACCCGTGCGCCGCTGGGGAACTCTCCGGCCCGCATCCGCGCGAACAGGTCCAGGTTGTCGTCCACTGAACGGTCGCGCCAACGGCTGTTTCGGCCCGGCTCGGTCAACGTGCCGCGGTTCTCGCGGATCTGGTCGGCCGACTGATCGTCGACGTACGCCTTGCCCTCGCGGATGAGGTGCCGAGCCCACTCATAGAGCTGCTCGAAGTAGTCTGACGCGTGGTAGAGGTGCTCGCCCCAGTCGAAGCCGAGCCATCGCACATCGCGCTCGATCGCATCGATGTACTCCTGCTCCTCCTTGAGCGGGTTGGTGTCGTCGTAGCGCAGGTGGCAGCGGCCGCCGAACTCCCGGGCGATACCGAAATTGAGGCAGATGGACTTGGCGTGGCCGATGTGCAGGTAGCCATTCGGCTCCGGCGGGAAGCGTGTAACGACCGAGTCGTGCTTGCCCGACCGCAGATCGGTCAGGACGATCTCCCGGATGAAGTCCGAGCGCTCGGACGGGGGCGTGGTGACGGATTCGGTGGTCAGGGTCGGGCACCCGCTGGTGGTCGGCCCGCAGGCCGTGGTAGGAGGTTGGCTGGCGAGCAAGGATTCGAACCTTGAATCCCCTGATCCAGAGTCAGGTGCCTTACCGTTTGGCCACTCGCCAGCGTGTGGCCGATTCTACATCGGGTCGATGACGGGCAGCTCAAAGCCGAACTCGGTGCCGCCGCCCTCGCGAGGCGTGGCCCAGATCCGGCCACCCATCGCTTCGACCAGCTGGCGGCAAACGAAGAGGCCGATTCCGGCGCCGCCCGGCACGGAGCGCGCAGCAGGAGCGCGGTAGAACAGCTCGAACAACTGCTCAGGCAAATCCGTGCCCGGGCCCGGACCGCGGTCCAAGACGCGCACGGTGACTCGGGCGTCCCCGTCATGCGCAGCGATCTCGATGCCCTTCGTCAGGGCGTCGCCATAGCGAACCGCGTTGACGAGAAGGTTGCGCAGCACCTGTTCGAGGTAGGTCACGTCACCCCGTACGGCCGGCAGGCCATCAGCGATGTCCGTTCGGACGCGCAGTGCCGGCCAGCGAGCGGTCAGCAGGTCGAGCAGTCCGGGCAGGACGCGCTGGATGAGCACCGGCTCATCGCCGATCTCCACCCCGCCTCGCTCGACCCGACTCATGACCAGCAGGTCCTCGACCAGTCGTGCAAGGCGCTCCGACTCGGCACGGATGTCGGCCACGATCTCCAGGCGCTGCTGGTCCGGCAGCTGACGCTCGAGCAGCTCGCTGCCGCCGTAGATCGTCGTGATCGGCGTGCGCAGCTCGTGCGAAAGGACGCCGATGAACGCCTCGCGGGCGACCTGTGCGGTGCGCGCAGCGGTGATGTCGCGCAGGACCACGACAGAGGTTCCGGCCACGGCCGGCCCAGCGTCCTTGAGCCGTGGCCGGTAGACGCGCGCTTCGACCCAGCGACCGGTCGACTCGAGGCGATGTTCTCCCTCCACCCCGTCGCCCGCGAGCAGGCGGTCAAGCCGCTCCATCGTCGCGGGGGCCTGCCCGCCGAAGAGACGGGCTGCCGACCGGTTGCTCACGCGCAGGCGTCCGCCGGCATCGAAGACCAGAACGGCCTCGCCCATCGCGCCGATGACCGCCTCGAGCTCCGCGCGCCGCTCGTCAACGTCTTTGTAAAGCCTGGCGTTTTCCAGGGCGATGCCGGCACGCGCGCCGACCTCCTCGGCGAGGCGAAGGTCGTGCTCGGTGAAGCGGCGCCCCGAGTCCGCCTGGACAAGCGTCAGGGCTCCGATCGGGCCGCCTCGGCCCAGCAGCGGCACGCAGATGTACCAGCGCAGCTCCATGGCCAGCAGCAGGTCCAGCTCCTCTCCTTCGGCGATCCCAGCGCGCAGCAGCTCCTCTGTCACCTCGACGAGCTCGCTGCTGCCCTCGCGCACCACGCGCGCAGGGCCAGCCGACGCGTCCGGCTGCACGGGGCGGACCTCGCGCAGCCTTTGGGCAAGAGCCACCTTGGCCGGGTCGGCATGGGCGATCGCAGCCGTGCGGATCGTGCCGGCCGCATCCAGCAGCTCGACGGTGGCGAAGTCGGCCAGGCGGGGAACGCACAGCTCGGCCAGACGTCTCGTGGCGTCCTCGATCGATAGGGTGGAGGTGAGCGACCCGACGGCCTCGGCCACGATCTCGCGCACCATCTCCTGGCGGTGCTGATCGGTCACGTCGCGGAAGACGCTGACCACCTTCTCGACGCGGGCATCCGAGTCACGTACCGGTGCCGCCTGGACCATTGACCACCGCTCCTCGCCCGTCGCCCGGATACGGAAGCGGACCGGGGTGGGGTCGGTTGGCTGGCCGGTGCGGAAGGCAACACCGGCGGGCAGGCCATCCTCGGCCATCGGTCGCCCTTCCTCGTCAAGCAGCTCGAAGGCGGACATCATCTGCTGCCAGGGGGTCGCCAGAAGGTCGCGCGCGTTCTCGAAGCCGCAAAGCCTGGCCGCCGCATCGTTGGCGAAGAGCAACCCACCCTGAGCGCTGTGCACGAGGATGCCGTCGGCGACGTTGGCCACGATGGCGGCCATCTCGTCGCGCGACCGGCGCAGGCCCTCTTCGGCGCGCAGCCGAGCGACGGCCGACCCCAGCACGTTGGCCATTGACTGCATGAAGGCCGCATCGTCGTTGTTGAAGGCAGCGCGGGCCGTCGAGAACGAGGCGAGGACGCCGAACGGCTCCTCGGCACCGCCGATGCGAACGGCGATGCCCGACCGGGCGCCATGCTCGGCGAGCACCTCGGAGATGCGGAAGCGCGTTTCCGTCTCGAAGTCGGTGGCGATCACCGGTCCGCCGGTCGCCAGCGTGAAGCCCGACTGCGAGCCGCCCTGAGCCGGCAGCGTCACATTGCCGACTACCCCCTGTCGCCAGCCGACACCCGCCACGATGCGGAGCGTTGCTCCGTCCTCCGACACCTGCAGCACGTCGACGAGGTCGCTCTCGAGGACGCGCCCGACCAGCACGCAAACATCGTTTAGCAGCTGGCCCAGCTCGCGGCTGTCGAGCGCACGCTGGGCCATCTCGGCGACGGCCGCCTGCTGTGCCAGCACACGACCAAGCGGCGAACGGCGGGTGTCGTCGGCCTCGAAGGCTTTCTCGGTGGTGACGATTGAACCGCTCCTGTCCCCGTTCCCCGACGGCAACCCTCCCCGAACGGGAGGCGAGCATACCAGCGAGGGCAAGGGACGCTTGACCGGCCCAGGCTCGAGCCGGCGCGCGTTGGGTGCAGTCAGCCGAGGGGTGGAAGCTCCTGCTCCACCGTCAGCGCACCGGCGAACAGGTCGCCCTGTTCGGCGACCCGATCCAGCACGGACCGGATGTCCCAGCGGTCCGGGCGCAGATCTGGATCGTCCACCTCGTCCCAGGTGAGCGGCGTGGACACGGCGGCACCCTCGACCGGCCGCACGGCGTACGGCGCGACCAGCGTCTTGTTGATTGCGTTCTGCGTGAAGTCGAGGCGGGCCTTGCCGCCGCGGGCCGACTTCTCCCACTCCCACGAAACGAGGTCGGGCAGCGCCGCCCCGACCGCCCGCGACAGCCCTTCCACCCAGTCACGCGTGTCGTCGTACGTGTAGCCCGGTCGAACAGGCACCCACACCTGGATGCCTCGCTTGCCGGTGACCTTCGGGAACGACGTGACGCCGAGGTGCTCGAAGGCCGTGCGGTATACGCGTGTCAGCTCGATGACCTCGTCCCACGTCGTGTCGGGGCCGGGATCGATGTCGATCAGGGCGTAGTCGGGCTGCCGATGGCTGGCCGTCCGCGAGGTCCAGGGATGGATGTCAATCGTGGCGTGGTTGGCCAGCCAGGCCATGGTCGCGACCTGGTCGGCGACGATGTAGGTGTGGCTCTCGCGCGGCTTGGCGTCCGGGTAGCGCCAGCGTGCCATCCACTCGGGCGCGTACGGCGGTATCTCCTTCTGCCAGAAATGGTGGCCGGTGATGCCGTCGGGCCAGCGCCACAGGTTGACGGCCCGGCCGCGCAGATAGGGCAGCAGCACCGGGGCGATGGTCACGTAGTAGCGGATCAGGTCGCGCTTTGTGAAGCCGGTCGCGGGGAAGAGCACCTTGTCCAGGTTGGTCAGCCGGACCTGGCGCCCGCCGATGCGCCAGGTGCCTTCCCGCTTCATCTCTTCCAGCGTCTCCAGCTCGATGGCCGTGGCGGCTTGCGGCAGCCCCTCGAACGTGGGGGTTTCGGCCGCACCGGCGTGAGGGCGCGCCGGCAACGTCGAAGCGGGCGCCTTCCGTTCCTTGGAAGCCTTGATCTCGCGACGCCCTACCTTCGCCACCGAACGCTCGGCGGCATGGGCGAGCCGGCGCGCGGGCTGCTCCTGCTCCAGCCGTGCATCGGCGGGATCACGGCCGACGTCAAGGCCCTTGTACGAAGACTGGCGGAGGAGATTGTCGGACGTCCAGTCGGTGAACTCGATCCGGATGACCAAGCGAGGCTCCGACCAGCGCGCGCCGCGGATGCGCGGGGGGTTGTCTACCGGCGGCTTGTCGGCCAGATGGGCCTCCAGCTCGTCCCGGAAGTAACGCCGTGACCTGGCGTCGAGACCGCTGCCCACCTCCCCGACGAAACGGTAGCCGTCACCGTCACGCACCGCCACCAGCAGCGAGCCCAGGTCCCTGGCGCTGCCCTTGCCCGGCTCGTAGCCGACGACGACCACCTCCTGTTCGCGGCGCACCTTTACCTTGAGCCAGTAACGCGAGCGCCGGCCGGGCTCATAGGGGCTCGTGCGCAGCTTCGCGACCATTCCCTCGAGCTGGCGCTGGCGGACGAAGTCATGGAAGGACTCGCCGTCCTCATCGACGTGGGTCGCGAAGCGCACGATCGGGTGATCGCGCAGGACCGACCTCAGCAGGCGCTTGCGGTGCTCGAGCGGCACCTCGAGCAGAGACCGACCGTCAAGGTAGAGCAGGTCGAACAGGTAATAGGCGATCGGGGCGGCGGCCGGGTTGGGGGATCGGCCGCGCAGCGGGCCGGCACGCTCCTGCAGCAGGGCGAAGCTGGGGTTGCCCTCGTCGTCGAGCGCCACGACCTCGCCATCCACGATTGCGCTCTCGGCCCGGATCCAGGTTGGTGGCATCTCGGCAAGATCGGGGAAGTAGGTCCCCGCGTCCTGCCTGTTGCGGGTCCACAGCCGGGCGATGCCGGCCTCGACCACCGCCTCAACCCGGTAGCCGTCGAGCTTCAGCTCGAAGAGCCAATCGTCATCGCTGAAGGCGCGATCTACGGCGGTGGCCTTCATCGGCTCGATGAAGGCGGGCAGCGGCCCCTCGCGCGCACGGGAGAGGTCAATCTCGGCCTCGGCGGCCGGCGCGTTGCTGTCCCACAGCGCGGGCATGCCGGCGAGGACTTCGTCGTTGGTGCGGCCGCTTTTGACCGAGCGCGGGTGGTCGTCGACATTCCAGCCCGGGTCCGCGTGCTCGTCGTTCTTGTGGATGAGCAGCCAGCTGTCCTCCTCGGCGCCGGCCGAGCGGGTCTTGACCAGCGTGAAGCGGCCGCGCAACTTCTCGCCCGCCAGGCTGAACTTGAGCTCTCCCTTGCGAACCGCTTGACCCGGGTCGTCGGTCTCCTCCGGGTCAAACGTGCCCCAGTCCCAGACGATCACGTCGCCGCCGCCGTACTGGCCCTTGGGGATGACGCCCTCGAAGTCGAAGTACGACAGCGGGTGGTCCTCGACGTGGACCGCCATACGTCGGTCGCGTGGGTTGAGCGACGGACCTTTCGGGACGGCCCAGCTCATCAGAACCTCGTCGATCTCGAGCCGAAAGTCGTAGTGCAGACGAGTGGCCCGATGGCGTTGGACAACGAAGCGCCGATTGCCCTTCGGCGGCGCGCCAGGGCCGGGCTCGCCGCCTTCTGGCTCGGGCGTGCGCTGAAAGTCGCGCTTGCGGCGGTAGGTCTCGAGCGACATGCGGCGTCAGCCTAGACCAGCAGGGAGCGCTGGGCGCGTGAGTTCTGCGGAGCGCGTCAGCGGCGCCTGGGGCGCCGTGCGTCCGGCTCCGGATGGCCCAACGCTCTGTACTTTTCACGCAGCTCGGCGGCCCAGCGCGCGCATGTTGCGTGCGCCCTTGTGCCGCGCCAGTGGATGGGCGACTAGACTCCCGCCTTCTCGCGTGGCCAGGCGAGCGTGGCCAGGACGGCACAGTCCTCCTTGGCGGTGAAGCTCCAGGGCTGGCCGGCGTCCACGACCGCTATCTGGCCGGCGCCGAGCTCTGCCGAGCCGGAGGCCGTCTCGAGCCGAGCCGAACCACCGATGACCTGCAGGCTGGTGCGTGCGTCGCCGTCGTTCTCGTCCAGCGTGGCGCCGCTGCGCAGGACGGTCAGCAGCACACGGAAGTCAACGTCCTTGGCAAGCATGCGCGAGTTGCGATCGCCGTCATTCCACTGGTCTTCGCTGCGCAGCCGGTCGATCTCGGAGTGCAGGTCGAAGGTCATCAGGCGCTCCATCAGGGCGCGCGATTCGCGGCTGTCGGAGCCGCTGGTGCTGCCGTAATCGCTGGTGCTCATGGCGTCAGTCGCTCCTACATCGAAAGGTCTGAGGGCTCGGTCGAGGGGAACGTCACATCACCGGCGGTCGGCGGCTCATCGCCGAGGTTGCCCGGGTCACGCCCGACCCGCTCGCTGATGGGTCCCTCATGGGCGCCGGCGTCACCGCCGATCGGGCCCTGGGCGTCGGGCTGGTCGGGGAGCTGGGGCGCGTCTGGATCGTTGACCGGAGACCGGCCGATTTCTTCGCTCATGCGACCAAGGTTCCACCCGCGCCGGTTGCGCTTGCTGCCCGACGGACTGAGCGCCGGATTGCGAGAGTCATGCAACCGGCGACGGCGTGCGCGCGCTCGCACGCCGGGGCGCGTTTGCGTCACGATGGGCAGACAGGATGGCCAGGTTGGCCGCCGTCCCGGATGCCCGGCCTGATTACCGTCGTTCTGCACACTGCCCACTTTCCCAAGGAGCGATCCCCCTTGGCCACCGTCGCCCCCGCACCCGCCACGACAGTCACCTCGAACACCGAGCCCAGGGAGATCTGGCCCGGTCAGCCGTATCCGCTCGGCGCTACCTACGATGGCGTGGGAGTCAACTTCGCCCTCTTCTCGGAGGTCGCCGACCGCGTCGAGCTGTGCCTGTTCGATGACGACGGCAGTGAGGTTCGGCTGGACCTGCCGGAGCGGTCGGGCTTCGTGTGGCATGGCTATGTGCCGGGGGTGCCGGTGGGACAGCGCTACGGCTATCGCGTGCATGGTCCATGGGCGCCGGCCAGGGGGCAACGGTGCCTGCCCTCCAAGCTGTTGATGGACCCGTATGCGAAGGCGATCGAGGGCCAGCCGCGCTTCGACGAGTCGCTCTTTGCCTACCGCTTTGGCGACCCGGATGGCCCGGTGAACGACGCCGACAGTGGACCCTTTGCGCAGCGCTCGGTGGTGGTCAACCCGTACTTCGACTGGAGCAACGATCGGCTGCCTCGGCGCCAGCTGAACGAGACGGTCATCTACGAGACCCACCTCAAGGGCTTCACCATGCGCCATCCGGAGATCCCGGAGGCGCTGCGCGGCACCTACGCCGGCCTTGCCCACCCCGCAGCGATCCGCTACCTGACCGAGCTTGGCGTCACCGCCATCGAGCTGTTGCCGGTGCACCAGTTCGTGCAGGACGACATGCTCACCCGCAAGGGACTGCGCAACTACTGGGGCTACAACTCAATTGGCTTCTTCGCTCCGCACAACGAATACGCCGCATCCGGCGAGCGCGGCGAGCAGGTGGCCGAGTTCAAGGCGATGGTCGCAGCCCTGCACGAGGCCGGCCTGGAGGTCATCCTCGACGTGGTGTACAACCACACGGCAGAGGGCAACCACCTCGGCCCGATGCTCTGCTTCAAGGGCATCGACAACGCCGCCTATTACCGGCTCGTGCCGGGAAACGAGCGTTTCTACTTCGATACCACCGGCACCGGCAACACGTTCAACGCCGGTCATCCCTACGCGCTGCAGCTGATCATGGACAGCCTGCGCTACTGGGTTACCGAGATGCATGTCGACGGCTTCCGCTTCGACCTGGCCACCAGCCTGGCCCGCGAGGTGCACGCGGTCGACCAGACCGCCGTGTTCTTCAACCTGATCCAGCAGGATCCGATCGTCAGCCAGGTCAAGCTGATCGCCGAGCCATGGGACGTTGGGGAAGACGGCTACCAGGTGGGCAATTTCCCCCCGCTCTGGTCCGAGTGGAACGGCAAGTACCGAGACACGGTTCGCGACTACTGGCGGGGGGAGCCGGGAACGCTGTCCGAGCTGGCCAACCGGCTGACCGGGAGCTCGGACCTGTACGCCACCAGCGCCCGCCGGCCGCACGCCAGCATCAACTTCGTCACCGCCCATGACGGCTTCACCCTCGCCGACCTGGTTTCGTTCAACGAGAAGCACAACCAAGCCAACCTGGAGGGCGAGATCCCCGGCGAGAGCCACAACCGCTCCTGGAACCATGGCGTCGAGGGACCGACCGACGACCTCCAGATCAACGCCCTTCGCCGCCGCCAGCAGCGTAACTTCCTGGCCACCCTGTTCCTGTCGCAGGGGGTCCCGATGCTGCTGGGCGGCGATGAGATCGGACGCACCCAGGGCGGCAACAACAACGCGTACTGTCAGGACAACGAGATCAGCTGGTACGACTGGCACAACGTCGACCACGAGCTCCTCGCGTTTACCCGCCGGCTGATCAAGCTTCAGCATGACCATCCCGTCTTCCGTCGCCGGCACTGGTTCCAGGGTCGGCCGATACGCGGCGCGGAGGTCACCGACCTGGCCTGGCTATCGCCGGACGGCACGCCGATGTCAGACGAACAATGGGGCGAGGGTTGGAGCCAGGCGCTTGGCCTCTTCCTGTCGGGTCACGATCTGGGCGTCGACCAGCGCGGCCAGCGCATCAGCGACGACTCCTTCTACCTGCTGCTGAATGCCTCGCCCAGCGACGTCAGCTTCCGACTGCCCAACGGTGATTACGCGTCGGCGTGGCAGCTGGTGCTGGACACCGCCCGGCCGGAGGTTGGCGCAGCCGAGCCCGCGGCGGAGCATCCGGCCGAGAGTGCGCTGACGGTCACGGCTCGCTCGCTGGTGCTGATGAAACGTGCCAGCTGAGCGCGCTTCGGGCGGCGCTGGCGGCAACGGCCGCGAGGGCGCCAGCCGCTCCGGCAACGCTCGTGGTCGCAGCAACGGGGCAGGCTCCCCCGCCCGCGCCCAGGGTCCGCGGGCGACTTACCGCCTGCAGCTCCATGCCGGCTTCGACTTCGACGCGGCGGCCGGGACCGCCGACTACCTTGCCAACCTCGGCGTCAGCCACGTCTACAGCTCGCCGTACCTGCAGGCCGCGCCAGGCAGCACGCACGGCTACGACGTTGTCAACCCACAGCAGGTCAACGTCGAGCTTGGTGGCGCGGTTGGCCACCAACGTTTCTGCCGCGTGCTCGGTGATCGCGGCCTCGGCCAGATCTTGGACATCGTGCCCAACCACATGGCCATCGGCGGGGACGAGAACCCCTGGTGGACGGACGTGCTCGAGAACGGGCCTTCCAGCAGCTACGCCCGCTACTTCGACGTGGACTGGGATCCCGTCGGCTCGCCGCTGACCGACACTGTCCTGTTGCCGGTCCTGGGCGACCACTACGGGCGCGTGCTCGACGCGGGCGAGCTCCGCCTGGAGCGTCAGGGTGGCTCGTTCCACGTCCGCTACCACGAGCGCCGCTTCCCGGTCTCCCCTCCAACGCTGGAGCGGCTCATCACCGAGGCCGGCTATCGGGCCGAGGCGGACGAGCTGGTCTTCATCGGGGCCGCGATGGGCTCACTGCCGGCCTCGACTGCCACCGACCGCCAGAGCGTTGTTCGACGCCACCGCGACAAGGAGGTGCTCAGGGTCCAGCTCGCCAGACTGTTGGGGGACCACCCGGAAATCGCCGCGACGGTCGACGACATCGTCGCCGAGTGGAACCAGCACCCGGACCGGCTGCACCAGCTGCTGGAAGACCAGAACTACAGGCTGGCCTTCTGGCGGATGGCCGGTCAGGAGCTCGGCTACCGGCGCTTCTTCGACGTGGCGACGCTGATCGGGCTGCGCACCGAGGACGAGCGCGTCTTTGGCGACACCCATCAGCTCATCCTGCAGTGGCTGCGCGACGGTGTGATCGACGGGGTCCGCGTCGATCATCCCGACGGGCTGCGCGACCCACAGGCGTACTTCGGGCGGCTGCGGTCGGCGGCGCCACACAGCTGGATCGTGGCCGAGAAGATCCTTGCTCGCGAGGAGGAGCTGCCGGACGACTGGCCGGTCAACGGCACGACCGGCTACGACTTCATGAACCGCGTGGCCGGACTGTTCGTCGATCCCGCCGGCGAGGAGCCGATGACGCGCCTCTACCAGGACTACACGGGCAGGCGCGAGCCGTTCGACGAGCTCGCATATCGCAATAAGCACCGCGTCATGCGCGAGCTGCTTGCGGCCGAGCTGACCCGCCTGACCGAGCTGGCAGTCAACGTCATCCAGCGCCATCGCCGCCATCGCGACTACACACGCCTTCAGTTGCGCGAGGCCCTCGCGGAGCTGGTCGCCTGCCTGCCCGTCTACCGGATCTATCTCCGACCCGGCGAGCAGACGCTGCCCGAGACGGACCGGGCCTATCTGGAAGCGGCCGTCGCGGAAGCTCGCTGGCGGCGCGGCGAGGAGCTCGGAGAGGATCTGCTCCGGTTCCTGCGCGACCTGCTGCTGGACAACTACCCGGGCCAGCTCGAGGCAGAGCTGATCGCCCGCTTCCAGCAGCTCTCGGGCGCAGTCATGGCCAAGGGAGTCGAGGACACCACCTTCTACGAGTACGGCCGCCTGATCTCGCTCAACGAGGTCGGGGGCGAGCCGGGCCACTTCGGTGTGTCGCCGCAGGAGTTCCACGGAGCCTGCCGCCGTACGCAGGCCGACTGGCCGACCACGATGCTCGCGACCGCCACCCACGACCACAAGCGCGGCGAGGACGTTCGCTGCCGCATCAGTGCGCTGTCCGAGATGCCGGACGACTGGCGCGAGGCGGTCGAGCACTGGACCCAGATGAACCGGGCCAAGCGGACGGGGCGCTTCCCGGACCGCAACACCGAATACTTCCTGTACCAGACGCTCGTCGGCGCGTGGCCCGTCGACGGCGATCGGCTCGGCGGCTACATGGAGAAGGCCGTTCGCGAGGCGAAGACGTTCACCTCCTGGACGGACCGGGACGAGCGCTATGAGCGGGCGCTGCGTCGCTTCATCGAGCGCCTGTTGGAGGACGATCAGTTCATTGCGTCACTCGAGGCCTTCCTGGGGCGCCTTCTGCCCTCTGCATACATCAGCTCGCTGTCGCAGACGCTGCTCAAGCTGACTGCACCCGGCGTGCCGGACATCTACCAGGGCACCGAGCTATGGGATCTCAGCCTGGTCGACCCCGACAACCGTCGGCCGGTGGACTATCGCCTGCGCCGCGAGATGCTCGACCGCGCCAGGTCGGCGACCGCCGCCGAGGCCTTGGCGGAGATGAGCTCGGGTTTCCCGAAGCTGTGGCTGATACACCGAGTGCTGACACTGCGCGCGCGGCGACCCGAGCTGTTCGGGGCCCAGAGCTCCTACCTGCCGCTGACGGCGCAAGGTGCCAAGGCGGAGCACGTGGTCGCCTTCGCTCGCGGGGGGGAGGCGGTCGTCGTTGCTCAGCGGCTGGCGCGCCGGCGCGGGGAGGGCTGGGGCGACACCTGCATCACGCTGGCCGGCGGCCGATGGCGGGACGAGCTGAGCGACCAGGTCCGGGACGGCGGCGAGGTGAGACTCGACGAACTGCTGACCGACTTCCCCGTGGCGCTGCTGATGCCGGAGCCGCTGATTTGAGCGGCCCTGCCCAGCCTGTCAGGTTGCTCGAGGAGCGACACCTTCTGGAACCCCATTGGCTGCCAGTCTGGGCACCGTCAGCGCGCCGGGTAGAAGCCGTGCTGTCGAACCGGCGCCTGCCGATGCGGCAGATCGGCCGTGGCTGGTGGCTGGCCCAGGAGGAGGTGTCGTCAGGCACTGACTACCGCTTCAGCCTGGACGGCGGGGATCCCTTGCCCGATCCCCGTTCGCCATGGCAGCCGCGCGGCGTCCACGCCGCGTCGCGGCGTCTCGACCTCTCGCGATTCGAATGGACGGACGATGGCTGGCAGCCTCCGCCGCTGCCCTCCGCCGTGATCTACGAGCTGCACGTAGGCACCTTCACGGAGGCGGGCACGTTCGAGGGCGCCGTGCAGCGACTGGACGAGCTCGTCGAGCTGGGCAGCACCCACGTCGAGCTGTTGCCCGTGGCCGAGTTCCCGGGCAACCGCGGCTGGGGCTACGACGGAGTCGACCTCTATGCGCCCCACCATGCGTACGGCGGCCCGCATGGCCTGGCCCGGCTCGTCGATGAATGCCACCGCCGCGGCCTGGCCGTGATCCTCGACGTCGTCTACAACCATCTGGGGCCCTCCGGCAACTACCTCGGCCAGTACGGGCCCTACTTCACCGATCGCTACTCGACCCCCTGGGGCGACGCGGTCAACCTTGACGGTCCGGGCAGCGATGAGGTCCGCCGCTTCTTCGTCGACAACGCGCTGATGTGGCTGCGCGACTACCGCATCGATGGGCTGCGCATAGACGCCATCCACGCCTTCGTCGACACATCAGCAGTCCACCTCCTCGAGCAGATGGCGGCCGAGGTGAAGCTCCTCGAGGCGGAGGTCGGCCGGCACAAGGTGTTGATCGCCGAGAGCGACCTCAACGACCCGCGCGTGGTGCGGCCGCCGGAAGTTGGTGGGTATGGCATCGATGCGCAATGGAGCGATGACTTCCATCACGCGCTGCACTCGCTGCTGACCGGGGAGCGCGACGGCTACTACTCCGACTTCGGCGCCGTCGGTGACCTTGCCGAGACCCTGCGGCACGCCTTCCGCTATCGCTGGGAGTTCGCCCAGTTTCGCGGCCGGCGGCACGGGCGGGCGCCTGACGGCCTGCCGGGCTGGCGGTTCCTCGGCTATCTGCAGAACCACGACCAGGTGGGGAATCGGGCCGTGGGTGAGCGCAGCGCGGCGCTGATGTCCACCGGGCGGCTCAAAGTTGGGGCCGCGGTGGTGCTGCTGGCGCCGTTCGTGCCGATGCTCTTCCAGGGCGAGGAGTGGGCGGCCTCCACGCCGTTCCAATACTTCACCGACCATCCGGACCGCGATCTGGGGCGCGCCGTCAGCGAGGGGCGACGCGCCGAGTTCGAGGCGTTCGGATGGGATCCCGAGTCGGTCCCTGACCCGCAGGCGATCGAGACCTTCGAGCGCTCAAGGCTGCGCTGGAACGAGCGAGGCGACGGCATCCACGCCGAGATGCTGGAGTGGCACAGCCGGCTGATCAGGCTCCGGCGGTCGTTGCCTGAGCTGCTGGACGGTCGGCTTGATCACGTTTTCGTCCAGTACGAGGAGGATGCGCGCTGGCTGTCCTTCCGGCGGGGGTCGGTCACCCTGGTATTCAATGTCGGCAGCCAGGCGCTGAGCCTGCCCGTGAAGGCCGCGGAGGTGCTGCTTGCCTCAGGGGACGATGTGAGCCTGGTCGACGGCACGGTGCATCTGCCGGTCGATTCCGTCGCCGTTCTGCGCTGAGGTCTCGCGCTGTCCCGTTCGGGAGCGAGTCGGTTAGTCACCAGCCACCGGGTTGGGCCCGGCGGCCTCCACTTCCGGCGGTTCGGATCGCTCGAAAGGACCCGGCTCCTCGACGCCGGCAGGCTCGAGCAGGACCACCGACTGACGGGCCTGGATACGCGACAGGACCACGATCACGGCAGCCACGAGCGGCACGGCCACGACCGCCCCGACCACGCCGGCGATGGCCGCTCCGGCCAGCACACCGGCCACAACCATGAACGGAGGCACGCCGACGGTGTTCCTCATCACGATCGGCACCAGCACGTTGCTCTCGACCGTCTGTATGGCGGCGTAGACAACGGCCACCAGCAGCACCGTCTCGATGCTGCCCGTGGTGGCTGCGACCACTAGCGCCGGGATTGCGCCGAGTGCCGGGCCGACGAGCGGGATCGCCTCGGCCAGGGCGGCGATGACCGCCAGCAGGACGGCGCCTTCGAGGCCGATCACGGCATAGGCGACGCCGGTCATCAGGCCGATTGACCCCATCAGGATGAGCTGGGCCCGCACCCATGCCCCCAGTCGGAACTCGACCTCGTTCCATGCCTCGCGCGTTCCGGCGCGTCGGTCCTCGGGGAGCATGGCCAGCGCGAAGCGCTGCAGCCGAGCACGGCCGGTCAGCCAGAAGTAGACCATCGCCAGGACCGCCGCCACGGAGATGGCGATATCGGCAACGGTCAGGCCGATGGCGATGATGTCATCCGCGTCTGGCTCGTCCGGTACCGGGCGGGCCACGGTCTGCTCGACCGCCGTGATGACCGCCCGCAGGCTCTGCGACAGCGCGCGCGGCTCGATCGTTGCCGCCCACGCCCGGGCGTCGGCGAGGAGCGGGGCCAGCTTCTGGCCCAGGTCGCCGAACTGTGCGATCGCGCCGGGCACGATCAGGAAGGCCAGCAGCAGGACGATGATGAAGAAGACGGCGTAGACGAGCAGCACCACCACGCCGCGCCCGACCGGCAGTCGCGCCCGCAGCCTGTCGACAAGCGGATCGAGCGCGGAGGCGAGCAGAATGGCGATGAAGACGAGCACCGCTACGCGCGCGGCCATGCCCAGCCCGAGGGCAAGCAGAACAATCAGTCCCACGCCCAGCGCCAGCCCGATGCCTCGCGCAAACCACCGATAGGCTTCGCCGCGCATCAGCTGCGGCTCCGGCGCGGGGTCAAGGAACGGTCCAGTCAGCCAACATTTCCGGCGGACGATACAGCGCCGTACGTTCGAGAGTCGGTCAAAGGCGTTCTTGACATGCGCGTGTAATGAGTATTGCAGTCCGGGCCATAGAGAGCACTCGATACAGTGGAGAGGGGACCCGTCTAGGAGGATCTATGAACAGCCAACCACTGGTGCTCGTCGCCGACGACGAGCCGCGCATCACCAAGCTGGTCGCACTCACCCTGCACGACGAGGGGTTCCGCGTCGTCACGGCCGGCGGGGGCGAAGAAGCGCTCAAGAAGGCCGACGAGGTGCGGCCGGACATCGTCCTGCTGGACATCGTCATGCCCGATCTCGACGGCATCGAGGTCATGCGCCAGCTGCGCGAATGGCGACCGGTGCCGGTCATCCTTCTGACGGCCAAGGGATCGACCAGCGACAAGGCCAAGGGGCTCGATCTGGGCGCCGACGACTACATTGCCAAGCCCTTCCATCCCGATGAGCTTGCCGCCCGCGTCAGGGCAGTGCTTCGTCGAGCGAGTGGTGTTGCCCCGGGCGCCGGCATCGTGGCATTCGACGACATCGAGATCGACCTGGAGCGGCGCCTGCTGACCAAGGGCGGCGACCTCGTGTCGCTCAGCCGGACCGAGTGGCTGCTGCTCCAGCACCTGGCCGCCAATGCCGGCAAGGTCGTCCTTCACACCGAGCTGCTGACCAAGGTCTGGGGCCCTGAATACCGTGACGACTTGCAGTACCTGCGCGTCTGGATCAGCCGCGTTCGACGCAAGCTTGGCGCGGCGCCCGGCGAGCCGGGTCCGATCAAGACCTTCCAGGGCATCGGCTACGTGCTCGACACCGAGGGCAACCTGAGCGATCCGAACGCCGCTTCAACCGACACGAAGTCCGGCGAGAGCGCGACCGAGCCGGAGGCGGCGACCGCCTGACAAATTGCCCCGACAGCCGGGCAGCAGAGATGAAAGAAGGGCGGACCCGTCGGGGTCCGCCCTTCAGCATTCGGAGCTGTTCCGGTCAGCCCTCGCCGGTCGCGGCGCGCTCGGCCCGACGCCGGGCCGCCGAAGCGCCACCCTGGCGGCGGCCGGAGAGGGTGGCTGCCATGGCTGCGCCTGGGATGGCGGCAAGAAGGATGAGCAGCCTGTTCACCCCACCGAAGAAGAGTCCCACCGCGAGGCCAAGCGAGAAGCCTGTGCCAGCGATGAGTGCCTCGTCCGACATCCCGTCCAGGGCGACCTGGGCGTCATGGGCCGCTTCCTGGGCGCCCGCTAGCGCCTCCGGCAGCCGCTCTGCCACCTGGTTGGCACTGGCCTTCAGCCTCTCCTGGGCATCGGCCATGACGCCGCTGTCGGCGCCGTTAGTTGTCTGCTGGGCCATCTGTCGACCTCCTTTCCTGCTTTGAGCCTTGATGGGTTGATCAGTCGTCGCCGGCGCCACCGCCGGAGTCGCCACCGCCGCCCGAGTTACCGCCACCGGGGTTACCGCCACCGGGGTTGCCGCCACCGGGGTTGCCGCCACCGGGGTTGCCGCCGCCGGAGTTACCACCACCGCCTCGGCCTGCCTCGGGCTGCTCGGTCGGCTCCGGCTCAGGCTCGGGGGTCGGCTCAGGGGTGGGCTCAGGGGTGGGCCTCGGCGTGCGGTCCGGTCGCTCGGTTGGCTGTGGCTGTGGAGTCGGCTGCGGCTGCGGGCCAGGGGTGGCGTTCGGATCCGGCGAAGGTGTCGGGCCTGGCGCAGGCACGACCGGAGCGCAGATGAGCGGCCTCGGCTCGCGGCCCCAGCTGCTCTTGTTGGGCAGGTAGGCGGTCGCCGTGCCGTGTTCGCCGCGCTGGCCGGTGCCCCGCCGGGCTCGCTCGAGCCAGTCGGCAAGCGGCTCCCGCCAGATGAGCGGGTCGTCGGGATAGAGCTCGGTCGGGTCGATGTACCACGTGTCGCACATCTCGACGTAGAGCACGCCGGCCGGATCGATCTCGTTCTCGGCCCCCGGCTGGGTACCAGCGACGAACCACTCTTCGTAGGTGTCGATGGAGTACGGTCCGGGCGCGCCCCCGGACCACGCGTCGATCTCGGCCGTGACCAGTCCGCCGGGTGCTTCCGGGAACGTGGCGAGGGGATCTCCGCGCGTGTACTCGCGCATGAACGCACGCCAAACGCGTCCGGGGCCGGTGGCAGCGTACGCCGGCTGGTCACCACCGACGGGCGGGGTGCGGTCGCTGTTGCCCATCCACACGCCGACCATCAGCTGGGGCTCATCCGGATCCTCGGGTGGGGCGAGGTACCCGTAGGCGGACAGGTCGATCAACTGATTCGTTGTACCGGTCTTCAGGGCAGCCTCGCGGCGCTCGCCCTCTGGGCCGTTCACGATCTGTGCGCCCGGGCCGAACATCGGGTTGACCGAAGGGTCGGTGTTGTTCTTGAGGATGTCGGTGACCAGCCAGGCGGCCTCCTCGCTCATGACCTGGCGCGTCGTCGGGCGGCCGGCCTGGTAGACAACCGTGCCATTGCTGTCGCGGATCTCGGCGATCGAGCGCGGCTCGGCCTGCACACCGCCAGCGCCCATCGAGGCGAAGGCGGACGCGTACTCGAGCATGTTCACCTCGACCGTGCCGAGAGCGCCGGCAAGGCCGGCTCGCGGCAGGCGGTCGGTCGCGCCGCGCGGGTAGGTCAGCTCCATCCGCTGGGCAAGCTCGTCGACGGCATTGACGCCGACCATGTCGAGTGCGCGGATGGCTGTCGTATTGAGCGAGAAGTAGAGCGCGTCGCGAGCGAGCACCGGGCCGTAGTCGCGCAGCGTCGCATTGCGCGGTACCCATGGTTCGCCGTTGTTGCGTCCCCACTCAGTGGCCACGTCGAACAGGAGAGTTCCCGGCGACAGGGTGCCATTGTCAAAGCCGGCTGCGTAGATCATCGGCTTCCACGCTGAGCCGGGCTGTCGATAGTCCTGGCCGACCACGTCGAACTTGGGTTGAAACTGCGGCGACGCGATGTCGTCGCGGTGATAGCCGGCGCTGCCGACGTAGGCCAGGATGTTGCCGGTCCGGGCGTCGAGCGCGACGAGGGCGCCGTTGTTGATGCTGCGCCCCTGCAGGAAGTTGAGCCAGTCGCGGTCCTCCTGCATGTTGTTCTGGTCGATCAGGCGGTCGAGCTCGTCCTCCTCCTCCTGCGTCCAGATGGTGGCCGCGGTGATGTACTTCTCGGCCAGCTGCTGGGCTTCCCAGTCGAGCGTCGTGATGACGGTGTAGCCGCCGCGCTCGATGGGCGCGCGATCGATCAGCAGCTGGTCGAGCTCCTGCTTCATGTTCCAGACGAAGTGGGCCGCCTTAAAGACAAGCGGTTCCTCCTGCTGCAGGATGATCGGCTCCTCGAGTGCCCGCTGCAGCTCGGCATCGGTCAGGCGGACGAACTCGCCGTGACCCTCGTGGAGGGCGGCCAGAATGAAGTTGCGCCGCTCCACCGGGACGGGCAGCCGCTGCCCGGGGCGCGCCTCGGTCGGCACGACCAGCCGCCCAAGCGCGTCCTCCTCCGCCCACTTGAACAGGTCGTAGTTGGACGGCGACTGGGGCAGGCCGGCAAGCACGGCCGCCTGGGCCGGCGTGAGGCGGTTCAGGTCGGTGACGCCGAAGTAGACCTCCGCCGCCGCAGCGATGCCATAGGCGCCATGGCCGTAGTAGATCTGGTTCAGGTAAGCGGTGATGATGCGCTGCTTGCCCTCCCGGCCCGGGAACTCGCGCGTCAATCGATCGGACTGGATGATCTCTTTGATCTTTCTCGTGTAGACGTCCGTCTGATTGGGATCGAGGACGTCCGCCGGCAACAGCCGCGCGCGCACCAGCTGCTGGGTGATCGTCGAAGCGCCGCGATCCCTGATCTGGGCGGCGCTCTCGAGGCCGGCCGACATGATGCTGGCCAGGTCGTAGCCATCGTTGTGCCAGAAGGTTCGATCCTCGGTGGCGATGGTCGCGTCGAGGACGAGCGGCGGGATCTGGTCGTAGGTCACCACCCGCCGTCGCTCGGCCTGGAAGCGGGCCAGCTGGACAGTGCCGGTCCGGTCATAGATCGTCGATGGCTGGGCGAACTCGAGGTCCTCGAAACGGCGCACGTCAGGCAGATCGCGCTCCATCTCGGCCAGCGTCGCCATGGCCGCGCTGCCGCCGGCGAGGATCGTTCCCGCTACGCTGCCCACGACCAGCAGCAGGGCGAGCAGGATGGTGAAGGGGACCAGCCCGCTCATGCCCGACTTGCGCGGCTTGGCGCGCAGCCGCATCAGTGCGAGGCGGCGCAGGTTGGGATTGGTACGCCCGTAGGTCATTCGGCCGCTGCCCCCGCCGCGCATGCCGCCGTTGCCGCCGCGAACGCCGTCGTTGCCGCCTGCGCCGTGGCCATAGCCGTTGCCGCGCCCGTTCGCGGCGCCGCTGTGGGGGGATCGATGGCTGGGGCGGTAGGTCACGCTTCGATTGTCACCGTTTCCCGCGGCAGCCGCTGAAAACGGCACATCCGTTCACCTAGCGACTTCATGCCGCTTTCCTCGCGGCGGATCGCTTGGCACGGCGCTCGAGCCTGCGCAGCAGGTCAAGCACGGCTCGTTCGTCGGCGCTGAGCCCGTGCTTAACCGGCGGCCGCAGAATCTCCTCGCCCGCTGCGCTGCGGCGCCGGCCCAGGGCGGCGTCGAAGCCGCCCTCATCGTAGGCGCGGATGACCGCCGGATGGATGTAGGCCGAACGGCACACTGCCGGTGTGTTGCCCAGCCAGCGGGCCACCTCGCCGACCGCGCTGGTGACTGGTGAGCGCCGATCTTTCGTCGGGCCGCCGGCCCGGTGCGCGGCATCGACCACGGCCTCGGCCTGAGCTCCGGCCGAGCGCAGGCAGCGGAACGCGAGCACGGTGCCGGCCCAGGTCCGAAAGTCACGCGCCGAGAACTCCGCTCCCGTGGCTTCGCGCAGGTACTCGTTGACATCGTCCGAGTCGATCGGCTGGGGCCGCCCATCCTCGTCAACGTACTGGAAGAGCCGCTGGCCGGGCAGCTCCTGGCAGCGCTTGACGATGCGCGCCAGGCGCGCATCGCGCAGGGCCACTTCGTGGCGTTTGCCACTCTTGCCGCGAAACGAGAAGCGCACCTGGCTGCCGCGCACGCGTCCGTGCCGATCACGCAGCGTCGTCAGCCCGTAGGTGCGGTTCTGCTGCGCGTACTCCTCGTTACCCACCCGCAGCAGGGTCGTGTCGAGCAACCTGATCACCGCCGCAAGGACCTTCTGTCGGTCGAGCCCGCGCCGGGCCAGGTCGCGTTCCACCCGCCGGCGTACCCGCGGCAGCGCCTCGCCGAAAGCGATCGTCCGCTCGTACTTGCCCTCGTCGCGAACCTGCCGCCAGATCGGGTGGTAGCGATACTGCTTTCGACCCCGCGCGTCACGGCCAGTTGCCTGGATGTGGCCGCGCGGAGAGGGGCAGATCCAGATATCGGTCCAGGCCGGCGGGATGGCCAGAGAGCGAATGCGCTGAAGCGTCTCCCCGTCCTTCACCGGCCGGCCGTCAGGGTCGGTGTAGCCGAAGCCCTTGCCACGCCGGCGGCGCGATATGCCGGGGTCGTCGTCATTGACATAGCGCAGGCCCGCCGGCAGATCAGCCGGTGACGGCTCCTTGCCCTGGGCAGTTGCTGGCTTCCCACTCATGCCGCCCGGAGGCTACCGCGGCGACCCATCCAGGGCCGCTCGCACCGGCCACCCGCTCGTTGCGGCCGAGTATCAGAGCGCTTTGGGATGAGATTTGGATGGGCCCGTGGGCAGGGGTGCGCGATGGTGCAAGCGCGTGGCAGCCAGACTCGGCGCGCATTCCCTTCTGGAGGCCGATACCGCATGTCCGTCTCGTCGGCTGAACCGTCACCCGAAACGCCTGCCGGCACGTCCGGCGGCCAGGCCCAGCAGCCGGCGCCGGCGTCGGCGGAGACTGCCAACCGACCTCACGAGGCCACTGACTCGGCGCCGACCCGGGCGGTAGTGGAGCTGCGCAGCGTCAGCCGCGCCTTCGGTGACGTGAAGGCGGTGGACGACATCTCGCTCGCCGTGCACCCGGGCACCATCCTCGGCCTGATCGGGCCGTCCGGGTCCGGCAAGACGACAGCCATCCGCCTGATCACCGGCGCGCTCCGGGCCGACTCGGGCGAGGTCCGAGTGCTCGGCGAGGAGCCGCGCCACTTCCATCGCGCAACCCGCGAGCGGATCGGGTACATGCCCCAGCAGTTCGTGCTCTATCCCGAGCTGACAGCCCGCGAGAACATCGACTTCATCGGCGCGATGATGGGCATGCTGCCCAAGAGCCGCCACGCGCGCACGGCTGAGATGCTCGAGCTGGTCGAGCTGCAGGAGGCGGCGGATCGACCGGTTTCGAACCTATCCGGTGGACAGCAGCGCCGCGTGGCGCTGGCCTGTGCGCTGGTGCACCAACCGGATCTGCTGATCCTCGACGAGCCGACCGCCGGCATCGACCCGATCCTGCGCCAGCAGATCTGGAATGAGCTTCGACGGCTGCGCGACGAGGGCGCGACGCTCCTCGTCACGACCCAGTACGTGGGCGAGGCCGAGTACTGCGACTCAGTCGGATTGATCGCCGTGGGCGAGCTCATCGCCTATGCCGCGCCGGAGGAGGTGCGGCGCTCGGCGCTGGGCGGCGACGTCGTGCAGGTCGGCACGGAGCGTGCCTTTGATGCCGAGTCTCTGCCGTCGATCCCCGGCGTCATCCAGATCCGGCAGGAGGGGCCGCGCGAGCTGCTCGTGATCGCGGAGAACGGCGCGGAGGCGTTGCCCGACGTGCAGGAGGCGATCCGCCAGGCGGGCGGTGAGGTCGACTGGAGCCGCGAGTACCGGCCGACATTCGACGAGGTCTTCGCCGAGCTCGTCACGCGCCACCGGGCCGAAGGCTCGGAGGGCGCCGGCGCAGGGCCCGGGCTGGGTGCCGCTGCCTACAGGGTCGAGCGTTAAATGTTGGATGCCATCCGCAACGTCGTCATCGGCTGGGTCAAGGCCGTCGGACGCCTGCTGGCCCAGATCCGCAAGGAGCTGATCCAGGTACGCCGCCGACCGGGCGCGTTCATCAGCCTGATCCTCGGTCCGTTCCTGGTGATGGCCGTGTTCGGCCTGGGCTACACAGGCGTCCGCAGCCCGCTGGAAACAGTGGTGGTCGTGCCGCAGGGAGGCGTCGACGCGCCGGAGGACCTCCCCAGCGATCAGCAGTTCTACCAGGACCTGGCCGGCCCGGCGCTCAACATCACCGAGGTGACCACTGACGCCGATTGGGCCAGGCGTGAGCTGGAGGCCGGCCGGATCTCGACCGTCGTCGTGTTGCCCGCTGACGCCCCCCAGCGCATCCGGGCGGGCGAGCGGGCGCAGATCGAGGTGCTCGTCAACGAGGTCGACCCGGTGCAGGTGGCCTACACCGGCTTCGTGGCGGACATCATCACGTCGCAGATCAACCGCGAGATCCTGACCAGGATGATCGCCGAGGGCGAGACCTACGCGGTCACGCGTCTCGACGAGGAGCCGCTCGCCGTGCCGGCCGAGGTGATCGCCGCTCCGACCGAGATGACCGTCAGCAACGTGGCGGCCATCCAGCCATCGGTCGTCATCTTCTTCGGGCCGGCGGTCTTGGCGCTCGTCCTTCAGCACATGGCGGTCACCCTGACCGCGCTGTCGTTCGTTCGGGAGCGCATGTCGGGCGTCATGGAGGTGTTCAAGATCTCGCCGGTGACGTCGGTCGAGCTGGTCCTCGGCAAGTACCTTGGGCTGGGCATCGTCGGCGCGGTCGTCGCGACCATCACCACGCTCCTGCTCATCACCATCCTCGGCGTGCCCATGCTCGGCGACCCGTGGTGGGTGGTCATGGTCATCTTCCTGCTGACCTTCGCGAGCCTGGGCCTGGGCCTGCTCATCTCGGTCGTCGCCGACTCGGAGCGCCAGGCGGTCCAGCTCTCCCTGCTGGTGCTGCTCGCTTCGGTCTTCTTCAGCGGCTTCGTCCTGCCCGTGGAGGAGTTCAGCCCGGCGGTCCGGCTCGTCTCATACTCGCTGCCCGTGACGCACGGCATCCAGCTGCTGCAGGACGTCATGCTGCGGGGATGGATCTACAGCTGGTGGCAGGTGACCACCTTGGCTGCTATCGGTATCGTGCTGTTCGTGTTGACCACCATCCTGTTGCGCAGGACCATCCGCGCCCGGTGAGCCGCGGGCCGCACGCATGACCCGCGGGATGCTGCGCCTGATCGGGACGGCACTGATCGCCTACGGTCTGGCCGGCGTCGTGCTGCTCGGCGCAATCGGGCTGCAGGTGGCGCGACCGCTGGATGACATCACCGCCATTGGCGCGTCGCTGACGGGCCAGCGCGACGCGGCGGTCGAGTCGCTCGAGCGCGCGACGGAAACGATCGACCGGACCGCTTCCTCTGTGCGCAACATCGAGACCAGCCTGCTGGAGGCTCAAGAGGCCACCCAGCGCGCAGCTACGCTCTCCCGCGGCATGTCGCTGACCATGTTCGGCCTCGCCGAACAGATGCAGCTGACCGTCTTCGGCGTACAGCCGCTGATCAGCCTCTATCCGGGCTTCGAGCAGTCCGGGCAGCAGCTCGAGCTGATGGCGGAGGATGTCGAGCAGATCGCCGAGGCACTCGAGTCCAACCGCGACGACACCGTCGCGGTCGCCGACGGCCTCCGGGACCTCGGCGGATCGATCGGGCGGCTGCGGCAGGCCGTCGCCGATGGACCGGACGTGAGCGACGCTGCGGCCACTGTCGCCCCGATCCAGCTCGGCCTGTTGGCCCTCATCGGCTGGCTGCTGGTCGGGGCAATTGCCAGCATCCTTGCCGGTCTCGGACTTTGGCTGGCTTCCCGGTCGGCACGCTACGGCTCGATTGACCCGGCGGCCTGACCGGCCGCTTCAGCGACGTTCGCGCTCGGGATCGACCTGCGCCGTGACGATCTCGTCGGCGATGACGTCCTCGCGCGTGTGGGGCTCGGCAGCAGCGGGCACGGCCGGCACATTGGCTGCCTCCGGCAGCCGCCAGGCCCACGAATTGAGGCGGCCAAGCAGTCGCCGGGCGGTCAGGTCCAGCTGGATGGGAGTGACGGCGATCCGGCGATTGACTACTGCGTGGAAGTCCGTGCCGGGCTCCGCAAGTCCCGAGGGCGGCGGCCCGCCGATCCAGTAGTAGGGGATGCCGCGGGGGTCGAGCCGCTCGATCAGCTCGTCCTGGTACACGCGCTTGCCCATCCGGGTGACCTCGACGCCTTCGCACTGGTCCACGGTGATCGCCGGGACGTTGATGTTGATCAGCTCGCCCGGGCCCAGGCCATGCTCCAGCACGTTGACAGCGGCTACGTACGCGATGCGCGAGGCGAGGGTGAAGTCGGGGTGCTCGTAGTACTCCTGCGAGAGCGCGATCGCCGGGCAGTTCGATAGCACCGCCTCCATTGCGGCGCTGACCGTGCCGGAATAGGTCACATCGTCACCCAGGTTCGCGCCGTAGTTGATGCCCGAGGCCACCAGGTCGAAGCCGACGCCGAAGTAGCCCAGGAAGGCCAGGCTCACCGCGTCGGTCGGTGAGCCGTCGACCGACCACCCGAGGGTGCCGTCCGCCAGCGTGCGCTCGCGCACGCGAAGGGGGCGCATGAAGGTCTTGGTATGGCCTACCGCCGACTGATTGGTCTCGGGCGCGAGCACGTAGACCTCTCCCAGCGGGTCGAGGGCCTGCTTCAGCGCCAGCAGGCCGCGCGACTCGATGCCGTCATCGTTCGTGACCAGGATGCGCGGCCGCGTCTCCCACTCGGATAGCGGCCGAGCCTCATGCGGCGTCGACCGCGGCGCAGGAACACGTCGTTCCCCGGCTGCCAGCGGCTCGCCTGCCTCCCGGTCGACGTCGCGCCGCTCGACGCGGCGCAGCTCCCGGTTGCCATCGCGATGCGGCTCGGGCTGACCGTCCAGGTGGGGGTCGGTTGGCCTCTGGTGGCCCATGTCACGCGGCTGGTCGGTCATCGGCCGGGCTCCATGGCCGGCTTGCCGTCCGGCTTGTCGGTCCGCTCGACGGTGGCGGCCTCGATGTCTGTCGCGTCGGCTGGCTGGCTGGCAGCGTCGGCACCGTCAGCGCTGTCAGTCGCGGCGATCGCCGCCCCCTCGCTGATCGAAGGTGGATGCGGCACACGCACCCTGCGCCCCTCGCGCTCTTCGATGCGCCTGGCGGCCCGGGTGGCCACGTCGCCCCCGCCGGTGGCGCTGCGCATCAGGAAGTGGTTGAAGAACGCCGCCAGCACGGCCGCCACCGGGATGGCGAAGATTGCCCCGGCGATGCCGGCCACCTTCAGGCCGACGAGCACCGATACCAGCACGGCGACCGGGTGGATGCCAACCGCGGATGCCATCACGCGCGGAAGCACGATGTTGTTGACGAAGAACCAGCCGACGACCATCGCGACCAGAGCGGGCAGCACAGCATCTGGGTTCGTCAGCACGGCGACAAGGACGGGCGGTGCCCAGGCGAAGACCGGTCCGAAGAACGGGATCGCCTGAAGCAGCCCGGCCAGTGCCGCAGAGGCCACCATGAACTCGAGCCCGAGCAGCGCATGGGTGGCCACGGCCACGCCAGCCAGGATCAGGCCCTGGATGACCTGGCCGCGAATGAACCCGCCAAAGGAGGACCCGACGCTCGTCTCGAACAGCTTGGCCTCCGCGCTCCAGCGCGGTGGCACGAGCCGGTTGAGATAGGCCACGATGCGATCCTTGTCGAGGACGATGAAGAGGGACAGGAACACGACGATCAGCAGCTGGGCCAGGGCCGTGGCGCTGGCGACGGCGATGCCGGTCAACGGCCCGACCAGGTCTTCAGCCAGGGTGGCCAATGTGGCGAGGGCGTTCTCGGCGGACTGGATCAGGTCGACCTCAACGCCCAGGTCGATGAGCCAGGTCTGCCACGGTGCGAGCAGATCGAGCAGTTGCCCGCGCAGCGCGTCCGGGTCGCGGATGACGAAGTCGACGAAGTTTCCGATCGAGGTGGCCAGGCTGGCAGCGACGGCGATCGTGGCGTACACGACGACGAAGGCGATGGCCAGGTAGATGAGCGCCACGATCACCACCCGCGGAGCCCAGGGGACCGCGCGCAGGATCAGCCCCACGACGGGCGAGATCATGAACGCCAGCAGCCATGCCAGCAGCAGGATCAGCAGGATGTCGCTGAAGAACGCGAGCAGGCTCGCCACCTGACCGAGCAGCACGAAGGCCAGCACCAGCGTGCCAAGGACGAGAACGGCCTTCAGCCAGCGGCGCTCAGGGTCGGGCAGCCAGATGGGCTGCGTGGACTGCTCCGGCGGCCGCGGCTCGGTCACGCTCGGAGTCTAGCGCGGCGGCCCCCCTGGACCGCCGCGGCGATGCGTGGCGGAGCTACGGAACGATCTGGTTGGATGTGCTGCTGTCGGCCCGCTGGTAGACCGCCTCGGTCCTATTGTCGAACTTGGGCCCGTACATGTTCTTGATGCCGGAGTAGCCGTACGAGTTAAGCGACGAAAGAGTCCCGCCGCTGCCATTCGACTCATTCAAGCCCTTGAGCCACGGACCTCCAGACGAGCCGCCGGTCATGTCGCAACCGACTCCCCAGGTGAGGTGGGCGTTGTAGACGTCCGTGATCGTTGGGCCTGCGCAGTAGGTCAGCGTGTTGCCCTTGTACTTCCCGCTGGCCGGATAACCGAACGCGGCCGCTCGCCAGCCCGCCTGAAGATCGACAAAGGAAATGGGATACGACCCCACAGTCCGGTCCAGGTGCGTGTCGCCCGACTTTCCGCCGGCCGGCACCACGGCAAACGCGTAGTCGTGAACGGTCGCTTCTGTATTGAAGCTGCCGGCAGTCGCGTAGCCACGGTGCACCACCAGCGCTTGTGCAGTCCAGCAGCCATAGAGCGTGCTGCTGCAGGCCGTCGTTCGGGTCGCCGGTTGGCTGCCCCAGGCCGGGATGAACATCCACTCGGTCGCAAAGGCCCTGGCGACCTCGTCATACGCGCAGTGGGCGGCGGTCAGCACCAGCGACATATCGCCGCGGCTGTCCTGAGCAACGCTGCCCGAGCACGTGTAGTGGGAGCCGCCCATTCGGAAGAACACCTTGCCGACGTTTTGCGCGACGGCGCCGCCTTTGGTCCAAGTGGCGCCTGTCACCGCCGTGGATCCGCCGCCACCGCCGCCGCCGCCGCCGGGCGGCTTCTGCGGGCTGGCGGCCCTGAACCCGGTCGGCGTGCGCACGAAGTCGCGCGGCTTGGCGGAGGCCATGCGCTCGGCTGTCCAGTAATTGACGATGCGCTGGTGCTCGGCACGGGCGGCGTCGCCCTGACCGGGCCGAGCGGTCGCGGGCGCGGCTGCCAGGGCGAGCAGCACCAGTGCAACGATGGTGGAACGCGGCAGGCGCACGATCTCCCCCTCCTCAGTGACGAACGTTGCCCGGCACGATGCGCCCATCGCCGGGCGATGTCAATCGGCTGTCAATGCCCGTCACGCTCGACAGGCATCGGCACGCGGCTTCGGTCGGATGCCTCACAATCGGGCGCGATGCGAGTGTTCTCGGGTATCCGCGCGTCCGGCGACAAGACGCTGGGCAACTACAGCGGTGGTTTCCGCCAGTACGTGGCGACCCAGGAGCAGGCCGGCCGCGAGGGGGGCGAGGCGTTCTTCTGCGTTGTCGATCTGCACTCCATCACGACGCCCTTCGAGCCGGACGTACTGCGTGAGTCAACCCTGTCGGTCGGCGCCTGGCTGTTCGCCACCGGCCTGGACCCCGAGCGATCGACGGTCTTCGTCCAGAGCCACGTTCCTGCCCATGCCGAGGCGGCCTGGCTGCTGGGTGCCGTGACTGCGTACGGCGAGCTCCGGCGAATGACCCAGTTCAAGGAGAAGTCGGAGGGGCAGGATTTTGTCTCGGCCGGGCTCTTCAACTACCCGGTCCTGATGGCCGCCGACATCCTGCTCTATCAGGCCGACATCGTGCCCATCGGCGACGACCAGCGACAGCACCTCGAGCTGACGCGCAACATCGCGGAGCGCTTCAACCAGCGCTTCGGCGACACGCTGACGGTGCCACGGGGCGCCTATCCGGAGGAAGGCGCGCGCGTGCGCAACCTGCAGGAGCCGGAACGGCTGATGTCGACCACCCGCGGTGCGCCGCAGGGCGTCGTCCGGCTGGTGGACTCGCCTGACGAGATTCGCCGCAAGTTCAAGACGGCCGTCACGGATTCGGGTCGCGAGATCGTGCACGACCCCAGGGCGAAGCCGGGCATCGCCAACCTGATCGAGATCATGGCTGTCGCCAGTGGTGAATCGATCGCTCACATCGAGGCTAGGTATGGCGGCAAGGGATACGGCCAATTCAAGGCGGATGTGGCCGAGGCGGTGGTCGAGCTGCTGGCGCCCTTTCAAGCGCGCTACCGTGAGCTGCGCGCCGACGATGCCGAGCTCAAGCGGCTGCTGACCATCGGGGCCGAGAAGGCCGCCGCTGCCGCTGCGCCCACCCTGGCGGCAATCTACGAGCGGATGGGCTTTGCCCGCTGACGCTTTCGTCGCTCAAAGGCGCGCCGGGCGCGTGCCGCCAGATCAGCCGCCCGAAACGCCTGAAGCCGTACCCTCAGCGACCTCACAGATGCCCGGTCCGGCCGGCGCCTGCGCCGTCCTCGCGCGCTCCTCGTCCAGCGCAGCCTTGACCTCGGGATAGGTGTCACCCAGGCAGCACGAGCACGAGTCGTACCAGCGACGCATGCCCTCGTCGATGACCGGCAACCCGGCCGCCGGCTCAGCCGAGGCGATCGGCGCGCGGTTGGCGTAGCGGTGGGGGTCGGCCTCGAACGCGTCTCGACAGGCGGAGCGGCAGAAGGCGTACAGCGTCCCGTGATGATCAAGCACCAGGCCGTCCTGCTCGGCGGCGTCCAGCCGCACGGACATGCCGCAGACGGGATCGGTCAGGCGCGTTACCTCGGTTGTCATCGGATCCTCCGTGTGTCGTTCAAGGGGATACGGGGTGCAGGCGGACCCTGCGCAGCAGCTGTGCGTTGGCGGCGACGATGATCGTCGATGCGCTCATCACTACGGCTCCGACGGCCATCGGCAGGACGAAGCCCCACGGCGCCAGGATGCCGGCCGCGAGGGGAATGGCGACCACGTTGTATGCCGTCGCCCAGAAAAGGTTCTGAATCATCTTGCGATAAGAAGCGCGCGACAGCCGGATGGCGCCAACGACGTCACGCGGATCGCTGCGCACCAACACGATGCCGGCCGATTCGACCGCCACGTCCGTGCCCGCGCCAATGGCGATGCCCACGTCCGCGGTCGCCAGCGCCGGGGCATCGTTGACCCCGTCCCCGACCATCGCCACGCGGCGGCCGCCGGACTGGAAGCCACGCACAGCCGCGGCCTTGTCGCCGGGCAGGACCTGGGCGGCCACCTCGTCGATACCCAGGCGACGGGCGACCGACTCGGCGACCGCATGTGCATCGCCGGTGATCATGGCCACCGTCAGCCCCATTCGATGAAGCTGCGCGACGGCCTGGCCCGACTCTGCCCGTATCTCGTCCTCCAGAGCGAGCGCGCCCAAGACACGATCGTCGGCGACGAGGTAGAGAACCGTCCTGCCTTCGGCCGACCAGTCTGCCGCCTGCGTGGCCAGCGACTGGTTCGGTTCCAGGCCCAGCTCTTCGATCAGGTGCGGGCCACCTACGGCCAGGCGCCGTCCGCCGACGAGGGCCCGTGCGCCTCGTCCGGCCAGGGCCTCGAACCGCTCGGCTCGGGGAACCGGCATACCGCGCCGGGTGGCGCCGGCGACGATTGCCCGGGCCAGCGGGTGCTCCGAATCTGCGTCCACGGCAGCGGCCAGGCTGAGCACCTCCTCGACGGTCATGTCGGCGGAGGCGATCACGTCGGCGAGCACCGGCTCGCCGCGGGTCAGCGTGCCGGTCTTGTCGAAGATCACGATTTCGGTCTCCCTGACCTGCTCGAGCGCCAGTCGGTCCTTGACCAGCAGGCCGTTGCGGGCACCGAGTGACGTCGAGATTGCCACCACCAGTGGGATGGCCAGGCCGAGCGCGTGAGGGCAGGCGATGACCAGCACCGTCGCCGTGCGGACGAACGCGGCCTCCGGCTCGCCGAGCAGCCACCACGCGATCAGGGTGAGGGCGCCGGCGGCCAGCGCGACGTAGAACAACACTGCCGCGGCACGGTCGGCCAGGTCCTGCGAGCGGGAGCGAGACGACTGGGCCTGCTCGACCATGCGCATTATCCCGGAGAGCGTCGTGCCCTCACCAACGGCAGTGACCCTGATGCGCAGCGAGCCACCGGAGGCGACGGTTCCGGCCGCCACGCGATCGCCCGGCTCCTTTCCCACCGGTCGTGACTCGCCGGTGATCATCGATTCGTCGACGTCCGCCGCGCCGCCCTCCACCTCGCCGTCGACGGGGACTCGCGCGCCGGGCCGGACCAGTACGAGGTCGCCCTCTCGAAGTGCGGCCAGCGGCACCTCCTGGGCGCTGTCACCGTCGATCCGCTCGGCTGTATCAGGCAGCAGCTCGGCGAGGGCGGTCAAGGCGCCGCGGGCCTGGGCGATCGAGCGCATTTCGAGCCAGTGGCCGAGCAGCATGATGGTGATCAGCGTCGAGAGCTCCCACCAGATCTCGACCTGGAACAGGTTGGCAGCGCCGGCCAGGCTGGCCACGAAGGCCACGAGGATGGCCAGGCTGATCAGGGTCATCATGCCCGGCCGTCGGTCGCGGAGCTCCGGAACGGCGCCGCGTAGAAAGACGGTGCCGCCGTACAGGAAGATGATCGTGCCCAGCACGGTGGGCAGCCACTCGCTGCCGGGGAACATCGGCGCGCTGTAGCCGAGCAGCCGCTCGACGTCGTGGCTCCAGATGACGACCGGGATGGTCAACAGGAACGAGAGCCAGAACTTGTCGCGGAACATCGCCACCGAATGCCCGGCGTGGCGGTCATGTCCGGCGTGGCCGCCGGCGCCGTGACCCCCGGCCCCGCGACCGGCACGGCCGTTGTGTTCAATACCAGGACTGGCCGGCCCATTGCCACCGGCGTCCTGCATGTGAACTCCGGGGCTAATCAGACGCTTTTCGTTGCGCGAGTGTCGGCCAACGACATGACGGTCTTCGCCCATACTCCCCTAGAGTATCGCGCGCGCGCCGATCACGCTCGCGGAGGTGAGGCCGAAGGACCTACTCGGTGACCGTGATCGTCGCCCTCATGCCGCCCGGATAATGGCCCGGCAGGTGACACCCGGCTATGAGCTGGCCGGGTTCGTCGAACGTGATCGCCAACTCCTTGGTCTCGCCCGGCTGAACCGCGACCCCGTTTGGCTCGTCGTGGGGCATGCCGCCCATCTCGGCCATTTCCCGCTCGTGCTCTGCCTGCGCCGCCTCATCGCCAACGTAGAACTCATGTACTGCCGCGCCGGAGTTAGCCACGACGAAGATCACTGGCTGGCCGGCCTTGACGATCATCTCGGCCGGTTCAATGGTGAGGGCGTCGGTGAGCGCCACGTCGATTCGCTGCTCGCTGGCCCGTGGCGTGCTAGTTGTGCCGCCGCCGGCGCAGGCCAGCGAGAGAGCGGCAAGGAGGACGAGTAGAGCGAAGTGACGCATCGACTACCACCTCCGCGGGCATGCCTTCGACTTGAGTCTGACCGCCGGAGCCTATACCCAAGCAGAGAGGAATGCCGGATCCCTGGCCTGCGACAATGAACCCGACGAGCGAGGCAGGAGGCAAATGTCTGAAAGACCGACGCGTCTCAACGGGCAGGATGACAGCGAGGACTCGAGCTCACCGGACGAGCCGCCGCCCGCTCCCCGCTGGGTTCGGGCCTTCCTGCTGGCCATGCTCGTCCTAGCCGTGGTGCTCGTGGTGCTGCTGCTGCTCGGGGGCGAGCACGGTCCGGGTCGCCATCTACCGGCGGTCCTGCTGGTGCAGGCGGGCGGCCATCTGATCGGCCTGCCGTGACCGCGTGCTCGCCGCACTGAAGATGGCGCCGTCGGTTCGCAAGCTGGCGCTCGCGGCACACCTGGCCGTGTCGATAGGCTGGCTGGGCTCGACGATTGCGTTCCTCGCGCTGGCAGCGGCAAGCCTCAACAGGCAGGATGAGCAGCTCGTGCGCTCCGCCTATCTGGCCATGGATCTCGTCGCGCTGCACGCCATCGTGCCGCTCGCCTTTGCGTCGCTCGTTACCGGCGTGGTCATGTCGCTGGGCACGCAGTGGGGACTTTTCGGCCACTGGTGGGTCGTCATCTCGCTGGTCCTGACCGCCCTGGCCGGACTGGTCCTGCTCGTCCAGCTTGGTCGGATCAGCCAACTTGCAGCCGCGGCACGCGATTTGGCGCTGCCGGCAGCGCAGCTTCCCGCTGCGACCGACCAGATCGTCCACTCGGGTGCCGGCCTCGTGTTGCTGCTGTCTGTCCACCTGCTTAACGTCCACAAGCCGCGCGGTGTGACTCCGTATGGCTGGCGCAGGCAAAGGGCCGGGCGGGCACTCCCGCGGCCAGAGTGACGGCGCCTGGTGGGTCATCGCCATCGCATTCCTCGCCTGCGCTGACGGGGCTGGCACTATTGAGCACATGACCGTCACTGACATAACGAAGAGCCCACTGCGCGTCGGGCTGCTCGGGCTGGGCACGGTCGGCGGCGCCGTCGCCGCGCGGCTCCTCGACCCCGCATGGCGGCGCGACATCGAGCGGCAGGGCGCGCAGGCCCCGCAGCTGTTGGCCGTCGGCGTCCGCCAGCCGGCCAGGGCGCGTGCCGTCGAGCTGCCTGAGGGCATCCGCAGAACCGATGACCTGGCCGCGCTGGTCGTCAGCCCGGATGTGGACGTGGTCGTCGAGCTGATTGGTGGGCCCTCGCCGGCAGGGGAGCTCGTGGAGCGGGCGCTGCGGGCCGGCAAGTCGGTGGTCACCGCCAACAAGGCGCTCCTGGCTGAGCGCGGACCCGAGCTGGAGGCGGTTGCCAGGTCGTCGCACGCCAGCCTTCGTTTCGAGGCAGCAGTCGCCGGCGGCATCCCCGTTCTTGCGCCGCTCGCCCGCGACCTCGCGGCCAATCGGCTGTCACGCGTCCGTGGCATCGTCAACGGGACGACCAACTTCATCCTCAGCGCGATGTCCGCCGAGGGCCGTGACTACGCCGACGTGCTTGCCGACGCGCAGGCCCGGGGCTATGCCGAGTCGGATCCCACCGCTGACGTCGACGGCCACGACGCGGTCCACAAGCTGGTCCTGCTCAATCGGCTGGCCTTCGGCCGATGGGTGGCCCCGCTGGACGTGCCGCGAACCGGCATTGGCGCGGTCTCGCGCAGCGATGTGGCAGCAGCCGCCGATAAGGGCCTGACCATCAAGCTCGTTGCATCGGCCCACGACAGCGGCATCTGCTGGGTTGAGCCATGCGCGGTCAGCCGGCGCTCGCTGCTCGGCTCCACCGACGGCGTGACCAACGCCGTCGAGGTCACCGGTTGGCCGATTGGCCGAGTTGTTTTCCAGGGCCCGGGGGCCGGCGGCGACCCCACGAGCAGCGCCGTGCTGGCCGACCTGCTGGCCCTCGCCCGGGGGGAGGGCTCCACCTGGGGCCGCCTGCCCGAGGCGCGCAGGGCCGAGGTGAAGTTGGCCTCAGACCCTGGCCCGCGCTTCCAGGGCTACAGGCTGTTGGAGGACTGACCCCCCATGCGCATGAGCGATGTACTGCGGCAGCTGCGCCAGCAGCGCACGATGGCCGACGCGCGTCCCCGACTGCTCGACCGGTACCGCGCCTTCCTGCCGCTGACCGACATGACCCCGCCGATCTCACTTGGCGAGGGCTTCACACCGCTGATCCACGCCCGCGAGCTGGGCCGCCGGATGGGCGTACCGCTCCTGCACCTCAAGTTCGAAGGCATGAACCCGACCGGGTCGTTCAAGGACCGGGGGATGGTGCTGGCCGTGGCCAAGGCGATGGAGGAAGGGGCCACGGCGATCATCTGCGCATCCACCGGGAACACCGCCGCCTCCGCGGCGGCGTATGGCGCCTCCGCCGGCCTCGAGGTCGTGGTCGTCCTGCCCAAGGGCCAGATAGCGCTGGGAAAGCTCGTCGCAGCGCAGGTCGCGGGGGCAAAGGTGCTCGCGGTTGATGGGTCCTTTGACGAGGCCCTGAAGGTCGTCCGGCGGTTGACCGAAGGCGGCGAGGCCGGCCGGCCAGTCACGCTGGTGAACTCGGTCAACCCGTATCGCCTCGAGGGCCAGAAGACTGCCGCCTTCGAGGTCTGTGAGGACCTCGGCGGTGCGCCCGACTACCTGGCGATTCCGGTCGGCAACGCGGGCAACATCTCCGCCTATTGGCGCGGGTTCTGCGACTACCGCTCCGCGGGCCTGATCGAGGCGGTTCCGCGGATGCTCGGCTTCCAGGCGGCGGGCGCTGCCCCACTGGTACTCGGCCATGCCGTCGAGCGGCCGCAGACCGTGGCCACCGCCATTCGGATCGGAGACCCGGCCTCGGCCGACCTCGCCCGCGCGGCCCGCGACGAGTCGGACGGGGTGATCGAGTCGGTCACCGATGAGGAGATCCTGGCCGCGTACCGGGATCTTGCACGGTTCGAGGGTGTCTTCTGCGAGCCCGCGTCGGCGGCTTCAGTGGCAGGAGTGCGCAAGCTCGCCGCCGAGGGCCGTATCGACCCGGGTGGGACCATCGTCTGCGTGCTCACCGGCCACGGCCTGAAAGACCCCGACACGGCCGGTCGGCAGGCGGAGGGGGTGGTCGAGGCAGACGCTTCCGTCCTCGGTGTGCGCGAGGCGCTCGGCTGGTGAGCGCTGACCTGACGGTCAGCGTGCCGGGCAGCAGCGCCAACCTGGGCCCTGGTTACGACGTGCTGGCGCTTGCGCTCGACGTCCGGCTGAAGGTGACCGTGGCACCGCTTGATGGCGGCCAATCGACGCTGCACGTCGAGGGCGAGGGTGCCGATCGCCTGCGCCTGGACGATTCCAACCGCTTTCTGGCCGGGTTGCGGGCCGGGGCCCGGGCGGCTGGCAAGGATGAGCCACCCGGCGTGCGCATCGACATGCACAACGACATCCCGCTCGGGCGAGGCCTCGGCTCGTCGGCAGCGGCGAGCGTGGCAGGGCTGCTGGTGGCGCGCGAGCTGCTGGGCGCGCCGGCCACCCCGGAAGACCTGCTCGAACTGGCAACGGAGATCGAGGGTCATCCGGAAAACGCGGCTGCCTCGCTGTACGGCGGCTTCGTCGCCTGTGCCGGCGTCCGGGTGGTCCGCTACGAACCGCCGGCTGACCTGCGCGCGGTCGTGTTCATCCCTGAACGCGAGCTGGCCACGGCCAACATGCGCGCTGCCCTGCCGGCGACGGTCAGCCATGCGGACGCCGCTCGCAACGCGGGCGCGACGGCCGCCATCGTCGGCGCGTTCGCGACCGGCGACCTGTCCCTGCTCGGCTCGATGTACGACGATCGGCTGCACGAGCCCTATCGGACCCGGGTTTACCCGGAGCTTCCGGCAATGGTCGGTGCGGCGCGGGCTGGCGGTGCCCTGGGAGCCGCCCTGTCGGGTGCAGGCTCGACCATATTGGCCCTGTGCCTAGCCGACGCGGTGGACGAAGTACGTGGCGCGATGGAGCTTGAGGCGGACCGGCTCCAGCTCGTCGGAGTCGCTCGGCAGGTCGGCCTGGCGTGAGCGGCATCGTTGTCCAGAAGTTCGGTGGCTCGTCGCTGGCCGATGCCGACCGTGTCCGTCACGTCGCCGGCCGCGTGGCCGCCGAGCACGAGAAGGGGACGCGGCTGGTCGTGGTGGTCAGCGCGATGGGCGACACGACCGACGATCTGCTCGCCCTGGCTGCCGCGATCACCGATGATCCGGATCCGCGCGAGCTCGACCTGCTGCTCGCGACCGGCGAGCACATCAGCGGGACGCTGTTGGCGATGGCGCTCCATGCGCGCGGCCTCGCGGCCATCTCGCTGACCGGCGCCCAGGCCGGCATCCGCACGGACCCGCGCCACGGCCGGGCACGCATCGCCAACGTTGAGCCCTCGCGCGTCCGGCAGGAGCTTGAGCGGGGCCGGGTCGTCATCGTGGCCGGCTTCCAGGGCGCGACCGATGAGTCGGTATTCGAGGCCGAGACGACGACGCTTGGCCGAGGTGGCTCGGACACCACCGCCGTCGCCCTCGCCGCGCGGTTGCAGGCCGAGCGCTGCGAGATCTTCACCGATGTGGAGGGCATCTACACCGCCGACCCGCGGGTCGTGCCGACGGCGCGCCTGCTGGCGACCATCGGCTACGAGGAGATGCTCGAGCTGGCCGGCCAGGGTGCGCAGGTGATGCAGGCCCGCGCCGTTGAGCTGGGCTGGGTCAACGGCGTCGAGATCTGTGTCCGCTCGACCTTCTCGAACAATCCCGGCACGCTGATCAGGGAGGAGCCCGTCATGGAGGCAACCAACAAGGTCCGTGGCGTAGCCACCGATCGCAATACCGCCAAGGTGACCATCCTCGGCGTGCCCGACCGGCCTGGCGTCGCCACGCGCATCTTCACGCCGCTGGCGGGCGAGGGGGTCAACGTCGACGTGGTCGTCCAGAACGTCAGCCACGCCGGTACGACCGACGTGTCGTTCACGATCAGCGCGACGGACCTGGCCAAGGCGCGCCGCGTCCTCGAACCGGTGGTCATCGAGCTGGGGGCGGAAGGACTTTCGAGCGACGCCGAGGTGGCCAAGGTCTCGATAGTCGGCGCGGGGATCCGCTCCACGCCCGGCTATGCCGCGCGCATGTTCGGTGCCCTCGCCGACCACGGCATCAACATCGAGATGATCTCGATGTCGGACATTCGAATCACCTGCATCATCGCCGAGCCCCAGCTCGAGCAGGCGGCGCGCGCCCTGCACTCGGCCTTCGAGCTGGAGCAGCCCGAGCCCGGCGCGGAGGCGGCCGCCGAGGCGGGGTGACCGACAGCTTCTACAGCCGCATCGAGCGCTTCGGCGAGGTCGAGTCGACCCAGCCGATCGTGCGCGGCTGGCTGGCCGACGGCCTGGCCGAGGTGTGCATTGCCACGGCCGACCACCAGACCGCCGGCCGCGGACGCCAGGGCCGCACGTGGCAGGCGCCAGCCGGTGCTGCGCTGATGCTTTCCGCGGGCTTCAGGCCGCCGGCGGCCCTCATTCGACCGGTACACGCCTGGCGGGTGGCGGCGACGCTCGCCATGGCAATGCTCGACGCGGCCGAGGCCGCCGCCGGACTGAAGGACGACACGCTCTGGCTGAAGTGGCCCAATGACATCGTTGCGGAGGCTTCGGACGGCTTTCCGCGCAAGGTCGCCGGGGTCCTTGGCGAGGTGGCCACGGCCGGCGAGCGGGTCGAGTACGTCGTGGTGGGCATCGGCGTCAACGCTGACTGGCCGCCGACCGACTTCCCACCTGAGCTGATTCAGACGATGACCAGCCTCCACGCCCTCTCCGGCGGTAGACCGATCGATCGCGAACAGCTGCTCGATGAGTTCCTCGCTCGCCTCCAGCCGCGCTACCTGGCACTGGTCGACGGCCGATTCGATGCCGGCACCTGGTCGCGCCGGCAGATCACCACCGGCCGACAGGTCGAGATCGGGACCGCCGACGGGGTGTTGAGCGGCACGTCCACCGGCGTGGACCCGGCGTCCGGGGCGCTGCTGCTCCAAACGGACGCCGGATTGGTCACCGTCGACAGCGGCGAAGTGGTGCGCTGTCGCCTGGTGAACCTGCCGCGATTGATGTAACGGATATGCTCAACCGGTGTTGAGGAGGGATGAGGAGAGTGCGCAGGCGCGCACCATCCCGCAGGACGCCGAGCGCACCGCCGTGGAGGCAGCTCGGCAAGATCCGCGTCGCTTCGAGGCGCTCTATCGGAAGTACGTGGCCCAGGTGTACAGCTTCGCGCTCTACGAGCTCCGCAATCCGCACCTCGCCGAGGACGTGACCGCGCGCGTGTTCACCAACGCGCTGGCTGGCCTGGGCCGCTTTCGCGAGCGCGACGCCCATCCGCATGCGGCCAGCAGCTTCCGGGTTTGGCTCTTCCAGATCGCCCGCAACGCCATAGCCAACGAGCGCCGCGGTCAGCGCCGCCACCCGGAGGCCTCCCTGGATCTGGCCCTCGACGTGCGCTCTGACGACGATCCCGTCGCCGAGGTCGTCCACCGCGACGAGCTGGCGGCCGCCTACCGGGCACTGGAGCAGCTCCCCGAAGAGCGTCGCCGGGCGCTCGTATTGCGCTTCGTGCTCGAGCTCAGCACGGCGGAGATCGGCGCGCTGATGGGCCGCAGCGAGGGTGCCGTGCGCGTTCTCATCCACCGCGCGCTGCGAACCGTCGGCCGGAGCCTGCCGGAGCGCGACTGATGCCCGGCCATGAGGAAGAGGCGGCCATCCAGTCGGACGCCTACATCGACGCCCTGCTTGCCCGTCCGCGGCTGATGCTGACCGATGCCCAGCCCACTGAAGACCCGCGCCTGGGGCGCGCAGCCAACCTGCTCGGCAGCCTTCCTCGCTACCACCCATCGTTCGCCTTCGAGGAGGCGCTTGCCGTTCGCCTGCGAGAGCTGGCCGAGGGCACGGGAGGGACGGGTGGCCGCCTGGCCGAGGTGATCCCCTTCCCGGGCTCGACCAGGCCGCTCGCCGCCATTCCGCTAATCGACCGACGGCTGCTGGTCGGCGGGGCGATCGCGTCCGGCGTCTCGGTCGCCGCCCTTGTCGCCTGGTGGCAGTCGGCCCGTCGACCCCGCTCCCAGGTGGTCGCCTGATGCCGATCAAGCTGCCTTTCGGGCCGCGTCCGCAATCCTTCCCGCCCGACCTCTGGACGCGCTGCCCGTCGTGCGAGGAGATGCTCTACAACAAGCAGCTCGAGAGAAACCGGCGCGTGTGCATGCGCTGCGGCCACCACTTCCGCTTGCGCGTCGACGCTCGGCTGGCGCTCCTGGTCGACCGCGACAGCTTCGAGGAGCGGGACGCCGGCCTGGAGTCAGTCGACCGGCTGAGCTTCGTTGACCAGAAGCCGTACCCGGACCGGATCGAGGCGGCCCAGGTCGCCACGGGCCTGCGCGATGCGGCGGTGTGGGGCACCTGCGCCATTGGCGGCACGCGGGTCGCCATCTGCGTCATGGACTTCGCGTTCATGGGGGGCTCGATGGGCAGCGTGGTGGGCGAGAAGGTGACCCGGGCCGCCGAGGGAGCCCTGGAGGAACGACTGCCGCTGATCGTCATCTCCGCCTCGGGCGGGGCGCGCATGCAGGAGGGGACCCTGGCACTGATGCAGCTGGCCAAGACCTGCGCCGCCCTGGGCAGGCTGGCCGATGCCGGCGTGCCCTTCGTCAGCGTCATGACCGATCCCACGACCGGCGGCGTTTACGCGTCGTTTGCGGCGCTCGGCGACGTCAACCTCGCCGAGCCGCAGGCGCTGATCGGCTTCGCCGGAGCGCGAGTCGCGGCCGGAACCATCGCCGAGGAGCTGCCGGAAGGCTTCCAGCGGGCCGAGTTCCTGTTCGCGCACGGCTTCGTCGACCAGGTCGTGCCACGCGATCGGCTGCGCGAGACGCTCATCGCGCTGCTGCGTTACCTCAAGCCGGCGCCGCGACCGGTGGCCGCCGAGGGCAACGGCAATGGCCCCGTCGAGCGCTCCCTGGGCTACCTCGAGCAGCTCGCCGGCACGGCTCGCGAGGCTGGCCGTGGTTGATACCCGCGACGCCGCGGCGGCTGCCCCGCCACAGTCTGCGGACAACCCTGCCACCACTCCGCAGGCCGCCGCCGAGAAGCGGCGGGCCGAGGTGTGGGCACGCGTCCAGCTGGCGCGCAACGTGCGCCGGCCGCACACCCTCGAGCTGGTCCGCGCGATGGGCACCGACGTCGTCGAGCTGCACGGCGACCGGCTCTTCCGCGATGACCAGGCAATCGTCGGCGGCTTCGCCCGCTTCGACGGCCGGCGGGCGGTGTTCGTCGGGCACCAGAAGGGCGCCGAGACGGACGAGAACATCCGACGCAACTTCGGCATGCCGCATCCCGAGGGTTACCGCAAGGCGATGCGCCTCTTCCAGCTCGCCGAACGGCTGCACCTGCCGGTGGTCACCTTCGTCGACACGCCGGGCGCCTTTCCGGGTCCTGCGTCGGAGGAGCGCGGTGTGGCCGAGGCCATCGCTCGCTCGATCACCGTGTTGGCCCGCCTGCGCACGCCGGTCGTGACGGTCATCACTGGCGAGGGCGGCTCGGGCGGTGCGCTAGCCCTTGCCGTCGGGGATGTCGTGCTGGCTTTGGAGAACGCCATCTATTCGGTGATCAGCCCGGAGGGATGCGCGAGCATCCTGTGGCGCTCTCCGGAGAAGGCTCAGGAGGCGGCCGTTGCGATGCGGCTGACCGCAGCCGAGCAGCACGAGCTGGGCGTCATTGATGAGGTGGTCAGCGAACCGAGCGAGGGTGCCCACGAGAACATCAACGAAACGGCCCGCAGGCTGCGCGAGCGAGTCGTCTTCCACCTGGACACGCTGGCCGGCCGGGACCGTCAGGTGCTGGTCGACAACCGCTATCGACGCTACCGGCAGATGGGCGAGTACACCGAGGTGGCTCTGACGGCTGCGACGGCACGGCCCGAGCGCCAGGGCCTGGCCGAGCGCATCCGCGGCCTGATCGACGGGCGGCGCACGCCGCTGCCCGGCGAGGGCACCCCGCGCGGCTGGTCCGCCGCCAACGAAGAGCCGCCGCTTGGCGAGGAGGTCTGATGACCCGCGACCGCGCGCCCGACCACCAAGCAGGTCCCGATATGCCGGCCGACGGGTCGGGCGGCCGTGACGATGATCCGCAGACGATCGCCCGAGTGGCCGACGAGCTGCTGCCGCTGCTGGCGGCGCGGCTGGGCTCGAGCAGCCTCGGTGAGCTCGAAGTGCGCCGCGACGGATGGCGCGTGCGCTTGCGGCGCGGTGTCAACGGTGCCTCCGACGATGGCCAGCCGGCAGCCCGTCGCGCCCAGGCTGGCTCCCGCCCCGGACACGGTGAGCGCCGCGGCGAGTCCGGTGGGAGCGGCGAGCCGGAGGACGGCCCGCGCCATGGCCGGCGGGAACGAGGTCGCCGAGCGGTCACCTCGCCGGCGGTAGGCTACTACCAGCCCCGGGATGGGCTATCGGTCGGCATGAACGTTCGGGGCGGCGACCTCCTCGGGCACGTCGAGGTGCTTGGCGTTCGTCAGGACGTCGTCGCCCCGGAAGACGGCATCATCGTGGTGCTGGCCGCGCAGCCGGGCGAAGCCGTGGAATACGGCCAGCCGCTGGTCCGGCTGGAGCCGGAGAGCCGGAGCTGATGTTCGAGAAGATCCTCGTCGCCAACCGGGGCGAGATTGCGGTTCGCATCGTCCGCGCCTGTCGGGCGCTCGGAGTCGGTGCCGTGGTCGCCTACTCGGAAGCGGACCGCGACACACTGGCGGTCCAGATGGCCGACGAGGCGATCTGCATCGGCCCGGCCGAATCTCGACGCAGCTACCTGTCGGCCCCGGCCCTGCTTTCGGCGGCGCTGTTGTCGGGCTGCGAGGCCATTCACCCCGGCTATGGCTTCCTGTCCGAGGACGACACGTTTGCCGAGCAGGTGCGCAGTCACAACCTGACCTTCATCGGGCCGCCGGCGGAGGTGCTCGAGCGATTTGCCAGCAAGGCAGGAACCCGCACCCTGCTGGCCAAGCACGGCCTGCCCACCATCCCTGGCTCGCCGATGCTGCGCGATGACAATCACGCCCTGGCGGAGGCCGAGCGCATCGGCTATCCCGTCCTGATCAAGCCATCGGCCGGCGGCGGCGGAAAAGGCATGCGCATGGTGCGCTCTCCGCGTGAGCTCCAGCAGGCACTCACCATCTGTCGCTCGGAGGCGCGGGCCGCATTCGGCGACGACTCGCTATATCTCGAGAAGTGGCTGGAGGAGAACCGCCACGTCGAGGTCCAGGTTGCCGTCGATCGCTATGGCAACGGCGTCCACGTGGGCGAGCGTGACTGCTCGGTACAGCGTCGGCATCAGAAGATCCTCGAGGAGGCCCCGTCGCCTGCGCTCGATCCGGCACGCCGCCAGGCGCTGTGCGAGAGCGCCGTTGCCGCAGTCGTGGCCGCCGGCTACGAGAACGTTGGGACGCTCGAGTTCCTGCTCGACAACGAGGGCAACTACTACTTCATCGAGATCAACTGCCGTATCCAGGTCGAGCACCCGATCAGCGAGATGCTCTCGGGCATTGACCTGGTCGCCCAGCAGATCCGCATCGCGGCAGGTGAGCCGCTTGGCCTGAGCCAGGCGGACATTGAGCTGCGTGGCCACGCTATCGAGTTCCGCATCAACGCGGAGGATTGCGACAATGACTTCCGGCCGCAGGCGGGGCTGGTCGAGCGTTACGTACCGCCCGGCGGACCGTTCGTGCGCATGGACAGCCACCTGTTCAGCGGGTACGAGGTCCCGCCGTACTACGATTCGCTTCTCGGCAAGCTGATCGTCTGGGGTCCTGACCGTGACGCCGCGCTGGCGCGCGGCAGGGCCGCCCTGGACGAGCTGGTCGTCGAGGGCCTGGTGACCAACGTGCCGCTGCATCGCGCGCTGGTCGATCACGAGGCATTCGTGGACGGCAAGTTCACGACCAACCTGCTCGATCGCGTGGGCAGCGGCGCCTTTCTGGCCGCCAGCCGCGCAGCCTGAGGAGACCGATGACCAACCAGCCCGGAGCCGCAACACGGCCCCAGCCCGAGGATCCGCTGAAGATGCCCGGCGTGGTGCTCAGCACGCGCGAGATCGAGCGGCTTATCCCGCATCGCTGGCCCCTGCTGCTGGTTGATCGGATCGTCGCGTATGAGCCGGAGCGGCAGTACATACGCGGCGAGAAGAGCGTCACGGCGACCGAGTGGTTCTTCCAGGGACACTTTCCCGGCCTGCCGGTCATGCCGGGTGTCATGCAGGTCGAGGCCCTCGCCCAGACGATGGCTGTCTACGTCGCCCAGCAGGAGGGCTTCGGCGATCGGATCGGCCTGTTCGCGGGCATCGAGGAGTGCCGCTTCAAGCGTGTCGTGCAGCCGGGTGACAGGCTGTCCCTGGAGGTGACGATGGAAAAGCTGGGTCGACGAATGGGCCGGGGCCGCGCGGTCGCCAGCGTGGACGGGGAGGTCGCCTGCGAGGCGGTGCTGTCCTTCATCATCCCGCCCGAGGGCCTGCTGCGATGATCCAGCGGAGCTTCGCGTGACCTGGAAGGCGGCCGTGCTGGGCGACGTGCACGGCAACGTGGCGGCCCTGGACGCAGCGCTCAAGGACATCAAGCGCCACAAGCCAGACGTGGTGCTGGTCACCGGTGACCTGGTCATGAACGGCCCTCGTCCGTCGGAGACCATTCAGCGCGTCCGACAACTGGAGGCGGACGGCGCAATCGTCATCCAGGGCAACACCGACGTGGCCGTTGCGGACTTCGACTACGCCGCCGCTTTCCCCTGGCTGGACGAGGTTCCGGCCGGCCACCGCGACGCCGCCGAGTGGGCACACGACGAGCTGGCTGACGATGAGCTCGACTACCTGCGCAGACTGCCCTGGGAGCGCCGCGTCGATGCCGGCGGGACGCTGGTGCTGGTCTGCCATGGCTCACCGGGCAGCCAAACCAACGGCCTGGCCGCCGACCTCGACCCGGCCATCACCGTCGAGCGAGTGACGCGGACGGACGCACGGGTGATCTGCTGCGGCCACACGCACCTTGCCGACAATCGCGAGCTTGGCGCGCGCCTGATCCTAAACCCGGGGTCATGTGGCTACGCCTTCGACGGCGAGCCCGCCGCCTGCTGGGCGCTGCTGACCGTCGATGATGACGGCAACCCGACCGGCGAGCTGTTCCGTCCGGCCTACGACGCCCAGGCGGTGGCTCAGGAGGTTGCCGAGCGAGGCCTGACCGGCGATGTCTACCGGGCCGCGACGATCCGCACCGGGCGGTTCATCCGGTGAACCTCGCGCAGCGGGCTGGCCGTCGCGTCGTCATCACCGGCATGGGCGCGGTGACGCCGCTCGGCAACGACGTCGCCACCTTCTGGCGCCGACTGGTGGCCGGTGAGTCGGGCGTGCGCACGATCCGGTCATTCGACCCGGCTCGCGTCGACAGCCGGATGGCAGGCGAGGTGGTCGACTTCGATCCCACCGGTGTGCTCGATCGCAAGGAGATAAGGCGCAACGACCGCTACACCCAGTTCGTCCTCGTCTGTGCGCGCCAGGCCATGGCGCAGGCCGGCCTCCCCGAACGCCTCGATGGTGAGCTGGCTGACCGCACCGGCGCCATCATCGGCTCGGGCATGGGCGGGTCGGCGACCCTCAGCGAGCAGTATTCGATCCTGGACACGCGTGGTCCGGACCGGCTCTCGCCGTTCTTCATCCCGATGGTCATCACCAATATCGGCTCCGGTCAGGCGGCCATCTCGTTCAACCTGCGCGGGCCGAACTTCGCCACAGTCAGCGCGTGCGCCACGGCCGGCCACGCCATCGGCGAAGCGACCGAGACGATCATCCGCGGTGACGCCGACGTGATGCTGGCTGGCGGCTCGGAGGCGCCTGTAACAGAGGCCTTCGTCGGCGCCTTCGCCGCCATGCGCGCACTCTCCACGCGCAATGACGATCCCGCCGGCGCTTCACGCCCGTTCGACGAAGGTCGTGACGGCTTCGTCATCGCCGAGGGCGCGGCGGTGCTGGTGCTCGAAGAGCTGGAGCATGCCCGTGCGCGAGGGGCAGAGGTGCTCGTCGAGGTGGCCGGCTATGGTGCGACCGCCGACGCATCCCACGTGACGCTGCCCGCCGAAGGAGGCATGGGCGGCGTGCGCGCTACCCGTCGCGCCCTGCAGAAGTCCGGCCTGGCGCCGACCGACATCGACCACATCAACGCTCACGCCACGTCCACGCCTGAGGGTGACCCCGCCGAGCTGAAGGCCTTCCGCACCATCTTTGGCGAGCACGCGCCAAAGGTGAGCATCACTGCCACCAAGTCAGCCATCGGCCACACGCTCGGTGCCGCCGGCGCCATCGGCACCGTGGCCACCGTCTGCGCGATCCGCGCAAGCTGCGTGCCACCGACGCTCAACCTGGTCGATCCGTCGCCGGCTGTGGGCGACCTGGACTGCACGCCGCTGCAGGCCCGGCCGCGCGACGTCCGCGCTGCCCTCGTCAACGCATTCGGCTTCGGCGGCCAGAACTCGGCGCTGGTGCTCCGTCGCTGGGAGGAGGCATGAGCGAGGAGCGAGCGTCCGCCCCGCGCGAAGCCGCCGAGCTGCTCGAGCTGATTGATCGGCTCGAAGCGTTGCTGGATCGCACGGACCTGACCGAGATCGAGGTCGAGGCCGGAGGCACGGGACTCATCCTGCGCACGCCCGCGGCGATAGCAGACCAGCAGGTGGTGGTTGCCCAGTCGGGTGCAGCAGCCGGTGCCGGCGCGGGGGCGGCCGTAGACCGCCCCGGGCAGGGTGGCGACGACGCGCAGACCGCGTCTGACCGCCGGGCGGTCCTGGCGCCGCTGACCGGTCTGTTCTACGCCTCGCCTTCGCCGGGCGCCGAGCCATACGTGCGGCCGGGTGGCGACGTCCAGGTCGGCCAGGTCATCGGGCTGATCGAGGCGATGAAGCTGTTCAATGAGATCAAGAGCGATGCGAGCGGAAAGATTGCCCGCATCTGCGTCGAGAATGGCGCGCTGGTCAAGGCGAAGCAGCCGCTGATCGAGGTGGAGCCGGCATGAGCAGGCCAGGCCGCGCGCGGCCCGCGAGTGTGCGTGTCAGCGGCTGGGGCATGTATGCCCCGGAACGCCGGCTGACCAACGCCGATCTGGAGCGGGTGGTCGACACCAGTGACGAGTGGATCGTCCAGCGCACGGGCATCCGCGAACGGCGCGTCGCTGCCGCTCACGAGACGACCGCCACGCTCGCGGCCATCGCGGGGAAGCGTGCCATCGCGGTCGCCGGGCTACGGCCGGACGACATCGACGTGATCCTGGTCGGCACGCTCACGCCGGACTACTGGATGCCCTCGACCGGCGCGCTGGTCAAGGAGGCGATCGGCAACACGAGGGCTTCGGCGATGGATGTGATGGCCGCCTGCTCGGGGTTCGTCTACGCGTACTCCGCCGCAGACGCCTACCTCCGGTCGGGCATGTTCCGTCACGCGCTGGTCATCGGCGCTGAGACGCTCAGCCGCTTCCTTGACTTCTCCGATCGCTCGACATGCATCCTGTTCGGCGACGGCGCCGGAGCGGTGGTGCTTTCGGCCTCCGAAGAGGAGGGCGGAGGACTGCAGGGCATCGAGATGACCACCGACCCGGACGGTGCCTACATGATCTGGCTGCCATCGGGCGGCGCGCGATCGCCGGTCTCGGGCCAGACGCTTGCCCGGGGTGAGCACTTCGTGCGGATGGAAGGCAAGGAGACGTACCGCTATGCGACCAAGACGCTGGCGGCGTCGGCACTGAAGGCGATAGAACGAGCCGGCTGGGAGCCGGACGAGATCGACCTGTTCATCCCGCACCAGGCCAATATCCGGATCATCGAATCGGTGGCCAAGGGTCTGGACCTGCCGATGGAAAAGATGTTCGTCAATGTTGACCGTTACGGCAACACCTCGGCGGCGTCAGTGGGCATCGCGCTGGCAGAGGCGGTCGACTTCGGGCGCATCAAGGTGGGTGACAAGATCGTGCTGGTCGCGTTCGGCGCGGGGCTGACCTCGGGCGCGATCGCGCTCGAGTGGACGACCGATCCTGCCGCCGGCGCGCGGGCAGCGGGAGTCGAGCCCGTCGCCTCGGTCCGCGAGCCGGTGGACTGGAGCTCGGTCGACCCCATCCCTGACCGCCTGCGCCAGGTGCTCGAGCACGGCGGTGGCCCACCGGTGCCGCTGGACGATGTCGTGCCCGGTGAGCCACAGCCTGCCTCCCCGCGAGAGTCGGTGCCGTAGAGGCAATGGCAGGAAGCGACGCCTATCGCGTCCACACGCGGACCGTCGGGGGAGGACCCACGGCGCTCGGCTGGGCCGGGCCGCATACGCTCGTTGCCGATAGGCCGGCATCGGCAGGGGGCGCGGGCCGCGGGTTCAGCGGTGGCCAGCTGCTCTACCTTGCCATCGCGGCGTGCATCTCCAACGACCTGTACCGCGAGGCAGCTGCGCGTGGCGTCACCTTGAGCGAGGTGTCGGTGACGGTCGACGGCGACTTCCCTGCGCGCGGCGAGCCGTCGACACCGATCGAGGTACGGCTGACCGTCGTCGGCGATGCCTCTCAGGCGGAGCTGGCGGATCTGATCGACGAGGTCGACCGGATCGCCGAGATACCCAACTCCATCCGGGGCGCGACCCCGGTTACCATCGTCGAGCGGAGGATAGAAGGCCGATGATCGACCTCAGCGGGAAGTGCGCCATCGTCACCGGCGGGTCGCGCGGCATCGGGCGGGCGATCGCGCTTCGCCTCGCGGAGCAGGGCGCCGACGTCTGCTTCTCCTATCGCGGCAACGCCGAGGCGGCCCAGTCCACGGCCGGCCAGGTCGAAGGCCATGGCCGGACGGCGGTCGCCGTGCAGGGCGACGTGTCGTCCCCCGAGTCGGCGGAGGAGCTGGTCAAGGCGGCCCTCGACGCCTTCGGCAAGGTCGACATCCTGGTCAACAACGCCGGTATAACGCGCGATGACCTGATCATGCGCATGAAGCCGGAGGACTGGCGCGACGTGCTCGAAACCAACTTGTTCGGCGCGTTCTGGACGCTCAAGGCCGTCACCCGCCCGATGCTCCGGGCGAAGGGCGGTCGGATCATAAACATCACCTCGGTCTCGGGGCAGGCGGGCCAGACGGGCCAGGCCAACTATTCGTCGGCGAAGGCCGGCCTGATCGGCCTGACCAAGGCAGCCGCTCGCGAGCTGGCCTCCCGCGGCATCACCGTCAACGCGGTCGCGCCGGGCTTCGTGCTGACCGAGCTGACCGAGAGCCTGGCCGAGGACCTGCTCGCCCAGATCCGCGAGCGGACCCCGCTCGGCCGCTTCGGAACGCCGGAGGAGGTCGCAAACGCCGTTGCCTTCCTTGCCTCGGATGAGGCCGGCTACATCACGGGCCAGGTGCTCGCCGTCGACGGCGGCCTGGTCATGATGTAGCAGCACCTCGGAAGGGCGGTGGCCAGGTCAACGGGGGCGACGATCCCCCACGCCCCGGCGGGCTGACGTGTCGGCGTCCCGCACGCGGCTGGCCGACCAGGTCGCTCGATTGCGCGAACAGTCGCCCCTGGACGGGCTGCTGTGGACATCGGCGGTTGTCCTCACCCTGGCCATCGCTGTCGCCTGGCTGCGTGACCCGTCGGACGTCATCGCCGTGGTGGCGGCGGCCGCCTTCGCAGTCCTGTCCATGGCGCACCTGCTGCTGGCGCGCCGGGCGGGCATGGAGGAGGCTCGGCGCGACGCGCTCGAGGCAAGCCTGACGCGCATGCTGCAGGGTCTTTCGCGCTCGTCGTCGTCCGACGCCGTGGTGCAGACGATCGTCACCGACCTCATGCGCACGGCCCGCGCGGATCACGTCGTGGTGATCGGTCGCCGGCCGCCTGGCGGCGCCGTCGAAGCGACCCTGGTAGCCGCCAATCCGGACGTCGCGGCCACGACAACGCAGCTACCGAGTGACGCGCTCGAATTCGGCAGCGCCGGACCGGGCGAGATCGCCGCGCAGCTCAACCGCCGCGTGCGAACCAGCTTTGGGCTGGCCAACACGCTGGCCGCGCCGCTCGTCGTCGATGAGGGGCTGGTCGGAGCGCTGGTGCTCTCGCGCCGCTCCGAGCGCTGGACCGCCGGCGACCAGCGGCTGCTCCGCTGGGCGGCGCGCGAGGTGGCCGCCGCGCTCCAGCGTGCGTACGCCTTCGAAGCAGCCGAGACGCAGGCCAAGCTGGACCCATTGACCGGCCTGCCAAACCGACGCTACCTCGACGAGCTGCTCTCGTCGGTTGCTCCCGGCCGCCGGGCCAGCGACCACACCGGGGCGCTGATGATCGATATCGACCACTTCAAGCGGCTCAACGACCGGCATGGCCATCAGGTCGGTGACAACGTCCTGCGGGCGGTTGCCGAGCAGATCGCACTGGCGGTTCGCTCCTCGGACACGCCCGCCCGCTACGGCGGCGAGGAGTTTGCCGTCGTGCTGCGACAGGCCACGCCCGACCAGGCGGCAGACGTCGCCGAGCGTATCCGTCGTGCCGTCAGCGCGATGGAGCCGGCGGCGCTGGGCGTGGGTGAGCCCGTCACCGTCTCCGTCGGTGTGGCCGTGGCGAGCGGCCCCGGCATGGACGTCAGGACCCTGATCGAACGGGCCGACCGCGCCCTCTACCGCGCCAAGAGCCAGGGACGCAACCGGGTGGCCGCCGGCTGATCGGCGGGGCGTTGGTTGCGGCGGCGCGCTACTCCTCGATGCCCAGCAGCTCCAGGATGTACGGCAGGACGAAGCGGCCGTTGCCGGTGGGGTCCAGCAGGGCGAAGTGCTCGTTGCCGTCGATGATCTGCAGCTCGACGTCATAGCCAGCCTGCTCGAGGTCGCGATGGAAGCGCCGCGGCTGGCGGGGCGGAATGATCGGATCGCCCCGCTCGTGGACGATGCGCACGACGAGATCCGGGTTGCCGCCGAGGTGCGTGCGATATTCACCCATCCGCCATTCCGCCGGCCGCTGCGAGGGTGAGCCGCGGTACCAGCGATACCAGATCCGCCGGTCGTTGGCGTCCTCGAGCTCGACGACGTAGTTGCCGGCGATCCCCACGAAACCGGTGGGCAGTGCCGAGTGCTCCTGGGCGGAATACAGGCAATCACCATCGAACTCGTCGCCGGCCAGCGCGACCAGCGGGCCCAGGTAGCCGCCGTACGAGTGGCCGACGAGAACAAGCGTCGCGGGGTCTCCGCCGTAGTCCGCGGCATGGGCGCGGGCGTAGCGAATGGCGCAGGCGACGTCCTCGGGTGCCTCCGGCCAGCCCGGTCCGACCGGACGCACCCCCCGGTAGTCGACGTTGAAGACGACCGCTCCGGCCCGTGCCACCACCTCCGCCAGGGGCGCCATGTCGCGCGGGGCGCGCGGCCGGCCGTGGATCATCACGGCCACCGGGAACGGCCCTCCCTCGAGCGGGGCGTACACGTCCACGAACTGCTGGCATTCACGCAGCCGCTCCCCGCAGTCGCCGTCCGTCGCGTAGGGCAGCGTCCGATCAAGGCGCAGCCCTTCCGGTGACGGTCGAGGCGTCGGTGCCGACGGAGTCGGACGGGGGGAGGCCGTGGGGCT